>Ga0134125_10006474_pt1 | contig 13268 bp, 15 predicted proteins | sample KB31751_FD_96464 | JGI IMG/M metagenome (GOLD analysis project Ga0134125, IMG submission 96464) | Terrestrial soil microbial communities with excess Nitrogen fertilizer from Kellogg Biological Station, Michigan, USA - KB3-175-1 | ecosystem: Environmental > Terrestrial > Soil > Unclassified ... | reverse complement strand
GCCATTTGCGCCCCAAAGCTCCCAGCCATCGATGGTCGTCCGCTTGCCATGAGCATCGAGCTTTCCCGAAGGAACAACCACAAGATTGTTGTTTCTCGGGTCGGATGTGCCGCGCGGGGGAGCACTAACAAGATGTCCGTTGAGATAAATCCAATAGTTATCGCCGATCATTCCGGCAGGGACCCAAATTTTGAATGTGCCGCCCACCGCATGCCGAGCTCGATTGGAGCGGGTTTGCGCGGCCTGAAGGCCGGACAAGAGGGCCGAGGCCACAAGAAAAACGACTAGCATATAAGGCGAAAAGAGTGTTCGAGCAGAATGACTCACGAGTCCAACTATACGCATTGAGGAAAACAGTTGCCAGGATTTCTATTTCGGGGAGATCGAAAATTCCTTAAACTGGTGCAGAAGCGCCCAGGCTAGTGCTGCACCGAACACAATTGCGGCCAAAACGCTCCAAATAGAGGCTCGCTGCTTGCGTTTTGGCGGATTGTTCCCGAGAAACGCACTTATCGCAATCAACCCCCGGATCGTCCGCGATGACCAAAATCCGGCTTCTAGTTCCGGTTAGGGGTGTAATGACCTGAGTTCGTCAGTTGCGCGAAGCGCGTCAGGGATCGCCCCACACGAACGAGGCTCTCGCTTGCCTGCAGAGAGGCAGACCCTCATAGTGGGACTACGGACCGAAGCGCATAGTATGCATTCCGTCGGAACGGACTTTTCCCCAGGGCACAGGCTCGATCCTTAAGGCGGGGGAACAAAGAAATTCATGGTATCGCCCTGCCATAATGGTCCTCGATCTTGTGCAATTCTCGGGGATGCAGGTACAAGCGCCTGTCGGTCTTGCCTTTGCTGTTGGGTATCCAGAAAAAGGCAAGTGTGATGTGCGAACGGTAGAAGGCCACAAAGCCAAAAAGCGCGAAAAGCATGGCGTAGATGAACAGCGTCACGTCCGGCCAAGGGTGCGGGCCGGAGTGCTTGAGGCCGTCAAACATCACCACCCCGAGAATTACCATCATCAGCAGCATGGGCAGCAGGAACTTGCAAACCACCATGATCCAGCCAAAAAGATCCAGGCGTACCCGGAGCATTTGGGCGGAAACGAAGCTGTACTGGTATATGTTTCCTCGGTACAAGCCGATCCTGCTGCCAAGCGGGAAAAGGACGGCCTGCCGGTTCCGCCGCCGCATTTCGTACCATAGCCCGAGCGCGGCCAGCAGGGTTGCGCCCGCACCGAAAAGTACGGTGTTCCTGGCCAACTCCGGAATGTCACGCACCAGAAAGTAGAATAACCAGATCAGCCCGCAGAGCAGCCACAGAGCCTGCGGTCCCCAGGTAAAGGATTCGCGCACACCAAGGGATTCGATCTCCGCGTGGTTGATCTGGAGAGGAAAATCAAAAGCGGGGACAGGCGAGGAGCATTCCATGTTTCCCCTAATATGCCACACAACATATTAAGTCCCAGGCGCTTATCACTATTCGTCCTTAGCGGCATCCGGCACTGTCTTGACGGTTGGGATGAGAGCCTCTGGTTTGCGCCAGATCTTTTGTTTTCGTGGATCAGTGCTTTCAGGTTCGGGAACGGGTTTGTTCCCGAGCTTGGTGATCTGATCAGACCAGTGTTTGTTGAGTTCGGTCTTGTTCATAGATCACGGTACCGATACTTGCCGAATGAAAATGCCGGAAGATTGTTTGAAGTAACCGACCGCGCCGAGACGCAGATTGAAAAATCGACTTCATGAAGCGCCGGAAGTAATTTAGGTAGAGTTACGCGCCTGCTTCTCTAGTTGGGAGAGCCGATTTTTAAGGTCTTTAAGTTTTCGAGGTTTTCGAGAACCCTTTTCGGATTCAGGATAATTCTCAATATCCTTTTTGTAGCACTCAATCGATTTCTCTAACAGCTCAAATGCTTCCTGGGTAATATCTGCCATACAAAAAGACTATGCACGTCCGCGGCATAGAGCAAGCAAAACCTGTCAAATGCCGGTTACGTTTGCGCCGTGCCGCGATGAAGAGGCCCCAGTCCTAGCCTTCGCCTTAATCGATCTTCGGTTTAGAATCAGCATTTTAGGGCTGAAAGCGCGAATGTTTGATTATGCCCGCAGTTTTTGCAAGAATGCACCGAGCTTGGCGGTCGCCTTGAACTGGGGAATCGGATCAAGCCCCTTAAATGCGCTGGTGAAGGCATTGGAAAGACTCCACATTGTCCGTGCCGCGAATTCCGGGTACTGTGGGTCGAAATAGAGGCGATGCACTTCCGGCAGCAAGCCCCGCGGCGCCTCCAGTTCTCCTTCCACAAATGCTTCATAGAGAATCAGCTTGGCGCGATCATCCGTGAGCTGGGTTTGCCGCCAGCTTTCTATCTGCCGCTGCAGCGGCTCAAAGTTCCGCTGAATCCGGTCCACTCCCACCGCCAGGGTATCGATCAAGTTGAAGCTCTTGCTGTGCTTCGCCAGGACCGGGGTGAAGTCTCCGCTGAAGGCCATGTTGGAGCAGACAAACACCCGGTATCCGACCGTCAGTGCGAGCCGGAAGCTCTTGTCATGTGAATTTCGCAGGCCGATGGAAAACCGGCATCCCTCCATCTGACTTTCGAGATCGATAACACCAAACATCTTCATGCCATCCGATGAGACGGCGTACTCCTCGTCCACCACTCCGATGTGGCGAAAGCCCAGGGTTTCGATCAGCGCCTCCACGATCTCGTGGTGCGGCACTGGCTTGTGAGTTGCTGTCGCAACCGGAACCGGTATACGGGTTAATTCCGGGCGCCCAATTTTGGTGAGGTTGCCGGCAATAAGCATGCTGTTGTCCATATTTCTGAGTCTCCTTAGGATGGAATTGGTAATGAGGCGCGCTGAGGCGCTAGCAGAATGGGTGGTGACGTCTAAATTCGTGCTCGGGATTGCGGAAGAGTGGAATTGAACCTGATGGTGAACTTCCGGTCGCCGTTCAATTCGAAGAGCCCGAAGTAGAGGTATGCAGAGGAATTGGCAGTTGTGCTGTTGATCGTAAGAGGAAATCGCGCCGTCAATACGGCGTAATGTCAAAGTGGAATACGTCCTCTTTGGTTCCAATGGATTCGTACAGCTTGATGGCGGCTTCATCCCCCTTGTCGGCCTGGACGTAGATCACATAAGCGCCGCTCTCTCGGGCGATGTGTCGCAAGAAATCGATCAGTTTCGTCGCGATGCCACGTCTGCGATGCTGCTCCTGGACGGCCAGGTCGTAGATGTAAATCTCCCGCCGCTCCTGCTCGAATTTCTCCAGGACGTAAGCAGCCAGGCCGCCGACCACCTGATCCTCTGCGGTGGCAACCACAACGATGAAGTCGGATTTCGTGAGCAGTGACCGCAGGTATTTCTCGCTCGGCACATGGCCCTGGTATGACTCCATGTCTCCGAATGCCTCGCCGAAAACCTTGAGCAATTGCTTCAATGCCTGTACGTCTTCTGCCCCGAGTTGTTTGTAGGAGTAGTTCATGGATCAATTCCAATTAAACAGCGAACCCTGCTCGGGCGCCACTGAGCGCGGACGCCGGCGCCCATGTAAATCTTGCGGTTGTTGCCCGAACAGCACAATCCCCTCCGTTGCCATCGCAGCCTCTACCAGTGCATCCGCTTCCGAAGCCTCCTCGGCGCCCGGATCGGCCGACTTCTCGGCTGCCACATGCGCGGGGAACAATTTCTGATGCTCCTCATTCAGCGAGCGCCAGATTGCGTCGGCGCTCTCTCCAATCCCGTTCTTTTCCACCAGTTCCCGAGCCATCGCTGAGAGCATGTCGTCGTCCTCATCGATGGTCTGCAAGCCTTCTCCGGCGAATTTGCCCTCCATGGTGAGGGCCACAAGCAGCTTCTTGCCCATGAGCCGCAAGCAGGAGGATTGCATCGTGCCCTCGTAGCAGAAGAAAATCACGCGGACATTTCGCTTTTGCCCAATGCGCCAGGATCTGCGGCTTGCCTGCCTCAGAGTGTGCAGCGAATAGCCCGACTCATAGAAGATAATGGTGGGAAAATCCAGCAGGTCCAGCCCGGTCTCCACCAGCTTGGGATGGCAGATGACCACCTGCACGCCTTCCTTAAGCTGTTTGGCGTACCAGGCTTCGCGCTTTGAGGTGTCCACGCTGGCGCGCAAAACCGCCGTGCGAATGCCTTCACGCGCGAGGATTTCTTGAAGGCGTGCGGTCACATCGCGCTTCTGGGTGTAAACGGCAAAGACCTGGCAGCAGCGGCCTTCCGCCAGTTCGCGCTTGATCTCCTCCACCAGTCGCCGTTCCTTGGCGTACAGCCGGTCCTGGGGAAGATCTCTGGTCTGCGCAATGAGGAATTTAATTTTACGGCCTAGTTCAGGATCGAACTCCGTGCCATACAGATTGCCCAGCCCGTAGGGGTGATCGGGATAGAGTAAAAGCGTGTTGAGCATCGTGCTCAGGACCGAACGGTTGCCTTTGTGCTCCTTGAGTGCGGTGCGGATCGCGTCCTCAAGCTCCTGATAAGCCGCTTGTAGCAACGGATCCATCGGAATGCTAAGAAAGCTTTCCTCATAGGGGGGAAGTTCGCCGGAGATGTCTTCCAGGAAAACAAAGGCGCACAGCCCCATCAGGAATTGCCCGAAAAGGAGCGGTGAGGCTCCAGGTTTGCGCCTGATGGTAGTTGTCGTCCGAGCTTTCGAGCAGGCGTTCTCGGTGGGTTCTATTTTGGTGATGGTTTCAAGAACGCCGTAGTCTTGAGCGAAAGCGGTGCGGCCCGTGGCTCCCCACTCGTAGCCGTGCTCCTTCATCTTTCCAGGCTCCAGCCGGTAAAGCGTGGCAAACAGATCATCGGCGTAGCCGCCCAGTAGCGTGCCGGTCAAGCCCACGATCTTGTTCGTGCACGAGGCCAGCGTTCCCAACGCGTTCCCTTGCGCAGTATCGTCGGCCGCGAGTTGGTGGATCTCGTCGCAGATGCAGTAGTCAAACCAACCCGGCATGTAGCGTCCCATGAATTCAATGGGCGCCATCCGCTTGATCTTGCTGGCATCCGCTTGCCACAGTGGACTGTAGAACGTGCGGCAGGATTGACCATCGCGATTCTCAATGATCTCCGCTACCTTTACTTTGCGAAAGTCGACGCCGGTTAGTCGCGCTTCATCGACGATGACCGGTGCTCCGGTATCGGCATTGACGGCGCAGCCGAGATGGTGGCCTGAGCGAGGTACTTGGTAAGCGTGCCGCCAGAAGTAGCCGAGCTTTGCCCGTTCCCGTCCCACGATGAACAGCGCCGGGCTGGAGCATAGAGAGGCCCAGCGTTTTCGAGAAGTGGGGTATTGCTTGCGCAAACGCAGTTCGCTGAGCGTAGTCTTTAGTCCATCGCGCACGATGCGGCCGTGTTTCAGCCGAACCTCATTGACGCCATGCGGAGCCTTCTCGTCTCCGCCATTACGCAGGTCGTCGATGAGAAACACGCGAATTCCCGGGATGGTAAGGAAAGCCTCACGCGCCCATTTTTCAACCAGGTGCGGGGGAACCATGGCTAACGCGGTGTACGGTTTCCCGCCGCTGTGAACATGAACCGCACCGAGCGAGATCAGGGTCTTGCCGGTCCCGCACTCCGCAACAATAAGCGCGGTGCGGGCATGATCCCAGCGCTTCGCGGTTCCCATAATGGCGATCTTTTGTGCGGCAAACGGAGTGCGCAGTAGACGGTCAATGCGCGGAGAAACCGGTTCTTCGAAGCGGTGCAGAGCGGGAAATTCTTGCAGGATGCGCTCTCCCAGGTGACTGGAGAACGCGCGCATGTAGGAATAGATTGAATCCAGCTCAGGCATGGAACCTTCCGAGTGCGAGGAGTGAAAGTTAATCGGGGAAAGATAGGAGTGGATCTGTCTAGGACAGAGATTGAGTCGTGCCGATCAAGGGCGTGATCGCAAATTCGATACAAGAGGCAGCTGAAGAATTTGGCTGAGTTGCAATTTCGGCCATTGGATCGGCCCGCAGCTTTCGGGAAATCTCAACGCGCCACAACCAATGCCTTCTGACAACCAGGCCAGAAACTGCTCTTTCTCGCCTTTGATCAGCGCAGGTTCGCAGCCGATGCCTAAGAGTGGAACGATGCTTTGGTGCATCGAGAGCTTCTGATGAACCCACTCCGACCATTCCGGAATCCCGGGCAATCCATGAATGTGAGCCAGGGAGGTCCAAACGAACTCGGGACTCGATGAAGCGAGAATCGTCCTCGCGCTTTGCGTCGCTGTCGCCGAGCCAAATTCCTCTGAGGCTGCAACCAGATGGCGTAGCGGTTTCTTGCGCGCGCTGAGAGCCAGTGCTCCTTTGTAGGATTCGGCATTGCGTTCGAGGCAAATGCGAATGGGAGCTACGCCCGGGGCTTCGACCATGAACTTCTCGCCCAGCGAAATCGCCGCAGCGACCGCGGATACCTGCGTATCGCTCCCGAAAACGGAAATGAGATGTGCTTTGGCCTGCCTTGGCGGATCCGGTAATACTTCGCCGATGAAACGGTCCAGGCGCAATTTAATGTTGGTAGTCGTCTTTTCCGTGAGTTTCACGTAGGTCAGCCAGCCGAAACGGAGATGGGCATTCTTCATGACGGGTTCTGTTTCTCGTGTGTGAGGATCTGGAACTTGCCATCGCCGTAGATCACCGTGAGTTCATGGGAGAACCGCTCGCGATCATGGAGGATCTTGGTTCCGTCCTCCTCTTCCTCTTCCCAGTGGGCGGTGAATTTCACCGACCGCCAGTTGGCGATATGCAGAGATTCGCCTTCGCCGAACACCCCGTTCAGCATCCCAGCCGTGCATAGCAAGCCGACATGACCGCCGTGCAGCGGCGTGAGCGGCCGGCCGCGCACAGTGCTCGGTTCACGCAGGAGTGCCCTCGTGACCTGGCGGTATGCGGACGAATGCGGGAGAAGATCTTCTACTTCATCAAGAGGAATGCCGAGGTTCGTCAACGTAACCGGGCCAGATGCCGGCACCTCGTATCGAGCGGTCGGATTATCTGGCAGTTCCTCCAAGTCTCTACGCCGGGCGCATTCTTCCAGATATTTGGTGGCATCGTTCAGCGCGGAGTCGCGCAGCCTGTCCTGCCGTTTTCGTCTGGTCGCCAGGACTGCGATCTGGTTGTACTGAAGGCAGGCTGGATCTGTAAGCCGATACAGGCGCAGAGCGGTAAAGGATTCGGCCAGGAGCCTCGCACAGGGCTGTAACCGATTTTGCGGGATGACGAAGATGAGAACACCGCCTAATTTAAGCCAGCGGTAGGTGTGCTCCAGGAATACCTGTTCCAAACGTTGATTGCCACTCTGGCCCGCTTCCCAGTCGTAAGGCGGATTCAAATAGAGCAGCGACACGGATTCCGCGGGGCAGCGGACATCGAGTGTATTGGTCTGCAATGCCTCGATCCCTAGTGCTTTGGCTTGGGCAGCGCGGTCGGCGTCGATTTCGATCCCGTAGCGCCTGGCCAGCGAACCTTGCAGCAACGCGCTGAATGCTACCCCATCGCCAATACAGGGATCTATCGCGGAACATTCGGATGCGAAGGACAGATGATTTTTCAGCCGCTTGGCTTCCACTATGGGAAGAGGAAAGAAGCCGAGTTTGGTTTTTCCGTGGACGCGCATAAGGCTCCTGTTTTGGAACTTGCTGCCCTGGCTGCGGAGAGGAACTCTTCGATCGCCCGTGAACTGGGTCTCCAGCTATGCGAAGGGTTCGCGGAATGCTTCAGGGTGCCTGTGAGACGAAATGCGAATTCTGGCAGGTGACACCAGTTTTGGTGCTTTCCTTCCAGTTTGGAAACGGAGTCCGGCTGGATTCGCGAAACGCAGAAATCAGGTCACGAATCTTTCCGCGCCGGTCGTAAAGCTCTTCGACAAGCTTCTCTAGCGCCGCCGTGTCGCTTCCGTACCATTCTGCCGGGATCGGCTCGGCACAGCGCCAGATATCTACAAGATCCGCGTCTTCGGCTTTCGTCAGCGTCGGCTCGAAGCTCTCCCAGCCGGTCACTCCCGCATAAACCAGGTTCCGCGCATAGACCCCGCGCAGCGCAGAATCCGGGAAGTTCCACTCGGTGGCGTTGAAGCAATAAGCCTGATCGATGAAGGTGCTAGAGTAGCAGCGCCCCCTTGGCTTCTTGCTGAAGACCGCCTGCCTGCCATCGCAGTTCGCAGCCCACTTGTCGAGCACCAGCACGCGAGCGAAGTCGTGGATGTTCTTCACCTTGGCAAGCATGCTCTCGGGCAAATAATCGAAGACATGGGTCTCAAGAGGATCGCAGGCATAGCGCGATCCGACGTGCAGACCGCTTCTGCACGGCGTAGAAACAGCGGTGAAATCCATGCGAAGTTCCGGCGTGTGCGCGATCAGCCAATCGGAGACTTCAATGACCTCGACCTGAGCTACGGGGAGACCGAGCCACAGGCCCAACCGCGAGGCCAGGAATTCGTTGGCGAGAATGCGCGTCCCTTGCGGGTTGTTCTGAAACTTCGTGACATAGAATGCACCGTCCGAAGCTCGCATTAATTGTGCCTGGGATCCGCCGCGCATCTTACGGATATGCTGAACTGCCTGCAGATGGGTACTCATATTCGCTTTCGGGAAAGAAGTGGAGTATGGCGGGATCCGATTAGGAGATGTCGCCCAAGAGAATTCTGGCCAGGTGTTGCGCATCCGCTCCTTCGGATACAGCGAGCCGGATGCTGGCGTTGATGAGCTGGTCGTACATCCCCGCCAGGGTGCGGTTTTTCACCCGCACCGCAGTAGCCAGAGTGGGAAGCGGCACGATCCGCAATCGGCTCAACAGGATTCGCAACGCCACCCTGGGCAGGGCCATTAGGCTATAAAGGCGAAAGGGAGCAGCCGCCGCCAAAGCATCTGCGATCACGACCGTCAGGCTGCCGTTCGCCGCCAGCAACGCTTGGGATCGGTCTTGTAGCTGATAAGCCCAGGAGAGGATCAGCCACGAGTTGTAGCTCATCCGCCGGAGATACTCGAGCAACAGGATCGCTCGTTTCCTTTGCTCCGTCCGGAATCGCCGTGCCGGCAGGCTTGCCCGGAGATTGTCTTCAATCACGGCGCTTGCCAAATCTTCCAGTTCTTTTTGGTCCACGAAGCGCGCCAGGGCGATGACTTCGCTGACCGTCTGAGGGTGAAAACGAGAGACAAAATGGAAGGCGATATATAAGCCGAATGCAAGAAAGCACACAGCCAGTGCGCAAATCATCGAGATTAGCCTTTGGAGAGAATTGGAAGTGCTGGGGGCGGCCGCGACTTGGAGGAGGGCGCGCTAGGCGCGTTTCGGCGCCACCATGGCGGCTACGACTTCGCGAATTTGAGCGCCGGTCAGCTCCCATTCACGGCGGGGCAGGCCGGCGATGAGTTTGAATTTGAAATTCTGATAGTGCTGCAGGGCGAAGCCATCGTCTCCCGACCAGTCGGCCAGCAGTGCTAGGGCCAGTTGCGCGGGACCAGAGCCGCCATATCCCCATTCGAATCCGGTTGGGGAGTGGTGGCGGAGATCAAAGCGCGGGTTCAGCCGCTTGACCGAATTGTCACGGCTTACCCAGACCTCGCTGCCGTTTCCAGTACGAATGCCGACATATTTGACCTCGGCGCTCGGCCGGTCAGCTTTTAATTGAGGATTGTCGAAGGTTGACATAAGAGCACCACTAAGGAGGAACCAAGCCCGATACTGGATTGGTTGGCAGATGAGGAACTTCGCTGGAACGGAGGCCTGGGGATTATGTCGTCCAAGGATTTACGAGGGAAGAAATGTCCTCGAAATGCGAGGTATTGCGGGTGGCCAGTGTGGCGTGCTGGGCCAGTACGATACCGGCGATCATGGTGTCCCGCAAGTCGCCCGGCCGGCCTCGTTTTTGCCGGGCCGCCATAAGATTCGCCGCCTGCTGTGCGGCAGCATCGTCGAAAGGAGCGATCCGCTGACCGATCTTTTCCAGGAGCACGTCAAATCCTTGCATGAGAAGCGTGCGCCGTTTCCCCGCAGCCATGATCTGCAATCCAAAACGGATTTCAAGAACTGTGATGGCGGTCGTCCAAACGGAGCTGCGTGGCTGCTGGTCCAGCCAAGCCAGCACATTGGGGTCAGGTGCTTGTTGCATTAAGGCGGAGAGGACATTGGTATCCAGGATGATCATGGCTCAAAGTCAGGCGGTTGGATGGTATGCCCGCGCAGTTCGGGAATCTCCGAGGTCAAGCCGTGTTTGCCAAAAAGCGCCGCAATTTCCGTACCCAGGCCGCCAGCGGGAATTTCTTCTTCGTGGGCAGCGTTGCGCAGGATCTCGCGCACCTCTTCCTCCATGCTGCGGCCATGCCGTTTGGCGCGGCGTTGCAACTTCGCCTTGACTGTGTTTTCGAGGTTGCGAACCACAAATTGCGCCATGTTTAACCTCCTGCGCGCTCCAATTGATATCATGATATCGCCTATCGCCAGGAAGGGCAAGATTTACTTCGGAGAGGGGAGCGCCGAGGAGCCTTCAACCCATTCCTCCTGTTCCGGAGCATCAACGGTCCCGTTCAGAATCACGATGTGGCCGGTGGAGACGGTATGAGTCGTAGCCCTTTCTACGACTTCCAGTCCTCCGCTCAGTATCAGCCCACAGCGGCTGCATTCCGCGTCGATGATCAATCTCACTGCCACAACGCATCGGGAGGCCGGAGAACACGTATTTGAGCACATGGATGCACCCATTTCTTCAGTAGTCTTCGGGATACATGATGGTCAGGCCATCGCCGTCCACTACCACCCATAGCCTCTGCGTCCGGCCGTCAATGATGACCTGCACCTCCGCTGGAAAATCGATTTCTGTGAGCTTCTTTTGGCCAAAGCTCTTGAGCTTCAGGAAGGTCATCCAGAGCACATCGTGCAGCCTGCCTCGATAATCCTGACCATGGCTTTCTGCGGGAATCTCTTCGAGAACGTGCTGGAGATGGTCGGTCAAAACGGTGGGTAAGAGGATGCCGGTTTCGCGCGCTTGGGCGCTTACATCCACCAGCACACCATCTTCAATCGCCTGCTGGCGCGTGTATCGCGAGATAACTGTGAAGTCTTCGAAAGCGTCCATGTTAGCCTTCCGCGAAAGTTCTGCCACTCTCTGGCTTATCCGTACTGCTTGAATCAGTCGGAGAAGAGCGGCTGCTGGTGAGCCGCAGTCGGAGCAGAAGTCCTGGATTCAGTAATGCCGGTAGGGGCGTGATTTGTCGAAGTCGGTTGTCCCTCCGCGAGCACCAGGCCGTATTTGCCGGCGAGAGCCCGAGCGGCAGCCAAATCACGCTGTTTCATTTCGAGCAGGCATGCCTCTCGCAATTTGGCTACATAAGGTCCAGCGCCCTCCCGCATTGCGCGATTGAGGTCCCCGCCGGTTGGACCATTGATCCAATATGTAGCGCCTAGCTCCGCGCTGATCCCCGGTTTTCGGGGATCAAACTGATCGAGGAACCTGAAGGTTGAAGGGGACACTTTGCCGAAATAGAACTCGTGGAAGCCGGCACGATTGTAGTGCGCGATAAAGGAGCAATGAAGCGTCAGATGCTCATACAGCGCATTCGTGAACTGCTGATAAGCGAACCGGTTTTTGAGAAATCCTATCCAAGCCCGAAATACGGTCGCTTTTTCTTGCGCTGACATGAACTGCTCATCAGCAAATATGGGCGCGGCATTCATCGGCATACCTCGAATTCTTAGACGACCTGATTCAGGAGCCGCATGATTTTGGCGGCCAAAGTACCGCCACAGCACGGCAGAAACCCATCTTCTTCTTCGACCGCCTCCTGAAATTCCCAAACCTCGTGTTCGGACAAGTCGGCATCCATGCTCCCGTCGTCGTTTACGCCGCCCATAATCTTCCAGAGCGTTTCGGCATAGTGGTAGCGCCCTACGAGCCAGGAGAGAGAATCGACTTCCGGAACGGTGAGAGCGAGATGATAAAGCAGTCATAATGTTTTTTATATTTAGCGGGCGCGACCGCTGGCGGCTTCGAGTTCTGAAACCAGCTTGTGGAGAGTCTCAAGATCGCTGATCCGGTCAAGGAAACGGATGTTTAAAGACTTCAGGATACGTGCGAGCGTCCCTTCACTGACTTCCTGCAGCGCAGCCTCAAGCCGGCGTAGTCCACGTTCCGCCGCCTGCATGCGCTCCAGCGTTTTCCTTTGCAGTTCGGGATCGTGAATCTGGTCGGGTTTCCAAGCTCGGGCAAGTCGCATCAGGCCTCGGTACATGGAATTGCCGAGAACCTCCTGCATCTTCCCGATCTCCTGGATGACGGCGGGGTTCGCTGCTGCGCTTCCGGTTTGCGGACGATTTCCGGGAGAGGATTCTTTCCGCCATCCATCCGCGGAGGCCTGCTCTGGACGAAGGCCATTGCGCCAGCCTTGCGGGGTCGCCCAACCGGCCAATTCTGGCCGCTCCATGGGCCGCTTGTGATCATCCAAGTCCACCCAAATCCCGCTGAAGTAGTACAGGTATCGTCCGAGCCCAAAACAGGCGCACGCGCGCTTAAACGCTTGGGCCTCCGCGCTCGTGCCGGCATGGTCGGAATCGGACCACTCCTCGCCAGTCGCAGAGTGAGTTCCAATCCGGTGAATCGTCACTTCACTGGTGACAAATACCTTGGCCACCGTCTTGCTATCTCTGCTCCGCTCAAAGTTCGGGCTGGTATGAACCGTATATCGCCTGGTCCAGCCTGCCGGAGTGAACAACTGATTCAAGCGGTCGGTGTACGCCCTTTGGTCGGCATACGGAATGACTTGGCCGCGCTTCTTGTTATGCGCGGTATTGGTCACCCGCCACTCGATCACAGCCGGATCGAACGGGACTTCCAATTCAGTGACGAGCGCCGCGATCTCATCGGAGCCAGACTTCGGAGCTTCCGGATGTAGTTCAGCAGTTCCGGAATGGTTGCTGCCTTTGCCGTTGATGTATCCATTGGGGGAACTCATGTCGAGCCTCCTCCTCGGTCGTAGCCGTCTAGAACACGATTTCGGCTGTTCCGCCGGGATGGATCAAATAAAGGTTGAAATCGTTGTAGGCTCCTCCCCCATTCCGCAGGCTGTCCTGAAAGGCTGCGTCGTAACTCGAATAGTGATGATCGGTCAGGGTGGAGAAGTAAGGCTTTGTCCGGTGATAGCTCAGTCTCGCTATAAACAATGAGGAAGATGGCAATCACTGAAACCAAGTCCCAGTGACGATGCCATTAAGCTGCGGCAGAGGAGTACTCTCTGTGCGAGAATCATTTCTATGCCCCTCTTGCATGATCCCCAAT
>Ga0134125_10006472_pt1 | contig 13271 bp, 20 predicted proteins | sample KB31751_FD_96464 | JGI IMG/M metagenome (GOLD analysis project Ga0134125, IMG submission 96464) | Terrestrial soil microbial communities with excess Nitrogen fertilizer from Kellogg Biological Station, Michigan, USA - KB3-175-1 | ecosystem: Environmental > Terrestrial > Soil > Unclassified ... | reverse complement strand
GAAAGTGTGGGAGCGAGGAGCAGGGCGCCATAAGAGAAAGCAAACCAACTGACGATGACTGCCGCTTTCTGCTGCAGGCGGCGACCGCCGATGGATGGCCGTCCGCGGCTCGCCTCGGCGGCGAGATGCTCGGCAGCGGCGGCCTTCAACTCCTTCCAGAAGGCGGATTTGGCTGCGAAGCTCGGCATTTCGCTCGGTGATGGGGCTCCCAGGCGTGACGGCTTCACCGTCGAAAGCTCGTTCGTCTCGGTCGCGATGATGGTCCGGAGAGCTTCTCACGAAAGACGATCCTTCCCTTGGAAAGATCGTAGGGCGTCATTTCCACGTGAACGCGATCGCCCACGATTGAGCGAATGCGATAGCGGCGCATCTTGCCGGCTGTGTAGGCGATGATCCGGCACTGGTTGTCGAGCAGCACCCCGAAACGGCCATCCGGCAGAATCTCGTCAACAACGCCTTCGATCGTGAGCAGTGCCTCTTTCGCCATGTCCCTCTGATTCTAAGTTCGCCGGGGTGCCCCTGAGCGGACAACTCGTGGCTACTGGCGTTAAGGATGGGGAGCGCGAGGGCGCGCCGGAAACCGTCGATATCGGCTGATAGCGCCTGCCTGATAGGCACATCTTGGATCGAAAGATACTCCGATCACCAGTCTTTCAACCTGATATGATTCTTCAGTCCGTCCCTTTCGGGGGTTATGCTGACATCATGGAACTTGGCCTTTTTCGGCGCAGCAAATGGTTGCTGCTAACCGTTGCGCTGGTCCTAGTGGTTCTCGTCAAAGTGGCATGGCCGCGGATCGGATTTGCCGTCACTGTCGCTTTCTCTGACACTCGCCCGTCGCTGCTGCGCGATGCTCAATGGGGTAAGCCTGAGACGGCGGCAGCCTTCCGACAGCGCTTCGGTCGCGGCAGTTCTGAGGCGCGCCTAGTGCAACGGCTGGAGGCCAATCACTTCCAAGTTGACCACCGGACGCACAGCGCAAGTTTGAAAGTGAAAAGTCTTCCTTGCGCCGAAGACGTGGCTGTGTCGCGGACAGCAATCGGCGGGACCATAAATGCGAGCAGAGCAGTCGTCTCGGAGGCTGGATGCCTTTAATTCTGGCCTGTTGGTGCGCTTCCATATGAACGCTGGCCAACCCATTCGCGCCGTTAGCCGAGCGGCGGGTTTCGACACATTCTTGCCGTTAGCGGCTGGTCACCCATTGCCGGCATCAGGACAGCCCGGCAAAGCTAGGAGAGGGGGGAGCCGTGGAGCAAAAAGTCGATCCGCTGGCAATGATCGGTTGGGGCACGCTGCTGATGCCTGCGCTCACGATGTGGCATGAAATCGGCGGTCACGCGGCATTTTGCGCAGGTCAAGGAGGCCATGTCGCCACGATTGGGGCCTTCTACGTGAAGTGCACCGGTCTTTCAGGCGTCCATGACGTGCTGGTTGCATGCGGCGGGGTGCTGGCAAATGTGCTGTTGGCGGCGCTTGCATTTTTCTGTTGGCGGTGCGCTATAGGCGTCGTCTGGCGCCTGGTTTCGTGGCTGATCTGGGTCAGCGAATCCTTCGTCGCCGCTGGCTATTTTCTTTTCTCGGGCGTGACAGGTTTCGGCGACCTGGGCGTCGGAAATGGCGGCAGCCTTGCTAGCGCTCCTTTCCCAATTCCATTCCGAGTCGCTGAAGCGATTATCGGCGGAGGGGCTTATTTCCTCTTGGTCCGGGCAGCGATCCGCTCGCTCAACGGGATGATCGGCACCGGCCCAGACAGCCGCAGTTCGCGCCGCCGCATTGCGCACATCTATTACGCGACCGCAGGATTTTGTGCGGTCGTCGTCGGACTTGCGAACCCGGTGGGAATCGTGATCACTGTCATGTCCGCCGCCGCGTCAACCTTCGGCGGTCTCGCAGGGTTCATCTCGATCGGCTATGCATCGGTCAATTCCGGAGAGGCGAAGCCATATGTCGTCAATCGCAATTGGACGTTTATTGGCTGTGGTCTCTTCGTGCTTGCTGCCTTCGCTATCGTCTTAGGACCATCGCGCCATTTCTAGCTCCCTCGCTAGGTCCACTTTCCCACCGAGGCTGTGTGAAAACTCAGCTTAAGGTCGATTTTCGCGTCTTTGACGACGCGTCTTGGAATCCGTGGTTCTTCTAAGTCGCTGAATTCATTAGCTGCGGTTTTTCTGCGATCCGCACGAAAACCGTCATCCCGAGCCTCGGTTCGAGTTTTCACGCAACCTCCCCAATGCAGACGATCGCGGGGCCCGACATCATGCGTCTTTATGTAAAAGCATCCTGTCCATGCACTTACGATCAGGTCTATGAGATCGATGTCCCAAGTGGGCGAGCGCGTTTTCTCGCGTGGGGCGACGAGATCGGTGTTCTGCGCAATGGGCCATGGCTCGCTGATGGCAACTTTCGACCTAGCCCTGGCCTTAGCTCGCCTCCGATCGCACCTTATCGCGCCTCGCGGACCCTTTGTGGAAGCGAATTCATCATCGCGCCGTTATGCGTTAAAATTGATGTGCCACAGAGGCATGAATAATCGGGGCGCGTTTCGTTGCGCCGTCTAGGAAAAGTTTAAATGAGCCATCGCGCAATTCTCGTCGTCTAGTGGCAAGGCACGGCTAAATGTGCGCCATAGCGGGTATCATCGGCCAGTCCGCTCGTGATCTGTCCATAATATCCGCAATGACCTCGGTCGTCGCTCACCGGGGGCCAGACGATGAGGGCATTTGGTTTGATCCGTGCGCGGAAGTTGCGTTCGGCCATCGGCGGCTGTCCATTGTCGATCTGTCACCGGCGGGAGGTCAGCCGATGCGTTCGGCAGATGGCCGCCTTGTGCTCGTTTTCAACGGCGAAATTTACAATTTTCTCGAGCTACGAAACGCGCTCGAGCGACAAGGGCTGGTCCCGACAGGCGGTTGGCGCGGACATTCGGACACCGAGGTATTCCTTCAGGCAATAGCTTGTTGGGGGATAGACGGGGCTCTCAAGGAGGCGTCTGGCATGTTCGCGTTCGCCCTTTGGGACCGGCACGAGCGGCGGCTTACGCTTGTACGTGATCGCTTTGGCGAAAAGCCCTTATATTACGGCTGGGCCGGGACCCAGTTCGTTTTTGGGTCAGAGCTCAAGGCCTTGCGCGCACATCCAGACTTCAACAACTCGATCAGCCGTCGAGCGGTGAGCGTCTTCGCTTCGCGCACCCACATTCCATCCCCACTGTCGATTTACGAACACGTCTTCAAGCTCCCGCCCGCCTCCATGCTCGAGGTCACCCCAGAAGGCGCCCGCAAGCGCTTAGACGCTCCTCCGGAGGAAGGCGCCTCGTCGCCGTCATTTTCCCTGAGGGCCTACTGGTCTTACCATGAAGTGGTCCGGCGCGGGCTCGATGACCCCATAACGGACGAGGCCGAGGCGCTCGAGCAGCTTGAGCGCTCTCTCGTTCGATCCGTTTGCCATCAATCCTTTGCGGAGGTGCCCGTCGGGGCGTTTCTTTCAGGGGGAGTAGACAGCTCGCTAATCGTGGCATTGAGGCAAAGCCAAACCTCGAGCCCTGTGCGTACATTTTCGATAGGCTTCGATGATCCCGCATATAACGAAGCTGATCATGCGAAGGCGGTGGCTCGCCATCTCGGCACCCTGCATGCCGAGGAATATATCAGCGCAGCAAAAGCGCGTGATGTCATCGCTGCGATTCCATCAATTTATGACGAACCCTTCGCCGATTCATCCCAGATTTGTACGCATCTGGTCAGTCGGTTGGCACGGCGAGACGTTGAAGTTGTGCTCACTGGAGATGGCGGCGATGAGCTGTTTGGCGGCTACTACCATCATATCATCGCACCGCGTGTCTGGGACTGGCTCCAAAATCTGCCAAAACCGGCGCGAATGATTGTCACTTCAGGATTGAGCCAAATCCCGTGGCGGCTTTGGAACAAGGTGGCTGGTGTCGCCGCCGGTCGAAAACAGGGACATGTGGGCCCCAAGATTCAGCGCGCGCTTCGAGCCGCGACGAAAGCCAAGCATCTGGACGAAATTCACCGCAGCCTAATCGAGGAATGGGACTTCGGGATTTCACCCGTGGTCGGCGCAGTGCCGACGGATTCCCCCTGCGACCTGACCGTACCGAAGCGCGCGTCCGGGGCGGTGGGCATGATGTACACTGATTGCATGTCCCATTTGCCCGACGACATCCTGTGCAAAGTAGATCGTGCCTCCATGGCAGTGGGTCTGGAGACACGAATTCCATTTCTGGATCATGACGTCGCTCAGATTGCGGCACGGATCCCGCTCTCGATGAAGGTAAGAAACAATCGGGGTAAGCTCATTTTGCGAAGGTTGCTCGACAAGTATGTTCCAGCACAGCTCATTGACCGCCCGAAGAATGGCTTTGCCGTGCCCGTCGGTGAGTGGCTCAAGGGGCCACTTCGGTGCTGGGCTGAGGAGCTGTTAGAGCCGCGTGGGCTCCAGGCGCAGGGCTGGTTTGATGCGGATCTCGTGAGCTCACGCTGGCGTGAACACGTCAATGGATCAACTGACTCGACGGCTGCGCTTTGGGCTGTGCTGATGTTTCAGGCGTGGCTAAAAGAAGAGCGGCACCCACTGCGCGGCGGCGTATCTTGTGCGCCTTCTGCCAGATCCCACTCTGTCACAGAGCAGCGCGGGTGCCTGTGTGATCCGCCCGCGAACCAGCGCGATAGTTTGGGCAAGATCTCAACGTCTAAGGATCTTTTGCGCAACGGCGGTACTGCGTCGCGGAGCCTCCTTAATACGCACGGAAAACCAGATTGCTGCCAAGACGATATAGGCGCCGCTTGACAGCGCAGCGCTGAACATTGCGCTCGGCACGTGATCACGTTTGGCCACCCCTTAAGGGGGGACACGCCTCTGAGGGATCATCATCTTACCTAATCGGCAATATGGCAAAACGTTGCCGCTTTTGCCCAAGGCCGGGACCCTTTCCTCGTGTCCGCTTCTCTAATGGGCGGTCCTGTCAAGCTGCCCCGATTCTCGCCTGCCGCTGGCATCTTGCTCCTGTCCCTGGTCAGCATTGAGCGGCCGACCAGCGCGCGCACTCCGGCGCCACAGCCGAAACATAAGAAGGCGAGCGCAAGAATTCCTGCAGCCAGGGCCGGAAAGGAGGCCGAGCAATGAAGTTGCTCCCCACGTTGGATCTTGCCAGCTTTCGACTCGTTCAGTCCTCATGCGACGAAAACCCGCTAGGCTCGTTGGGGCACGATGACTTCATTTAAGCACCCATCCTATCAGGACCGAGCCGGGCAGGCCGCCGCTGCGAAGCAGAAGGCGCTGGAGCAACTTCGGCTCCGGCCAGCACTTGACCCGGACAAAGTTGCCCAGCGTAAAGCCGCCGCTGACCGACGCGCATCAGGCCGGGCTGAAAAGTCGGCGGCGAAGAAGGCAGCGGCCCAAGCCGCGGCACATTCCAAGGCAAGAGCTGCAATAAAGGCAGCGCTCCCTGCTCCAACCGAGGCGGAGAGGAAGGCGGCTCGGGACGCCCGTTACGCCGCAAGGAAGGCTCGCAGATAATCGAGCATCCCGGCGGAGGTCTGTGCCCGCGCGAGGAAGGGAGGGACCGATGCCGATCCCCGAACCGCATGGGCAGCGGCTTCTTCTGCATTGCTGCTGCTGCGGATTTCCCCGGCTGCCGCAGTTTTTACGCGGATGGCGAACACCCAAAGCCGACAAATGCGGCGCGGCGGCCACTGCGTGCGTTAGGCAAGCGCGTTGGATCGGTCGGTAGATGTTCGGTTTGGCGCGACCCGTCGTGTGGCCGCTTCACGGACCAGGAATTGAAACGCGGCGATCAGGAGTAAATCAATGAACCCCAGGATCTATTTGCCGCTCGCAATTGCGCTCGGTTTGGTCGCAGCCCCGACAATCGCGCAACCGACCAATCCCCCACCAGATCGCGATCAAACGATGATGAACCGAGACGCGCGGATGCACGACACTACGCAAATGCACCATGACTCGTCGCGACGCGATCGCATGTCGATGAACCGACGAGGTTCCAACTGGCGAATGATGCGCCGGTGCCGTTCCATGTCATATCGTCGAATGATGCGAAATTCCCATTGCCGATGGCTGATGCGTCGGCACTCGGATCGGATGCACCACATGTGATCTGAAGCGGCGTCCGACCGTTCAACAATCGGCCGGGCGCCGCCTCTTAGGCGCCGAAACGGCTAAACCACCATCCACTGCCGATTGCGGACATAAGTCCTTCTGTGACCGCTCCCGTCACCGCCCGGGGGGCCGGCCACATGCTTTTCAAACTTCCTCGTCCGCTTCACGGCTGGCGCGCGTTCTTCGGCGAAGTGGCAATCATCGTGTTCGGTGTGCTGATTGCCCTGGCATTTGGCCAGCTTGTTGATGCGTGGTGGCGGGACAAGGTCAGCCACGCCGAAGCCGCGATGCGGCTCGAGCTCGGCCCATGCTAGGGCGATTTGCGGAAGCTGCGTCTCCATTCCCGAATTGAATGCAAAACCCACCGCAGGGCGCATGGGACGCAAATCTCAGAAACGCGGCCTTGAGTCAGCAGCTCGACGTGTCAGCTGTCTGGCGCTTGCTTCGGGCTCGGGGGTTGGGACCGGCTCCTTCCCTTTTCGTGTTAAATCGTTATACAGGTCCCCGCTGAACGTCGCCTGCGACGGATGATGGGCCGCCTCGGCTCCTCCCTTTGTCCCTTTCGAGCTTCAAGACGCCGGGATGTGCCATTCTTGGCGCATGCCCGTCACACGTGGGATAAAAGGAATACCCATCATGATCACCGGAACTGTCAAATTCTTCAATAATGACAAGGGTTATGGCTTCATTGCGCCGGAAAACGGCAGCAGCGATGCTTTCGTCCACATTTCCGCGGTTGAGCGCGCAGGCATGGCCACGCTCACCAAGAACCAGCGCGTGTCCTATGAACTCGAGACAGATAACCGCGGCAAGACATCCGCTGTGAACCTGCAGGACGCCTGACATCGAGCGGCGGATGCTGGTCATCCGCCACTTACCCCTCCCGGGTCCGAGGCTCCCCGGCACAGGTTCTAATCCATTGGTGCGGCCTGCTTGGCGCGTACCGAATGGTATTCAGTCATTAGAAGAGGTTTCCATGTCCAGAACCCCCGTCGCACCGTTCCTGATCACCAAGGATGAAGAGGGAAAGTTTCGGATCACCGTCCGGACGACTCGCTTCAATTCCCAGAACTATCCTCTCGTCACCTCAAGTTTGCAGCCTGAGCTGTTCAAGAGCGCGTTGGCGGCACGAGCGCATGCCAAGCGGGAGTTCGGCGCTGAGGCTGGGCAGTTCGCGTCAAGTTAGAATGCTTTAGAAGCTTGCATGATCGGGCGGGAGCATGATCTCACCGCGCAGCGGATGCTGGAAATACAGCAAGCCCTCGATGTCGCTGCCTTCAATGGCATCCTCAGCCCGGCTATCGCTCTGCTGAAAGCTGCTCACGGACACTGAGACGAAGGGTTTGCATGATATCATGAGCAAGCCGCTGTCGCGCGCCAACGCAGAGCACGAGGATGGTCAACGTCGGCGGGGCGAACGCAGGCACGAGGTTCACGCCAAGGACGATCACGAACAGGAGAAGATGGTCACTCACTAGCGACGCGCCAGGCGCTATGTCCGCCCGGCGACTTTGACTCCGTCGCCAACCTTGTCGCTCGGATGAAGCAGAACCTTCTCGCCGGCATTGAGACCGCCGAGCACTTCGACTTCCTGGTCGTTCATGTGCCCGATCGTGACCTTCCTCAGTCGAGCACGGCTCTCGCGGTCGACGGCGAAGACGCTCCACTGCCCTCCAGTCCTGAACAATGCGCTGATTGGAACCTTCAGCACGTCTGGCGCCGACCAAGTCACGATCCTCACCGTGGCCCGGTAGCCGTGGCCCAGCCGCTCGATGGCTTCGAACGGCTCCGTGAAGTCGATGACCACGTTGACACGCTGTTCTTCCACGCCGAGCGCCGAGACTTTCATGAAGGCGTAAGGTTCGACGAGCCGCACCCGACCCTTCAGCGGACGCTCGCCGCCCCAATCCTCGATCAGGACCGGCGCTCCAGCCTTCACCCGTACCGCATCCGATGACAGCAGGTCGGTTACCATCTCGAGCTGCCTGGGATCACCGATCTCGACTAATGGGGTGCCCGCCACCACTGCTCGCTCGCTTTCCTGCGGCACCCGCAGGACATAGCCTCGAACGGGCGATGTGACACTGACGGCGCCCGAGCCCTTCTCAGGGGTACCGGAAACGAGCAAGGCTGATCGCGCCGATTCAAGGCTGTGAGCGGTCGCATCGGCGGCGCGCATGGCGACGTTCAGCGCTGCCCTGTCGCGGTCCCTCGCCGCACGAGCGCGGTCCAGGCTGGCTTGTGGAACGAAGCCACGGCCGGCGAGGCTGTCCACGCGAGCAAAGTCGCGTTCGGAAAATGAAAGTTGCGCGCGCAACTCCGTCACTCGCGAGCGATCGGAGGATAGTCGGTCTTCAAGCTGACGCACTTCCGCCTGCGCCTGCGAATAAGCGCGCGCGTCAAGCGGTGCTGGTTCCATCGGCTGGATACGGGCAACAACGGTTGAGTGCGGAACAACTGGCGTGCCGGGCTTCAGCGCTACCCGAAGCAACTCGCCGGTTACCGGGGCCGAGACAATGTAGAGGTCGCGAACGCGGGTCTCGCCCAAGTCGTCGACGGTGGCCATCATCGCGCCCCTTGAGACCTGGCCGAGGTCGGCGGGCACGGCCGGCTTTCGAACCGCGAGCGAAATCGCGGCTGCAAGCACCACCACGAACAGCGCCAGGAGGATGCGCGGTCCTGTGAAAAGCCGCTTCTTCATTCGCGTGTCTTCAAGGCCTGCACCAGGTCAAGATCATCGACCCGGATACGGATCAAGAGCGCCGTCACCGCAGCTGCCGCCATCACGACGAGAACACCTTCTGCCAACGTAGCCGGCTGGATGCCGAAGGGGATCGTATAAAGGTCGGCGCTGAATTGCTCCGTCAAATAACGTGCAAGCCAGATTCCAAAGGCAATCCCGATGGGCAGCGACAGCAGGACGAGGAGGCCGAGCTCGCCCACCAGCACGAATGCGGCCTCGCCCCGCCGAAATCCCAAGACCCGCATCGACGCAAGGTCGCGCGTCTGCTCGGACAGGCTGATGCGGGCGCTGTTGTAGACGACACCAAGCACGATCAGCGCAGCCAACCCCGTGTTGAACAAAGTGACAATGCCCATCTGCTGGGCGACGGTGTCGCGCACTCCTTGAATGATCGCGGTCTGCGAGGTGACTGAGGCGATCTGCGGCGTCTGCTTGAGCTCGCGAAAAACCTCCTCCCTCAGCATCGGATCGACTTCCAGATAGGCGCCCGAGGAATTGTCTCCTTCGCGCATGATCCGGTTGAGAGCGACCTTGTCCAGGTGCGCTGACGACCCGAGAGGCGTATTTATAACCCCACTTACGTTAAGCTGAACTTGAGGCCGCGCGCCTTCGGTAACGTTCACCTGCAGCGGCTGGCCGGCCTCAACGCCAAGCTGATTTGCAACGCGGCGCGAGATGATCACCCCGCCCGCAGGCGGCTCGATCACTCGTCCGCTCATGTCGACGACCCGGCTGAGATCGGCGCCGGGGCTGTTGCTGCTCAGCCCTTCGCGGAGAGTATGTTGGCCCGCGACGAGCTTCGCGCCGACGAAGCGGAAAGGCTCAACCCGCATCACTCCGGGAAGTCGCTCGAGCTCATGGGACGCGCGGGCGTCGCGCGGCTCTGCAAATGTCACGACGATGTCGCCTCGTTCGGCGCGTCCGAATGCAAGGTCGATCATGGTGTCGACATTATCGGTGGCGCTTGCGGACGCGATGTAGAGCGCGAGTGCGGCCGAGAGCCCCAAAATGGCAAAGCCCGTGCGAAGCGGCCGCCGCAGGAGGTTTCTAAGGACGATCCTGCTGGGTTCATCGGGCCCGAGGCGCCGGGCTATCCAGGATGTCCATCGGCCGGAATAGTCAGCCGGGACGGGAGGTCGCATTGCTTCCGCGGGCATGAGCCTCGCCGCCCGCCGCACCGCTAGCGCCGCGCCAACCAAGGCCGCGAGGATGGTGGCGCCTGCGCCGATGAGATAGCTGTCCAGGCCTGCCCGGAACTCGAGGAACGGGAAAACGAAATATTGCTGGTACATGGTGGCCAGGGCCCGTCCGAGCCATGTGCCCAGAGCTACGCCAAGCGCCAAACCCCCAACCGACAGCAAGAGCGCCAGCCCGGCATAATGGCTCATGACTGCACGATTGGTGTAGCCGAACGCCTTCATCAGGCCGATGATCTCACGCTCTGTATCGACCAGGCGCGCCAGGACGATGTTCAGCAGGAAAGCCGCGACAGCGAGGAAGATCGGCGGCAACAGCTCGACGGTCGTCGAAAGCTGGCTGATCTCGTTCGAGACGAAGCGGTCCGAGATCTGCAGTTCGCGCCCATAGGCCCCCGTCGCTCCGTAACGGTCGAGCAATAGATCAAGTCTCCGGACAACTTCCGGCTGTGACGCGCGAGGTGCGAGACGGACCAGCAATTCGTTGAAGGAATTGGTGAGGTCCAGCGCAGCCGCCAGCGGCTCGTGGTTCATCCAGACAATGCCATACCGCCGATTGTCCGGAAATATCTGGCCTGGAGCGACCGCGTAAACATATTCGGGCGAGAGGACCGTCCCAGTGAGCCGAAGGCGAATGCGCTTGCCGTACAACGTGGCCTCGAAGTTCTCGCCCAGCTCAAGTCTGGCGGCCTTCGCGAACGCTTCGTTGACAACGGCTTCATTTGCGCTGTGGCCATCGGGGAAGCGCCCGCTGCGCAACACAAGCAGATTAAGACCGTCCACCGGTGGCAAAGAGTGAATGCGTGCCGAAACTGGTTCGGCAATGCCGGGCACATCAAGAGTCCCTGAAGTGCTGACGCGCCCTTCTGCGAACGCAACGCCCGGCACGCCGCGGACCTGTGCAATCACGAAGTTCGGGGCCCGGCGGACGGGCGCGAAGACGTCGGCGAAACGATAGCGGTCGTAATAAGCAGCGCGCGTCGCCTCGAGCGAGCGGATCATTCCGAACGACATGATGACCATCCCGACACCGGCAGCGATGAGGAGCGCTATCGCGACAGATTGAGCTCGCAGCCGCCAGAGATCGCGCAGCAGCTTGATGGTGAGCGGCTTCAGCCTCACCACTTCAAATCCGATGGGGCCTTGCGAATGGCATTCTCGCGCCGATTGATGATTCGCCCATCACCGAACGACACCACCTCGTCGGCCATTTCTGCGACGACCGCATTATGCGTGATGATGAAGACCGTCGTGCCGAGGTCGCGGTTGATCGAATCAAGGGCCGCGAGCGCCTGCACACCCGTGGCGCTGTCGAGCGCTCCTGTCGGCTCATCGCAGAGCAATACGCGCGCGTTCTTTGCAATGGCGCGCGCGATCGCGACGCGCTGCTGCTCGCCGCCGGACAATTGCGCCGGAAAATGGTCGAGCCTGTCCTTGAGGCCGACGAGCGCCAGCGCGTCGGCCGGTTCCATCGGATTGTCGCTGATCTCGGTGATGAGCGCGACGTTCTCGCGCGCAGTAAGGGACGCGATGAGGTTGTAGAACTGGAAGACGAAACCGACACTCTGACGCCGATAGCTCGTCAGTTCATCGTCATTGCAGGTCGTAAGATCACGATCATAGAACCACGCGTGACCAGCCGTCGCATGATCAAGTCCACCAAGGATGTTGAGGAATGTGGACTTGCCGGAGCCCGACGGTCCGAGCAGCACCATCATGTGGCCTTCGTCTATGTCGACGTCGACGCCGCGCAAAGCATGAACCGCCGTCGGACCGCTTCCATATGTCTTGGAGAGGCCTTGAACACGATAGACGTGGGGAACGCTGTCCGGCTTATCCTGAGATGGCCTGCTCGCGAGATCGGGCATTGCGCTCCCCTCATCCAAATGGAGGGGTGTACCTCTTGAGAAGCAAAGTGCCGAATAAGGACAGTTACCTAACCTTCTTGAGCGAACACTGCCAATGCGATGACGCCCCGCGCAAGCTATTCCTGCTTACGGGTCTTTAGGTAGCAATACGGATTTCGCGTCGCCCCTCCATTCTTATGTCGGCTCCCGCACATTTTCTGAGAATGCAGGAGGTATCGATGAAGCTTAGACGATCCACTCCCGCCGCGCTTGGGGCCCTTGCCGCGGTCGCAGTCATGACCACCGCCGTTGGCTACGCCGCCCAACAGCAAAAGCGCGCGACCGAGGTCCAGAAGGATCTCGAAACAGCGATGAAGGGTGAAGCCTTTGCCTATGCCAAATATATGCTTTTTGCGCAGCAGGCCCGAGCCCATGGGCACAACGAAGTGGCTGTCTTGTTCGAAAACACCGCTAAGACAGAGCGCATGGAACACTTCCGCGAGCATGCCGAGCTCGCCGGTGTGATCAGCTCGTCCGACGCTGATAATTTGCGAGATGCAATCGCCGGCGAGACTTACGAGACCACAAAAATGTATCCCGAGATGGCAGTTCGTGCGCGTCAGGCGGGTGACCGTCAGGCGGCTGCTCGGTTCACCGAAATCGGCAAGGATGAAAGCAGGCACCGCGACGCCTTCGCCGCGGCACTGGCGAAGCTCAAGGGAGCGACTTCAACAATGGAGTCGAAGCGGTGACTAAGACTGCATCTCGGGTGTAGGCAGCTTCTGAGGTTGCCCGGCAAGGCGCTCAAGTGAAGGTTTGGGACCTGCCACTGCGACTGTTTCACTGGCTCCTGGTCTTGGCCATCGCACTCGCCTTTCTTTCTTCCGAGGAAGATGGCCCGCTCAACCAATGGCACATCCTCGCGGGCTGGGTCGCAGGCATATTGATCGTTTTTCGCATGGTCTGGGGCTTTGTCGGGGGAGAGCATAGTCGCTTCACCGATTTCATTCGGCCATCGCGCATCAAATACCACGTCGCCGGGCTTTTCCGGCGGGAGGCGGAGCCAACGCTCGGGCACAATCCCCTCGGTGGCATTTCCGTTGTGATCCTGCTCGCGCTTGTTGCACTAACAGTCTGGACAGGTGCGTTCGGTGGCGAAAGTGCAGAGGATGTTCACGAGCTAGTCGCCTGGACGCTCCTCGCGTTCGTCGGCCTGCACATTGCAGCAGTCGTGATAATGTCAGTGCTGCAGCGAGAGAATCTTGTCTCGGCGATGATCACCGGCCGGAAGAGTGCGGCGAGTCACGTTGGCGCGACGAATGCGCGGCGGCCAAGTGGAATCGGCGTCCT
>Ga0134125_10006470_pt1 | contig 13271 bp, 4 predicted proteins | sample KB31751_FD_96464 | JGI IMG/M metagenome (GOLD analysis project Ga0134125, IMG submission 96464) | Terrestrial soil microbial communities with excess Nitrogen fertilizer from Kellogg Biological Station, Michigan, USA - KB3-175-1 | ecosystem: Environmental > Terrestrial > Soil > Unclassified ... | reverse complement strand
CGCTTAATGCGAAAACCGAGGATCGAATACGAGTTGCTGCTGAAAATCCTGCAGATCCGCAATTGGCCGCCATCAACCGGCAGATTGATGATCTATTGCTTGAATATCAGCAGGTGCAAGCCCAACTTCGAGGGACCAGGCCCCGCTATGCGGCACTCGCTCAGCCGGAACAGCTTGGTGTCAAGGATATTCAGCGGCTACTTGATCCCGATACTTTACTGCTGGAATATTCGTTGGCTGAGGAAGGCAGCTATCTCTGGGCTGTGAGTGATCGGTCGCTGAATGTATTCGCATTGCCGAGACGCTCGGCCATTGAAGCTGCTGCGCGGCGGGTCTACACTCTTCTGACACTAACAAAAGAGGCCTCGGACAAGGCTGCCCTGAATGAAGGCTCATCCGAGAAGGAATATGCACGGGCCGCAAGAAAACTCAGTGAAATGGTGCTCGGTCCTGTTGCGCAGTTGCTCGGAGGCAAACGCCTGGTCTTTGTAAGTGACGGAGCACTGCAGTACGTTCCGTTTTCTGCTTTGCCGGCCCCCGGCACAAACCCACGTGATGTCCCTCTCATAGTTGAGCACGAGATTGTTAATTCGCCTTCTGCTTCCATTCTTGCAGAGTTGCGCCGGCAGGCGGCCGGCCGCCCGAAGGCCGCTAACGCAGTTGCTATCTTGGCTGATCCAGTCTTCGATGCTGAAGATGAGCGCCTCGCTGCGGGCACCCGAAAAGATTCAGTCTTCTTTCCTTCATTTGTGAGTAGCGATTTAAATCGTTCCGCACGGGATCTCGGTTTGACGAGGGGCGGTAGGGCATATCTTAGCAGGCTGCTCTACACGCGAAACGAAGCCGTTGCAGTCATGTCAGTTACGCCGCCCGGAAAAGGAATGCTTGCCCTGGATTTTGAGGCAAACCGGCGGACAGCGACCAGTCCGGCGCTTGCCAAGTACCGCATTATCCATTTCGCTACTCATGGAGTCCTGGACAACCGTCATCCCGAACTGTCTGGACTTGTGCTATCTCTGGTGAACAAGAAAGGCAAAGCTCAAGATGGCTTTCTCAAGTTGCAGGATATTTACAGCCTCAAGCTGCCTGTTGAGCTCGTAGTCCTGAGCGGGTGCCAAACCGGACTTGGAGAGCAAATCAACGGAGAGGGATTGATCGGACTGACTCGCGGCTTCATGTACGCTGGCGCCAGTCGAGTCGTCGCCAGCCTATGGAGCGTGAGCGACATCGCAACATCCAGCCTGATGGCAGATTTTTATCGAGCCATGGAAAGCGATGGCATGCCTGCCGCGGCAGCTCTTCGTGCAGCCCAGATCCGGATGTGGAAACATAAACAATGGAGCTTTCCATATTATTGGGCCGGGTTTGAAATCCAGGGAGAATGGCGTTAGTAGGCATAGTCGGTGAAAATGGGACTGCGGGATCTGCTATTGCCGCACGATTGCCATCAAGCACGACTCCGGGGTATCCAAGCAGAGCCTAACCCTCTGAAACAGGATCTCTTGGATTCGAAGGAGCGGTCACTGTTTGCACCTCGGTGCACCGGAACAGATTACTCGAATTTTCGAAGACTCCGCACGGCTGGTACAATCTGAAGTTCAAAAGGAGAGTACCTTTGGATACAAACTCGATCATCTCCGAACTAGAAGCGGAACGGGACAGATTAGACCGCGCGATCATCGCGCTCCGGGATGGCACGCAGGGAACGGCGCGGTCGAGGCGTAACGGGCGGCGTGGCCGACGCCCGCTATCAGCGGAAGCGCGTAAAAAGATTGCTCTTTCGGCAAAACGCCGGTGGGCGAAAGCGAGGGCCGCCGGGAAGAGCAGTCTCTAAACGAAGACTCACCTTCTTATCGGGGTTTGACCCATGCCGATCCTATGCTGGAACTCTTAATCGGGTCAAAAATCCTCGCCAGAAAAGCAGGCCAAAGAAAAAACCAGTAAAACGATACTAGGTCCTCAAAAAGGCGAAACCAGCGACAAATGCTTTACAAATTCCAAAATATTCTTCTGAGGGATACGCCCAAGCCGTCGGGCCGCATGTAGATCACTTCTAAGCAGGGCTCCTTTTTGGCATTCTCGATATCCGAGACAAAGGATTCCCTTATGCCTACCCGGTAGGCTAATTCGCCCTGCAGCATATTCTTTTCCTCGCGCAGCTCCCGCAATCGTGCGCCGAAACGTCTGCGAATCTTTGTGGACACCTCCCTAGCATCTTTTCAAGGCGTTAAAGGTCCTGTACAGCACCAATCTTGCGGACAATTGGATATCTCTGCCCAACACCAGCCGATGTTCGGCGGTGAGACTCCACTCCGTTACATGCACGAGGGCGGAATCCCCGCCATGGTCCGTGTGCGGCAACTTCTCGATTCCAAAGCGCAGGGGAGCGCCGAACTATAAGGGTTGCAACAATTCAATTGAGTTTCCCACAGAGTCATGCATCCGAGCGAAGCATATGGCCCGAACCCGACTTAGAAACTGAAGTCTCAGCGGCTCTCCATAAAGGTAAGGGTCGTTGCCACCGGGATCGTGGCCTTCCTGGAGGGTAGAATTAACACTTGATACCTCCGGTCGCAAAACATGATTGAGGATCGGAGCCTTGGAAGAGCTTTCTTCCCATCGACCGAGTCTGCGAAGTTCGGTCTGCAGGTTATCGACGCATGTCTGAAAAGCCTCCGTTGCACTAGCGTCATCTGTGCGGGCGTCAGTGGCTGAATGGACGTACGGTAGCCTATCGCTTCCCGGCTCAGCAATCCAAACGTTGGTTTCCGCACGCAAGGGAAGGGTATCGCAGGATAGATCACGAGATCTTCCAACTTATGTCCTGGCCCGGCGCGCAAATTGAGAAACCCCGATCGGCACCTTGCAACATTCTGGCAACCATATAACCCAGCCCTTCTCTCGTTCCGATACTCGACTCATCGTTGAGCGTCGTGTAATTTCCGGGTGCCTGAGCAAGGGTCGAACCCTGTATGTACTGAACTTCGATAAGTGCAGTGGGTTTGGGAGGCGCGATAATCACACAGGGATGAGGCTGGCATTCGCTTCGCAATGCATCGTGCCCCTGATTGTTTGCTTATGTTTGGAAGCCAGAGTTAGGTGATGTTCCCTAGCATCAATCTTTTGCCAACCAAAGATGTGTCGCGATTCTCATAAGTGACTGTTATTAATCCGATTCGTCCAACATCATGGTTATCTCTTGGCGGCAATATATTGAACTTCTAAATCTACGGCGATCGTGGCGAGGGCAGTTCCATTTTGGAACCGATATCGTTGATACTCTGAAGTTTTAACTTGTAAGCTCGATGGGCTGTGGCTATTATGGCACAGGAAAAACTAGGAGGCGCGATCCATTGGCCGCGAAGGCTACCGGCGGAGGATTGTACACCTTCAAGGCGCAGGGCGGACACCTTTGGGTTCAGCCTGCCGATGCGTCGGTTCCTGCTATCCAGATAAGCCTTTTTCCAAAACATGGAAATAGTTCCGTTGTCCATTGCAGCCAAGCGCCTGGACCGGCGCCAGAGGCGCTCAAGGTTTACCTCATTGTTTGGAACGGCGTACGTCACGACGTGTTGTATGCATTAATCCGCGACGCCCAGCAGGTGGTCGACACGGAGAGCCTCAGGCTGAGTTCCTTCGAGACAATCATTTCCTCCGCGATTCCGATCAGCAAAGTTACGCATACCGATGCCGGTGTCTTTATCAGCGCGACGGACAATGCGCTGCACTATGCCCAGACCGATACGCCGCGCGCAAAGGTGTTTCAACTCGCAGCCGGCAATTCGGTAGGCGCGGCACAGGGACTATCGCCATTGGACGACGTCATTAAGGCAAAAGACGCGATCGCGACGTTTCTGAGCAATCTGTGCGACCAACTGCCGAAGATGGCGGCGGCGGTCGAGACAAGGGTTAGCCAGGAGATTTTAAACGCACTTGGGGCCGAGATAAAGGCGCAGCAGAAGAACCTGGGAAAAATCTTCGACAAGCCGCTGACATCGTTCATCTCTGAGCACAACCAAAAGTCCCACGCGGCTGCCAGCGCTAACCCGGTCGCCACGACCCCGAGTTCCCTTGGCCCGGGGGCGACAAGACGGCTTTTGCTGGAGAAGCTCGAAGTCCACCGCTACTTGGACCCGTTTGCTCCGCCGCCGCCGCTTTACTCCGCAATTCCGGCCACGGTTCTCGCACAGGCGCCAACCGGTACGCCTGATCCGATGGAAGCACTTGGCAAGCTTTTCGAGCCATTCAATACCCTGTTGAACGCCAGTATTATGACGAAGCTGTTGAACATGGGCATTACCGATCTGCTGGACGCCGTGTCTGGTACGAAGCCGTTTTCAAGCGTGCTTGACGATTTCTTTAATGTCTTCAAGATCGATGATGCGATGAATGCTTTTCACAACGTTTTCAGTGGAGGGCAATTCTCGAAGCTTGTCGGTCAATTGCCATTGAAGTCGTATCTCGAAAAGCCTGTTCAAAACGCTTTCTTTATCGCACTCTACAAGCACTACTTTCCTGGAAAGACTTTTACGACTCTGGATTTGATAGCGTTCCTGGGCGCGCTTATCGGCTACGTCGCTTTCGAAGTGCTGGGCAAAGCCAGCGAATTCCAATCCGTCTTCGCCGACAAACAAAGCCTCGCTGAATTCACCAATGCCCCCGCGACGCTAGTCTCGTTAATCAGCGGCAAGCAGCCGGAAGCCCATGGACCCATGACAGTCAATGCCGTGCTGGCGAATGCGGCTCCCCCGGTGTGGCGCATCGCTGTGGCCTCGGCGCTTTCGGGTACCCTCACGCTATTTATCGGCATCATGGGCGTCTTGAGTTTTGGCACAGGACTGATGGCTTCACCCATCGTGGGAGGAATGGCTGCCGGCGTCAGTCAGGGCCTCTTTGGCATGGTCCAGAATCTCAATACGGACGACGTGAAGTGGGATTTGCTTTCGGGCTTCGCCGGGGGATTTTCCGGAGCATTCCTCTCCACTCTGATCGGCAACACTCTGTTCGGAATGTGGGCGCAACGCGGAAACCCGCCTTCTGCACGTATCCAAAAGCTCAAGATGATCATGATCGGCTTCGTGCTCACGCTCGGTGGTGGCGGCGGCGCGGTCGTCTCTGCACTCGTCAAGAATTATGCCAAGACGGGAAAGCTCGACTTCGTCGATCCATTAGCCCTGACCACCGGCGGCATCGGCGGACTTGGCGGCGGCGCGATGGGATGCGGCCTGCACATGATGGGTGGCCTTAGCGGGTCGAAATGTTTACCTGTCGCACTCTCGCTGACGGATGCTAACGCATTGGCAATGGCGGGGATAACCGGCGTTCCTCCGATTCAGTTGAACAACGCGGCCGCTTTGCCAGCTGCGAACGCCGCATTTCCGGTAGCTCTTCCGAACCTGTCGATGGGCGTTTACGAAACCGAATTCTTGGATGCAGGTGCAACCCCCAGCGCCGGCGGCTCCATTGCCTTGGTCACGTGGGACGAATTTTCAAGAATGGACGCGAGCTACACGGGGTGCCGCGAAAGGCTCTTTTGGCTCGAATCCGCCGCTCTTGGTGTGCCGCCCCCTGCCAACAGAAGAGCAGATCTTGTCGTGGGTATACACGGGATCGGGCGCTACGTCTTTCCCGTCTTGACGCACCGTACCGCGGCAGGCGGAACGTTCGTAAATTTCTCACGGCCGATGTTTGAAACGGACTTCGCTCAGTTCCTTGCCGCACGACCTTTTGTCACCGCCTGCCTGAATCCTGTCAGGGCCACTCGCCTGCCGATCGTCAAGCTGATGATCTGCTTCAGCGCCCTGCCACTCGGGTGTTGCAGTCTCGGTCAGGTGGTTGCGACAACCTTGAATGCCATCGTCTATGCCGGACGTCCGCCCGTCTATCCCTGGCTCGACAATGGCTTCCCACGTGTACCAGGATGGGGTGGCTGGATCCAATACACCCCGTAAACTTTTGAACCTTAGACGATCTGAGATCAGGAACGCATAATGGCAACCCCAAACGACCCGGCGCCCGCGACGACCATCGCCAAGGTCGAGGTTTCGCCGGTCATCTTGCCCGGCACGTTATTCTTTGGTCTCTACAACGATCAAGGCCTGAAGGTAAAGGGTGGCTTCAAAGTCGATGACGTAATCTTGTCCAAGCACATGCCGCTGGTTAGTCAGGACTTCGCGGACAAAGCCGTTATCCTGCAAAACTTCCAACTAGATTTCGAACATGCCGTCAGTGGCACGTCCGACCCAGCGGGCAACGACCAATTCGTCCTGGAACTCACGCTGATCCTTGGCGGCAATACCGTGAGCCAGCTCAAGTTGGCGCTTTCCGGCTCCACGAAACCGATCCCTCCGAACCCGCCGTTGAACACTCCGGGCAATACGGCGCTTGTCGCCAACCCTAACGCTGGGGCGGAACCGCAGAACGTCCCTCCCGATTCGGTCTTCTGGATTAACATTCAAAAGTCCATTGGTCCCATTCATATCGGCCGCATCGGTTTCAACTGCGTTGGCGACGACCTGCAGATCTTGCTTGATGCCGGGCTCGCCACATCGTCCTTCAGTGTCGAGCTGAGCGGATTATCAGCAACAGCGCCCATCTTCGGACTCGACAGTATCGACGACATCAAGATGGATTTGAAAGGGCTCGACGTGGCCTTTTCAACCTCGGCGCTCAGCATCGAAGGCGGCCTGCTTCACAGCGAAGTGAACGGCCGCGCGGAATACGACGGCGTACTCATGATCAAGACGGCGGACTTCACCGTCACGGCACTGGGATCGTTCACTTCGATCGAAAGCAACGGCCACACCGAAAACTCACTGTTCGGCTTTGCTTTCCTCGCTCATGAGATTGGTGGGCCCCCGGCGTTCTTCGTCACGGGGCTATCGGCGGGCTTCGGGTACAATCGGTCTGTCAAAGCGCCGACCATTGCCGAGGTCGGCACTTTTCCGCTGCTCGCGGGCTTGAACGATCCAGCGCAATTGGGTCTTTCGGGAAGCGGTTTGCCCGCTGCCTCGCAACTGGCAAGCGTGCTGGCTAAAGTCAACAGCTTTATTCAGCCCGACCTGGGGGAATATTGGTTCGCTGCCGGCGTGCAGTTCACCTCATTCGAACTGATCTATTCCAACGTTGTTGCCATTGTGGAGGTAGGCAAGGAATTCGAGATCCTGGTCCTGGGCAAATCGCACGCCTCCTTCCCGCCTACGGGCACGACCTACGGCTATGTTGAACTGGACCTTGAAATTGTTTTGCAACCGGACGAGGGCTTATTCAAGGCCGAAGCCATCCTATCGCAGAACAGCTATGTACTCGACCCAAACTGCCACCTGACGGGTGGGTTTGCTTTTTATTGCTGGTTCGGGCTCAACGCGCATGCGGGCGATTTTGTATTCACAGTCGGTGGTTATCACCCCGCCTTTAGGCCGCCCGATTATTATCCGGTCGTGCCCCGCCTCGGCTTCAACTGGCCGGTCTCTGGCGAAGTCCTGATCAAAGGCGGAGCCTACTTTGCTCTAACGCCATCGTGCATCATGGCCGGCGGCTCGCTAGAAGCTGTCTACCAGTCAGGCAATCTACGTGCCTGGTTCACGGCCTATGCGGACTTCCTGATCTACTGGAAGCCATTCTATTTCGTCGCGGGGATCGGCGTGGACGTCGGGGTCTCGTACCACGTCCATTTCCTCTTCGTAAGCGCGACTCTCAAGTTCGAATTGGGCGCAACTGTCGACATGCACGGGCCCCCGACTGGAGGCATTGTCCACATCCATCTGTGGATCATCTCGTTTAGCGTGCCCTTTGGCGCCAGCGAAAGCGACGGTGACCGAAGCCTGGAGTGGCCGGAGTTCCAGGCGATGTTAGCCAAGCCGCGGCAAAGCTCGGCGAAAGCCAAACTGACTGCGGCTGCACCGCCCGTTCAAGGTGCCGGGACGCAATCCGAGCTGTGTAATATAAACGTAAACAACGGGCTCTTGAACCAGCTACAAGACTCGGACGGCAGTGTCCGTTGGCTGGTTCGCGCCGATGAGTTCATCTTCGACGTGACGTCGGCCGTACCGATGACACAGATCACGCTGGCTGGTACGACTGCGACCTTGCAGTCGCAAGCCGACGCCCTGGCGATCCGCCCGATGAGAGTCGCGTCCATCACTTCCTCGGTGGCGACCGTCACAGTCACGTCCGCGGACGGCAATCCGATAACCTGGAACACGCCGCAGGGTTTTACCAGGGCATTGCCGCAGGCGTTGTGGGGGGTGCCGGTAGACAAGCCGTCCAATGTCGATCCCAACTCGAAGCTGATCGACACGTGCCTTGTCGGTTTCCAGGCGTTGTCAGCACGATCGACTTATTCGCCCGCTCACACCGGCCAAATCGACGTCGCCAGTGCGTTCACCTATTTCCAGCTCTACCCCGAAGGCAGCACCAAGCTACCTCATCTTCCGATCTCGGCCGCGGCGCCGGCGGTACCTAACGCAGCAGCGGTGACGCCACAAGCGCGGAGCGTGGTGATCAATCCCGCTGTCGCCAAGACTGCGGCGAATCGCGCTCAAATCGTCTCAGCACTGACGGCGATGATCGCGTTTCCGGCTATGGATGAGACGCTGAGTGGCTTTGACGCCGTCGCGAATTTCGCAACCGATCCCCTGGTGGGCCAACTTGCCGTTGCTTGAATTGGGTTAACTACTATGAACCGCGCGAAACTTAGAGCCGCAGATCCAAGTCTCCCTCCCGGAGATATCGAGTTCTTCGACAAGATCGTGCCACCCCTTTTGGCCGGTGATTACAGCATCGCCATCTCGCAAGATTTGACGTATGCCAGCACCAAGCAGAACCTTCAGAGAACGCAGAATTTCTCGGTGCAGGCTCCGCGTTTCAGCCTCCCAGCCAGCGATGTGCAGTCCGTGTTTCCAGCGGATGGCAGCACAGGCCAGTACGAAAACGTGCTGCCCCAGATCGTCTTCAACAAACGCACCGTGCCTTGGGAACATCTGCTCGAAGCGGGCGACAAGAGCGGCGCCCCCTGGATGGCCTTGCTGGTCCTGGACGGCGCCGATATCAGCGTGCCGCAGAACACCGTTGGGGCGGCGTCCGTCGCCCTATCGGCTTCGTTCCGTTTGGGGGACGTCCGCAACTTGAAAGCGGGCGGTGTTCTGGGCCCAAACATCCCTCACTTGGACTACGGACAAGCCGATAGCGACATTATCCGCACAATTGACCTCTCCACCAGCACGTTCCTGGCCAACATTCCACATCTCGACCCCAACACCCCTGCGACGAGCGAGTTATCGTCCCTGGCTCACGTGCGCCAAGTGAACGTAGAGCACAAAGAGATCATGGACATGACGCATTCAGGCTGGTTCTCGCTGCTCGTCGCGAACCGCTTTCCCATCAATCCGGATAAGCCGACCAGGCAATTCGTACATCTGGTTTCGCTCGAAGGCTTCAAACCGTATTTGGTGGAAGGCGCGACGTTTCCAGCGGGGATTAGCATCGTCAGGTTAATCTCGCTTTATAGCTGGTCGTTCACGTGCCTGCCCGACAAGGGTGAAAGTTTCAGTAGCTTCATGCTGCATCTGGTGACCGGCGCCAGCGAGCAGAACACCAGTTTGACCCTGCGAATGCCGCTGGACCCAAGCGATGCGGCCAAGGACAATTCACCCAACAAGATCGCCACCAAAGCACTGCAGAACGGATTCGTGCCGATGGTCTACAACGCGCGTTACGGCCAAAAGACCGTGTCGTGGTACCGCGGCCCCTTCTCGCCGGCGAAACCCGACAATTTCACTCGACGGCCGAACGTACCGCACTTTACCAGCGCTTCCGACGCGGTGATCTTCGACAGCCAGACGGGGCTGTTCAATCTGTCTTACTCGGTGGCGTGGCAGACAGGCAGATTGATGGCGCTCGCCAATCGTAGCTTTGCCACCAGCCTGATGGATTGGCGGCGCAAGCTTAATCGCATCATCGATCTCCTGGCCAATCTGGCGCAGGAAGACCAGTTACAGAACTTTCTGGACAACTATGATGGCGGGATCAATCAGTTCTTCCACGACCAGTTGATCAGCGACAGCTTTCTCGATTTCATCCTCAACGAATTCTCAAGCCAGATCGCGCCCAAGATCAACACAACTGTGCCGAGCCTGTCTCTCAGCGGCAGCGGAGCGCCGATCGACCCGAACCTGCCGAAACAATTGATCGAAGAGCTGAAAAAACTTTTGCAAAACGATCGGGTCATCGCGCTGCTCAACGACGTCGAGGGGCGGGAACTGGACACGATCGTCGAGTGGTTGGCGCGGACGTCATTGCTTTACGACGTGCCCTTCGATTGCATCATCGCCGATGCACGGCTGCTGCCGCTCGAGTCGATTCGTTTCTTCTACGTGGACCGAAATTGGACCAACAGCCTGATCGATGGGGCCATGAGCGTCGGTGTTCAATCGTCGAAAGATACCCACTTCTACAAGATCACTAAGAACATGATCCAGGACGCTGTGGACAAGCTGATCCTGGACTTACGCGAAAAGCTCTTGGGAATTCCCATAACCGACAAGGACCCGACAGACGGTGTCATCGCTGGGCTCCTGTTGCGCTCCGCAGTTCTCACGCAATACCCGGGCATCGAGATCAAGGGTTATCGATCGATTGCCACCGATGAGAAAGGAGCGCTCCACGGCGCCGACCGGATGCAGATCCTGCGCATGGATCGCCTGTCGCCGAACGTGCTGATCTGCCTCTTCCCGGATACACCTGCATGGATCGAGTTCGACGAGCCAAAAGAGGGCCTGAGCTTCGGTGTGGAGCCGTCACAAGGTGCGCTGGAAATCGCCATTCGCGATCCAACGAACGGCGAGGCATTGCCGGATGTCGTCTATAAATTGGATGCGACGGCGGATTTCCGGGGCGCTAACTCCAACCGCGTCGTGAACGTGAAGCACTTGAATGCGGGCCTGGCGGGAAAGCTGAGTAAGGCGTCGCTGAACGCGGCGGAGTTTGCCCTGCAGTTAGTGAAGGTGCCCGAACAGATGGTTTTCCAGAACAAGGACTGAAGCCCAGGTGGGAGTTATGGCAGATACGACTCAACTTCTTGTGCCCATGGCGCTGAGGGCAATGCTAGTGAACCAGCAAGTGCTCAATGGCACCAGGTTCCGGCGCTGGGACAACAACTACACCTACTTGGTTAACAACATGCAAAGCCCGATGCCGGCGCCGTTTCAGGACGGTCATACTGCGCAAAAAGGCATTCACTTACATTGGAGGCTGCCTCAAGCGTTGAAGCATGGCCGGCCCAATCGGCAGTTGTTCAGCGTCTCCAAAAACGTCTCCGACCTCGTTAGCGCATTGAAGCAGAACACCGTCAGCAAAGACTTGGCCGCAGCCTTCAGCTCTAACAACCTCGCACTGTCGGAAAGTGGCATCTCGGCAGCGCCGGTGAAAGATGGCAAAACCACCGGCTGGCATGTGGTCGATTGGCCCAATGCCCACCAGTTCCTGATTAAGCTCGAGACGGACTCCAAGGGCGCTCAATATCTGTCAGTCAACGACGCCCGCATCAGCTTCCCGGAAGTACCCAACCGTTGGCTGATCGTCAGGTTTTGCAATGGAATGACGAAGGTCAATCCGACCACGTGGATCGTCGAAAGCGATTATCTGAATGCCAGCGACGGCAGGGTGTCGTTCCTCGATCCGAAGTCACAAAGCCTGCACAGCCCGAATGTCGTAACCAAGATCGGCAGGTCGCAGCTTCTCACGGCGAGCTGGGCCGAAAACGCAGCGACTGGCGCGATGTATCTCCGCGCCGTTGGCCCCGGCGACGTGACCTTTTCCGCGTACGCTCCTGCAGCTGAAAACGTGTTTAGCTTCGTCGATACGGACGCGACGAACCTGCCCGAAAACACGACTCTGACCTATCTCGTCGCTGGTTGGTACGCCAACCCGAGTTTCGATCCGCTGAATCATCCCTCGCCGGAAACGGCGGCGAAGGAGTTCGTGTCGCAGATGAACGAACTGAACTGGACGATTGCGGGGGTAAAGGACCTAAGCGCCTACACGGGGCCGATTGCCGGGCAGTCCATTTTTCACGGCATGGTCAATTCGCTGGAATGGCAGACCGCTAACATGCCTTCCGGCAGCGCCAGCCAGGTCCCGGACGACATCTCGAAGTCCGTCAAAGTGGCGATCGGCAATACCTCGGTCGAGGCGTTGTCTGCGTTGGTCGGCGCCACACCTGGCGCCCAAGATATCGACCTGACACTTTTGGAGGCGCTTCAATACGGATCGCTCGAGGCGCTCGACAACGCCGGTGGCCGCACTATAGTGGCCAACAAAGCGCGTCAGGCGCGATACGGCGCAAGAGGCGGCGGCCAGTCCTGGGAGGTGCGCGAGCGGGAGGTAAACGGCGCCGATTTGCCGACTGATAAAGCGCCCGATCTCTCCGGCTACGCCCAAGACCTGGCGGCGTTAAACAAGGCTCAAAGTGACCTCAACGACAAGCAGCGCAAGCTCGCGTCCCTGCAATGGACGCTCTATGCGCGCTGGTGGAAGAACCAGAACTACAACGTTCTGGGGTTGGGCCCCACGAATCCGCCCAGCAACATGAGCGACATAGCAGCCGCGCTCGATCAAACCTCGAAGGAGTACAAGGCGCTGGTCAGCGAGATCCAAAAGTTGCAACAGGACATTGCCTCGGCCTTCACGATGGGCAGTATTCCACTCTTCACGGACCGTGGTGTCATAGATAAACATGGCACGGACGTTCTCAAACTACCGCCGTCGTTAGTGCTGAAGGCAAATAACGCACCGCGCTACTGGCACCCAAACGACCCTGTTCTCCTGGTATCGGGCATCGCCAACACCGACGATGCGACATCCAATCAGGCGTTGCAATGCCGCACGCTCACGCAGATTGTCACGGGCCTGACGATCAATGGGACGACGGTGACAGCGGATGGCGCGGCGGCTTTCATTCCGTTGCCCATCGCTCACAAGGACGTGCCCGCGCCGGTCTACGCGCTGTGCAAGGAAGCCTTCTTTCTCGACCCTGCGAATTGGTCGAACATCGCTAAGAACCTTTTCCTGGGCGAGGTGCAACCGCCTGATATCGGCACGGCCATCGCAAAAGGGACTTGGGCAGTGGAGTCATCAGTTGCCCCTCTCCGGCTGTCGCTGTTTTTGTGGGCACAGCCCTGGGATCCGATCTTCCTGGAGTGGAGCATCAAGTGGTTTCCTACCTACTACCAAAAGGACGTGCAGTCACCGTGGCAGTTCAAGCGCGACGAATG
>Ga0134125_10006469_pt1 | contig 13273 bp, 11 predicted proteins | sample KB31751_FD_96464 | JGI IMG/M metagenome (GOLD analysis project Ga0134125, IMG submission 96464) | Terrestrial soil microbial communities with excess Nitrogen fertilizer from Kellogg Biological Station, Michigan, USA - KB3-175-1 | ecosystem: Environmental > Terrestrial > Soil > Unclassified ... | reverse complement strand
GAACTCCATGCGGCTCAACCGCGCCTGCCGCCGCACCTGTTTCGCCAACCGCAGCGCGCTGTCGCCCGACGGGTCGAGCGCGTAGGGCTCGGAGTGATCGAGCCGGCTGAGCAAATCCATGACGTAGTCGTAGCTGCGCTCCATGTAGCGCACCACTTCCGGCGTGCCGAGATCCCACCGGCTGTTCTCGGCCGCGAGATGGAAGATGCGCTGCCACGATTCGGTGTCCGTCACGTACACCATGCCGCGGAAAATGCGGCGGTTGGTCTGCGTGCTGAAAATCGTGGGGCTCAAAATGCGATCGAGATGCGCGTCCGCCGGCGTGTGGTCGCGCACGATGAGCTCGCGCGCCTGACGCGGGTAGGCCGGCCCGAGATGCGTCTCGAAGCGGCTCTCCCAATAGCTGTGGCCTAACCCGGTGGTGCGCGACGCGATGATGAGATAGCGCGGCACGAAGTAGTTGTGCGCCACGGTGTCGGCGGCGAGGTGCGCGAGATAGCCCATGGCGAAACTGCGCAGCGCTTCATCGTTGGCGCGATCGTAGATCTCGAAGCCCACCGTCCACGAGTGGCAGTGCCGCCCAACGGGAGCGTACTTCTTGGCGATGCTCGTATCGGCCGCGATCGACCCGTAGAGGAACTCGTACGGGAATTGTCGCAGCACGTCGGCAACCGCGCCGGGCAATTGCGCGGCGGCGCCGAGCACTGCCTGGCCGAGGAAGACGTGCGTGCCCGGCGTCCAGGCGTAGCTGGTTGCCGGCAGGAGCGCGAGACCGCACACCACCGCCGCGGCGACCGACGCGATCACCACCCACGCCGGTCGGCGTCTGACGACGTACCGCACCCATGTGAGGGCCAGCACCGCAAAAGATTTCATCCGCGAATGACGAGCTCAGACGCCAAGGCGTTTCCGCTTGCGGCGGATCGCTTTCCGGAGCTCGCGGATCTCGCGCGTCACCACATCGTCGATCGCCTGACGGGCCGTCTCGAGATATTCGGACACGGAATCGCCGATCTCCGAAACCGGGACGTTATCGCGCATGGCGTCACCCTGATCCGACGCCCACTTGACGCCGCGATCCCGCATGCGCTTCGCCTGCTTCACGCCGCGGCGGGTGAAGCGCTCGAGCCGCGCCATGGGGCGTCCGCGTCGCGCGCGCTCGCGCGCGACGAGTGCCAGCCCGGCACCGACGGCCAGACCCACGCCAATGGCGAGCAGCAGGTCCGCAGACGGATCACTCTTTGCCCGGCGCCGGAGCACGCCGGACTTTCGGCCGCGGCCGTGCAACACGCTCGGGAGTCCGTGCTTCATTTCGATGGTCATGTTCCAGCTCCTCATCGTGGTCGCGTGCGTCACGATCGTGGCGGTCGCGGCGCGCGCGCGATGGTGACGCTCCGCCTAACGCAGCGACTCCCGCTTGCACGCCGTGCAATGTGGCCGCGGTGGACACCACCGCGTCCTCGAGCTCGTTCTGGGCGATCGAGATCAGCGTGTTCAACTCGCCCACCCGCTGCTCCACGCCCTCGACACCGAGTCGGGTGCGTTCGGCCACGTACCGGACGGTGCGGCTCAACTCCTCGACGTCCGCGCGCACCGTGCTCGTAATGGAATCTACGCTGTCGGAAATCCGGTTGGCGCGCGTCGCGATCGGCGACAGCTCGCCAGACAGCTTGTCGATCAGCCGGTTCGCCTTGTCCGAAGCGCGGCGCAAACTCACCGCCGCCGGCATCAGGATGGCCGCGAGCACGATGACCGCGATCGCCACCACGACGTTCGCCAGCGCGGCGACGGTGCCGAGCGGGCCGGAGGACAGAGCGATTTGCTTCGTGACGATCGTGTCGGGAAGCGTATGCGCTCCCGGGGCCTGCGTCAGCCACGCCGCCACTGCGATTGGGACGTGCAAGCTCAGTACCATGACCATGGCTCGAATGCCGATTGTCGCGTCTGCCGGATGCGCGCGCGTCGTGGTGTGGCGCCGGCGACGAGGCTACGCGTCGAGCTCCGGGGCCAGGCCCACGACTCGCTCGATCGGCAGCGTGAACACGATTCCCGCGCCGGGCACGCTCAAACTGCCGCAGACCTCCTGAATGAGCTCGATCGCGGCGTTCACTTTCTCTTCCTCGATGACGCTGAGGAGCATCTGGTTGCTCGGCCGCGATCGCGTCGTCAACGAGCGCAGGCCCGCGAAGATGGGGACGTCCTGTGTCAGCACGTGTCCCATGCCTTCGCTGTTCACGACGGTCGCGCCCGTGATGCCGAGCTCGACGAATCCCGCCAGGATGTCGTCGACCTGTTCTACGTGATTGATCACGGCGACGAGAAGCTGCATGGGCGAGACCAGGGTGAGTGGCGTAGCGTAGGGCTCGCGCGACGGAGTGTCAAGCAGTTGCTTGACTTCCGCGCACGGCACGGTCCATCGTTCGCGTCGCCACCGCCCGTCGTCGTCACTCGCACACGTCTCATGCAATTCGTCGTCGAAGGCTCTCGTCCGCTCAGCGGTACCATCCGCCCATCCGGCAACAAGAACGCCGCGCTTCCGATCATCGCGGCGGCGTTGCTCACCGAACATCCGGTCACGCTCGAAAACGTCCCGCGCATCCGCGACGTCGAGACGCTGGTGGAGCTCGTGAGCACGCTCGGTGTGAGCATCACGTGGTCCGCCCGCAATACTTTGGCCATTCAGGCGCGCGAGGTCCGCGCGACCGCGCTCGATCCGCGGCTGTCGGCGCGCATCCGGGCGTCGATTCTGCTCGCCGGCCCGCTTCTCGCGCGGTGCGGCGCCGTGACGCTGCCGCCGCCCGGCGGCGACGTGATCGGACGCCGTCGCGTCGACACGCACTTCCTCGCGTTCGAGCAGTTGGGCGCCACGTATCACGTGGACCAGACGTACGAGCTGCGGTCCAACGGGCTGCGCGGCGCCGATGTCTTTCTCGATGAGCCGAGCGTCACCGCCACCGAAAATGCATTGATGGCGGCCGTCGCCGCGCAGGGGACCACGATTCTGCGCAACGCCGCGAGCGAGCCGCACGTGCAGGATCTGGCGCGCTTTCTGGTTGCGTTAGGCGCGAACATCGACGGCATCGGAACGAACTGCCTGACCATCGAAGGCGGCCGCACGTTGGGCGGCGCGACGCATCGCATCGGGCCGGACCACATCGAAGTCGGCTCGTTCATCGGGCTCGCGGCGGTGACCAACTCGGAGCTGCGCATCGAGCAGGCGGGCGTCGAGCACCTGCGCGCGGTGCGCATGGGCTTCGAGCGGTTAGGCATCATCTGCGAATGCGACGCCGACGCGCTCATCGTCCGCGCCGATCAGCCGCGCGAGATCCGGCCCGATTTGGGCGGACACGTGCCCAAGCTCGAAGACCAGCCGTGGCCTGCGTTTCCGGCGGACCTCATGTCGATCGCGATCGTGGCGGCGACGCAGTGCAACGGGCTCATCCTGATGCACGAAAAGATGTTCGAGTCGCGCATGTTCTTCGTCGACAAATTAGTGGCGATGGGTGCCCGCATCGTGCTCTGCGACCCGCACCGCGCGCTCGTGGCGGGCCCGTCGAAGCTGCGCGGCGCAGTCGTGGAGTCGCCGGACATTCGCGCCGGCATGGCGATTCTCTTGGCCGCGCTGTGCGCCGACGGGACGAGCACGATCAACAACGTCGGACAAATCGAGCGCGGCTACGAGCGGATCGACGAGCGGCTGCGCGGACTCGGCGCCAAGATCGCGCGGGTGGACGACACGAAGTGAGTCTCGACGTCCCGCGCGAGGAGATCGCCGCTCTCGCGGCGCTCGGCCTAACGGCGTTCACGACCACGCGACAGGCCGGCACGTTCGGTACCGCGGGCAGCGAGCCGGTGGGTGACGTGATGGGGCGCTGGTGGTCGCTCGTCGACGGTCTCGCCGCCTACAGTCCGCGGCTCGCCACCGCGCGCCAGGTACACGGCAACCACGTGCTCGTGCACCGCCTAACGTGGGAGGGATGGCTGCGCGGCGGCGCCGCCGACGGCCACGTGGCGCCCGAGCGGGGAACCGCGCTCGCGATCACGATCGCCGACTGCGTGCCCGTGTTCGTGGCGCACCCGAGCGGCGCGTGCGCGCTCCTGCACGCGGGATGGCGCGGCACCGCCGCCAACATTCTCGCGCACGGCGTTGCCGAGCTGCGGAAGACAGGCCTCGACGCGCGCGACTTGCACGTCCATCTCGGGCCGTCGATCTGCGGTCGCTGCTATGAGGTAGGTCCCGACGTGTATGCGCAACTCACCGGACAGAGCGTGAGCGTCCCCACGCGCGTTGACTTACGCGCCATTCTGGCGACGCAAGCGCGGGAGCTCGGCGTCCGGAATATCACGATCGGCGAGCATTGCACGCGCTGCAACAACGATCGCTTCTTTTCGCACCGGGCGGGCGACTCAAGGCGCATGCTCGCCGTGATGGTTGCCAAATGACAGGGAAGCGCGCGCGGCGTGCGCTGGGTAAGCGCTGTCGCTGAGGGAACCGCGACGAGTCCCGTCGGCTACGGGTTGCTTTGTCCTCCCCACTTCCCCAAGCGACAGCGCTTCCCGAAGCGCGCGCAAGCGCGCGCTTCCCCGATCCTTGACTCTACCTAAGTCCAAATCTATAATTACTTACGGTTCCCCGGCACGTGGAGCGCCGGGCGGAAATGTGGGGACGACGCCCCACATTTTTTTGTTATTGTGACCTGCGATGCCCGTGAGTGACGCGTTGGAGGGGTTGATTTCCGGTGTGGTCGGAGCGCTCGGCTTCGAGCTCTTCGAGCTGCGACTCGTAGGCTCACGATCGCGTCCAACCGTGCAAATCCGTATCGATCGGTTGGACGGCGGCACGGTGACGGTCGACGACTGCGCGGTTGTGTCGCGTGCCGTCGAAGCACGGTTGGACGAAGACGGCACGTTGGGCGAGCGATACGGGCTCGAGGTGTCATCGCCGGGTCTCGAGCGGCCGTTGAGAAACGCGGCGGATTGGCAGCGTTTTGTTGGGCGCAAGGCAAGCGTGTCGAGTCCGGCGCTGAATGGCCGGGAGGAGGTGGAAATCCTGGCTGTCGACGGGGAACCGGGTAGGGAGGTGGTGCTGGTCCGCGATGAGCGTGGCCACGATCAGCGCGTTGCGCTGGCCGACGTTAAGGATGCGCGGTTGGCGTTTCACTGGTAATTGAGAGAGGCAGTCGCGATGGCAAGCGCCGACGAAATCTTGAGTGCGATCCGCGAGCTGAGCAACACGAAACAGCTCGATCGGGCCGAGCTGCATGCGTTGCTGGAGGACGGCATCTTTGCCGCGCTCGCGAAGAAGTACGGCCCAACGGTGCAGGCGGAAGTCTCGATCGATGAGGCGAAAGGCGATATCCGCATCATCCGGCTGCGCTCGGTTGTCGAGGCGGTGACAGATCCGAGCCGCGAGATCTCGGTCGAGGAAGCGCGCGTCTACGACGAAGGCTTCGAGCCGGGTGACCAGCTCGAGGAGCCGATCGATTTCGAACAGTTCGGACGCACCGCCGCGCAGGCTGCGAAGCAACGGATGATTCAGCGCGTCCGCGAGCGCGAGCGCACCCGCATTCGCGACGAATTCTCGGGACGCGTCGGCGATCTTCTCTCCGGTGAAGTGCAGCAGATCGAGCGCGGCAAGCTCGTGATCATGCTCAACAAGTTCCGCGAGGCCGAAGCGATCGTTCCGTACCGCGAACAGAACCATCGCGAGCACTATCACCAGGGCGAGCCGATGCGCGCGGTGCTCAAACGCATCGAGGAAACGCCCAAGGGTCCGCGGCTCATTCTCACGCGCGCCGACGGACTGTTCGTGAAGGCGCTCTTCCGCCTCGAGGTGCCCGAGATTCAACAGGGCATCGTCGAGATTCGCGCCGTGGCGCGCGAGGTGGGCAGCCGCACCAAGATCGCCGTGTTCTCGCGCGATGATTCCATCGATCCCGTGGGCGCGTGCGTTGGTCTCAAGGGGTCGCGCGTGCAGGCGGTGGTGAACGAGTTAGGCGGCGAGAAAATCGACATCGTGCCGTGGTCGTCGGACCCCGAACGCTTCGCCAAAATGGCGCTCGCGCCGGCGCGCGTGGCGCGCGTGTTCAGCGATCCGGCGGGCCGAGCGATTCAGGCCGTCGTCGACGAAGACCAGTTGTCCCTGGCGATCGGACGCAACGGACAGAATGTACGACTGGCATCCGAGCTCACGGGGTGGAAGATCGACTTGTACTCCAGTCGTGAGTGGCTCGAGCGCGGCGGTGAAGCGCCGCTGTTCCAGCCGCTGCCCGAGGAGAACGAGGCGGCCGCCGACGTCAAGCTGTCGGAAATCGAAGGTCTGGGACCGGCAACGGTGGCTGTGCTCGAGGACGCGGGCTACAAGACGCTCAACGACATCATCGATCTCGAGCGCGAAGATTTCCTGCGTCTGCCGGGCATCGCGCCGGAGGAAGCGGATCGCATCATGGCGATGATCGATGAGCTGACGACGGAGGACGGAGACGGCGGCGCCGAGGGCGGCACCGACGGAACGGACGAGACCGCGGCGTGACGCAAACGGAGCGCGACCGGCGATTGGTCGGACTCGTAGGCTTGGGGCACCGGGCCCGGAGCACGGTGGTCGGCGTGGAGCGGGTGCGCGAGACGGCGCGGCGCGGCGGACTGGCGGTGGTGGTGGTGGCGCCGGACGCGTCGCATCACAGTTTGGCGAAGGTGATTCCGCTGCTCAAGGCGCGGCGCGTGGCGATCGTCGAAGGGCCGAGCGCGGCAGCGTTAGGCGCGGCGGTTGGGCGCGAGACGACGGCGGCGGTTGGAATTGTGGATCGCGACTTGGCGCGAGGCATTCGCGCAGTGGCGAGATCGGCTCCCGGCGGGGGCTCTAGAGGAGGGGCGTTTTGATCAAGCTGCGTGTGCACGACCTGGCAGGCGAATTCGGAATTTCCACGGACGACCTGATGACGATGCTCCGGTCGATGGATGTTCCGGTGCGGAGTCATCTCAGTCCGTTGACGGACGAGCAGGTGGCGAGACTTCGTGCGCGGTGGGAGCGGGAAAAGCGCGCGCGCCAGGAGAAGCCGGCGCCGGCGCCGGGCCGCCGTCGCCGTGCGACGGCGGTCGCGGCACCGGCGCCCGAGCCGGAGCCTCAAGCGTCGACGGAGCCGGCCAAGCGCCGTCGCCGCCGCGCCGCCGACATCGCGGCCGCCGAAGCGGCGGCCGCTGAGGCGGCGGAGGCTGCCGAAGCCGCGGTCGCGTCCAACGGCGGCGCGCCGTCGGACATCGAAGAAGAGGTGCCGACGCACAACGATGACGTCGAGCTGCCCCGCCGCACGTTCGAGCCGCCGCAATCGCCCCTCGCGCCCGCCGCCCGCCTAACGCCGGCCGATGCCCAACGCGGCGCCCACGCGCCGCCGCGCGCGTTCCCCGACGCCGGCGGCGCCGAACACGGACGGCCGTCCGTGTCGGATCACCAGCCGGCCCCGGCGCACGCGGGCCCCGCGTCGGCGCCCGCCCAACGGCCGGCCTCGCAGCCGTCCACCGATTGGCAGCGCCCGCGCCCGGTGGTGCCTGGACCGCCGCGTCCCAAGCCGGTCGCGTCGTCCACGCCGTTCCCGCCGCGGCCGATCGCAACCGCGTCTCCCGGTGCGCCCACGGGCGCACCACCGCGTCGCGAAGAAAAACGCGGCGGCAAGCGCAAGAAAGGCAAGCGCGGCGTCGTCGACCAGGAAGCCGTGACGGCGAACATCTCCCGGACCATGACGGCCCTTCGCGGCGCACCGACGCGCCGCGGTCCGCGGCGTGCCGATGAGGGTGCGTCGCGCGAGGAGATGGAAGCACAGCGCGCGGCCGAGGCCGAGCGCGAGCGCACCACCGTGCACGTCAACGAGTTCATTACGGTCAGCGAGCTGGCGTCGATCCTCAAGATTCCGCCCACGCAGATCGTGACGTTCGCGCTCAAGAACCTTGGCCTCATGGTCACGATCAACCAGCGGCTCGATTTCGACCAGATCGAGTTGATCGCCGGTGAATTCGGATTCCAGGCGGTCCGCGAAGCCGAATACGCGGCAGCCGAGGAACAGGAGGAGGAGCCGTCGGAGAGTCTCGAGTCGCGTCCGCCGGTGGTCACCATCATGGGTCACGTCGACCATGGGAAGACGTCGTTGCTCGACTATATCCGAAAGGCGAACGTGGTGGCCGGCGAAGCGGGTGGTATCACACAGCACATCGGTGCGTACCACGTGTCGCTTCCGGCCGGCCGTCTCATCACGTTCCTCGATACGCCGGGCCACGAGGCGTTCACCGCCATGCGCGCGCGCGGCGCCCAGGTCACCGATATCGTCGTGCTGGTAGTCGCGGCCGACGACCAGGTGATGCCGCAAACGATCGAGGCGATCTCGCACGCCAAGAACGCCGGCGTTCCGTTAGTCGTGGCGATCAACAAGATCGATTTGCCGAGTGCGAACGTGCAGAAGGTGAAGCAGGACCTGTTGCAGCACGGCGTGGTGCTCGAGGAATTCGGCGGCAGCACGCTCGCGACGCCGATCTCGGCCAAGAAGGGCACCGGCGTCAACGAGTTGTTGGACCAGGTGCTGCTGCAGGCGGAAATCCTCGATCTCAAGGCGAATCCGTCGCGCAAGGCGGTGGGCACGGTGATCGAGGCGCAGTTGGATCCGGGCAAGGGTCCGGTGGCGACGCTGCTCGTGCAGCAGGGCACGCTGCGCGTCGGCGACGATTTCATCTGCGGCATGTACTCGGGCCGCGTGCGCGCGTTGTTCGACGAGCGCGGCAAGACGGTGCCGTCGGCCGGACCGGCGATCCCGGTCCAGGTGTTAGGCATCGAGGGCGTGCCGATGGCGGGCGACCAGCTGCTCGTCGTCGAGGATGCGACCGAGGCGCGCGACATCGCGCAGCGGCGCCAGCGGCTCGACCGCGAAGCGAAGAGCCGGCGGACGTCGCGCGTCGCGGTCTCGCTCGAGGACTTCATGACGCAGGCGGCGGCCGGCCTGGTGCGCACGCTGCCGCTGGTCATCAAGGCCGACCAGGGCGGTCCGGCCGAGGCGCTCGCCGATGCGTTAGGACAATTGTCCAACGCCGAGGTGAAGGTGGAGGTCGTGCACCGCGGCGTGGGCGCGATCACCGAGAGCGACATTCTGCTCGCCAAGGCGTCGGGCGCCATCATCATCGGCTTCCACGTGCGGCCGGACAACAACGCGCGCGCGGCAGCCGAGCGCGAAGGGGTGGATCTCAAGCTCTACCGCGTCATCTACGAAGCGGTGGACGATGTCCGCGCGGCGCTGAGCGGCATGCTGCGCCCCGAAGAGCGCGAAGTCACGTTAGGCGAAGCCGAAGTGCGGCAGTTGTTCCGCGTGCCGCGGATCGGCGTCGTCGCCGGATGCTACGTGCGCAGCGGACTCATTTCGCGACAGGGCCGCGTGCGCGTCGTGCGCGATGCGGTCGAGATCTACGATGGCACCATCGCGTCGCTCCGCCGCTTCAAGGACGACGTCCGCGAAGTGCGCGACGGCTTCGAGTGCGGGATCGGCATCGAGCACTTCAACGACATCAAGGTCGGCGACGTGATCGAGTGCTACCGAAAGGAGGAAGTCGCCCGCACGCTCTGACTTTCCGCAGGCCACTCATGAGTCCCGATCATCGCCGTTCCGAGCGCGTCGCCGAAGGCATCCGCGAAGTGGTGGCGCGCTTTCTCACCGAGGGCGTGAAGGATCCGCGCGTGGTGGGGCTCGTCACCGTCACCGGCGTCGACGTGACGCGCGACCTGCGCCACGCCCGCGTGTACGTCACCGTGTTAGGCGACGCCGCCGCGCAGAAGTCGACCCTCGAGGGCTTGGGCAGCCTCGCCGCGCACCTGCGCCCGCTCGTCGCGCGCACGCTCCAGCTCCGGCTCGCGCCCGAAATCGAATTCCGGCGGGACGAAACGGCCGCGCACGCCACGCGCATCGAAACGCTGCTCGCGCAGCTGCGCGACGAACGCGAGGCGCACGAGTCGCCCCCGCCCGACGAGGATGCCGGCGATTGACGGCCTGCTGCTGGTCGACAAGCCGGCCGGCGTCACATCCCACGACGTCGTCGCGATCGCGCGGCGCGCGCTTGGCGTTAGGCGGGTGGGACACGGCGGCACGCTTGACCCGTTCGCGACCGGACTCCTCGTGCTGCTCGTCGGACGCGCCACGCGGCTCCTGCCGTATCTCGAGGGCGAGCCCAAGGTGTACGACGCGACCGTCGCGCTGGGCGCCGAGACCGATACCGACGATCGCACGGGCGTCGTGGTGCGCACCGCGCCGGCGCCCGAACGCGCCGCCGTCGAGCGCGCGATGCTCGGCCTAACGGGAGAGATGGCGCAGGTGCCGCCCGCGTTTTCGGCCAAGCAGGTGGAAGGCCGGCGCGCGCACGCCGCGGCGCGCCGCGGCACACCGCTCGCGCTCCAGCCCGTGAACGTCACGGTGTACGCGTGGACCGTGCAGGCCTGGCGCGAGCACGAGCTCGACGTCACCATCTGCTGCAGCGGCGGCACCTACATCCGCGCCCTGGCGCGCGATCTGGGCCGCTCCTCCGGCAGCGCGGCGCACCTCTCGGCGCTCCGTCGCACCCGCAGCGGACCGTTCGACGTTGCCGCCGCGTACACGGCCAACGACCTGCGCGCCGGGACCGCGGTGCTGCTTCCGGCCGTGGCGGCGGTGCCGTCGCTGCCGCTGGTGCACCTCGATGACGATTCCGTTAGGCAGGCGCGCCAGGGACGCGACCTCGCCGCCGGCGCCGCGACCGCCCCGCGCGCCGCGCTCGTGGATGCGGCAGGCACGCTCGTCGGCATCGCGCAGCGCGACGGCAGCTGGTGGCATCCGCGCACGGTGCTCGGCGATGACTGATCGCTTCCGCGGGTGGGCCGACTCGGGCCTCCCGCCCGACTCGCCGGGCACCGTGGTCACCGTCGGCACGTTCGATGGCGTCCACCTGGGCCACCGCGATGTGCTCGCGCGCATCGCCGAGCGCGCCCGCCAAATGTCGCTCGACAGCGTGCTCGTCACGTTCAATCCGCACCCGCTCGAAGTCGTCAACCCGTCTGCCGCGCCGCTCCTCCTCACCACCGAACAGGAAAAGATCGAAGTCGTCGCCGAAAGCAGCGTACGGTACATGGCGATCGTCCCGTTCACGCCGGCCCTGCAGCGCTATACCGCCGCGCAGTTCGTCGACGAAGTGCTGAGACGGCGCTTCCACGTCAAACATCTCGTCATCGGACACGATCACGGCTTTGGCCGCGGCCGCGAAGGCGATGTCGAAGTGATGCGCGCACTCGGCAGCGAGCGCGGCTTCGGCGTCGAGGTGGTGGATGCCGTGGCGACCGGCGACGGACGCGTGGTGTCGTCCACGCTGATTCGCCGCGCGGTGGCGGGCGGCGACCTCAACCATGCCGCCCAGGCGTTAGGCCGCCCGTATTCGGTTCAGTCGCGCGTCCGCCGCGGGGACCAGCGGGGTAGGGCGTTAGGCTTTCCGACGGTCAATCTCGGCTCCCCGTCGCCAAGGAAGCTGCTGCCACCCGATGGCGTCTACGCGGTGCGCGCCCAGACGCCGGCCGGCGCGTTCGGCGGCATGATGAACCTGGGCCCGCGTCCGACGTTCGGGGATCACGAGCGGACCCTCGAGGTCCACCTGTTCGAGACCGAGGTCGACCTCTACGGAGCCACCGTCCGCGTCGATTTCGTGGAGCGCCTGCGGGAGACCCGGGCGTTTGCCGGCCCCGACGATCTCAAGGCGCAACTTCATCGCGATGCCGCGCGCGCCCGAGCCATCCTCACCCGGCGCGTTGACTGACGCGCGCTATTCCGGTAACCTTCAATACTTTACCGGACTATACCGGAAACGTCCGCGGCCCATCCTCGCCCGCCGTCGCATGAATATCCGCAATCGTCTCATCCTCATTCTCGTTCTCATCGCGGCGTCCGTCTGGGCGCTGTTTCCGCGTACGGTCTCGGTCCGCCAACTCAATAAGGATGGCGTCTGGTTCGATACCACGCAGACGCACGTGCCGCTCAAGAAGGGACTCGACCTGCAGGGCGGCATGTACCTGGCGCTCGAAGTCGATGAGTCCAAGGGCGCCGTCGCCAACAAGGCCGAAGCCATCGACCGCGCGCTCAAGGTGGTGCGCAATCGAATCGACGAATTCGGCGTCACCGAGCCCGATGTCCGAAAGGTGGGCAACGATCGCATCACGGTCGAGCTCCCCGGCGTCAAGGATCAGGAACGCGCCGAACAGTTGGTCGAGAAGTCGGCCTTCCTCGAGTTCCAGATCACGGACAAGACGGGCGCGCTGGACAAAGTGATGCCGCGCATCGATCAGATCATCCGCGCCAAGGGGTACGACAAGTCAGCCGGTGCTGCGGCACCAGGCGCCGCGGCGCCGAGTGCGGACACCGCCAAGAGCGCGATCTCGTCGCTGTTCACACCGGGCGATACCGGTAAGGCGAAAGGTGCGGCCGCCGCCAAGAAGGACACGAGCGCGGCCAAATCGGACACGTCCGACACCGGCGTGTTCAACGGCGCGTCTAACGGACCGTTCAGCCGGCTCATCCAACCGGGGCAGTTGCCCGGCGAATATTACGTCGGCAACAGCGATGTTCCCGCGGTGAGCAAGTATCTCTCGTATCCGGACATTGCCGCGGCGCTGCCGCCCGGCAAGTCGTTGCTCTGGGGAACCACGGCGGATTTAGGCCAGGGCGTGAATGCGACGCCGCTCTACGTGGTCGACACGAAACCGATCATCACCGGTGAATACCTCACCGATGCCAAGCCGGCGACGGATCCAATCGAAGGGAACATCGTTCAGTTCACGCTGAACAGTGAAGGCGGCCGCCGCTTCCGTCAGGAGACGGGCAAGCACGTGAACGACTACATGGCCATCGTCCTCGACGGAAAGGTCATGGGCCGTCCACCGATCATCGAAAGCGCCATCGGCACGCGCGGTCAGATCACGATGCGCGGTCAGCCGCTGCAACAGGTGCAAGATCTCGCGCTCGTGCTGCGCGCCGGCGCGCTTCCGGTTCCGCTCAAGGTGGTCGATTCGCGCCAGATCGGCGCGACACTCGGCAAGGACTCGATCCACGACGGCATCGTGTCCGGTGTGTTAGGCCTGGTGTTGGTCGTGTTGATCATGATCGGCTACTACCGCTTCTCCGGCGTGCTGGCCGTGGTTGCGTTAGGCCTGTACGTGTTGTTCACGCTGGCCTTGCTCGCCGGCTTCGACGCGACGCTCACGCTGCCGGGCATTGCGGGTATGGTGCTG
>Ga0134125_10006468_pt1 | contig 13273 bp, 11 predicted proteins | sample KB31751_FD_96464 | JGI IMG/M metagenome (GOLD analysis project Ga0134125, IMG submission 96464) | Terrestrial soil microbial communities with excess Nitrogen fertilizer from Kellogg Biological Station, Michigan, USA - KB3-175-1 | ecosystem: Environmental > Terrestrial > Soil > Unclassified ... | reverse complement strand
GGAGCTTTGCTTCCACCCCACTTGAGCGTGAAGGAAAGACCCGCGCCGCTGAAGTCCGGCAAAAGCACGCCGTCGAGCTCATAAGAGAGGCCGCCTCCAGCCGTTTTGCCGGCAAGGCCCTTGGCGATCTTGGCTGCCATGTCCGGCGCAATGTACGTAGAGAACAGGCTCCAGCAAACTCCGACGAGCTTGCCCTTGTCCAGCTGATACGCGCTGGGGAGTTTGCCTGTCATCGAGTAATTGATCAGCTCGCCGGTCTGTATGGATTGCTGCAAGGCCGAAGGAGGTGCAGCAGGGTCTGTCTCAAGAGCGGGAAACCCAAGGCGCAGGCCAAGACTGAGAGTGCCGAAATCTTTGATCGATAACCGCGAAGGCGCGGCAGGACTGGCAGCGGGCGCAGCCGTGGCAGGAGCAGCCGGTGGTGCAGGAGCTGTTCCGGCGGTAGGCCCTTTCGGAGCGGCTGCGGGGGCCGGAGCGGTCGGGGCAGTTGCGGCAGCCGGGGCAGGGCTGCCCGCATCCGGTTGCGCCGGTACCGACAGAAAAGACAACAGCGTCGTCTTTCCGCTGAGAATATCGGCCCACGGAATCGTCACTTTGACATCGTCCGTCTTGCCCGCAGCATCCGCCGCGGGCGCCGGTCCTGCACCAGCGGACGGAGCAGCAGCAGGAGCGGCTGTCTTCCCAGCAGCGGCCGGAGGTGTATCGCGCCGGACAACGGCAGCGCTGGAGGAAATGCGTCGCAGCATTGCCTGGTTGCCCAGCGAGGGCACGCCAGGGACGACGCGATGCGAAGAGTCGATCGATGAGCGATTGTTTTTGCCCAGTTCAATCACTGGGCCGGCAGGTTGTGCGCTGTGTCTGGCTGTTCGCATCCGTTAACCCTCGGCTATCGGGACCTGTTTCGAAGCGGTCAAAACAAACTGGCAGTGCTTGCAGTCTAAACCCAATTCGCCACTGCTTGCACTTTGCTATAAGCAGGGAAATGAGAGGCCGAATCCGCCGTGGGGTGAGGCCGGGCAAGGGAAAGTTATCTGACACAAACGATGGGAATAGGTATGGGCCTGTCCCCCTAATTACCGTGTCTCACTTCAGGGATTCACTCCAGGAGCGATCCCTGCATTCCGTGGCTGCGGCTACACATTCTCGACCGGACAGAAGAATGCGGAGATCGCTACGCTCCGGCCGAGATGACACCCATGGAGACAAGAAGGAGACTTAATCAGAGGTTCCCCAGGGCTAAGCCTTCGATTGCTTCTCGCTGCCAGGTGTTGGCTTCGAGTACTTACAGCGCATCCTCAACCAGCGTCACGAACCAGCGTCACGCTGTCCGCCTGAGGACCCTTTTCGCCTTGAATAACGTCAAAGGCGACGCGATCGCCCTCTTTCAAGCTTTTGTATCCTTCACGCTGTATGGCGCTGTAATGAACGAAAACATCCGGTCCGCCTTCACGACCGAGAAAACCAAAGCCCTTTGCGTTGTTGAACCACTTCACTTCTCCGATATACTGTGCCATTCTGCGAGCCCCGATAAAAAGTCATTGCTGTTTCTGCCACTGAAATACGCCAAGAGGCCCGAGATGATGAGCCCAGGCGTGGAGTCTTCAGCAACCTGCACAGTATCTTGAAACTTTTCAGCGATCGCTGTGCTGTTTGGCACAGCCGCATAGCCAGCAGATGAACTATATCTCTTGGATCAGTGCCGTTGTGCAGAGGGCCCCTTATGTATCCGTCTCCTTCCATTCTTCTCTTTGGACACGACAGAATCCTGCTTGAAACGCGGACTTTGGTGTTGGAACGGGGCGGATGCAACGTTTCCGTAACGTCTGATCTGCAAGACGCCATCGGAAGAATCGACGCGGAGTTGGTTGACCTTCTTATTCTGTGTCACACACTTTCGCCAGAGGAATGCGCGGCCATTCTCTGCCACACGCAACCACTTCTGTCCCTTATGAAGGTCGTGGCCCTGGATGCGGCCTGTATCGACTGCGAAAGAAACTTAGACGTGGAGTGGCGCATTTCGGCAAAGCCCCTGGCAATTCTTTCGGCTGTGCAGGAACTGAATGAAATTTACGTTGCGTTGCCTGAGTAACTCATCTGCGGTTATTACATAACACTTACACATCGACGCGATCGCAGTATCAGTTCGCTCATCCAATCATCAGGGTGAAAAATATGCAGTTGTCTCATCGGCTGGGTGATGATCGAACGTTCAAACAGCCTGTCGTCTGGTTTACCGTTCTCGTCCTGGTTGCAATTCATATCGGCGCCGTAGCTGCGCTTTTTTTCTTTACGTGGAAGGCTCTGTTTGTTGCGCTTGCACTGTGGTGGATCGCCGGCGGCATTGGGATTGGCATGGGCTACCACCGTCTTCTCACGCACCGGGGTTACAAAACTCCACTGTGGATGGAATACCTGCTGACGGTATGCGGTACGTTAGCTCTGGAAGGCGGTCCGATCTTCTGGGTTGGCGTGCATCGCTTGCATCATCAAAACACGGACAAAAGCGGCGACCCCCACTCACCACAGGATGGCGGTCTTTGGGCGCACATCGGCTGGATGGTCACGGGAGAGTCTCTGCATAACGACTCGGCCGAGCTCTCGCGATTTGTTCCCGAACTCCGCAAGGACCGATTTCACGTGTGGATCAGCCGTTGGCACTGGGTGCCGATTGTTGTACTGGCAGCTATATTGTTCCTCGTGGGAGGATGGCCGTTTTTGCTCTGGGGCATTTTCCTGAGGACAGTTGTGGGACTGCACTCGACATGGCTCGTCAACTCCGCGACGCACATGTGGGGCTCGCAGCGATTTTCTACGGGAGACACTTCACGCAACAGCTTTTGGGTGGCACTCCTCACCTTCGGAGAAGGCTGGCACAACAACCACCATGCTCATCCGCTGAGCGCGCGACATGGGCTTGCCTGGTATGAGTTCGACCCCAATTGGTACGGCATCGCCATACTGCGCCGGTTGCGTTTGGCCTGGGACGTAAAGACAATCAAGTTCGAAGGCTAGTCTGCACCCAACTGGTCATCGTGCAATACGACCTGCAGCAGCGATTTGTTGACCCGAATTTGATCTGCATACTCGATGAATCCAAGCCTTCGGAAGCGATTGAGGAAAAAATTGACGCGTGATCGAGTCGAGCCAATCATCGCAGCAAGTGTTTCCTGGCTAATCGGAGGCACCACCGGATCGATGACGTCTTCTTTGCCGAAGTTCGCGAGCAATAACAGCGTCCTTGCAAGGCGTTTCTCGCTGGAGTTAAAAAGCTGATCCACCAAATCAGCCTGAATTCTGCTGGTACGCGCCAGCAGATACGCTACAAACACTACCGACATCTCCGCTTCATCGCGTAAAACGCGGAGCATCTCTATCTTGGTGATGCGCAATAAAACACACTCCGTGACCGCCGTCGCGCTCGCCGAGCGATACGGCTGCACCGTGGACACGCACTCCTCGCCCACGAAATCGCCACTGCTCAGAATGGCGATCGTCGCCAGCTTGCCTTGTGATGAAACCAACGCCAGCTTCACTGAACCGGAACGAATGTAGTACAGCGAATCGCAGTGATCACCCTGTGCATAGATGGTCGCGCCCTTGGCAAAAGGCTGCATCCGCCGTCCGATGCCCGCGTGGGAGAGAAATTGCTGCACATCGAATTTCTCGAGATGGTTGGACACTGCTGATCACCAGAATGGACATTGGGCGGGCGTTTGCAGAATACCACCGCATTCAAACAATTATCGCCCGCTGTAATTGAACCAATAAGGTGTGCAAAACAGCACAGTCAAGCGAGGCATTCCAAGTCATAATACCGCTCCACATCATCGCGGAGATGACCTTGCCGTCCTGTTTAGCGCCGTCGCGCCTCCCGCGAAATCTTCCCGGTGGGCGGAAAGGATCCTGCTCAAGACCCTCTGCGGAGGGCACGTCGCCGCGGATACGGCTTCAGATTGATTCAGAAGCCGGCCAGCGCCAGCTATTTGCTCGATGTCATTCATAGCGTTGTGGTTTTGAACGCGCTTCGCAGATATTGCCTCAGAAATATCGCCATCTCATCATGGCGTTTCTGCGTTAGACACATCTCCCCGCCTATGTGCCGAACGGCACAGCGCGACATACACGGTCTCTCCATAATGTTCTGAGATCGGGAATGTCGAGCAGTGCCCGAGATATTGAACCGCGACGTGCTGTAGCGATCGCGGATCGAGTAGCAATCGGGCCAGGAGTCAGACGTGCGTGTTCACCTCATCAATCCGAGCGATAACTCATTCGGAACGGCCGTCATTACTCCTCGCTGGCTTTTTGTTCTTGCCGCCGCTACGCCGCGCTCCATGGGCGACCCGGTTCTGGTAGATGAATCGATCGAAGCGCTCGCTCCCGACACCATACAGGCTGGCGATGTGGTCGGAATCAGCATTCATACCGGAAACGCCCTGCGTGGCTATCAGGTGGGCAAGCTCGCGCGCTATCGCGGCGCTACAGTGGTTTACGGCGGAATTCATGCGACGCTGTTTCCAGAGGAACCCTTCGAACGTGGTGCGGCCAATGTCGTCGTCAAAGGCGATGGCGACATCGCCTGGGGAGAGGTGCTGCGCGACGTTGAAGCCGGATGCGCGCAGCGCATTTATGAAGGCGGAAAGATCGAAGGCGACCAGTTCCTGACGGCGCGCTGGGACCTGATGCAGGCGGACAAGTACATGTGGGCTTCCGTGCAGACCATTCGCGGTTGCCCAAAACATTGCTCCTTCTGCTCCGTCTGGAGAACAGATGGACAGAAACCACGCCAAAGATCGTTTGAGAGAGTCATCGACGAGATCATCGATCTAAGGCGGCTGGGATTTCGCTTCATCGCGTTGGCGGACGACAACTTCTATCCCGTCACCCTCACCGATCTCCGGCTGTCCCGCGAACAGAAGAACGGCGAAAAATTAGCAGCACTTCTCCAGGTTCGGAGCGAGCGGTTTTCGCTTATGGAAGGGCTCGCGAAATTGCCCCGGGACATGGTCTTCTTTACGCAGATCACCATGGAGTCCGCGGAGGACCCTGAGTATCTGGACGCGATGCGTCGCGCCAACATCAAGGGCGCGCTGGTGGGCGTGGAAGCGGTGACGCCCGAAGGCCTCAAGGCTGTCTACAAGGATTTCAACTACTCAGGTGACCGGCTCGTCCAGCAACTGCAAACGTTTCGCAAACACGGTGTGCATGTACTTGGTTCCTTCATCTTCGGTCTCCCCACGGACAAGCCCAGCACCTTCGACGCTACTGTTGAACTGGCATTGAAAGCCGGCGTGACCTTTGCTCAGTTCGTGATGATGACTCCTTTTCCAGGAACCGTCGACTTCGGCCGCTGGGAAGCAAAGCAACAAGCCGATCCGGTGACGGTGGACGGAACGCCGCTTACACGCTATTGGCTAATACCCACCGCAATCCGGCCCAAAATGTTTACCCCTCACCCGCTGATGTCGTCGGATGAAATTCGCGCACGAACGCAGTTGGTCTGGGACCGCTTTTACACACTCAGAGCTGTGTGGAAGCGGTCTGCTTGTACACCGACGCTCCGCGCCAGACTCGCGTTCGTGCTTCTGTCTAAGCTCTATCGCCAAATGTATGCGGGTACCGGAATCTCCACCGACAGCGCGCGCCGAAGGAAAGCGAAACGCTGGGCACGTTGGACGGCTCGCCAGGCGAGAAAGATTTTCCAGGCAAAGCCCATGCCGGAACTACAGTACCCCACGTGGATCGTTCGGCCTGACGGTGCACGACAACCCAAATTTACCCCAGTGCAGATCAGCAGAATCGGCCTTTGAAGTCGACGAACGAGTCTCCTTTGAGGAAGGCATCATGCAGCAGGGTCTAAAGGTGTTCGTGGTGGACGATGAGCCGGTGATTGCCAGAACGTTGGCGACAATCCTCACGCGGTTCGGCTTTGCCGTCGAGTTTTTCACCGCGCCGGAGGAGGCGCTAAAGGTAGCGCGAGAGCTTCGTCCCCAGCTTCTTATTTCCGACGTCACGATGCCGGGCTTGTCAGGTGTGGAACTTGCGATCCTCTTCCGCGCCATTGTCCCGGCGTGCCAGATTCTGCTCATCTCCGGTCAAGCTTCGACCGAAGACCTGCTGAAAACCGCCCGCGCCCGGGGTTACAACTTCAAGTTACTGCACAAGCCGGTTCACCCGCGCGATCTATTAGGCATCATCAAGACCGTCCTACCTTCAGCGCCTGCGTCTGCTGCCTGACCTGCACCCTGCCAACGATAGCAATGGGCCCCATCGACTCTTGCCGCGAGCCTATTGAGCGCTACCCCGTTCGGCGTGGATGTGAGACCTTATTCACAGGAGCGGGCAATTCCACTAACGGCGAAAATGCGCGAACTTGCAGAGCGGCTGGTCGCGGCTGAAACGGCTGCCAGTTCTTCTGACACACCACAGAAACAAGTGGAGTTTCAGGTTGTCGCCCGGCTCCGCCCGCCATTGCGTTCGCTGGCCGGCGCCGCCGCTTTTCACTCGTTGCTTTCCCGCGCTCTGGCGTTAATGAAAGTAGAATTCCCCCGCCTTAGCGCGGCCCAGCTTCAGCCGGATGGTAGCCTTGAGGGTCTATCTGACACCGAGCCACCCCTCAGCCCGGAGGAAAGCAAGCTCGGGGAAATCCTTCTGGTGGGCAATATTCTGTCGTTGCTGTGCACGTTAATTGGTGAAACTTTGGCGCTTCGGCTCATTCAACGTGAGTGGCCTGATGCCTCCTTTGTTAGCAAGAGTTCTGAGATGGGAGCAAAGCGTGAGTAATTCATCCAAAGTAGTCATTCAGAAGCTGCCAACCGGCGTGCCCGGGCTGGACGAGATTCTCGGCGGTGGCCTGCCTGAGTTCTCGTTCAATATTGTTGCGGGCGCACCCGGTTGCGGCAAAACCACCATCGCCCATCAATTCCTTTTTGCCAATGCGTCACCCGAGCGCCCGGCGCTATATTTCACCATCCTCGGCGAACCGGCTATCAAGATGCTGCGCTACCAGCAGCAGTACGACTTCTTCGATCCCTCCCTGCTCGGCACGGCGATTCACTTCGTCAACCTCGGCGACATTTTGCTGGAGCACGGACTGGACGGCGTGCTTGCCGAAATCGTCAAGCAGGTCGAACAGATCAATCCTGGGATCGTGGTCGTCGACTCTTTCCGAACCGTCGCGCGTACAGCGGTCGAGGCATCTGGAGACGTTGAACTCCAGGCCTTCGTACAACGTCTCGCGCTCTACCTGACGAGCTGGCAAATCACCAGCTTTCTGGTGGGCGAATACACCGAGCTCGAACTCAGAGACAACCCCGTCTTCACCGTCGCCGACGGGCTCTTCTGGCTCACCCAGGAAGCGGAGCGCAACTCGGTTACGCGCAAGCTGCAGGTCGTGAAGCTCCGCGGGCAGGCCTCTGTGCCGGGGCTTCATACCTTCCGGATCACCGGTGCGGGAGTGCAGGCTTTCTCGCGCACCTTCGGCCTCACCAGCAGGAAGGACAGGCTACCCGCGACGCGGCGTCTGCCTCTCGGCATCCCTGAACTGGACCAGATGATGGGCGGCGGCGTACCCGAGGGTGACAGCCTGCTCATCGCAGGCCCTTCCGGCGCCGGAAAGTCTGTGATCGCGACACAGTTTATCGCTCAGGGTCTCAGTGTCGGCGAACCCGGCATCATCGCTGTTTTTGAGGAGCGGCCCGAATACTATGTCGGCCGGGCAGGAAGTTTCGGCATTGACCTGGAAAGGGGCAGGCAGAATAAAAAGCTGGAGGTGCTGTACCTTCGGCCGCTTGATCTTTCCATCGAAGAAGCGATGCATCAAATTCTTGAAGCTGTAAAAAGGCTCGGAGCGAAGCGCGTGGTGATTGATTCGCTCTCGGGCTTTGAAATGGCTCTTGCTCCGGGCTACCGCGCCGATTTCAGAGAATCGCTCTACCGCATGATCGCTGCACTCACTGGAGTAGGCGTAACTGTTCTCAGCACCGTAGAGATTGAAGAGTCCTTCACCTCGCTTCCTTTTAGCACCTACGCTATCTCGTTCCTGACGGACGATCTGCTCCGCCTGCGCTATGTGGAGATCGACGGCGTACTGCGCAAGATACTCGTCGTCGTCAAAATGCGCGGGGGAAGGCACAGTAAAGAGATCAGAGAGTACGAAATCACTTCAGGCGGCATGGTGGTGTCGAATGAGGCATTGCAAGGCTATCGCGCCCTGATCTCCGGCATTCCCGAACCAGCAGATTTCGCGCAAGAAGATGGTCTGAAGAGCTAACGCTCCCAAGGTGCCACATCATGGCAGAATCCGAAGCCGCTTCCGTACCGTCGGTCTCCGTCGATGAAATGGCATTCGCCATCGCGCTGTTTGTGGCCGCAGCTAACGGCAGGATTACACTGCCGCGCAGACGGCCCCCCGTTCCTTCCGGCATTGAACTCGGTTTTGACATGCGGCTACTGCGCGCCAAGGCTGATATACAAGCCGTCGACGAAGGCCCCCCCGAAGAGTTGCCTCTCGCTTCCGCCGTATCTGTTCTATGGCATCATTACGAACGCGATGAGCGACAGCAGGAGATTTGTGCGCGGCTTGTCGCCTTCTATTCACTGATGGTCCGCAGCAAAGGCGCGTTGCTAAAGCCCTGGATGGAGGAATCAACACTCGATCCGCGAACGGTTGTACTCGAAACGGCCATCGTTCAGGCTGTGGCCATTGCTCCGCTCAATGCGAGCGGTCAATTTGCCGACGTCGAATTTCGCGGACTGGTGCAGTCCTTGGCTGAAGGCGCGCCTTCAAATGTTCGCTCGGCCGCCGCTGTAGAGAAGACCTCTGCTTACACCCAGCGACCGGCGACTGCGATACCCATACCCGATATCATCAAGCAACTCTCCGTGCGCTTGTACGCTTACCAAGCCTGCGTCGCTCATGCACCGAACACGCCAGGTAACCCAAAATTCTATGTTGTCGAGGCTCTCTGCTCGCGGATCACAACAATGTGTGGCAGCGCCGGCCTGTGCGCAATGCTCTCGAGAGCCTTACTTGCGACGCATTCACAATTCCCTTGGCTTCGAATGGTACATGTTTCTCCACTTGGGGATATAGAGGGTTTAGATCAGATTCAGCCGCCGCCCGATCCAGACGAAGCAATGCGATGCGAGATGGCATTGCTGGGACTGCTCGTCGAACTACTTCGCAGCTTTGTCGGAGAAACGCTCACCGTTCAGTTACTTAAAACCGTTTGGCCACTCGCAGGTCTAAATCTTGACCTCTAGGAACTTGTTGAGGAACTCATTTCAGTCTTCTGATTGTTGATGCTTTGGAGGGTTTGACGGGCCTGATTTGGCTGGAATGGACTCTTTAAGAGTTATTGGGCAATTACGGGGACCTCATGTCCTCATATTGCCCGCAACGCAATCCCGAATGGCTTGCGTTCGCAACGCTCCCTCTGCCCGATCCACTGGCAGACGACACGTCGCTGCGGCAGTTGCGGGACGTTGTTCATCGCCGGATGAATGACAGTGACAACAAAACTTGAGCGTATGACGAACCTCGACTTAAAAGCGTGGGGAAGTAGAAACCACTATGTGCCTTCCACTTCCCCACATCTCCGTGTGCGACGATCCACGCAGAGGAAATTCGCGCGACATTGCCAGATTCGGCAGGCTAAGAGATCGAGCGGCCCATTCTCCGGCGAGCCAATCCTGCGGCTGAGAGCACACCGGTGCCGAGCAGGAGCATAGACGAGGGCTCGGGGACAGGGCTGGCGCCGTAGTCGACGATGCCGGTTGCTTCTACACCGTTTAAGAAGAATTCGTAGGCATCACCCTGCTCGAGTGCGTACTGAATCTCGAACTGATTGTTGTAGTAGGAGCCGAGGTTGAAGGTGACTTGGGTGTCGGTGTAGACGATGTTGTCGAGGCCGATGGTGTCGCCATCGACCCCGGCCTGGAAAGAGAACGTGCCGTTGGTGTCGTTGATGCTGAAGACGGTGGGATCGGCGCCGAAGTCCTGACCGGTTGCGCCGGGGATGAAATCTCCAGGAAAGTTATCGCCAACGGGTTCAGGCAGAAAACCGGTACCGGTAACGGTGATCGTCGGGTTAGAGGCGGGCCCCTGAAAAGTGACGCCGGTAATTGTTTCAGCAGCCAGAAGAGGGACCGGCACAAGTGTTAATGCCAGCAGAGGTAACAGGATTTTGCGCATAGGGATACTCCGATCAGCCTTGAGTAAGTAGTTTTGTCGAGAAGAACGCATCAGGCTCTCGTGAGCGCCTTCAGGGATTTTCGAGGTGGAACAGGGCTACATTCATAAACGGCGCAAAGTTCATGAAAAAGGGTTCGCCCCGGCGCAAATTTTTTTTGAAATGCTTCCCTGCATCCCTTGGGGGATGCGATAGCCCGTCAAAACGTTGATACCATTGGCGTATTGATTTTCCTGAGGCGACGATGGAATCCCACGAAGGCGCTGGCGAGATTACGGCCATCCTCGATGACTGGGCACACGGGCATCCGGACGCGGTCGACCGCTTGTTTCCGCTGGTCTACGATCAGCTCCGCCGCCAGGCGCAATCCCTTATTCGAAACGAACGATCGGACCACACGCTGCAGGGCACTGCTTTGGTCAATGAACTTTTCACCAGGTTCATCGCCATGCGCAAGGTTTCGATCAAAGATCGCGCACACTTCTATACCTTCTCTGCCAAGCTGATGCGCCGTGTGCTTGTGGACTACGCGCGCAAATCGAAGGCCATAAAGCGCGGAACAGGCCTTCAGAGGGTCCCGCTGGAAGCCGAGTTGTCGTGGGTGGCCCCGCAGGGCGAAACTTCGCTCGATCTGTCGCGCGCCCTGGACGAGCTGGGCCAGTTGAACCCGAACAAAGCCCACGCGGTGGAGCTGATTTACTTTTTAGGATGCACCGTAGACGAAACTGCTGACCTGCTGTCGGTTTCAGCATCTACCGTGGATCGCGATCTCCGATTTTCATTGGCGTGGTTGCACGAGCGATTACACCCTGCCAAGTGACGCGTTCTGAACCTGAATTGCGCCGTTCCTTTGTATGGATCTCACTGCCCAAGAATATTTCACGCGGCTCGATGCCTTGTTTCACCAGGCAGCCGAATTGCCTGCGGGCGACCAACGCGAAGAATTCCTGAAAGCCTCGACCGGCGGAAATCCCGCTTTGCTTCAGGACGTTTCCCGATTGCTGGAAAGCGATACGCTGGTGCAAAAGTCTTCACCCTCCCACGAAGCGGCGCTTCCGCGCTTTGGCGTTTATCAGGCGACCAAGGTCATCGGGCGCGGTGGCATGGGGCTGGTTTACAGGGCTACGCGCGAAGATGGTCAGGTCGATCTCGAAGTCGCGGTAAAGTCGCTTTCTTCTCCCCTGTGGTCGTCGGTGCTGGAGGAACGCTTCCGGCGCGAGCGCCAGATCCTGGCGCAACTGCGGCATCCCAACATCGCCGCGTTTCTTGATGGCGGCATCGCTGACGACGGTCTGCCGTTCCTGGTGATGGAGCTGGTGGATGGCGATCCTCTGGATCGGTTTTGCAATGAGCGCCAGTTGCCGATTCGCGGCCGTCTTGAACTCCTGCTCGAGGTCTGTCGCGCGGTTGAGTTCGCACACGGGCAGTTGATCGTGCACCGCGACATCAAGCCCAGCAACATTCTTGTGACGACAACAGGCGAGCCAAAGCTGTTGGACTTCGGTCTCGCGCGATCCATCGAGTTGTCCGTGCTGCCGCAGGACAGTCCAACGCTCTTTTTCACTCCGCTGTACGCCAGCCCGGAAGTGCTGCGCGGCAAGCCGGCGGCAGTGACCGACGATGTCTATTCGCTCGGAGTTTTGCTGTACAAGCTGCTGATCGGCACAGGGCCGTTCGAGTCGCACGGCACCACGCCTGCGGAGATCGTCGATGCGGTGCTGCACTCGGAACCCCGCAAGCCCAGCACCATCATCCACGCCATGGAACCCGCGGACGCCGCGAAGGTCGCCGCAACGCGCGCCGAAAGCGCCACCAGCCTGCGCAACCTTCTTGACGGCGATCTGGATGCGATTGCGATGAAGGCGGTCAATCCTTCCGCGGCCGATCGCTATGCCTCTATAGCCGAGTTAGCCGAGGACCTTTCGCGGCATCTTACCGGCCGCGCCGTGCGCGCCATTCCAGACAACAAGATCTATCGCGTCCGCAAATTCGTCTATCGCCATAGAGGAGCCGTCGCTGCGCTGGTGGTCATCCTGTTGTCGCTCGCCGCAGGCGCAGCGGCTACGTTTCGGGAAGAACGCGAGGCTGTGAAACAACGCGCCGCTGCGGAACGCCGCTTCGAAGAAGCCAGGGCACTGACGCGCTACATGATGTTCGAGCTGCAAACGCAGATTCAGAAGCTTCCAGGCTCCACGCCCATCAAGGCGGACATGGTGAAACACTCCATGGACTATCTGGACCGCGTTGCCGCCGAGAAGAGCAATGACAATTCCCTGCGCGTCGACCTCGCGGAAGGTTACTGCGAACTCGCCGACGTTCTCGGCCATCCGCTGCGGCCTAACCTTGGAAAGGATGCGGAAGCCCGCGATACCTACGCCAAAGCCATTGCGATGCTGGAACCCGTGATCGCACGCAACCCGCAAGACGAGCGCGCTCGCCGTGTGCTGGCGCGCGCCCAGCTGATGCTGGGCATGAGCTACACGTTCTATCGCCAATGGGACAAGGGAGGAAAGCTTGTCACCACAGCCGCGCAAGAACTCGTTCAGATGGCGCAGGCCTCTCCGCGCGACTTCGAAGTGCAGAAAGAAGCAGCTCTTGCACTCGATTCTGTTGCGATCACCATCAGTCAGCGCGATGGCTATACCACGGGAGGCGGCGAGGAAGCGGTAAAAGACCTGCATCAGGCAATCAGCTATGCACGGGCCGCGCTGAGTCTGCGCCCGCAGGACCCGGAAACTGTGACCCAGTTAGCCACCAGTTACAACCGGCTGGCGCTCATTACACAAACCCACGACCGGCCCGCAGCCAACCTGCTTTTCCAGCATGCACTGGAGACGATGGACCATCTGCCGGACGACGAAAAGAACACTGCCGCGATTCGTAATAAACGCGCTTCGGTGCTCATGGGAACGGGCTGGAATCTCGGCAGCATGGGGCGTTTCGACGAAGGCCTTGCGGCGATCCGCCAGTCTCGAACCATGATGGAGGCGCTGGCTCTCGAAGACCCGAAAAATCATGTTTACCCCATGGCGCTCGCCAGCATCAACCGCAGTCTTGGGGTGATCCAGGATTATGCAGGC
>Ga0134125_10006467_pt1 | contig 13274 bp, 13 predicted proteins | sample KB31751_FD_96464 | JGI IMG/M metagenome (GOLD analysis project Ga0134125, IMG submission 96464) | Terrestrial soil microbial communities with excess Nitrogen fertilizer from Kellogg Biological Station, Michigan, USA - KB3-175-1 | ecosystem: Environmental > Terrestrial > Soil > Unclassified ... | reverse complement strand
GTCGGTGATGCCCCCGGCGCTGTGGTTGACCCAGTCGAGCTCGACGCGGCCCCAGCCGACGAGCATGTCCGGGTGATGGTCGGCCGCCTCGGCGGCGTCCGCCACCCGGTTTGCGAAGGCCATCGCCTGGGCGAAGTCGTCGAACCCATAGCGCTTGTGCAGGGCGCCGGCCTGCTGCGACCAGTCGCTGCCGAGCGATTCGAGCGCCGACCCCAGCTGATCCGGTGTGAGTACGTCCATCGCGTCGCAGCTTACCCCTGTATCGTGCGCTTCTCCCATGCCGCCCGCAGAGCTGAGCGCAACCGATCACGCGATCATCGAGATCCTCCAGCGTGAGGGCCGCACGACCTACGCCGATATCGGCTCCCGGGTGGGCGTGTCGGCCACGGCGGCGCACGAGCGGATCAAGAAGCTGGAGGCCCGCGGCGTGATCCGCGGTTACCAGGCCGAGATCGATCCGGCTCTGGTCGGAGCCGGCGTGACGGCGTTCATCTTCGTGTCGCAGAAGGCGGGGCCCCGCAGCCCGGTGGAGGAGCTGTTTGCCGACACGCCGTGGGTGCAGGAATGCCACCACGTGGCCGGCGAAGAGACACTGCTCCTGAAGGTGCGCGCCGAGTCGATGCCGGCGCTGGAGCACCTCGTGTGGGAGATCCGTGCCCTCGACTCGGTCGAGCGCACACGCACTGTGGTGGTGCTGGCGACCGTGTTCGAGAACCGCCCGGTCGCGGCCGCCACGGTCGACGCGCCGAGCTAGGACTGCAACACCGCGGGCACACGTCGTCACGCGCTCGTTGGCAACACCGGTGCCAGGCGCGGGTGTTGCGCCACCGGGGCGTTGCGGCCGCGTTTCAGGCCGCCCGCGTTCCGCCGAGTTCGGTTGTGGCCGCCACAGCTCAGCGGCCATCCTTTGACCTCCCCGTTGGCAACACCGGTGCCAGGCGCGGGTGTTGCGTCACCGCGGTGAGACGCGACCGTGATCGGCCGTGACGCGCCCGCTACTCGAAGCTGAGCGGCTGCTCGGTGACCGCCATATCGGCGATCCGGTAGCCCTTGATGTCGGCGCCACCGCCGGCCAGCGACACGATCACGTAGGTGGCGTCCGGCCAGAAGGCCTGCTCGGCGTCGGTGCGCGAGGGGTAGGCCGGCGAGGACACGTGTGAGTGGTAGATGCCGATCAGGTCGAGGCCGGCGTCGTCGATCTCGTTCATGATCCGGATCTGGTCGCGCGACTCGATCCGGTAGTAGTAGGGGCTGGGCTCGTCCGGCAGGGCCGGGAAGAAGCGCTCCGCGCGGCCGTCGACCCCCGCGATGATGCCGCAGGCCTCGTTCGGCAGCCCCGCCCGTGCGTGCGCGACGATCTCGTCGCGCATCGCGGCCGGGATCACCACCAGACGCGCTCGTCCATCGCCGCCTCGAGCTCCTCCAGCGGCGTCGTGTACAGCCCTGCGCTCATGTACTTGGAGCCGCCGTCAGCGAATAGCACAACCACGTTCTGCGAGTCGTCCATCTCGGCAGCTACCCTGCGCGCCACCGCCAGCGCCGCGCCGGCGGACACGCCGGCGAAGATGCCCTCCATGTCCAAGAGCTTGCGAAGCATCAGCACGGCCTCGCCGTTGGAGACGAGCACCTTGCGGTCGAGCTCCCGGATGTCGAGGATCGGCGGCGTGTAGCCGTCCTCGAGGCTGCGCAGGCCCATCACCGGGTCGCCCTGCAGGGGCTCCGCGGCCACGATCTGCACCTCCGGGTTCGCCTCCCGCAGGCGCCGCCCGCTGCCCATCAACGTCCCACCGGTGCCCAGTCCGGCCACGAACGCGTCCACCTGGCCGTCCGGCACCTGCTCCAGGATCTCCACGGCCGTGCCGCAGTAGTGGGCGGCGGGGTTGGCCTCGTTTGCGTACTGGAACGGCATGAACAGGCTGGGGTCGCGCTCGGCAAGGTCGCGTGCCATCGCCACCGCGCCGTTCGAGCCCAGGTTTCCCGGCGAGAACAGGATGTCCGCGCCGTACATGCGCAGCAGCTCGACCCGCTCCTGCGTGGCCGACTCCGGCATCACGACCGACACGGGGTAGCCCTTGACCTTGCCGATCATGGCCAGCGCGATGCCGGTGTTGCCGCTGGTCGGCTCCAGGATCCGCTGCCCGGGCGCGAGCTCGCCCGAGTCCTCGGCCGCCTCCACCATCGACAGCGCCACCCGGTCCTTGACCGAACCGGTCGGGTTCTGCTCCTCCAGCTTCGCGAAGATGCGCGCGCCGGCGGGCGGGCCGATCCTGGGCAGCTCCACCAGCGGCGTGTTCCCGACCGCCGACAGCGCCGCCACCCGCTCCATCTGCAGGCAGCCCATTGCTAGCGCCCGCCCCCGGCCATCGCCGGCAGCACGATCACGGTCGACTCGGGTGTAACGCTGGTGTCCAGCCCCTGCCCGAGGCGTACGTCCTCGTTGTTCACGTACACGTTGACGAACCGGTTCAGCTCGCCGCCGTCGTCCAGCAGGTGCCCGCGGATGGACGGGTAGCGGCTGGTCAGATCGTCGAGCAGCTCGCGCACGGTCGCGCCGTCGGCGTCGACCTCGCGCGCGCCACCCACGGCCTGGCGCAGGATCGGGGGCATGCGGACGGTCGACATCTAGGCGACGGCCTTCTGGATCACGGGCGCCACCGCCCGCACCGGGGCGGCGCAGAACTGCTCGTAGTCGATGAACTCGATCTGCTCCGGATCCTTGCTGCAGACCGGGCAGTTGTGGTCACGATGCATCTTCAGCTCCACGAACTCCATTGCCAGGGCGTCGTAGCGTAGCTGGCGTCCGATCAGCGGATCGCCCACGCCCAGCAGCAACTTCACGGCCTCCGTTGCCTGGAGCATTCCCACCACTCCCGGCAGCACGCCCAGCACGCCGCCCTCGGCGCACGACGGCGCCAGCTCCGGCGGCGGCGGCTCCGGGTACTGGCAGCGATAGCACGGCCCGACGCGCGGAGCGTAGACCGTGACCGATCCCTCGAACTGGTAGATCGATCCGTGCACGACCGGAATGTTCGCGACCAGGCTGGCGTCGTTCAGCAGGTAGCGGGTGGGGAAGTTGTCGGTGCCGTCGACGATCACGTCGTAGCCGGTGATCACGTCCAGCACGTTCTCCGACGTGAGCCGTTCGGTGTACTTGACGATGGTGATGTCGGGGTTGAGCGCGCTCATGGCGATCTCGGCCGAGTCGACCTTGGCCATGCCGATCCGGTCCTCGGTGTGCAGGATCTGCCGCTGCAGGTTGGAGCGGTCGACCACGTCGGAGTCGACGATCCCGATCGTGCCGACGCCTGCCGCCGCCAGGTAGAGCGCGGCCGGCGAGCCCAGCCCGCCTGCGCCGATCAGCAGCACCTTCGAGTCCAGCAGACGCAGCTGCCCGGCCTCGCCGACCTCAGGGATCAGGGTGTGGCGGCTGTAGCGCTCCTGCTGCTGCGGCGTGAGCGTCTGCGGCAGCTTCCACTCGTGGCCGTTCTGCTTCCAGTTCGAGAAGCCGCCGGCCAGCGACACCACGTCGGTGTAGCCGAGCTCGTGCAGCGTCTTCGCGGCGAACGCCGAGCGGTTGCCGGCCGCGCAGTAGACGATCACGGGGGCGTTTCGGTCGGACACGGTGTTCTCGATCCGCGACTCCAGGTTGCCACGGGGGATGTGCACGGCGCCGGGGATGTAGCCCTGCTCGTACTCGTCGCGCTCGCGCACGTCGACCAGCACCGGGCGCGTCCCTGCGCCCAGCAGCTGCTCCGCCTCTGCGGCCGTGACCTCGCGGATCTCGCGCCGTGTTGCTGCAAGATGTTCGCGGTACGTGGCCACGCCCATCACCTACCCTTTCACTGAAACCCCTCACGCGGAAGCGCGCCAGGGGCCGGAATGTCCCTCTGAATTGTAGCGGGGTATGGATCCAAACTCCATGCCCTCACGACTGTGAACGAGCCACCCCGCGAACATATTCCCGGCCGCCGCCGGCGGCTGGCCGTGCTGCTCGCGCTGGCGGCTGTGATCGGCGTCGCAGCCGCCGCCGCGGTGGCCGTGAGCGCGCGCGACGACGGCTCGCAGCCCGCCGCGGCGGCAGCCTCCTGCCGGGCGCTTTCCGGCCGCCCGCCGCTGGCGCTCGACCTGCCGGGCGCGGCGCTGCCGCCCCAGGAGCAGAACAACGACGCCGTGCTGCGCGCGGCCGAGCGGCGCCTTCCGCCCGGCGATCTGCGCATCTCGGTGGGGCGGCTGGTGAACGCCTACGCCAGCGCCGGCGCCGCGGCCACGCTGCGCGGCCTACAGCGGCTCGACCAGTCGCAGCCGGTGGTGCGGCTGCACGAGGGGCTGGTGGAGCTGTGGGCGGGCGACTGCACGGCCGCCGAGCGGACGCTGCAACGAGTGCGCACGGACGACCTCTACGGCTACTACGGCACCGTTGCCGACAACACCCTGCACACCGACCAGCGGCCGGGGCTGCCGATCTACATCCCGCCCGACGGCACCCCCCACGGCTCGCTCGAGCAGCTGGCTGCGCGGGTGCGAACGCATCCCGACGACGGCCCGGCCTGGCTGGGCCTGGCCTACGTCGAGGAGGCGGCGGGCAACCGGCGGGCGGCGCTGGCGGCCGCCAAGCAGGCCCGCGCCGTCGATCCGACCGCCGTCTCCCCGCGTGTGGCGGTGGCCGTGATCGGCTACGACAAGGCCGACCCCACCGCGTCGTTTGCCGTGCTGGGGCCGCTCACCGCCCAGGCCAGCGATCCCACGGAGGTGCTGTTCCACCTGGGGCTGCTGCTCTACTGGCGCAAGCAGGACACCGACGCCGTCGCCCAGTGGCGGCAGGTCGTCTCGGAGTCCCCCGGCTCGATCTACGGCAAGATCGCAGCGCAGCTGATGCGCCAGATCAGCTGACGCGGGTGGCGCCGACGTACATCTCGGAGTACCAGCCCGAGAGCGACGAGATCTCGACGACGGTGCCCGTGTGGGGCGCGTGGATGAAGCGCCCGCCACCGATGTACATGCCGACGTGGCCGAGGTGGTCGAAGAAGACCAGGTCGCCGGGGCGCAGGTCGGCCCGCGAGACGTGGCGGCCGGCGCGGTACTGGTCGGCGGCCACGCGCGGGATCTGAACGCCCAGCCGCGCGTAGACGTACTGCATCAGCCCCGAGCAGTCGAAGCCAGAAGGGCTCTCGCCGCCGTACACGTAGCGTACGCCCAGCTCGCGCTTGGCCAGCGCCACGGCGCGGGCGCCGAGGCTCCCGGGGTGGTGGGCCCGGTGATGGTGGCGGTGTCGGTGGTGGTGCGCCTGGTGATGATGGGTGTGCGTGCCGCCGGCGGGCGGTACGTACGTGAAGTCGGCGCTGGCGGCGAGGTGCAGAGCGGCCCGCGTGTGCGGTCCCACCTGGCCGTCCACCAGCAGCCCGTGGCGGGCCTGGAAGGCCTTGACCGCGTGCAGCGTTATCGGCCCGAAGTCGCCGTCGGCGGTGACGCCGAGCGCCCGCTGCAGCACGGCCACGGCCGGCCCCCGGTCGTGCAGGCGGATCACGATCTCGCTTCCGACCGTGGTGCCGCGGCCGGCCGCGGCCAGAGCGGCCCGTGTGTGCGGGCCGACCTGGCCGTCGACCAGCAACCCGTGGGAGCCCTGGAACAGCTTCACGGCATGCAGCGTGTGGCGGCCGAATATCCCGTCAGCCGTGACGCCGAGCTGGCGCTGGAGCTTGACCACGTCCGGTCCCGTGTCTCCCACCCGCAGGATGCGGGGAAGCACCCTGCGCGCCCCGGCTTTCGCCGACGCCTGGTGCTCCTTGCCTGCCGCGTAGGCGGGTGCTCCCATGCCGGCTGCGGTCGCAGCCATCACCAGGGGCACGCTCATTCGGCGCACCTGGCGGCGGCGGCGGTACGACTCGCGGCGCCGGTTCGAGCGCGCGCGCGAGGCCTCCCACAGCTCCGGTGACCCCAGATCCCTCACGGACTGCACGGCGACCACGCTACGCCCCTGTTGTCAGGTGACGGTTAGCTGTCGGTGAAGATCTTGTGCAGGGCCGGGATCACCACGGCGGCCGCCCGTGCACCCAGCGGCCGGCCAGCATGGTCGCGACCACCCGGGCGCCGGCGATCCGCTCCGGGTGGGCGACGATGTCGGTGTCGAGCACGACCAGGTCGGCCTCCAGGCCGGGCAGCAGGCAGCCGCGCCGGCGCTCCTCGCCGACGGCGTAGGCCGCGGCCGCGGTGTGGCACGAGATCGCGTCGGCCACCGGGATCCGCTGCGCCGGCTGCCACGGCTCGCGGTCGTCCAGCGTGCGGTGTACCGCGGCCTGGATCGCGGCCATCGGGTCGAGCTCCTCGATCGGAGGGTCGGCGCCGAACACGACGTGAGCGCCCGAGTCGAGCAGGTCACGGGTGCGGTAGCCCTTGGCGGCGCGCTCGCCCCAGATCTCGTCTGCCAGGTCGCGGTCGCTGGTCGCGTGCACCGGCTGCACCGAGGCGATCACGCCCAGCTCGGCGAAGCGCGGCAGGTCGGCGTCGTCGAGGCACTGCGCGTGCTCGATGCGCGGCCGCAGCAGCGCCTGCTGCCACAGCTCCCGGGTGCGGTGAAACGCGTTCAGCGCCGCCCGGTTGGCGCCGTCGCCGATCGCGTGCACGGCCACCGCCAGGCCGCAGGCGGTGGCCTCCGCGATGCCGTCCGCCAGGTCGTCCTCCGACAGCAGCTGCTCGCCCGATCCGTCCAGCATCCAGGCCGTGCGCGATCCCAGCGTGCCGTCCATGAACGCCTTCACCGGCCCCATCCGCAGCAGGTCGCTGCCGAAGCCGGTACGCAGCTCCAGTGCCTTCGCCGCCTCGACCGCCGGCAGCGGGATGCTCATCGCCACCCGCAGCGTCAGCCGCCGGTCGGCGTCGTAACGCTGCCACAGCCCGCGGCCGCCCTGGGCCTGGAAATCGTGCACGCCGATCACGCCGCGGGCGTTGGCCACGGCCATGCCCTCGCGCAGCGCCTGGGAGCGTTCCAGCGATGTGGCGGGCGGCACGGGGAAGCGCCAGGCGTCCCACTCCTGGAGCACGCCGGTCGGGTGCTCGGCGCCGGCGGCGCGCAGCGCCGCGCCGTTCACCCACAGCGTGTGGTGGTCGTGAGCCCACAGCGCGGTCGGCCGCTCGCCGGTGACCTCGTCCAGCGCGGCGCGGTGCGGCGGGCCGTCCGGCCAGGTCGCCTCAAGCCAGCCCTTGCCTCGCAGCCAGCCGTTACCGTCTGCGGCCGCGGCGACCGCAGCGCAGGCCTCGGCCAGGCTGCGGCAGCCGTGCAGGTCGAGCCAGGTGCGCTCGAGCGCCCAGTCCAGGAAGTGGACGTGGGCGTCAGTGAACCCGGGTAGCACGCAGCGCCCGTCCAGGTCGATCCGCTCGTGGCCGACGGTGTCGGAATCGCCCTCGCGCACGTCCACGCCACCGGCGATCAGCGCGCCGGCCACCGCCAGCGCCCGCACCTGGGGCAGGCGCGGATCCATCGTGTAGATCGGGCCGTTGTGGAGGATCAAGCGGCCGGTAGTCTACGCCGCGTGATAGCGGCTGAGGAGATCGAGGGGCGGCTCGCGCGGTTCCAGGCAGCCCTCGCGGCGGGCGGGTTGGATGCCGCCGTGATCGTCGAGAGCACCGACCTCGCCTACCTGACCGGTACCAACCAGCAGGCGCACCTGGTCGTGCCGGCGTCGGGCCGGCCGCAGCTGCTGGTGCGGCGCACGCTGGAGCGGGCACGGGAGGAGTCGCCGCTGAAGCTGGTCGAGCCGCTGGGCTCGCTGTCGGGGCTGCCGGCGGCGCTGGCCGGCTGCGGCGTGGACGACGGTGCCCTGGTCGGGCTCGAGCTGGATGTGCTGCCCGCGGCGCGGTACCTCGGCTACCAGCGGCGCCTACCCGGGTACCGGTTGGGCGACTGCTCCCAGGCGCTGCGCTCGGTGCGCGCGGTCAAGACCGGCTGGGAGCTCGAGCAGATGCGGATGGCGGCCGAGCAGGTGCGAGTGGCCGCGGAACGGGTGCCGTCGCTCCTGCGCGCGGGCGTCTCCGAGGCCACCGTGCAGGCCGACGTGGAGCGGGTGCTGCGCGGCGCCGGCCATCAGGGTCAGCTGCGGTTCCGCGGCTTCAACCAGGAGATGCACTACGGCCAGGTGCTGTGCGGGCCGAGCGGCGCGGTGCCCGGCTACTCCGACTCGCCGCTGTGTGGGCCGGGGCCGAACGTGGTGCTGGGCAAGGGCCCCGACGACCATGTGCTGGCCGCCGGCGATCCGGTGATCGTCGACCTGGTCGGCGGCCATCAGGGCTACCTCGCCGACCAGACGCGCACGTTCGCGCTCGGCCCGCTCGCCGCCGACCTGCGCGCAGCGTATGACCGGGCGGTCGAGATCCTGCGCGCGGTCGAGCCCGAGATCCGGCCGGGCACCGCGCCCAGCGCGCTGTTCGAGCTGGCTGAGCAGCTGGCCGAAGGGGCCGGGCTGGGCGAGCACTTCATGGGGCACGGGGCCGGCAGGATCCGCTTCCTCGGCCACGGCGTGGGCATGGAGATCGACGAGCTGCCGGTGCTGGCGCCGGGGTTCGACGAGCCCATGGTCGAGGGCAACGTGATCGCGGTCGAGCCCAAGTTCGTGTTCCCGGGGCGGGGCGCGGTCGGAATCGAGAACATGTACGCCGTCACGGCCGATGGGTTCGAGACGATCACCACGGCGGCCGAGGAGCTGATCGAGTCATGAGCGTGCGACATCCCCAGAGCGAGGAGCAGCAGGCGCTGATCGAGGCGGTGCGGACGCTGGCCCGCGACCACATCGCGCCGCATGCTGCCGAGGTCGACAAGCGGGCCGAGTTCCCGTGGGATGCGGTGCAGCTGCTGCGCCAAAACGACGTGTTCGCGCTCGGGTTCGCCCCGGAGTACGGCGGCACCGGCACCGGGACGCTGACCTTCCTGCGGGCGGTGGAGGAGCTGAGCTGGGCCGACGCCACGGTCGGGCTGGTGCTCGCGGTGCAGTCGCTGGGCGCGACCGCGGTCGAGCTGTCCGGCTCGGCTGAACAGAAGCAGCGCTACCTGCCGCGGTGGGCCAGCGGCGAGTGGATCGGGGCCTACGCGCTGACCGAGGCCGGGTCGGGCTCCGACGCGCGGGCGATGCTGACGACGGCGCGGCGCGACGGCGACGGGTGGGTGATCGACGGCAGTAAGCGGTTCATCACCAACGCCGGCGTGGCGGACACCTACGTCGTGTTCGCGCGCACGGGCGATGCCATCTCGGCCTTCGTGGTCGAGCGCGACGCGCCCGGGTTCTCGGTGTCGCGGATCGAGCCGAAGATGGGTATCAAGGGGTCGACCACCGGCGAGCTGGTGTTCGACGGCTGCCGGGTGGGCGCTGAGGCCCTGATCGGTGAGGAGGGCAGCGGCTTTCGCACCGCGATGCGGGTGCTCGATCGCTCGCGGCCGGGGATCGGCGCCCAGGCGCTGGGCATCGCGCAGGCGGCGCTCGACTTCGCGCTGCGCTACGCCACCGAGCGGGAGACGTTCGGCAAGCCGCTGTCGGAGCACCAGGGCATCCAGTTCATGCTGGCCGACATGGCGGTCAAGGTCGAGGCCAGCCGCGGGCTGCTCTACGACGTCGGCGTGATGCTGGACGAGGGCATCGACGGCCCGGAGCTGACACGGGCATCGGCGATGGCCAAGCTGATGTGCTCGGATACGGCGATGGCGGTGACGACCGACGCCGTGCAGATCCTGGGCGGGTACGGCTACATCGAGGAGTACCCGGTGGAGCGGATGATGCGCGACGCTAAGATCACCCAGATCTATGAGGGCGCCAACCAGATCCAGCGGATGGTGATCGCCCGGGAGCTGCTGCGCGGGCTGACCTGACAGCGGAGCGCGTGGCTACAGTGAGCGTGTGCCCGATACCCACCGGATAGTCGAGTCCCCGATCGGCCCGTTGCTGCTCGGCGCAGGCGACGGCGCCCTGACGCTGCTCTACACCTCGCGCTTTCCGGAACACCGGCCGGGCGGTGGCGAGGCCGCCGACGAGGCGGTGCTGGACGAGACCGAGCGGCAGCTCGGCCGCTACTTCGAAGGCACCCTGACCGAGTTCGACCTGCCGCTGGGCGCGCGCGGGACGCCGTTTCAGCAGCAGGTGTGGGCGGCGCTGTGCGAGATTCCCTACGGCGAGACGATCAGCTACGGGGAGCTCGCGCGGCGCGTGGGCCGGCCAGGGTCGGCCAGGGCGGTTGGGGCTGCCAACGGCAGCAACCCGATCTCGATCATCGTGCCTTGCCACCGGGTGATCGGCTCGAACGGCAAGCTCACCGGGTACGGCGGCGGCCTGCCCCGCAAGGCCTGGCTGATCGACCACGAGGCCGGACACGGCCCCGGTCAGCTCGCACTCGCCCCCGCGGCACTCACCGCCGTCCGCTGATCATGCAGGACGACCCGCTCAGGCAGCGCCAGGCTGCCGTCTACAACCGGGCGCGCCGGCGGCTGTCGTGGGCCGATTCGGCTGCCAGCCTGGTGGTGCTGGTCGGGATCGCGCACTGGGCGGACCGGCTGGGGGGCTGGGGCTGCGTGGTGGCGCTGGCCATCGTGCTGCCGCTGATCTCGCTGCCGTTCGGGTACGCCGGCGAGGTGCTGTCGCGCCGAAACGGCCTGTCCCGGCAGACCACCGGCGGCTGGCTGGCCGACCAGGCCAAGGCACGCGCGATCGGCCTGGTGCTGGGCGGCCTGATCGCGCTCGGGCTGCTCGGTCTGGGCCGGCTGTGGCCGACCTGGTGGCCGGTGCCGGCCTGGGGCGGCGCGATGGTGGTGTCGGTCGCGCTGTCAGTGCTGTTCCCGGTGCTGCTGCTGCCGCTGTTCATGAAGAGCGAGCCGCTGTCCGACGGTCCGATGGCGGATTCACTGTGGGAGACGGTGCGCGAGAGCGGCGTGCCGGTCAAGGAGATGCGGCTGCTGCACATGGGCGAGAAGACCTCGGCCGCAAACGCGATGGTGGCCGGCCTGGGGCCGACGCTGCGCGTGTACGTGGGCGACACCATCGGCGAGGGCGAGGACGCGGAGGAGGGCCTCACCGACACCCGCCTGGTGCTGGCGCACGAGCTCGGCCACCACGCCCACGGGGACGTGTGGCGGTTGCTCGGGATCACGGCGCTGACGCTGGCAGCCGGCATGGCGGGGGCATGGCTGGCCGTGCGCGAGCTGTCACCGGACGGCCCCGGACATCTCACGTCGCTGCCGTCGCTGGCGCTGGGCCTCACGCTCGGCTCGGCGCTGGTGTCGCCGCTGGGTGCCGCCTACTCGCGCGCTCTGGAGCGGCGCGCCGACGCCTACGCTGTCGACGTCACTGGACAGGGCGAGCGCTACGCGGTCACATTCGAGCGACTGGTCGACCAGAACCTGATGGAGCTGGAGCCGCCCTGGCTGTGGCACTCGTTGACGGCCTCGCATCCCATGCCGGCCGAGCGCATCGTCACGGCCCGCGCGCGCGGGCAGTAGCCGGACAAGCCGGGGACCGGGCAGGAATAGACTGCCCAGGCGCGAAACAGCGTTCCGATGCAGTTCGGAACCAGTGCAGCGGCCGCGGCTCTCGAGGGACGTACACGGCCGGATCTCACGATCGTTGGAGGACTCGCTGTGGGGCAGGTGATCGCGCTCGCAAACCAGAAAGGCGGGGTCGCGAAGACCACGACCACACTCAACCTCGGCGTTGCCCTGGTCGAGCGCGGCAAGCGGGTGCTTTGCGTGGACCTCGATCCGCAGTCGAATCTGACAATGAGCCAGGGCATCGACCCAGACGAGCTCGACCGCACCATGTTCGACGTGCTCGTGCACAAGACGCCCCTGGAAGATGTGATCCTGGAGCGCGAGATCGACCTGGCCGCGTCCAGCATCGACCTGGCCGGCGCCGAGCTGGCGCTGTCGTCGATGATCGGCCGCGAACGCGCGCTGCAGAAGGCGCTTCTGCCGGTGCGCGGCCGCTACGACTACGTGCTGATCGACACGCCGCCGTCGCTTGGCCTGCTCACGATCAACGCGCTCACAGCCGCGGACGGCGTGATCGTGCCGGTGCAGTGCGAGTACCTGTCGCTGCGCGGGCTGATCCAGCTCGAGAACACGCTTACCATGATCCGCGAGAACCTGAACCCGGACGTGCGCATCGCGGGAATCCTGCCGACCATGTTCGACGGCCGCACGCTGCACTCGCGCGAGGCGGTCGAGATCCTGCAGGAGAACTTCGGCGACCTGGTGTTCGAGACCAAGATCCGAAAGACGATTCGCTACGCGGAGGCGCCCGTGAAGGGTACCTCGGTGCTCAAGTACGATTCCAAGGGGAAAGCTGCGAAGGCCTACCGCGATCTGGCGGAGGAGGTACTCCGAGATGGCTAAGCGCAACAGCATGCGCGACGGCCCGCTCGCCCAGCTGTTCAAGGCGACCGAGGCCAGTCAGAGCGCCGAAAAGGACGCCGAGGAGCAGGCAACGCCGCGCGGCCGTGCCAAGTCGAAGGCGGCCCCGGCCGCGTCGACCGCGGCCGACGCCGTGCGTCCCCAGCTGATCGACCTGCCCGAGCCGACCGATACCTCGCGCTTCCCGCGCCCGGAGGGCCAGCCCTACCTGGCCGTGATCCGGGTGGTGGGCGTGGGCGGCGGCGGCTGCAACGCCGTCAACCGGATGATCGAGTCCGACGTGAAGGGCGTCGAGTTCATCGCCGTCAACACCGACATCCAGCAGCTCCAGATGTCCGACGCGCCGACCAAGATCCATATCGGTCGCGAACAGACGCAGGGGTTGGGGTCGGGAGCCGATCCGGAGGTCGGCAGGCTGGCCGCCGAGGGCAGCTACGACCGCATCAAGACCGTGCTGCGCGGGTCGGACATGGTGTTCGTGACCGCGGGCGAGGGCGGCGGCACCGGCACCGGAGCGGCGCCGGTCGTGGCCCGCATCGCACGCGAGGTGGGCGCGCTCACCGTCGGCATTGTGACCTCGCCGTTCGGGTTCGAGGGCAGCCGCCGCGGGCAGCAGTCGCGGGGCGGCGTGGAGGCGCTGCGCGACTCCTCGGACACGGTGATCGTGATCCCCAACGACCGGCTGCTGGACGTGCTCGAGAAGGGCACGACGCTCGTCGACGCGTTCCGGATCGCCGACGCCGTGCTGCGCAAGGGCGTGCAGGGCATCTGCGACCTGATCACGCTGCCGGGGCTGATCAACCTCGACTTCGCGGACGTGCGTGCCGTGATGTCCGACGCGGGTACGGCGATGATGGGCATCGGCATGTCGACCGGTCCCAACCGCGCCGCCGAG
>Ga0134125_10006465_pt1 | contig 13276 bp, 12 predicted proteins | sample KB31751_FD_96464 | JGI IMG/M metagenome (GOLD analysis project Ga0134125, IMG submission 96464) | Terrestrial soil microbial communities with excess Nitrogen fertilizer from Kellogg Biological Station, Michigan, USA - KB3-175-1 | ecosystem: Environmental > Terrestrial > Soil > Unclassified ... | reverse complement strand
GATGGCCTGCGCCGAGTCCAGGTTGGCGTTGATGCCGATCGTCGTGGTTGGCTCGACCGCGCCGCCGACCTGCGAGACGTTGATCGACTGCAGGCTGGTGAGACTGGAGGGATTGGGGGTGATCTTGCCGTTCGGGTCGGCAAGCCAGCCCTGCAGCACCAGGCCGGCGCTGTTCACCAGGTAACCCTGGCTGTTCACCGTGAACGAGCCGGCCCGGGTGAACGAGCGCGGATCGGTGGGGGTGACGTTGGTCGCCTGGCTGGTGGTGACGAAGAAGCCCTGGCCGGAGATCGCCAGGTCCAGCGGCGAGCTGGTCTGGGTCAGCTGGCCCTGCTGGTCGACCAGCTGCTGGTTGGTGGCCATCACGCCGCCGGCGTTCAGCGCGGAGTCGCCGCCGGCGTTGGTGACCAGGCTCTCGAAATCGGTGGCGCCTTGCTTGTAGCCGACCGTGTTCACGTTCGCGATGTTGTTGGAGATCGTCGAGAGCGCCACCGAGTTGGCGACCAGACCGGCGACGCCGGATTGCATTGCGCTGTTGAGGCTCATGGCCCTTCGTCCTTTGCTAGTAAGCTTGAGGCGTCAGCCGCCCAGGAGGGAGGCGAGGGGATTGGACTTGCCGGTGACGGCGGTGATCGACGAGAGCGGCACCTGGTTGTCGCCGACCGTCAGCATGGTCTTGCCGTCGCTCGACTGGCTGACGGCGGTCACCGCGCCGGTGATCGGCGGATCGTCGGACTTCGCGCCGGGCGCCGTGATCGTGTCGCCGATCAGGTTGGCGCCTGCGCTGATGCCGGTCTGCTGGGCGATCAGCTGCTGCAGCAGCTGATTGGACATCAGTTGCTGCTCGACCCCGGTCATCTGGGTGATCTGCTGCGTAAACTGGTTGGTGTCGGTCGGGTTGAGCGGATCCTGGTTCTGCAACTGCGTGGTCAGCAGCGTCAGGAAGCTCTGGAAGTTGTCGGCGAGCCCGGCCAGGCCGTTGTTGATGCTCAGCTGGCCCGCGGCGGCAGAGCTCGTGCCGTTCGCGCCGGACGACGAGGCGTTGGCCGGACTGGTCTTGCCCGAGGCGTACTGGGCGTTGGCGGCGTTGTTGGGGGCGACAGCGGTGCTGGTCATGGGTGCTCAGATCGTGATGTCGAGGCCGCCGGCGGCGGACCGCCCGGCGAAGGTTGGGGCGATGGCGGGAAGCTCGGGCGCCGCCCTGTCGGCGATGCTGGGACCGGCGGCGGCGTGGGATGGCTGGCCGGCGCTCTGGAACGCCGCGCCCTGGCCATGGCCGCCGTCGGCGGTGAAGCTGAGCCCGGCCTGCGAAAGGTCGAAGCCGGCCTGCTGCAGCGCCTGGTGCAGGTCGCCAGCGCGGTTCCTGGCTTCGGCCGCCACGGCCGGATTGTCGAACGACAGCACGGCCGACAGGCTGCCCTGCGCATCGATCTTCAGGTTCACGTCGACCCGCCCGAGCCCATGCGGCTCCAGGCTGAAATCGAAGCTGCTGCGCACGGCGCCCACGCGGCTGGCGATCTGGGCGGCCACCTGCGCGGTGATGTCGGCGCCATGCGCCTGGGCGAGCGCCGCCGCGGCCGGCGGAATGGCGATCGCCTGCGCGGCCGCGCCCGGCGTCGCCGCCAGCTGGAACGTCGGCGGCGGCGCGCCGGCGGACGCATCGTCCGAGCTCTGGCCGTCGCCGGAGGCTGCCCAGGCGCTGTCGCCGCCGTCGTCGGCGACGGGCGGTGGCGCATCCGCGCCGGCGTCGTCGCGGCCGCCGTCGAAATGGGCGAGGCTGGAGACCTTGATGTCGGCTGGGCCCGGCGCCTTGGCAGTCGAGACGGTGGCGCTCGTCGATGCGGCCGCCGTCTTGGCGGCGGCAAGTCGCGTGCCCGTGAGTGGCTGCGGCGCAGCGGCCGGCTGGGCGCCGGAGGGGCTGAAGACCACGAGGCCGGCGGTGATCGGGTTCGCTGTTGCGGTGGCGGGCGGCGCCTGGACATCGACCGCGCCGGTCGGCGGCTGGCCGTTCGGCGCGGCGCCAGCGGTCGGATCGCCCGCCGGCGGCGCGTCGGCAGGCGCGGGGGCGGAGGCGTCGTCCGGCGCGCCAGCCTGGGGCTGGTCGCCCTGGGCTTCGGCCGCCGCCCGCGCGATGAAGCGGATCAGCTGCGGATCGAGCGATGCATCGGGCGGCCCAGCGGCGCCCTGGCCGGCGGGCGCCTCGCCGCTGGGCGGCTGGGCGCCCGTCGCCGCGCCTCCGCTCGCCGTCGCCGCGTCCTCGGCCGGGTCGGAGAGCTCGGCCAGCAAGGCAAGCAGCGGATCGTCGGGGCCGGCGCCGGTCGCCGCGGCCTGGCCGGCGACGGCGGGCGCCGTGGCGGATGCATCGGCGGCGCTGGCGCTCGCGTCCTGGCTGGAGGTCGCCGTGGCGGCCGGCGCGCCGGCCCGAAGGCCGCTGACCAGGGTGTCCAGCGCCGCGAGCGCATCGGCGATCGCGCCGGTCACCGCGCCGCCGAGCGGGAGGGCGGCCGCCGACGCGCTGGCCGCACTCGCGCCGGGCGCGCTGGCGCTCGCCTGGAAGGCGCCGGCGGGCGCCGCCGCCCCGGACGCGCCGCCGTCGCCCGCGGCGGGCGCGGCGGGCTCGCTCGTGGCCGGCTGCGCAGGGCCGAGCACGCCCATCAGCGCGGCGAGCGCGCTGGCGAAGGCGTCGCCGCCGCCGGGCGCATCGGGCGCAGCGGCGCTTTCGCCGCCAGGACGGGCGATGGCGTTCGCGGAAAGGGCGGAAGCGGCCTGCATGGCGCCCGTGACGATTGAAGGAGGCTCGGCGCCTGCTGCGCCTGGTTCGCATTCGGCCGGCCCAAGCAACCGCCGCGCCAGTTGCGTTAGCGCTAGCTAAGCAATTGAATCGAGGGCGATATTTACGCCGGCTCGGGACCTGCGGCGGGCGGCGGGCGCGGCGGAAATTGCCGGGGCGTAGGCAAGGACCGCCATGCCGCGGTGCGCGCCGGGTCCGCGCCGAACGGCGGCTCGGCCGGACTGGCGCCGCTCTTGCCACGCAGGCTCCGCCACGGAGTCGGCGACGAAGATGAAGTCAAGTCGTATCAACAGGTTAGGCCTGAGCGGGCGCCGCGCCATCGCGCGCGGGCGGCAATTCTTGCCGATGCGTCCGGCGCGGCCTGCCGGGCGGCGGGGGTAGCCGGATGCCGGTCAACGCCCTGATGTCGGCCGCCGTGTCCGGCCTGCAGACCGCCCAGACCGCGCTGACCACGGTCTCGGACAACATCACCAACGTCAACACGCCCGGTTACGTGCGCGAGGTGATCCAGCAGAATCCGGTGGTCGCCGCGGGACAGACCATCGGCGTCACCGACGACCAGATCCAGCGCGTCACCAACCAGTACCTGGAGTCCGCCGCCTACAACGCCGCCTCCTCGTCCGGCGCGGCCAGCATCATCTCCGACCTGCTCGGCCAGGCGCAGGGCGCGTTCGGCGACCCCAGCCAGGCGACCAGCTACCTCAACCAGCTGAGCACCGTCTTCAGCGACTTCGCCGCGGCGGCCAACGATCCGGCCTCGAACCTGCCGCGCAGCCAGACGGTCGACGACCTCAACACCTTCCTCGACACCACCCAGAACGTCGCCGGCACGCTCAGCAGCATCGCCGGCCAGGCGAATGCGCAGATCGGCGCCGACGTCGGCCAGATCAATCAGCTGCTGCAGCAGATCAACACGCTGAACACCAACATCGGCGCCACCGGGGGCACTGGGGCCAGCGTGGCCGGCGCACAGGACAGCCAGGCCAAGCTGCTGCAGCAGCTCGCCTCGCTGATGCAGGTCAACGTCAGCACCCAGTCCGACGGAACCGCCGTGGTCCGCTCGTCGACCGGCCAGCTGCTGGTCGGCTATGGCGGCGCAGCGACGCTGAGCTACACGCCGTCGGTCAGCGCGATGGGCGAGGTGACGGTCACGTCGCCCGGACAGGGCGCCTCGGCAACGCTCGCGGTGGGCGACGGCGAGCTGCAGGGGCTGCTCGATCTCACCAACACCATCCTCCCCGGCGTGCAGGCGCAGCTCGCGCAGTACGTCAGCGGCGCCGCCGATGCCATCAACGCCGCGCACAACGCCAACACCGCCGTCCCGCCGCCGCAGACGATGACCGGACGCAATACCGGCCTCGACCTGCCGACCATCGTCGGCGACTTCTCCGGCAAGACCAACATCGCCATCGTCGGCTCGAACAACCGGCTGCAGCAGCAGGTGACGATCGACTTCACGGCCAAGACGATGAGCGTCAACGGCGGCCCGGCGAGGGCCTTCACGCCGTCGAGCTTCCTCTCGTCGCTGAATACGGCGCTGGGCGGCGCCGGCGCGGCGAGCTTCTCGAACGGCGCGCTCATTATCAGCGCCACGACGGCGGGATCTGGCGTCGCCATCGCCGATGACGCGACCGCGCCCGCGCGGGACGGCGGCCAGGGCTTCAGCCAGTTCTTCGGGCTCAACGACCTCATCACCTCGAGCGGGATCAGCAACTACGACACCGGGCTGAAACCCGCCGACCCCAGCAGCCTCACGCCCGGCGGCACGGTGACGTTCCAGGTCGCCAGCGCGTCCGGCACGCCGATAACCAACATCGGGATCACCGTGCCGGCGGGCGGCTTTGCGACGATGCAGGACCTGGTCAATGCGCTGAACGCGCCGATCGGCGGCGTTGGTCAGTACGGCTCGTTCAGCCTGAACGGGCAGGGGGCGCTGAGCTTCACCGCGAGCTCGCCGGGCGTGTCGCTGGCGATCGCCTCGGACAACACCCAGCGCGGCGCGGGCGGACCTTCGCTGTCGCAGCTCTTCGGGCTCGGCGTCGCCCAGCAGGCCAGCCGCGCGACCTCGTACCAGGTCCGCGCCGACATCCAGGCCAATCCGTCCAACATGGCGCTGGCGCAGCTCAACCTCGCCGCGGCCGCCGGCACGCCCGTGGTGGCCGTCGGCGACGGGACGGGCGCGACCGCGCTCGCCCAGGCCGCCAAGGCTCAGATCGGCTTCGGGGCGGCGGGCAGCCTGCCGTCGATGACGACCACCGTCACCCAGTACGCGGCCAATCTCGCCGGGGCGCTCGGTCAGCAGGCCAGCGCCGCCAGCGCCGCCAACTCGGCCGCCACGGCCGTGCAGAACGAAGCGACGACCCGCCTGCAATCTGTCGAGGGCGTCAACCTCGACGAGGAGCTGGTGAACCTCTCCACCTACCAGCAGGCCTACAACGCCTCTGCGCGGCTGATCCAGGCCAGCCAGAACATGATCAACACCTTGCTCAACGTGATACCCTGATGGACCGGATCTCGACGGCGAGCGCCTACAACCAGGTGCTGACCAACCTGATGGCGGCGCAGGTCGCCCAGAGCAAAGCCGGCAACCAGCTGTCGTCCACCGAGACGGCGACCGACCTGCAGGGCTACGGAACGGGCGCCGAGACGCTGATGGCGCTGCAGGCCACCACCACCCAGGTCACCGGCTACCTCAACAACAGCCAGACGGTGGCCGCCAAGCTCGCTACGCAGGACAGCGCGCTGAGCGAGGTGGCCGGCGGCGCGACGAGCGCGCTGCAGGCGATCACCCAGGCGCTGGCCTCGGGCAGCGGCGCCACGCTGATGACCTCGCTGCAGAATGCGCTCTCCAGCGCCGTCGAGGGGCTGAACAGCACCTTCAACGGCGAATACCTGTTCTCCGGCGGCCAGGTGAACACCCAGCCGGTCACCGCGGCGTCACTGTCGGACCTGACCGCCAATCCGATCGGCAGCCTCTTCCACAACGACCAGCGCGTCGCCTCCACCCAGCTCGACCAGAACACCAGCGTCAGCAGCGGCTTCCTGGCCAACAGCGTCGGCACGCCGCTCTTCCAGGCGCTGGCGGCGATCGAGGCCTACGACCAGGGCCCGAACGGTCCGTTCACCGCCAACCTCACGTCGGCGCAGGCGACCTTCCTCACCAGCCAGATCGCCAATCTCGACGGCGTCCAGGCCAACCTCAACAATGTCGTCGCACAGAACGGGCAGGCGCAGGACGAGGTCACCAACGCGCAGACCGACCTCACGCAGCGGCAGACCATGCTGCAGGGGCTGATCGGCAACATCACCAGCGCCGACCTCGCCAAGGCGACCACCGACCTGCAGCAGGCGCAGCTCTCGATCCAGGCGGCCGGGCAGGTGTTCCAGGCGCTGAACGCCGCCTCGCTGCTCAGCTCGCTCTCGCCGACGCCGTCGCTCGCCGGCTAAGCGCCGCACTCGAAATCGACGCCCGGCGGGGCTACATGCGCGGCTGAAGAGCCGTGACGATGACCATTGCCGACATCGACGCCCGAGCCGCCAGCGACGCGGCCGCCACCGAGGCGGCCGTCCACGCCGCCCGCCAAGCCATGGCGCTGCCGGCCGGCGCGCGCGTGCTGGCCGCCATGTCCGGCGGCGTCGATTCCACGGTCACCGCAGCCCTGCTCGAGCGGGCCGGCTACGACGTCGTCGGCGTCACCCTGCAGCTCTACGACCATGGCGTGGCGGTGCAGAAGAAGGGCGCGTGCTGCGCCGGGCAGGACATTCACGACGCCCGCGCCGCCGCGCAGGCGCTCGGCGTGCCGCACTACGTGCTCGACTACGAGAGCCGTTTCCGCGACGCGGTGATGGAAGATTTCGCCGACGCCTACCTGCGTGGCGAGACGCCAGTGCCGTGCATCCGTTGCAACCAGACCGTCAAGTTCCGCGACCTCGTGGAGGTGGCGCGCGAGCTGGGCGCCGAGGCGCTCGCCACCGGCCATTATGTGCGCCGCGTCGCCGGGCGCGGCGGGCCCGAGCTGCACCGCGCGGTCGATCCGGCGCGCGACCAGAGCTACTTCCTGTTCGCGACCACCCGCGAGCAGCTCGAGTACCTGCGCTTTCCGCTGGGCGGCCTGGAGAAGCCGGCCGTGCGGCGCATCGCCGCCGAGCTCGGGCTCTCGGTCGCCGACAAGCCCGACAGCCAGGACATCTGCTTCGTGCCGGAAGGCCGTTACACGACGATCGTCGACCGGCTGCGCCCGCACGGCGCGATCGGCGGCGACATCGTGCATCTCGACGGCCGCGTGCTGGGCCGCCACGAGGGCGTCACGCGCTACACGGTCGGCCAGCGCCGCGGTCTGAACGTCGCGGTGGGCGAGCCGCTGTTCGTGGTCAGGATCGACGCCGACCGCCGGCAGGTGATCGTCGGCCCGCGCGCGGCGCTGCTGACCGGCTCGCTGACGCTGAAGGAAATCAACTGGCTGGGCGATGCGCCGAGCCTGGAGGCGGCCGCCGCGGCGGGCGCGGCTGTCCTGGCCCGCGTCCGCTCGACGCGCGAGCCGGCGCCCGCACGCCTTGCCTCGCTCGGCGGCGCCCCCGGCGTCGTGTTCGAGCAACCCGAGGAAGGCGTCGCGCCGGGCCAGGCGTGCGTCCTCTATGACGCTGCGCAGCCCAGCCGCGTGCTCGGCGGCGGCTTCATCGCCGCGGTCCAGCGCCAGGGCGACCCCCAGGGCGACCCCCACGGCGACCGCCAGCGCGACCCGTTGTCCTGATCGCGCGAAGGCTATAACCCTCCGAGGCTCGAGAGTAGGTGCGGAGGGCGTCATGCGCGCGAGGCTGGCGACGATCGTGGCGGGCGCGGCGCTGACGCTGGCGCCGGCCATTGGGCTGGCGCAGTCGGCCGACGACGGGCCGATCGCCACCGCGCCCGACGCGCCGCGCAACACCACGCCGCCGCCGCCCGACCAGCCCGACGAGCCACCGCCGGCGCCGGCCGCCTACGCGCCCGCGCCGCCGGCGCCGGAACCGCCGGCCCCTGAGCCCGCGGCCGCCGCGCAGGCCGACGAAGCCCCGCCGCCCGCGGCCGCCTACGCAGCGCCGACCGCTCCGTCCACGGCCGAGGCCGCGCCGCAGCCGGCGATGGCGGCGCAGGCGGCGGGCGGCCCCGGCGCAGTCGCCTACGCGACGCCGGCGCAGCGTCCGTCGTTCCTCGCCGACACCGCGTCGAAGGACGCGCTTGCCGGCGCGCTGACGTTCGCGGGCGCCGCGATGGCGATCAGCAGCGAGCTGCAGACGGGCGACAAGCTGGTCAGCACCGATGCGATCGCCGACCCGGCGGCCGCGATCGCGCACGACGTGGCCGAGGGCTATGCGGCGGCGCACGGCGGCTCGGCGATCGATGCGCCGGCCGGCTGGGACGGGACCGGCGCGGGCGCGGCGCGCTATCTGGTGAAGGTGTCGACCAGCGGCTGGGGCTTCACCTACTACCCGCTCGACTGGTCGCACTATCACCTGACTTACGACGCCAAGCTGGAGCTGGTCGACGTGCTCTCCAGGCGGGTGATCGCCAAGGCGACCTGCAGCCACAAGCCCAACCATGCCGCCGAGCACTTCACCTACGCCGACCTCACCGGCGATGGCGGCGCGACGCTGAAGTCGCAGCTGAAGGCGATCGCCGACGAGTGTGCGGCGCAGTTCAAGGCAGCGGTGCTGAAGAGTTGACCGAAAGCTGCGGCCGCAGCGATGCGGCGACCGTGCTCTGCATGAAATGGGGCGCCAAGTACGGCCCCGAGTATGTGAACCGGCTCTACGCGATGGTGGCCCGCAATCTGGCGCGGCCGTTCCGCCTCGTCTGCCTGACCGACGATCCAGCCGGCGTGCGACCCGAGGTCGCCTGCGCGCCGATCCCCGTGCTTCCGTCGATCCCGCAGCCGAAGGAGCGCGGCTGGACCAAGCTCGCCGCCTTCTCGCCCGAGCTGGCGGGCCTGGTCGGCGAGACCGTGCTGTTCCTCGACCTCGATGTCGTGGTGATGGGTGCGCTCGACCCGTTCTTCGAGCATCCGGGCGCCTTTCCGATGATCCGCGACTGGTACCATCCGCAGCGCCGCCGGCTGGTCGGCAACTCGTCGGTGTTCCGCTACCGGCCGACCGAGCGGCGCGGCCTCTACGAGGCGTTCTGCGCCGACGTGGGCGCGATCGTCGCGCGCATCCGCAACGAGCAGGAGTTCGTCTCGGAATACCTGGAAGCGCGCGGCGAGCTCAGCTTCTGGCCGAGGGCGTGGTGCCAGAGCTTCCGGGTGAGCTGCCTGGCGCCCTGGCCGGCGCGGGCCTGGGCGACGCCGCGCCGCCCCAGCGACTGCCGGGTGCTGGTCTTCCACGGCGAACCGAAGCCGCCCGAGGCGCGCGTCGGCCGCCCGGCGCTCTTCCAGACCTTCCGCCCCGCGCCCTGGATCGACGAGTTCTGGCGCGCTTAGAGGGCATTGATTTGCCGTCGCCCAAAAGCGGGGGACGATCCCACCTCGACCCGCCTGCCTCGCCGGCTCAGAGCGCGCGGAGCAGGTATTGCGACTGGAAGCGGTCGCCCGAGCGGACGACGTCGACGATCTCGAAGCCCGCCTGGGCCATCATCGGCTCGAGGATCCAGCTGAAGGTCGAGTGCTCGTCGCGGATGTGCTCCTCGAGCTCCGCGCGGCTCCACTCGCCCTCGATGCTGTCGCCGCCGGCCGAGCACCAGGTCTCGATGCGCTCCGCCGCCTCCGAGAGCGGAAAATCGTAGATCACGTCCCAGAGCCGGAAGACGCCGCCGGGGCGCAGCATGGCGCGCACCCGCAGCAGCGTCATCGCCTTCCAGAAGTCCGGCAGGTGGTGGAGCGCGAACCGCGAATAGACGAAGTCAGCCGGTGGGCCGCGGTGCGCGTAGCTGAGGAAGCCGCCGCGGACGAGCTCGACGTTGTCGCGCCGCCGCGCCCTCAGCTTTCCGTCGAGGTGAGCCAGCATCGGCGGCGAGACGTCCACCGCGACGACTTTCGCGCAATGCGCCGCGACCGCGGTGGTGAACTGGCCGGTGCCGGGCCCGAACTCGACGACGGTCGAGGTGGGGCCAAGGCCGTGCGCCTGCAGCAGCGCCACCTCGGCGTCCGCCTCGGCGTCCATCTTGCCGTCATACCTGGCGATATGGGCCGCATCGAGGTTCTCGCGCCCGGCCAGTCCCAGCTCGTCCGGGATCCAGCCCCGGCGCTGCGCCAACGCGCGCTCGCTCGTCATCCGCGCCTCCGCGCCTCCTGCCGAAGCTGCGAGCTTAGCCGGACAGGCGCGGCGGCGACAGCGGCCGCCGTGCGGCTATCTCGGCGAGGCGATGCGGCGGGGCGTGCGGCTGCGGTCCTGCAGTATCACCGGGCTGGCGATCAGGGCGCGGCGGCCAACCCGCGGGCGGCGCTTCATCCAGAGCGCCTGGGCTTCGGCGAGGTGCGGGGGCGCGGGGCGGCGCAGATCGCGGCTGGAGACGAACGCAAGGCCGATCTCGCCCTTGCGGCGCCAGCGGACGGCCGACTCGAACGCCACGCCGCTCGACCACACCACCATGATCAGTCGGTCGCCGTCGGGCGGCGGCCCGCCGAAGCGCAGGCGGGCGCCGAACTTGGTGAAGTCGGTGATCACGCAATCGATGGCGCCGGGGAACACTTTGCCGCGTAGCGAGGTCGCGATGCGCTCGGCCGCGCGGCGATCCTTGGAAGCTGAAGCAGACTGACGCATGAGCGCCGACGCTACCCGGCAATGGTTAAGCGGACCCCAAAACCCCAGGTAGCGCTCAGGCGCCCTTGCCCGCTCTGCCGGCGGTATTCGGCTCGGCCTCGCGAGCGTGGGCCGCCATCGCCTCGCCGACGCTGATCGCATCGCGCCGCTGCGGCTTCAGGCGGCCCTGCACCGGCTCGCCGCAGTGCTCGCACACCAGCTTCGCCTTCAGCGGCGCGCCGCAATCGTGGATCAGGTCGAGGGGCTTCTGGCCTTCGCCGTAGACGTGCTCGTCGCCCCAGGCCTTCAGCGCCACGATGACGGGCGCGAGGTCGCGGCCTTTCTGGGTGAGCACGTAGTCCTTGCGCGGCGGATGCTCGCTGTAGAGCCGGGTCTCGAAGACGCCCTGCTCGACCAGGGTCTTCAGCCGCGCCGCCAGCACGTTGCGCGCGACGCCCAGCCGCGACTGCCACTCGTCGAACCGGCGCACGCCGAAGAAGGCGTCGCGCAGGATCAGCAGGGTCCACGGATCGCCCACCACCTGCAGCGCCGCCGCCACCGGGCAGCGCTCGTTCGAATAGTCAGCCGTCCTTCCCATGCGAGGAAAAGTGCGACCTCGGACGAGCGATGGCAAGCGTTGCGTTTGGAGACTTAAAGTCGCCCCGAGCCGCGTGGGCGCACTTGCGCGCCGCCGCCGCTCGCCGCACATGCAGCATCCAGCCTTTCGAAGGGAGCCCGCCATGTCCGCCGATCCGATCGTCATCGTCTCCTACGCCAGGACGCCGATGGGCGGGTTCCAGGGCGCGTTGGCGGGCTCGTCGGCGACGGAACTCGGCGCCGTCGCGGTGAAGGCCGCGGTCGAGCGGGCCAAGGTGGCGCCCGAGGCCGTCGAGCAGATCCTGATGGGCTGCGTGCTGCCGGCGGGGCTCGGCCAGGCCCCCGCCCGGCAGGCGGCGCTGAAGGCCGGCCTGCCGCTGTCGGTCGAGGCGACCACCGTCAACAAGATGTGCGGCTCGGGCATGCAGGCGGCGATCCTCGGCCACGACCTTTTGGCGGCGGGCACGGCGAAGATCGTCGTGGCCGGCGGCATGGAGAGCATGACCAACGCACCCTACCTGCTGGCCAAGCACCGCGGCGGCGCGCGCATCGGCCACGACCGGGTGATGGACTCGATGTACCTCGATGGGCTCGAGGACGCCTACGAGGGCGGCAAGCTGATGGGCGCGTTCGCCGAGGAGACTGCAGCCGCCTACCAGATCGGCCGCGCCGAGATGGACGCGTATGCGATCGAGAGCCTCGGCCGGGCGAGGCGTGCGGTCGAGAGCGGCGCCTTCGCCCGCGAGATCGCGCCGGTGGAGATCGCCGGGCGCGGCGGCGTCGTCACGGTCAGCGACGACGAGCAGCCGCTGAAGGCCGATCCCTCCCGCATTCCCTCGTTGAAGCCAGCCTTCGCCAAGGTCGGGGCGATCACCGCCGCCAACGCCTCGTCGATCTCCGACGGCGCGGCGGCGCTGGTGCTGATGCGCGCCTCGACCGCCGAGGCGCTGGGCCTGAAGCCGATCGCGCGGATCGCCGGCCACGGCGCGCACGCGCACGAGCCTGGCAAGTTCACCACCGCCCCCGTGCCGGCCATGCAGAAGGCGCTGGCGCGGGCGGGCTGGAGCGTCGCCGACGTCGACCTGTTCGAGGTCAACGAGGCCTTCGCGGTGGTCGCGATGATCGCCATGCGCGAGCTCGGGCTCGAGCACGGCAAGACCAACGTCAACGGCGGCGCCTGCGCGCTCGGCCACCCGATCGGCGCCTCGGGCGCGCGCATCCTGGCGACGCTGCTCGCGGCGCTCGAGGCGCGCGGCGAGAAGCGAGGCCTGGCGTCGCTGTGCATCGGCGGCGGCGAGGCCGTCGCCATGGCCGTCGAGCGGGTCTGAGAGGGCGGGCGCCGGCGCTATTCGCCTCCGCCGCCACCTGCGCCGCCGCGGCTGCGGCGCCCAAACCGCAGCGACGCCATGTCGACGACGTCGCCGCTCGGCAGCTGCACCTGGCCGGCCCCGATGTCGGGCGGACAGGCGCCCTTGAACACCCAGGTCTCGGTGACCTTGTGCGCGCCGTTGCGCGAAGGCTCGGGCGAGTTGGCGACGTTCACTGTCCGGACCACCGTGTACTTGCTCGTGAAGTCGCCGCTGACCACGGAATGACTGGTCATGCTGGCGCCGCCGAAGCTGCATTGCGACTCGGTGACGTAGGCGCCGCCGCTCTTCGAGTTCGACACCTTGCAGGCGGCGGCCATCGGCCCGCGGCGCGCGCCCGGACGGCGCCCGAGCACCGGCATCTGCCGGCTGGAGGCGGCGTCGAAGCACCAGCGGCTGACCATCGGCGTCGGCGTCCGGTCGCTTTGCAACGTCTGTTCCCAGAGGCCGGGCTTGCGTTGAGGCGAACTGGTTCCGAGCAGTTGACCGCAACCGGCAAGGCCCAGCGCCAGCAAGCCGGCGCCGAGCAGGACGACATTCTTCATCTATGACTGCTCCAAAATGGATTTCTGTCTTGAAAATGAGGCTCCGGCGCGCTCAGGCGCCCGCGGCGAGCGCGCCCAGCCGGCTGCGCGCGCCGCCGGGCAGGATGACGTCGCCGGGCTTCATGCCGGCGGGGCAGTCGCCCAGACGCTGGACGTTCGCCGTCATGTGCGCCGCGCCGTCGGCGCTCTGTTGGGTGGCGTCGACGCTGTAGCGGCTGGTGAAGTCGCCGCGCATCGAGCCTTCGGTGGTCACCTGCCCGGCGCCG
>Ga0134125_10006464_pt1 | contig 13276 bp, 11 predicted proteins | sample KB31751_FD_96464 | JGI IMG/M metagenome (GOLD analysis project Ga0134125, IMG submission 96464) | Terrestrial soil microbial communities with excess Nitrogen fertilizer from Kellogg Biological Station, Michigan, USA - KB3-175-1 | ecosystem: Environmental > Terrestrial > Soil > Unclassified ... | reverse complement strand
TGATATTTCACTCACAACCTTTGGCGGACTCTGTACGGAGGTGGCACCTTCCGATTTGCCGGAGGGTGCCTCGCCAATGAATTGGGACGTGGATTTTCTCGTAGGCAGCGTGAAAAGCAGAGATGGATTGCAGCCAGCGTTATTTTTGTGCGCCTCTGATTTGACTTAGGAAACTTATGTCAATTTTCCAAAATGGTTTGTGGACGTGTGGATTTGACTTTCTTGCGACGGCTAGCGGTAGTTCGGCTTTCAACGCTGCCGGCGTATTTGACGTTGTGGGTACAACGGGCGGAAGTCCATGGAGTTGCGGCCCGTCGTTTGCTCAGTTCTCTTTAGGCAAGGGAATACAGATTCAGAATCAGGGATGGATTGGCAAATTCTTCAACGTCAATCTGAAAACTGTTTACGGCGGATGGGGATTTAATGCGACCGTTGCTCCTGTGGGTTCAAATATCAACGCTGTGTTTACTCTTTATGAGTCCGGCGGAGGAAACAACCTGATTACGCTTGGCTATAACGCCCAAGGACAGTTTGGTTGGTACAAAACCAATTCGGGCGGATTGGGGCCGAATTCTGGCTCGGTAAGTTCAAGCAATCTGGTTGGCTCACTCTCTCCGGCTGGCACCGTGAAATTCAATTCCTACAACCAACTGGAATTCTTGGTAACGATTGACGCTACCTCTGGCGTGCTGGCATTGAATTTCAATCGCGCGAATGTAATTAATTTCACCGGAAACACTCTTACGACCGGAGTTAATGCTTTTGTCAATCAGATTTACTTCGGCGCGAACAGCACGAGTGCGGTCAACTGGTTTGACAACATGTACCTCTTGGACAATACCGGGAATGCGCCGCTAAATACTTTTCTTGGGAATTGGAGAGTGGACACCGCTGGGCCCAATGCCGACAGCGCAACCGGAGGGTTGAATGCCTGGGCCTTCACAACTCCACAAGGTACAGATTGGGGCAACGCCGCCAACATTCCTCCCGTTGCGGCAGACTTCAATTCCAGTGCGACAGTCGGCCAGAGAATGAGCTTCCGTTATCCAAACATCAACACCTCAAAAGTATTGGCTTTGAATGCGTGGATGCAGGTAGAACAGGATGCAGCTGGAACACGGACAGTCCTGCCGATCTATCGCTCAAATGCGGTTGACCAGAACGGAACGGTGATTAACCTTCCAACTTCGCTTACATACTTCACTCAGAATTCAGTCATTGACCCGAACACCGGGCAGCCCTGGGCGAGTGGTTCTGTGGCCGCCGCGCAAGCCTGTGAAATTGGATTGAGCGTTAATTCCTAAATGTCGAATGCAGTTTTAGACCAACTCGTAAGAGAAGGGTTGGTACAAGGGAATGCGAATGCGGTTGGGACTGGCCTCTTCCGCGAAGGTTTAGCTCAAGACCCTTCTCGCGCTATTTGCTCCGGCCTATTCCGGGAAGCTCTTGTTTCTCTCTGCCTCCCGCCGGCAGTTCCCTCAGCATTCAATTACGTCAAGACTTTCGCGCAGGATGACGGCACGATAAACACGCTTGCCCTGGACGCCTCAGGAACGCTCTGGGAGGAAAATGTCGAGCAGGAGCCAGATACCTTAACTCCGCTGGCTACAAACATTCTGCCAAATACATTTGCCGATTCAACCACCCAGCAAGACGAAGAATGGATTTGCTTTTCTGACCTGCAAAAAGGTACAGACATTCCTCGGCATGGCTCTAACTTAGACCGGATTTCTCAAGTCGGCCCCGGCGCGGGCCCAGCCGTGGTTGGGTCAACAGGGACAACGAACCAATACACGATTGCTGCGAGTGCAACTGGATTAACGCAGCCAGCAGTTAAAAATGGCCCATTCGATGACATCAATTGGGCGAATGGTCCAACCGGACGTTCTCCGGGAAACGTACTTACAATTTTCTACACGCAAATCAGCAATCCTCAAGACCCCAATTTAGTAGTTGGAGGCGGAGTCTATCTCAACCTTACTTCTGCTCCGTTTACCGGGTTAACAGGGACTTACATCATCACGGCGATTGGGCAGGCATTTCCTTCTGGTTCTGCGGGTGCGGCGAGATGGTATTTCTCGGTGCAGGTCAGTGAAACTGGGAACACGCTGGTAGGCGGCGGAACGCCAACGGGAAGCTATCAAGTAACGCTTGCCACAATGACGACGACGACTCCGGCGGCAATCAACGTGAATGACAAAGTAACGATTGCTGGAGCGGGAATCTCGGGATGGGATGGAGCATGGACAATTCTCGCAACCCTGAATAGCGGCCAGTATCAGATCACTTCGACATCTTTGACCTCGAATGTAGCGACGTACAACTACACGCCAATAGGCTCGAGCCCGAACATTACAAGCGGCGATCAGATTACGGTTACGGGATGCACGAACGGGCCAATTGTTGGCGGAACGAGTATTTTCAACGTCACGAATTTTGACGTAGCAACCGCGACCAGCAGCCAATTCACTCTCTTGCTTAACGGTGCGAACGTCACAACGGCAGCGGAAACTGCCAGCGCGATTACCAGCGGAACGGAATTCCAGTTTGACCCTGGCCTGAGCAATCTTGGTTTAGGCGTAGATGCCATCATTGGCAATAGCGGCGGCGGAACGGTAAGCACGACTGGAAGCCTTGGCTCTGGAGTAAGGCAGGCTGTCACAATTTTTGTTACCAGAAACGGTTACCAGACTGCGCCGAGCCCTCCGGTTATTTTCGAGACGACAGGATCAACGAACAATTTGCAAGTTGGCGGGATTGCTTTAGGGCCGCCGAACGTAATTGCGAGGATCGTGGCTTTCACGGGAGCGAACGGCGGGAACTTCTTTTGGATTCCAGAACCCGTAACAGTGCAAGGTTCCGGGCAGCCGATTACGTATTCGGCGACGATCATCAATGACAATGTAACGACCTCGGCCACGTTTCAATTCACCGATGCGGTTCTTTTGGCCGCGACCGCGATAGACATTCAAGGCAATGATCTTTTCAACCAGATCGAACTCGGATCCTCGACATGGAATATTGCTTATGCCTCCAGAATGTTCTATGGCGGCGAAAACAACAAGATTCAGAACTTACTGAACACCACGTTTGACGGCGGATACCTGCAAAACCAGAACGGCGTTCAGGCTCCGCTGGGATGGAGCGTTGACCCAACGAATGGAGTTGGCGGCTCGGTAATACCATCGCCGATTTTTGGGAATTCATATTACATTCTGAATTCGACAGGCTCCACGCAATCGGTTTTAGGGCTGATAACTCAATCGGCGTTTCAGGATGTTTACAAAGTACCCATCATTCTGCCGAGCTTTACGTATTCAGTTCGATTAAGAGCTTCATGCCCTTCGGGATTAACGACTGGAAGTTTGGTAATTGATTTGTTTTCTCCGTCTCTTGCGAGAACTTTTGGAAGTTTTACGCTGCCAATTTCGCAGATGACTACTTCCGTAAATCTCTTCACCGGGCAGATTTTAGGAAACTCATTCACAACCTCGGTGCAGAATGATTTGCAGTTGAGGGTTTGGGCCTCGGGCCTCGCAAATACCGCCGACGTGCTCTTAGATCGCTTTGAAGTCTATCCCGACAATCAACCAGTTCTGACCACGGAACTACAATGCTCATACATTGACAACTTGGAAGCCTTTGACGGAGTTACCGGGCCTTTGGGAGTGGGAACACAGAATAATCAGCCGGCGCTCGGCGGATTCATCAACTACGACATTCTCTACATCCTGAAAACTAACAGCATGGTTTCGACTCAGGACTCTCCGGGAAATGAACCTGCGCAATGGACTATCCGGGAAGTCTCAAACAAAATTGGGACGGTCGGAATTCATTCTTACGACTACGGCGAGGAATGGGCGGTAACTGCTCATCGAAGCGGTCTCTATATTTACAACGGCTCAGAACCAATCAAGATTTCACAGGAAATTCAGCCAACTTGGGATGCAATCAACTGGAAATATGGCTACACGATCTGGGTTAGGAACGATACGGTCAATCGAAGAATCTTAATCGGCGTTCCAATGGCTACACCCAATCAATGGCTTCCGAATGCTCCGGTAAATTCCAATCCAACAACTCCAAACGTTGTCTTGATGCTGAATTACAAGGAGCTTAATAACTCCAGCGAGCTTGCGCAGCGCGGGCCTCTGAAAATCTCATATTCAGGAAAGCTAATCTCTTGGGACATTTCCAGAAAGTGGTCAATCTGGCAAATCCCCGCAACTTACGCCGATTTCATTACTAGGCCAGATGGAAGTGCGCCGCTTTTCTTCTGCCAAGCAAATTCAATTATTTCGCAGCAGATCGAAGGACTGAAAACCGACAACGGCGCACCGATTGACGCGCTTTACACAACTTACGGATTCGTGAAGGCGGAACAAGAGCCAAACTTTGGGCCCGTGCTTGGCGATCACCGGAAATTAGCAACCTACATGGTGATGAATGCTGAAGGTTCGGGAAATATGACCGTAAGGGTCATACCGAACGTACTTACTTCAACTTCGGAGTGGACTGTTCCCGGCGGGGTTGATTTAGTAACTCCCGAAGAGAATAACCTCGAAAATCCTCTCGAAATTTCCGGCGACAGACTTTATGTGCAGTTTGAAACAAGCGAAGCCGATGCGAGTTTTCAGATTTCCGAATTGAAGATGACTTTACAGAAAGACCCGAACGCGCCAGTGAGGGGCTTGTGAGCAAGTTGAGTTTGGGCTCGGCAATTCAGAACGAAACTGATCCGGTAAAGCGAAGCGCAATGCTGGCGATTCAGGACGCAATCAATAATTTGGGAAATCATCTGGCCGCTGATCCTGTGGGGGAAACTTCAGTACCACCGCCTCTGCAAGCAGTGAATGTGAAAACTTCTGGCGAGATGGTGCATGTGACGTTTACTCACAACGTTCCAGTGAACAAAAATATCCATTACTTTCTGGAATACGATAACGACCCAAGTTTCCCTCAGCCGCATGTTGTACACAATGGGACAAGCAGAACATTCACGCCGTTCACATTGCCAGCATTGGACGACAACAATGATGCTCAAAATTGGTATGTAAGGGGATACCCACAAACGCCGGGCAGCAATCCGGCGACTCCAGTTAATTTCGGCGGTGCAACCCCAACGGCACTTCCCTTGACAGGAACTACGGCTTTTACTCTTCAGCCATCTACTGGATCAGGAACGGCTGCACCGGACGGCAGGCAGGGCGGCTCGGGATTTGGATTTATTCAGACGAGGCCCGCGTTAGGCCCGAAAAGGAACGTGGCGCAATGAACATTGAAAACTTGGGCGATCCGAAAAATGTTGCCAAGCTGCACGAATCATCCAACTTCGATTACAAGCTCCCTGAGTTTGAAGGCAGCCCATTGTTTCCGATTCAGAGGGCGGTTACGAAGGATGGGAGATTAATTTGTGCGGCAGTCGTAAAAGTGGAAGCCGAAGTTTATTTGTGGATGGATCACCACTACGGAACGCCCGAAGAGAGATGGGAAGCGGTCAAAGCAATTCACGCGGATTTGAAAGAACACGGAGCGAAGATTGGATTCGATTCGTTCTATTGTGTCCTGCCGCCAGAGGTCTCTAAGAGTTTCGGGCCGCGCCTTGAAGATTTGGGCTGGAAGAAATCTCGCGGATGGGATCGCTACACGCTGGAGGTTCGATGAGAGACGCAGCTAACCAGGCTAAGGGAGCTTTCAACCAGACCACTGGAACCGCGAATAGCGAATTAAACAATGCTAACCAGATTGGCGATTCGCTTATTCCCGGACTTGAAAGGGAAGCACAGAACCCCGAAGGCTTCACCCCAGAACAGGAAAATAATCAACTTGTCGCCGCACAGCAGGGCGCAGGCGGGACAAATTCCGCGATTGCCGGGGAAGCATCAAGCCGTTTGGCGCGGACTAGAAATTCTGCGGGATACTCCAACGCTTTAGATCAAGCGGCAAGGGACAAAACGCAGCAGAATTCCGATGCTGCGCTGAACATAAAAAACCAGAGTGCAAGACTTGGACTTCAACGTCAGTCGCAAGCACAAGGCGAACTAGGCGAACTTTACGGAACAGATACGAATGCAGGATTAAAGGCAGAAAGTTTGCTTCCGGAAGATATTGACGCAGAAGCGAAAGCCGGAAGTACGGGTTGGTTCCAGAACATGACGCAATTGATTGCTTCGTTGAAGCCGGGAGCTAGCGCGGCGTTTGGCGGTCGTTAATGGCGATACTCTCACCGATTGATTCTCCAATTCAGCAGTACGATCCAACTCAGCCGTTAAGGACTCCGAACGGCGTTCTGCCGCCAATTATGAGCGGAGGGGAAATTGCCAATTCTCCGGCGATTGCCACAACAGCGGATGAAATAGGGAAACGCGGATTACTCAATCACCAACTCGGAAAAGATATATTCAATGCCGAGAAACCGCCCGACCCTACAGCCGCTCCGGGAACTATTGACTGGTACAAGCAAATAGGAAGCCAGATTGAATACCAGAAAGATCACCCTTATGGTTCTCCAGTGTCGGCGCACCCGGGCGTACTGGGCAAAATTCTGCACGGCCTTTCGGTGGCTGGGAATATCGCTGGCGACGTAATTGAGCCAGGAATCATGGCGAATGTTCCGGGAACGGAATTGCACAACCGTTTAGAAGAAGGCGTGAATGCGGAAGGAGAACAACGAGCCGAAGAGATTGCAAACCAAACCAAGACAGCGGAATCGGGAGCAGAGAACGCGGAATCTAGCACAACCCGTGCGGGCGCAGAAAAAGAAAACGCCGATACTGAGCAAAAGAAGTTACAGGCCTCAATACAAGAAGCCGGACAGCCGAAGAATACATTCGAGAAATTAACAGATGGATCAATCGTGCAACTTTCAACCGACCCGCATACAGGGAATTCATCTGCGAAGTTGCTTTACAAGGGCGATCCGAAAGTAGAAACCGATCTCGCCGATTTGCAGTTGAACGGAAAACTACACAAAGTTTTAGTGAATAAACAGACGGGCGAGACAATCAAGGACTTGGGAGAAACCAAAGAGCCTTCGGCTGGCACTTCTAATTTGATTGTGACCCCCAGCGGCGAAGTTCAACAAGCCAAGCCGGGAATGACGCTGGCTCCGGGAACACAGAATCTGTCTGGGTTTGCTTCGCTGAATCGGCCAACCACGCAAGAGCGCAACGTAGCCGATCAGTCCAAGATTGCCTCCCAAGCAATTCCGGGAGTTGTCTCAGAAATCAACGGCCTGAAAGATCAACTCGGGCCAATTTCAGGGCAATGGAATGAATTCATGCAGGGTAAGTTGGGATTGGACAACCCTAAATTTGCAGGACTCCGCGCCGACTTGCTGATGCTTTCCTCTGCCGTGGCTCTTGCTCATGCGCGAGGCCGCTTGCCTGAGAATTTGCGCGAAGAATTCGACAACGCTATCAATGCGCCAACGCAAACACCAGAAAATCTAGTTTCAGTCCTTCAGCATATCGCCCCGTGGATGGACAGAATGGGAAAGATGGGGGCGATTGAAAGCAATCAGACCCAAGAACCAACGCGCCCCGCGAATGTTCCTGATGGCTACATCTTTAAGGACGGCCCAAAAGGTAAGGGCTGGTATAAACCGTAATGCCACAGAAACCGCAACCACAAACCGCGCCTGATTTCATCCCTGCGGAAAGCTCGCCTGATTTTATTCCTGCCGATCAGGGCCAAAAATCAACTGCTGCGACTTCTAACGAACAAAAGCCAGAACAGCCCGGATTCTTTAAGCGTGCTGGCCAAGCGTTAGGCATCCCGACCTCAATGGATGAAGTCAACGCCTTCGAGTCGCGGATGAAATCTCCGCGCGGTGCACTCGAAATGAGCAACCCTGCGGTGATGGCTGGTGAGCAAATTTATAACTATGGCAAAGGTGTTCTCGGGAACATCAAGGATGCCGCGCAAGAAGGAAAAGAGGCAGGACAAAATATTGCCGCTGGGCAGCCGATCCTTCCAAATATGGGGAAGGCTTTGTATGGCGGGGTTTCCGCTGGGGTTAAGTCAATTCCCCTGATTGGGAACTCGGCTGAGAATGTTGGGGAAGATGTCGCACGTAAAAACTATTCTGGCGCGGCGGGAGGAGCCCTTGGAACAATAGCCCCATTCTTGGCTGGGGAAGTTGCTCCGAAAGTCAGAGACTTCGTGAAGGCCGAATCAGACCCCGATGCTCTGTATAGATCATATTTGAAGCCAGTCTCAGGTTCTCCCATGCCTGCACCGAATGCTCCGAAGCCAGTGATGAGAGCAATTCTCAGGGACATGGATGCCGCAGGAGAGGGTGACGCGGCGGGGCGGATAAAGAGCGGAAATACTACAGTGGGCGATCTCGACATAATGCGCCAACGCGCCAACCGCCTTGCGCGTTCAATTTATCGCTCACCAGGCAATTATTCCCCAGGTATTGCAGAAGGCGCAGACGATCTAGCCTCAAGTATCCGGGAAAAAACATATCCCTTCATTGAAAGCTCGCAAAATATGGAGCCTGGTTCTTTGCAAGGAATCAAAAAATTGCAAGGTGCGGCAATGGAATCCGAAAGACATCCCACGCTAACAAATAGGATTGTCACGCGAGCAGGGGGAGCATTGGGCGGAGGAATTCTTGGATATAAGTTCGGCGGTGGAGCAGGAGCCGGAATCGGAGCCATTCTTGGGCAAGAAGCGGCAGAGCCAATCGCGGCGGTAGCAGATCGAGGAATGCTCGGATTGAAGACTAAAATGCTGGCGAGTAAGTTGCCGCCACCAGGTCTCGTGTCGCGATTGAGTTTGCCGCCCGCACGCATATTGTCTCCTATTGAATCGCGCGCCGGATCCCCATCGTTCAATGAATTTACAAATCCAACGACGCGCGCTGAAAGATTGGGGTTGTTGTTGCCAGAAGGTAAAAAGCCCATCGAACTTCCTTCTCAGATGGAGCCGATTGAAAAAACTCCAGAGGGAGCTAGCACTCCAAAGGGAAGATTCACGCAAGATGCGCGAACGGGAAGACTAAAAAAGCAATATTTAGCAGGAAGCGATCAATGATATTCCGGGTATTCTCGCTTGAATTTATCTTTGGAGTGAGCATCGTAAGCTCCCACGAAAACGCACCCAACTAACAACAGAATGACTGTTCCCAAAGAAGCACCGGAAAGCGCGATCACGATTGTCGCTAAATAGAAAACCCATTTCACCCCCAAATTCTAAGCACTAACCCCTATCTCTACAAGTAACTCTCTAATTAGCCAATAAAAAGCGAAAACGGAGGCAAATTCACATGCCAAGTTTCAGTGCGTCGCCCAATTTCAAGGTTCCCCTGCTTATGCCGGGAACGCCTCTCTATTTATGGGGGAGCTACAACGATAAGGTCAGCCCTACATCCATGCAGATTTCCAATGTGGCCTTGACCTCTAACGTAGCCACGCTGACGGTGCAGGTCTATTCAGGGAATATCCCGGCAGTCGGTTCATTGATTACGGTCACCGGAACACAGAACACCAGCGGCCTATTCAATGTAACGAATGTAGCCCTAACCGGAGTCACGATCAATGCGACTACCGGAGCCGGAACTGTGACATTTGCCTTGACCCATGCGAACGTCGTTTCGGCGGCAGATGCAGGGACGGCCATTGTTCCGGTGCTTGTGGTTCTGGAGGCTGTACCGACCGCCGGAGCGACTACGGGAAGCTCCATTTTCTGCGCCCTGCCTGTTGTGGGAAACGGCGCAGGACTGACGGCCATTGGCTGGGATGTGGGCTTTGACCAAGCAGCCACGGCAACCGTCAATATTCAGTATTCCTACGATCCGAACCACTCAGATACGTCGTTCTTGACTTCGGACACGCTGAATTTCGCCGCATCGCAATTCGCCAATACGACGGAATCCGGCGTATCCCCTCTTTTTGTCCGCTTCAATCTCGGCTCGAACGATGTAGCCACCAAAGTTTACGGAAGGATTTTCCTGCTATGAGAAAAGTCCTGCTTTTGCTCACCCTGTTTTGTTCTACGGCTTCTTTTGCGCAGTTGGGGAATGTCGTGTTAAGACTTTTCCCCGGCGCCGCAACTGGAGCCTGCACTTCAAAGCAGCAAGGCCTTAACCTCTCTACCGGAGATTTATTCAGTTGCAAGAATGGCTCATGGCATAACGTCGGAACCTCAAGCGGAACCGGAACCGTTACCAGCGTCAGTATCGGAAATCTTTCTCCTCTCTTTACTGCCACGGTTGCGAATGCCTCGACAACTCCCGCCATTTCTTTCACGCTGAGCAGCTTTGCCGCGAATACGGTATTAGGGAATTGCACCGCTGGTTCCGCAACGCCTACGGCTTGCTTGCTGACTTCGGCGATGATTCCAAACAATGCCGCGAACACTACAGGAACATCAGGCAACGTCACTGGAGTAGTGGCTAGAGCCAATGGTGGACTGAACTCCAACAGTCCTGGCACCGGAATCCTGAGAGATGGCACAACGCCAGCCGCTTCGGAATTAAGCGGCGATGCCACCACTTCAGGGTCTAACGCTGTCACGGTCGTAAAGATCAATGGGAACACTGTTCCTAGCGGCGCATCGGCCCATCAGACAATCATTGCAACTGCCTCAAATACTTTCAGCCTGAAAACGTGGCCGGATTGCAATGCGACGGGCGATGGAATTATTTATACGCAATCCGGAGACACTATCGGCTGCGGAACGTCCTTCCTGACGGGAACTCTTACCAGTGCACAAGTCTTGTTCGGTTCGGCTGCGCAGGTAGCGACAGGCAGCGCGAATCTTACGTATGCCGCAGGATCTGGATTTTCTCAGGTACAAGGCGCAAACAATACAGACATGTACTTTGCCAAGCGGTTTACGGATACCACGCCGACTGGAAACTTTCTTCATTTCCAAAATGCGGCGGCCAGTGTGGACTTATTCAAACTTGACGTTTCGGGAAATTTGACCGCGACATCTTTTCAAGCGACGAATCCTTCCGGCAATGCTGGAATGCTTTCGCTGATCCAAGGCACGGCTCCGAGCGCAGTAGCGAATGCGGTCAACTTTCTCGCGCCGACTTCGGTAACAACTTACACCGAAACTCTACCCGGAACCGTAGCGGCAGGATTGTGGGCACAGGATGCCAGCGGAAATATTTCTTTCGGGCCACTGTCGGGCGATGTGACCACTTCTTTACTGACGGCCACGGTAGCAAAGGTCCATGGCGTTTCTTTCGCGGCTAGCCCTTCGACTGACACAACGCCGATTATCACGGCAGCTAATACGGCAACTTATACGTCCATCACAAACTGCGGAGATACGTCGCACGCACTGGCTTATTCGACATCCACGCATACATTCTCCTGTCAGGCCATTACCGGGTCTGCGGCGGCAGGCGGTTCGCCAACCCAAGTTCAGTTCAATACTGGCGGAGCTTTGGCGGCATCAGCGAACTTTACTTGGGTTTCTCCGGCGTTAACTATTGGGGCGTCTGGCGTGACAGGCCAATACTGCTTGGCTGGAAGCACATCAGGTTCAACCTGCACACAGGCCACGGCGGTCGCTTCAGGAACGATTACACAGCCAGCAGCAACCGGAACGGAAGCTCTCGACAATGGCTCCGATACAACCACAACCCACGTTTTACACGCGACGGCCACGGGCCACGTTTATGCGTCATCGGCTCTCGCGGCTGCTGATCTTCCAGCACAGAGCGTAACAATCTCTACCTCTAGCCCTGTCACAGTCAGCACAACCCTCAACTCCGCTTTCTACTACAACCAAAATGCCACGGCTGCCACGGCAATGACGTTCAACCTTCCTACGGCGGCAGTTGGGAAGCAGTTCTGTATCGCCAACTCGAATAACGGATCGGCTGCGAATACGGGCATTTTGACTATCGCAACTTCAGCCACGGGGCAGTTCATCATCTTCACCGATGGAACGCTTTCGGCGACAGGTGGCAACGTAACTTCGGGTGGGGCGGCAGCAGATGCGGCTTGCGTGGTCGGCGTGGATTCTACGCACTGGCAACTCTATACACAGGTGGGGACATGGACAAAGCATTGAAGTACATTCTGCTGATTGCATTCCTTTCCTGCGCGGCCTTTGGGCAGATTCTTGCGCCGATCTTTCACTCGAAACCGGGAACGGCTCCATCATTCCCCACTCAGCCCGTTCTCGATACCTTCATCAGGGCAAACGAAAACCCATTAAGTGATAGCGGGAAATGGACGTGCCCATACCTGTCCCCGCTTAGCCTACAAATCGTGAGTAACCAGGCGGTGGGACAGACAACTAGCGACAGTGGTTGCTTTTGGAACAACGCAACATTCGGCCCTGAAACTGAGGCCTACGTAACGGTAGCTACCTTGCCGCCGTCCGGCGCTTCGGTTTTACTTACTGCTCGCCAAGATACGGGGTCTGTAAACGGATATGCCGTATTCATGTGCATATCGGGGAGCTGCGATTTCGGAGTTGGATGGACGATCGTGCGAATTGATGCTGGGAATCCTACCGTTTTAGCCACAAACGCGGGCGTTATATCTGCCGGAGATTCAATCGGAATGTTGATTAAGGGCTCGACGATTACGGCTTTCAAAAAAACCGGCGGTGTTTGGAGTTCGGTATTTTCAACGACCGATTCAACCTATTCAGCAGCGGGAAATATTGGGGTAAACGTTGAATCCGGCGGGGGAACTACTGCCGCATTGACAAACTTCGGCGGCGGTACCGGAACAGAATAATCAGCGCGCAAAAACAGTCATAACGGCCCAAATGCAGAAAATCATCCCGCCCCACATAGCAGCGCCAAGCGCAAGAGTTTTCACGTAAACCATATATCTTCCTTTTTAACCAGAGATTTTGAAATCAGGGAACCCAATCAGGGTTAGGGGAAACGCCTGAGACAGGCAGATAAGTGATTATGCACTCACCAGTGAAAAAATCAATAGTAATCGTTATTTTTACAATGTGTGCAATGTTTTGCCATGCGCAACTTTGGAGCGGCATCATTGACCCTTCTCGCGCTATAGATTGGTCAACGGCTGGCGTTACGGGGGGTATACCGTCTGGATCGTGGACGCAGTGTGGGTCAACCGTAGCAGCGGGGACTAGTCCAGCAACCATAAATTCTCTTCTGGCGGCGTGCCCGAACAACACTTTCTTGCTCTTAGGGCCAGGAAACTTCGCGCTTTCGGCGGGCATAGGAATCACCCGCAGCAATGTGGTGATCAGAGGATCAGGCGCAAATGCGACATTTTTGGCATTCACAAGCGACTCAAATAGCTGTGGCGGCCTGAACGCT
>Ga0134125_10006461_pt1 | contig 13277 bp, 10 predicted proteins | sample KB31751_FD_96464 | JGI IMG/M metagenome (GOLD analysis project Ga0134125, IMG submission 96464) | Terrestrial soil microbial communities with excess Nitrogen fertilizer from Kellogg Biological Station, Michigan, USA - KB3-175-1 | ecosystem: Environmental > Terrestrial > Soil > Unclassified ... | reverse complement strand
CAATGCGCACATCTTTGGGCGAGCCAAAAAGGCCCGCCTCTCGGTACAAAGCGCGCTGCTTCTCGATGTCTGCTCCCGCGGCCGCTTCTGGGGTAGAAGCAAATGTGCCGCGGCAGAGCGAAATTGACGCGACGATCCGAAGCAGACATTCCCCGTTTCCGCCTTAATCGCCACTGCCGCCGCGCATGAGATTGGGCAATCCGGGTAACAGCTTAAAGAGCTGTCACACACAACGAGGGCCTTAATCACGCTGAGGCGCGCTGGTGAGACGTCGCAAAGGCGATCACCACGAAAGCAAGCCCGAGTAGCGCGCCATATCGCGCGGCCAGTCCGAGAACCAGCGAGAGCACAACAATCCATTCCACAACGTGCGCGAGAACACTCATGAAGTCGGGGGCAGGATAGTTCAGTGATTTGAGGTAGGAGGCGGCTGGCCCGCCTGACGATGCGGCAAACTATTTTCGCGCCGAAGCCTATCGGGTGATCGGCGGCATTGACATGTCAAGCCAAGGCGACCGCCGGCCCCGGCTGCGCTCGCTGCGATTTGAGGAATGACATGACCACGTGGCCCAGCTTGGCTGCGCGCCACTGCCGACAGCTGATTTAATAGCACACCGCGGCGTTACGCTGCGGAAAGTGCTCTGTTGGCACTTTTCGGCCGTTCGCGATGCGCACCGTCATGTCGGCAATTGGGGATCAGCGAACATGCGGCCGATATCGCGAAGATGTCGATAATGCCTCCATCTGCGAGACGGCGGATGATCGTAGTCGGCGAACGTCAGACCTATAGCGACAGCCGCTTGGTATCGAGGAACTATCGCCGGCCTCTGCTGCCGCTCAGCGCTTGAACTAAGTTGACCAGGTCGGCTTCGAGTACGTTATCCGCAATTTTCGAGAAAGCGGCCAAGAGCTTCGGCGCGGCCGGGTGGGCAATAAGCTCTGCCACGCGCGCAGTCAAAGCTCGACTCCGTTTATCCGTGGGGCGCGCCAACCCTTCGAAGAAGGCCGTTATCGGAAGGTCCAAAGCGCGAGCAATGAGCACGAGCCGGCCAGCGCCTACTCGGTTGGTGCCTTTTTCGTACTTCTGCAACTGCTGATATGCCACGCCGATCTGATCGGCAAGTTGGTTTAGTGAAAGGTTTGCGTTGTTCCGGAACGTCCGAATCCGCTGACCCACCACTACGTCGGTTTGGTCCGGCCCGTGCCCACCCATGCCTATCCCCCTCTGACTCTCATCAGAATCGTCGCCACCCCGCCGACAAGTCAATGGGCAGACCGCTTGCTGCTTCTAGCCGCGCGTTCAGCGCAACAGTCGCGAATACCATGTCGCTACTTGGCACTCTACGTCACACTCGCGGGTCCATGCTGACTTCCGCTGTTGGGGGGCGAAGCCGACGTGGCGTGAACTAGCTTTTTGGATTCATTTCCTGATTTCACGCGCAAAAGCGACGCTCGGCCGCTGGCGCTATTCAACCTTTACAAAGGCAAGTAGAATAGGTGACACCTACAGAGCGACGGCTTCAACGGAGCGGTAATCCGGAGGGACCATGGACATTGTATTGTATTATGCCCCCATCACCTGCGCGCTCGCGCCCTATATCACGCTCACTGAAGCTGGCGCCAAGTTCGAAATCCGCCCGCTCAATTTGAGGAAGGGTGCGCACACCTCGCCCGAATACCTGAAGATCAATCCCAAGCACAAAGTGCCGGTGCTGATCGTCGACGGAAAGATTCTAAGCGAAAGCGTGGCCATCCAGACCTGGATTGCGCGCAGCTTTCCTCAGGCCAAATTGCTTCCTGCCGATCCATGGCAGGAGTTGCAGGCCATCTCACTGATGTCTTGGTGTTCGGGCGGCATTCATCCGTTCCTAGCGCGCATCAACTCTCCACCGAAGGTCTGTGACGTTCCGGGTACTGAAAACAGCGTGAAAAAGCTCGCAACAGAGAATTTGATGGAGCTGTTCAAGATTACCGATGACATACTGGCTGGCCGGGAATTTTTCTTCGACCATTTCACGGCCCCGGATGCGCACTTCTTCTGGTGTCAGAGGCGCGCGCGGCAATTCGAGATTGACATGTCCGGCTTCAGGAACTGCGTAGCCCATTTCGACCGCATCACGCAGCGGCCAAGCGTTCAGAACCTTTTGGCATTCGAGAAGTCGGTCCAGAGCGAATTTGCGAAGGCCGCCTAACGCGCGCCAGCATGATCAAAAATCGCCGTGCAGCACCCTGTCGCGCATGAGAAGATGGACGGACTCGCTAGCTCCGCATTTTTCACGCTGCTCGTGGACGAGAACGCTCAGAGACGCGTTGCTACGGTCGCCCAACGACGAGTCCTAGCGAGCATCCCAGCAGCGCAAACCCAACAACCAACAGGTTCCCTGCAAATGTTTCTAAGGCGCGCTGATGCAGCGGGTATCGACGAGAAATATATGCAATCGTCGCGCCAACTAAAACCGTGACTGCGCCGACCATTCTCATCATACGCTCGTAGTGAAAGTCTCGCTACGGAGCGTACACCACCCGCGATAGGCAAGGAAGCGAAAGCGCAATTAAGGATAAACGCGACCTGCCAAGGTTCGGGACATCAGCATCGTTGCGTACCGCGCGTGAGCGTGTGAGACAGGGCTGCAGCCTCCACTTGCGCCGTCATCGTCCTCGCTCAGTGCGGGTGTTGCCGTTATGGCTTTATGGCACATCGGTGAGTGGCCAGGGAGGCCACCGTCGGCGGCCTGCTTCTCTCGCTGTAGAATAACTACGCCGCGGGCACGTCGGCGAGGAAGCGTCGCACTTGATCCTGCAGATCTTCGGCCTCGACCGACAGAGCGCCGGCGAGCGCGGGCCACCGAGCCGCTCCGCTGTGACGGCGCCAGTCGGTCACAGCGAAGGGCTGGAGTGCAATAACGGACAAGCATGTCTGGTAGTCATGCAGGCGCCCATCGTGCGTTGGAATTTGTATTCGACCCTCAGGATACTTTCCCGCGAATACCGACTCACATAGAAGCAGCAGTGTGACCTGAGAGGCCGACATGGCGAGCATCACCGCAGCAGAATATCCACGACCCAGTTGGTCGGTAATCGCTGCCGCATCCGTGGGCAATGCTCTCGAATGGTTCGACTTCGTTGTTTATGGGTTTTTTGCAACGACCATGGCCAAGCTGTTTTTCCCAACAGGAAACGACACGATATCGCTGCTTTTGGCTCTGGCGAGTTTTGGTGTGACTTTCTTTATGCGCCCACTTGGAGCCATCGTTCTTGGCAGCTATGCCGATCGCCACGGGCGCAAAACGGCATTCCTGTTGACCATTCGCCTCATGATGGTGGGCACAGGACTCATCGCCGTCGCTCCGAGCTATGCAACTGCGGGATTGTTCGCGCCTGTGCTCGTTATTATAGGCCGCCTAGTGCAAGGCTTCTCCGCGGGCGCCGAGTTTGGCAGCGCGACCGCATTTCTAGCAGAGCAGAACCCGGAGCGGCGAGGGTATTTCGCTAGCTGGCAGTTTGCCAGTCAGGGACTCACAACGATTTTAGCTACCTTGTTTGGCGTGCTGCTAACCCGTACTCTGAGCGTCGATCAGATCAATGATTGGGGTTGGCGTATTCCGTTCCTGTTTGGGCTCCTAATCGGACCCATCGCCTATTACATCCGCCGATATGCTGATGAGACTGCCGAGTTCCGCTCGATGCAAATGCGCAACGTCCCGTCGCGGCTCACGCTTAAACGCGGCAAGTTAAGACTGCTGATATCTTTTGGGCTTGTCGTCCTGTGCAACGTCGGAATGTACACAGTGTTGTTCATGCCGACGTTCGCAACCCGGCAACTTGGTCTCTCCGCATCTGATGGATTTGTCGCCGGCCTACTTACAGGCGCAATCCAACTCGTGCTTATCCCGATAGTCGGCGCAATGACCGACCGTTATGGTCGATTGCCGAGCGCTTTTCTTTCGAATCTTTCCATCCTGCTCTTGATTTGGCCGCTGTTTTACTGGTTGGCCTCCGTTCCGACATTTCAAACCCTGTTGCTAGTGCAGGCGACCCTGGGTGTGCTGCTTTCCGTTTACATGGGGGGCCTTCCAGCCCTTATGGCAGAGCTGTTTCCGACGAGCATCCGCACCACTGGCTTGTCGGTGAGCTACGCGCTATCAGCGGCCCTGTTCGGCGGGTTTGCACCTTTCATCAATGCATGGCTTCTTGCGGTGACCGGCAGCAATCTTGCGCCGAGTTACTACCTTATGCTGGCAGCATTGATCAGCCTTGTATCACTAACAGTCACGCGTCGCTTTGCAATGAAGTAATCCAGCGTGACATGTGGCATATAAAGAAATGCACCACTGGGACTACGATGCCACGCCTTCTACCTTCATTGTTAACGACAGGTGCATGTTGCTGAATATACATTCTACGAGTCGGCCGCGTCATGAGTAGGCGGCTCGTCATTTGCAAGCTCTCCCGGCCAAACTCGCGTTTTTAAGAAACCGGCTGGACAAGCTCGGGACTCGAAGAACTATTAATTGTACAGCTTTCTGAATTACAGCTTTAACTATTCGCGAGTAGCATATCCCCCAGATACCGATCGGAGTCGCCGTCTGCAAGAAGACGCGCCTCGGGCATGACGTATGCGTTTAAAGGCGATCATAGGCCAGTCCCGTCAACGTTGGAGAGGATTGCAGCCCGACCAGCGTCTGCGCTTCGAACTGGTTCGAGCGCTTTATGGCGTCACGAGCACACCCAAAGCGATGGTGGGAGCCACGTTTGCCGCGCTAGCGGCGACTGGTACTGCAGGAGTGCTGAGTGGTGACCGCGCCTATGGCATCTTTCTCGTCGGCTTTCTCCTCATAGGAGTTGGGCGCGGCCTGGCATCCAGGCTGTACCATCGTATTCGGCACGATCCGTTGGATACAGCTGCGACGAGACATTGGGAACTCGTGGCGCTAGCTGGGGCATGGGCGTTCGCTGGTCTAGTTGGCTTTACCGGTGCCTATGCGCTGATGTATCAGCATGGGACGGATATCGAAACTCTAATCAGTTGTTGCGTGATGGGATACCTGGCAGGTGCCTCGTCACGCAACGCTAGTCGGCCGCTGATCACAATTGGGCAGCTCAGTTTCACCTGCATTCCTTTTATTTTTGCTCTTCTATCTCGCGGGGATTTCGTCCATGTCATGCTGGCGGTTGTAGTTACAGTCCTATACGTCGGCGCTGTCGTCGTCTGTCGAACAGTGTTCGAGAATTTCGTTTTGCGCCATCAGGCTTTTCAGCGGAACGAGAAGCTTGCGCGACGCGATCCCCTGACAGGCACTTGGAATCGTGCCGCCTTTCTGGATCTCCTCACTCGGCAATTTGGCCCAACCGAACCGACGAAAAATCAAATAGGGCTGATTGCCGTCGATCTGGACCGGTTCAAAGATATCAACGACACCTTTGGCCATCCCGTTGGGGACGCCGTACTCCGGGAGGCGGTTGACCGCATTCAATCGGTTTTGTGCACGGTAGACCAACTTTCAAGGGTTGGCGGCGACGAGTTTCTGATCATGCTTACCGAGGGGCGGGCCCATGAAGTGGAGGATGTGGCGAGAAGCATCCTTGAGCGGTTAAGGGAGCCGTTTGCGTTCGAGTCGATCCGCAGCGTCTGCGGCGCAAGTCTGGGCTGTGCTATTGCGCCGCGCGACGGAGCGAGCGTCGACGAGCTGCTCCGGAACGCGGACTTGGCACTCTATGAAGCCAAGGCTCGCGGACGCGGCCAAGTTGTGTGCTATTCTGTCGCGTTCTCCACGCAGTACCATCAGCGCATTGCGCTTGAACATGATCTGGAATCAGCACTTGCGCGCAAAGAACTGGAACTGGAATACCAGCCGATCGTCGACCACCGCTCCGGACGCACTTTGTGCTGTGAAGCACTGCTGCGCTGGCGGCGCGATAGCGGAAGAATTTCGCCAGCGGCCTTCATCCCCGTTATGGAGTCGACCGGTCTCATTGTGCCGATTGGCGCTTGGGTCCTAACTAGCGCTTGTAGGGAGGCAGTTCGTTGGGACCCCGCCGTCAAAGTGACAGTGAATCTATCCGCCGTGCAGTTCCGGCGTGGCCGTGATATCGTGAACACCGTCAACAGCGCATTGCTACAGTCTGGATTGCCGGCGCGCCGTCTTGAATTGGAGATTACGGAGTCCGTACTTATCGATGATAGCACCTCCGCACTCGCGATCCTCGAGGAACTCCGCAGTATGGGTATTGGCATCGCACTCGATGATTTTGGCACTGGCTTCGCATCGCTCAGCTATTTGAGTGATTACCCGTTCTCGAAAATCAAAATCGATCGGAAATTCTGTCAAAACGCCGATCAGTCGTGGCGCACTGCCGCTATTCTCCGTAGCATAACCCAGATTAGCCGCGAGTTACGGCTCGAGTGCGTAGCCGAAGGTGTTGAGACGCTGGCGCAACTTGATCAAATGCAACATTTTGGGATCGAAGCCGTTCAAGGTTACGTATTTAGCAGGCCACTGGTTGCCCCGCTTCTGCGCCAGCTCATCGAACGGCCGATATTTCCGGCGGGATTGCGAGAACGCCATCGGTCCGTTACTGCCGAGCCGTTAGACTTACTGCGCCGCGTGGCTTCCTGAGAAAGCCGGGTTCAGTCTCTACGGGTCGACAACACGCGATCCAGCACAGCCATGCGCATGAACTTGGATAGTCGTACCTGCTCAAAATACATTGCGTTCGGCAAAGCATCGCACGACGTATCGACCTCCTCGAAACGCGGTAGCGGGTGGTAGATTAGTGATTTCGATCCGGTTCGCTGTATCTTCTCGGCCGTAATGACGAAACGGTGAGGGGTCCCATGGGGCGAAACGAAATCAGAATCTGCGGGCTCCCCAATCTCGGACATATCATAGGGCGCCATCGTAATAGCATCGCAGTTCCTGAGCGCGTACTCGATATCCGGAATAACTCGGCAGCAAATCTGGTGCTGCTCTAGGATAGCAAGGATATCGTCCGGCACCTTATACCGCGGCGGTGGGCAAAACAGGACTTCCTTAGGCAACTCGAACCGCAGCAATTGAATGAGCGAGCGGATGACGCGGCCACGTGGGTCTCCCCCGAAGCAGATGGATTTACCGCCCAGGTTGCCGAGCCCGCGGCGCATCGCGTAGATGTCTATCAGGGCCTGGGTCGGATGTTCGTTCCAACCATCGCCAGCATTGATCACCGGCACGACCGATTTGCTCGCCATGCGAGCAGCTGCACCGGTCTCATGATGCCGCACTATAATCGAATCGCACAACCGCGAAATCACCGCGGCGCAGTCTTCCAGGGATTCTCTAACCCGCCCATTGCTGCGAGATGAGACCGTCATGTCTTCCATGCCGATAGCATGTGCGCCAAGCGCGACGGCGGCCGCTTCAAAGCCGAGGCGCGTCCGCGTGCTGGATTGGAAAAATACCAAAGCGACCGTGCGCCCAACGAACCGACTCGACGGCCCAGAGGCCTCAAATCTGTCGGCCAGCTCACAAGCCGCATCGACATCATCGATGTCTAGCGTGCTGGCGCTCAGCAGATGCGGCTTAAAGCGGCCTACTCTCGCACGAAACCCGGCACTTCCACGCGCGCCATGGCGATAAGTAGCCGCCGGCTCAACCGGCAAAAAGGTTAACACGGCACCCCGCAGTTCGGTTAACAACAACTTAACCGATAACGGGGCAAATGTAAATCCTGTGTCATGTGCCAGGGTGCGGGATTAGCTCGCGAGGCTTGACGAGGTCGGGCGGCCAAGGACGCCTATTCGCGCGCGCCCGGCAAGGCCGCGCGCGTGAAGGTCGGTAGCGCTCGGGCTTACTCAACGACTGCGCGAGCGGGACTTATGTTGCAGCCCCGGACGTCGATATCCCGATTCGCTCTGGCCGACAGGCTTTTTGGTTGACCACTTTGTGGCCCGCCGCAGGGGCCCCGGAATCAGCTGGTGGGCAGGCCTTTCCTTATTCCGACAATCAGTCAGTTGAATCCCGTTTCTGAAAATTAGCGGCAGTGTTTTTGGCTAGTGCTGATGCCACCTCTTTGTTGCGCGAGCAAGTGGGCATGCGTTGGCGCTGGCTCTTGTTCCGGTCTTTTTAACTTCCGAAAGGTCACATTGCATCGGGAATGCAACATTTGGCAGCTAGTGGTGGGTCAGCGCACACCTCGGTACCACACCGCATCGTTCGCATAACGCCCTGGCCGAACGTCTCGACGGAAAAGTAATGCAAGACATTCTGAACATTCGTTGCGAACTTTTAGTGACGCACATTTACTGCTCTTTACACGATCATCATTAGGTTGGTGCGAAAGCTTGCGTCGTTTCAAAAAAAAGTCGCAAAATGTTAACTGTGTACAACTGCGTCGTACATGCGCATGACCTCCGCCTTGTCGGCTTGGCCGCAGCGATTTGCATGCTGGCGTCATTTACGGCGGTTAACCTGCTTCATCACGTACGTGGCTCGAAAGGCCACATGCAGATTGTGTGGCTCTGCGTTTCTGCAACTGCGACTGGCTTTGGAATATGGGCAACGCATTTTATCGCGATGCTCGCCTTCTCGCCGGGACTTCCAACAGCATACAATATCGCACTAACGTTTCTCTCGCTGCTTGCCGCAATCTTACTGACTGCCGTCGGTTTGGCGGTCGCTATGAGCTCAACGCTTGGCGCGTGGCTCGGCGGCGCCATTGTCGGCGGCGGAATCGCCGCGATGCATTACACCGGCATGGCAGCCTTTGAGATCCAGGGCCGCATCATTTGGGATCCTCTGCTCGTCGCAGCCTCCATCGCGCTAGGTGGCTTGCTCGGTGCGACTGCACTGCCGGTAGGATTGCGCCCTGCTTCGCTGAAATGGAAGATGCTGGGCGCCGGGCTGCTGACCCTGGCGATCTGCAGCCACCATTTCACTGCAATGGCCGCTGCCGCAATCATTCCCGACCCCACTATTGAAATTTCTGCTGCGTCGCTGCCGACGGGGTGGCTTGCAATCGCGGTAGCTTGTGCAAGTTTTGTCATCATCATGCTCACACTCGCAGGCGTGGCAAAAGAACTTCGGGATCGTCGCCGAGTAGAGCTCGAGGCTGAGCGTATGCGGGGACTGGCCAACGCGGCAGTGGAAGGTCTCTTGGTCTGCGACGGCCAAACAGTCGTCACCGTGAACGACAGCTTTGCCGCGCTCATCGGCTCGTCCCCTAATGAACTGGTCGGCGCACACCTTCATCAATTCCTTCCAGACGAAGGTACTCGCTTAAAGCTTTTTGAATCTCCTAATGTCACCATGGAGGGTGATCTACTCAAGCTGGACGGAACGCGAAATCCCGTCGAGCTGATAATGCGTCCCGTCGATTTTGCTGGCAAACCTCATCGTGCCGTCGCGGTACGCGATCTCCGGGCACGGAAGAATGCAGAACAGCACATCCGCTTTCTTGCGCACCACGACTCGCTTACTGGACTTCCAAATCGTAGCAGCTTCAATAAGAAGCTCGACCAAGAGATAGAGTTGGCGCTTTGCGCTGGTGGCAAGCTTGCAGTGCTGTGCCTTGACCTCGACCGATTTAAGGAAGTTAATGATCTGTTCGGTCATGCGACCGGCGATAAAATGCTTCAATCCGTTGCAGCGCGGATCGGCGGCATGCTTGACGACAGCCAAGTGGTCGCTCGGCTGAGCGGCGATGAATTTGCCGTCATTCTATCGCGTCTCCCCAACCCAGCCGTGGCCGGTCGCGTCGCAGAAACGATTCTGGAGACATTGCGCGTCGGCAGCGACAGGGCGGCCGCTACGGATGACGTATCGATTTCAACCAGCATCGGTATCGCTGTCTTCCCAGATGACGCCACTGACCGGCATGCCTTGCTCACGCATGCGGATACCGCCCTGTATCGGGCGAAAAACGAAGGCCGCGGTACCTATCGATTCTTCGAGGCATCCATGGGGGCGGCAGTCCGCGACCGCCGTCTATTGGAGCACGATCTGCGGCAAGCCATCGCGCGGCAAGAGTTGCGGCTTGTCTATCAACCGCTAAAGGAAATACCAAGCGGCAAGGCAGTCGGATTTGAAGCTCTGCTGCGCTGGAAACATCCGACCCGCGCAAACGTTGAGCCATCAGAATTTATACCGCTCGCCGAAGATACTGGGATCATAATTTCGATTGGTGAGTGGGTGCTGCGCGAAGCCTGTCGCGAGGCAGCTACTTGGAAGCAACCTTTGACCGTCGCAGTCAATGTCTCTCCAGTGCAAATTCACAACGCCAACTTCGCTCACACAGTTCATGAAATTCTCTTCGAGACGGGGCTTTCGCCAGCACGGCTCGAGCTCGAGGTAACCGAGTCGGCACTGGTGCGGGACCTCAACCGCGCCCTCGGAACGTTGCGACGGATTAAGATGCTTGGGGTCCGAATCGCCATGGACGATTTCGGTACCGGCTATTCATCCTTGTCGAATCTTCGCGCCTTCCCGTTCGACAAGATCAAGATCGACCGGTCCTTCATTAGATCTGTAAATGTCAACGAGCAAGCAGCAGCTATCGTGCGTTCGGTACTCGGACTGAGTCGGGCGCTTGGCCTTCCGGTACTTGCGGAGGGCGTCGAGACGAGTGCTGAATTGGAATTCCTTCAAAAAGAAAATTGCCACCAAGCACAAGGCTTCTTGCTCGGGCGGCCGGCCGACATCGATGCCTTTGGCGAGATGACCAATGGACAGGGCACTGCAGAAAGCCCTGTCGTAGTTCCACTGATGAAGACGTCGGCTGCGTGATAGATTCGCCCCAGCCATCATCCATTGGCGTGGCTACGATCTGCTACCCACGTCGAGCAGCTTCGGGTCCTGGATGGGCACTGAGCGCAACCGAAAAGGGCTGGCCTGGGCGACGGAGGTAAGCACAATACGCAAATACGACGAGGGCGGCCGGCCGCCGATGGCTCAAGGGTGGCGCAGTTGCGCGCGGTGCTTGGGGAGCCGCCTTTCTAAAGGCCAAGCGGAGTCAAAGCATTCGAACCGCACACACCATGCATGTCCATTTTCGTGGACCTTTCGGGACAACAGACTCATGCTGGCAGTGTACAAGCGACGAGGGTGACCGCAATTGGGAATTCGAGAGCAGCAACTTTCTGGCTGTGTGGGACTTACAAGAATCTGTAGAAGGACCACGAACTCACTAGCTCCGATTACCTAGCCATCTGGAAGCCAGTTGTTTCTAGGCGGCAGCGAGCGGTTTGTAGACGCGCGGCTCAATGCCGACCGTCACAGCAAATTGCTTGACGCTGAAGCCTGGTTGAAGCGCCAAGACGCGCTGTGCCTCGGCGCGTGCCTCAGCTATTCGCCCCAGGCCCACCAAAGCAGCTGTGAGAAAGGCTCGAGATACACCAAATCGCGGATTGATTTGAACGGATTTGGTGGCCGCCTCAAAGGCTTGTTCGACATCATTCGTATGAAAGTAAGCCAAGGAGAGTGCATTGTAGGCGAGATAGTTCAAAAAATCGAACGGGCTGAGGCGTATGGCGTTGGTCGCCCGCTCGATGGCAATCGTTGACTTGCCGAGCCACGACAACACCAGGGCGCTGCACGACAAAGCGAAGACGTTCGACGGACTCAAAATAAGGGCTCTATCGAAGAGACTTATTGCTGCGAGGTGATCGTGCTCATCAAGCGAAATGACAAAGCCGGCCATGCCAAGCGCAGTTGCATCGTCGCCACCGGCAACAGCAGCTCGCGCATGCCGAATGGCGCTCGGCCGGTCCTCTTCACGCAAGCCGGCACGGCTGAAGCGAAAGTGATAACACCAGGCAAGCATCGCGTGCGCGAGCGCGTAGTCCGGCTGCAACTCCAAAGCCTTACTAAGATGAGGAATCGCCAACAGCGCATCTTCCGCAATATGACTCTGCACCAACGGCATGGCCTGCAAAACGAGATCATAGGCGTCCAGATTTTCCGGCCGCTTGCGCTTGACCCCCTCGATTTCCGCTTTCCGAAGGCTGGGCTCGATCGCACCGAGCACACTCATGGTGATTCATCCTGCAGAACGAAATGTCCTGCAGCTGACGTTCATACCGTTCGCCCCAAATGTGGCCGGCATTCTCGGTTTCGATGAGCTGTGTACTGACCCGGATACGATCGCCCGGCCTTTCGCACCGTCCCATCTAAAACGTACCGCGCGCCCAATTCTTGACTGATCTGGGTCACACCGAGCGCTTTGTCCCGGTAAAGAAAGCTCGAATTCCGCGCGATGACAAACAGCCAACGAATGCGCGAAAGGCCGGTGATGATGTCGTCGACCATGCCGTCGGCAAAATATCCCTGATCCGGATCGCCGCTGAGGTTTTGAAATGGCAGGACCGCGATCGATGGCCGTTCGGGCAGTGCAAGCAGCGGCCGGCCCGCCGGCTTCTCCGGTTCTGCTGCCGCACTGCTCCGAAGATTGCCGACGAAGCATGATGCCGTCCTGAGCTCGGCGTTATGCCACCCTGATCGATCTTGCGGGATAGCTGGAAGCTCCGGGCATAATGGGGGTGCTCGAAGTTGCGCTGGATGCAACAGCTCGTCGAGATCGAGATCGAACGGTTTCTGCGTCGGAGGGATCGAATGGTCAGAACTTTTCATAGCCACATCCTCGGTTGAGGAACATGGATACGAAACGGTGCCGGACACCGGCATCCGTGCCGAACCTCACAATGGGCGGTCGGCGCCACGCCATTTGGTTTTCCGATACGGGATACCAAGAGGATCAAAAATCGAACCCGCGGGACAGGCGTCAATTCGGCGCTCCGGTCCACTCGTACGGGCTTGAACAATAACGCTGCGCTCGACGCTGTCCGGGGTAGCCGGCGGCTTTTTATTGCTTCTGACTTCCGCTTTTTCGGTCGCTTTGCGGGGCATATGCGACGTGGCCGAAGTGGGCCAGAATGACGGTCGTGACCGCCTCGGACTTCAATGCTTCGGATTTGCTGTGGTGCACATCAGCTTCAATTAAAGCAAGAGCGCCTTCGGCCGGCATCTCTCGATCTGCGCGTGGCAACGCGGCCAGACCGCCTACAACTGTTCCGATTGCAAATAAATCTTGACTGAATGAGCGACATCAGAGGTAATCGAGACGTTTGCTCCGATGATTAGGGGGAATCGTGCGGGCAACTCTTTTTATTTGCGTGCTTATCGTTCTTACGACTGCGTTGACATGCATCGCCTCTGCTCCGCCGCAAGCCGCCGAGGGGACTACGGCGGCGGGGCCGATCGGTGGCAGTGACATCAGGTCCGCAATGCTCCCCCCTCCCGGGCTTT
>Ga0134125_10006460_pt1 | contig 13277 bp, 16 predicted proteins | sample KB31751_FD_96464 | JGI IMG/M metagenome (GOLD analysis project Ga0134125, IMG submission 96464) | Terrestrial soil microbial communities with excess Nitrogen fertilizer from Kellogg Biological Station, Michigan, USA - KB3-175-1 | ecosystem: Environmental > Terrestrial > Soil > Unclassified ... | reverse complement strand
TATTTATCATTCCATCATAGCATTTGTTGCATAGCATTTTTCCTAGGAATTGATTTAGAGAAAAGATTTTTCCCTTACAGCCGTCACAAACCATCTCAGACTCCATGATATTAGATAATCATCATGGCTTAAAACAGTTGTATGTTTGGTAATCATACTCACGACTTCATATATTTCGGATTGATTATGACATGATGTGCTCAATCTTGGAACCAAATTTAATCTCTTTTTTAGTAGCATATTTGTTTGCTATTTAGGCTATGTTATCGAATTTAAATTGCAAAAATTATACTAATTTCTAAACTCCATCAAAACATAACTAAATATGCAAATTTCAGGAGTATTCCCTATGAACATAGCACCATCTCCATTGTTTACTTGGTAGCGCCACCATGACCGGGTGAGTTGTTTCCTTATAGTGCTTGGTAGCATGGAGACCTATGGAAGAATCGCAACATCCCACATGACCACAAGTTAGGCACATTCGAAGGGCTACCCATTTGGTTCCCTCTGCTTGACAATCTTCACATCCTTCCGTTTTTGGATTTACGTCAGCGTTTGCGCCAGCGTAATGTTCACATCTATTTTGGCTACTCATGATAATAAATTGCCGATTATCTTATAAATACCCAATAGTTTTTGTTAATTGTAGAACCGAATTAGAATTCCAAGGATTTGGAATTATTTTTATAAGTTAGAATTTCAGTTATCGCTACTAAAAAAGAGTATGTTGGAGCTGCTGAGCTACTGACTATGTAGGCAAATACAGCGAAGTTGCATACTTTATAACGTATTCGTGCTCTAGCGTTACCGGCATGACGAATAGTGCGTTAAATAGGAACCTCAATAGTATGACAATTACTATTATGACAATTATTACTAAGGCGATGTAGACCAGTGTGCTTAAGACCATACTATGCTAACGGCATAATAGTATAAATAATTGTGATATTTACCCAGCGATAATGGGTTCAAAATGTTAATTGCAAGCAATATTGTGCAACACAGAAACCTCGTGACAGAAAGCGTGATAAAGATTCAATAAAAGAAAAAAAATGGTTTGGTAACGATGTAGAATTGAGAAAAGCTGAATAAAAGAGAAAAAATTTGTTGTGAAAAATCAGGTAATTTGTTTATATTGTCTATTTTTTGAGTATTTTTTGCTGCGTAAATATTCTTTTGTCACATTTTTATGGCATTCTTTACAAAGAGTTCGTAAATTATTATGATTATGTAGGAATTCGGTAATTGTTTTAACTTTATTTTCAAGTGAATCAAAGCGATATCCTAATTTTTCATAAAGGGATCTAGGAATAATATGATCGCATTCCAAAGCCCTGGATCTTGCAAATTTTCTTCTGTAGGTATAGGGATATTTTTTTCTGCAAATTTGACACGTATAGTCATCTCGTTTAAAAATATCAGAGCGCACTCTATCCCAGTAAAAATTATGGTAATACCATTTTTCGAATTGTTTGCTACATTCTTTTGAGCAATACCTTCTAAATGGAGATTTAATTAAATTTTCGCATCCAGTATTTCTACATATTATACATCCATTATTATTGAATTTGTCAAATTCTCTTATATACACAATATTCCTAGATGACATATTATAAGGACAATTGAATTACTTTATTTTCTAATCGAAGAAAAAAAATTCACTTTTGAATAAATTTGAATGATTCAGATTCATTGGCAAATCTTGTTTTCGGACTGTTAAAGACCATTTGAAAAAGTAGAGGTATCATGATTGCTCTAGTAGTGGCGGATTATTGGACCATAGCTGGTACGGAGTGCGAACAAAAGGAGAGCCTATATAGAATAGAATTTCTAAACTATTAGTAACTCAATTTGGAGGATATGCTAAAAACTCTATATTCTATAATATCTGAGCTTGGAAGAGAAAAAATTCAAAGGGATATTACTTTGAATAGAGAAAAGTCAAAGCAATATATCCAAACAATGTTGGCTAGATGTTTAAGGATACCAAATTTTACAACAATTGAAACAACAGGGATACTCTGTGAGGCTTTATTACATTTCATGTTAACAGCAACTACAATACCTTCTGTAAGGAAAGTCAGTTTTGATGGAATCAAGTTAGATATAGTAATTCCCAATATCCACACGCTTCGGAATTACCCAGACAAGGCACTCGTAATACAGATAGTAAAAGAAGATGAACGTATTTCAAAAGAAGAGCAAAAAAAAATCAAAAATATTCAGCCAAACCTAGATAATATGTGGGTAGTAAGTAAGGAACCATTTCCGGGTGACTACATTAATTACACAGTTGATATGGAATATGACATGCATGCGTCAACGAGACGACGCTTTGATGATATCATTATAGATATAGGTAGTTTTTTGGAACAGACAGGGGACAGAAGTTTTAGATTTTTCCATTGATTGAATTCTATTGCGTTATTTTAGATTAGAAAAGGTCTTGGCTTTTACGTTGAAAAATAAAATTCTATTGAATCCAGCGTCCTAGATTGTCAGAAAAATCAGCAATAATCTTAAGTTTTGTATAACACATTAATCATATGGAGTTTAGTCCTTGCAAAAATTAGTTGTCATATTTCCAACAAAAAACGAGGAAGATACTATTGAACATATTATAAAAACTGCAAAAAATAGCATTCATGGTCCAGAAATCATAGTGGTGGATGCATATTCATCTGATGACACAGTCAAAATAGCCCTAGATAATGGTGCGAAAGTAATTGAACAGGGCGATAGAATGTTTCCTGCAAAAGGAATTGCTATGAAAAAAGGCATTAAAGAGGCCATTAATGCTAATGCAAATACTGTATTGTTTCTGGATGCGGATATAAAAAATTTAACTCCAGAATGGATAGATAAATTGGTGGATGGGTGTACGAATTGTGATATGGTAAGAGGATATTATCAAAGACATGGTCGAGACGCACCAGTAACAAAGCTTATAGCAAAACCAATGATCGGAGTCTTTTTTCCTGAGCTATATCACTTTGAACAACCATTAAGCGGTGAAGTATGTGCAAGAATTGAGGTATGGAAAAGACTCATGGATCAAGATCCCCCCGATGGTTGGGGGATAGACGTATGGTTTTTGATCGAGACTGCCATGACAGGTTACCAAACTAGGGAAATTTTCCTTGGAACGAAAGAACATACTTCTTTTGAAGATTATCGTGAGGACGTAGGAAAATTGTCCAAGATGGCAGAACAAGTCGAATTTACTATTTTAAAAGAGGCTTTCAAGTATGGTAGGATTGAATCATACAAAGATGTCAAAACGTAAAGTTGGATATTAGTAACCATAATCCTACCTAATCATTATTAATATGCCAATAAGCTGCGATGATATCGGAAAGGTCAGTTGTATATATAAATTCAAATATTATGACAGTCTTTTATCAGGAACAAATTGAATAACATCTTTGTTTAGACGAAATATTCTGAAATAATCTTGCCCGTGAGAAACAGACAATCAAATCACATATATCAAGATAAAAAAATGTTAAATAGATTAACTGACAAATATACAACTGAAACGTAAATCTATATTAATAATAACGTCTTATTACTTGTGTGACATATCGTAGTCGGGAAGAGATTTTTGCGTCTATTCTTCGTACTGCCGGTTCTGGAGCCGATATTACTCGTAGTAAGATAATGTTTGGTTCGTATTTAACATATTCACAAGTGGTAGAATATTCAAAATTGTTGATACAACGGGGACTGCTTGAGTATGACGCAATCAATAGAACTTTCAAGACCACTCCAAATGGGTTCACGTTCATACGACTACATGACGAAATAAGTCGAATGATAAAGATTTAAAATTATTGTGAACAAAAAAGCTATTTTTAAAAGAAACACGTAACTAAAGTGTTATCATATACTGCCAAAGGTAAGATGATATTATATAGTAACACCCTCTATAATGATTTAGTCTGGTAAGTCATATATAGAAAGGAATAGACTAATTCTTATGTCAATTAAATATAATAATAATATTCAACTTATAAAAAGCGTCATAGACACAATTAATACAGGAGATACAGCAAACATTTCTGATTTTATTGGTCCTACGTACTATAATCATGAATCACAGATGGACCCGGTTAGATCAAAAATGAGGGGGCCAGAAGAATTCATTGATACTGTGAGGAACCTCCGGAAAGCCATTTCTGATCTACACTATGAACTAATAGATAGTTTGTCGTCAAATAATAAAGTAATTGCGATTGTTTGCTGTTGTAGGGAAACATACTGGAAGCTTCTTCGGTTTCATTCCACCTTCAGGAAACAAAATATCATATCAAGCAGTACATATGTTTACAATTGGTAATGATCGCAAAATTTCTGAGCATAAGGCTATTCGTGACGATCTTGCATTGATGTATCAACTAGGAGTAGTTAAAGCTGCAGGCTCTCAATATGAAAATTCTCTAAAAGAATGGAAGGGAACTAAACAATGAATGGAAAATGAGTTTCATCATTATAAACTTGAATTTGAATTTGGAAGTGTAGCGCAAACAAATTCGGAGTTTGGATTTAAGTATGGGAAAGCGGATGCTATCGCACGACCGACTTTAATTCTTCTTCGTCCACATACTTCAAACAAGGACAAGCATCGGATTTTGAGATATGATTTACACATCTTCTTTGCTGATGCATGTCCATCCAATGCCACTTTATGTCGTGGCCACAAATACACGTTGACATATTTCTTATCGTATGATAATATGCGTAGCCCAGACTTATGTAATTTTCGGAACCATGTTAATCCATTATTTTATTGAAAGTAGGTCCATCCCGAGTAGGATAATAATTTGAATGGAGTTTACGGAAATACATATAATTAAGAATAACTGCAAGTTAAATTATTATAGTCAATTGGATACAGTATTAATCATGTCATATGATCCACGAAGCCTGATTGACAGGTTCTTGCGGTTAAATAAACTAAATATGCCAGGCAATTATCTGCCATCACCAATATACCCTTTGGGTATTAATCCTCCTACTTTGCTTCCAAAAGACAAAAGTAAGCTAACCATAGGGAGCGTGACGGATAATCTTCAAGATCTTCCAAATACTTCGCATATGGGAACAGAATTGTTAGACGATTTGCGAGCCCGTCAAGAGGCATTTCTAAAGAGGATAAGAAAACTTCCGGGCAAGTTCAACAACGATGCCTCGCCATTGTATTAACCCAAGACACACTAGCTACAGTCAAAATCGGCGATAGAATTTGCGTTAGCAGAAATGAAAACGTGGCTCTTAAGCCAATTCAGTCATTTCATGCAACATTGGTTTATTAGAAGAATATCTTACAGAATTTTGAATTATTTTCGCGGTTTCAAAATCACATTCCAAAATCAAGGCTAGATCATCAACTTTCATGTTAATAATCTGTTTTTTGTCAAGGGAATGGTCAATGATAAGATCCTTCAGAACATCAGGTAAAGCTAAAGATTTTACGCCCTTTCTAAATATCATGAATAATAATCGTATCTATCTTATATAAGATTTTTCTAATGTATGATGGTAGATATTGTTATGTATGTTTTAATACTTTTAATTCAGATTTTTGTAAGAAATTAACAATTTGATCTAAATCCAAGACAATTTATCTTCGTTTCACATTTTTGGATAATAATCTACTTATATTTTTTCGTTAACAATTTCATAGTGAGTCAAAGTCGCAAAACCAACTACGGCTTGATAGAGAAATTCGTCAATTTCTATCATCGGTATGAGAATCTAAATCTAAAAATTACGTTTTTCTTGATTTCATTACAGATACTTCATTTATACTGGCTTACAACTGACGTTGTTCTCCAAAAGATATTTGGAGAAAGTTTCTTCATCGCACCTGACAATCTGCTGCCGCTTTTCGTCGTCATTGACTATATTGAAATTCCTGCACTAATATCGGGTTTAATATTTTATTCATACAATATACGCAGGGACAAATCTTCCGCAAAAAAAAGTTATTTATTCTTAGGACTGCTAGGGGTACAAGTTATTCATATTTTCTGGATTACTGACGAGGTTGTATACAGTAGTTTTTTCAAATCCAGTTTATTAGAATTTCCTTATTTACTGTCGTGGATTGCCATACTAATAGATTATCTAGAGCTACCTGTAATGGTTGACTTATTTTATAGGGTGATTAAGAAGAGAAAAATACGTTAGTATGTCTGTCGATTCGACAACTTAAAAACTCTATTTTATTATTTAAATTATCAACCACCTATATCTTTGGTAAAGTTCTCTATTAAGAGAATTAAAAATAAATAATTAATTAATATTTATTTATGTCAATAAATCTAATGCCATTTTCAAGTCCGATATTTCTATTTCAATTACTTCTCTGTCGATTTCATCTCTGGCGTACTTTCGTAATCTCTCGCAAGCTTGTATTTCCGAAATTATTATATCCTTCTTATCTTTAGACAGGTTGTGAAACGACTCTACAAATGAGTATATCACTTTCCTACCATTTCCGTTGGACTCACACGTTTTTGCTGTTATTTCATAGGGAGCCTCAGAGTCTGCAATGTTCATAATCAAAACATACTTCCTTTTGTTCCTGTGTTGGTAATGTAAGAACTTGGGAATTTAGATTCGTTCAAAATAAAGGTATTCAGATTAGTAATGTTCACAATTATGATGCAAAGTACAACTATAATAATCTACTTTCCAAGAAATATCTAGCTCATTACGACATCTTCAAGATCTATGAAGTTTATTCTGCAAATCCTAAGAAATACTTAGCATATTGTGGTCATTTTCAGATATTTTGAGCGTTTCGGTGACATACCGAGGTATGATGAGATAAAAAATGGAATTATATGAAAAGCCAAATTATATTACATGCGTAACAAATGTTGGGCACAACGAATAGGTATTTCAAGAGATCCCTTAATTAAGCTTCTTTCCAATACTATGGGAAGAAGACATGGGTGGTAGTGTGTTAGTAGATTTTGGTAGAACGTTTGACGACAGGAAGTTGTTGGTCCTTTTTGGCATAGTTGTTTCTACCATACTAATAGATTCAGAGGTGGGAGTTGTGTCAGATTTTATCCCAGAAATAATCTCTTCTTATGCAGGAATACTGCTGTTTATTGGCAGTGCTATAATATTTGCTATCACAGGGTTCTTTATTTTGTCACATATCAGGCAAATAGGGATAAAGGGAGGTGCCAAAATTTTAAGCCTCGGTAAATCACATACTTTGGTAACGGTTGTTCACTGTACCCTAATTGGAATAATAACATTTGTTATATTACAAATACTCTTTACTTCACAGTACAATACTCTCGCAATAGCTCTAACTATTGCGATCAGCTATGGATTATGGATTATTATTATGGTTTTACTTGCTCGAGCATTTTATTCGTGGTACAAATCAATAGCTTCTCGCAGTGGATCTCAGAGCAAAATATTGATTTTGATACTGACTGCTTCTATGGTTGCCTATGTCGTAAATGGTGCTTTTCTTCTCGCAAATTATCTAGTGTGGATACAAGGACAGTCTCAAATAATTACATCTTCAAGTGTGGCTTTTTTCCCAGATTTTGACCCAAACGCTCTAGTAAGTCAAATCGGAACAGTATCTCAAATAGTCTCAGGAGTAGCTTATGTTTTGACATGGATTAGCACTGTCATACTTTTGAGACCATATATGAAGAAAATAGGTAGAACCAAATTCTGGAGTATTATGGGCTTTGCGCTTGTCTATTATCTTATAGCTTTTCCCCTATTTGTTCTTGGATTTTTTTCTCCTACTGGGGAGACCGATACTGAGATAATGAACAATATTTTACTAATTTCAATTTCTTCAGTTGTTGCGGGCATTATTTTTGGTGCCGCATTTCTTTCTGTTGCAAGAACGTTGAGAGCTGAAACTGCGATAAGGCAATATCTGATACTTGCTGCTTATGGAATGCTTATGTTCTATATTGCTGGCTCTGCCACAGTTTCACAAGCCGCATACCCACCATTTGGCCTTATTTCTACTGCGTTCACAGGACTTTCTACTTACCTAATTTATGTTGGCCTATACTCTGCCGCTGTTACGCTATCTCAAGATTTGACATTACGAAATGCAATAAGAAAATCCGTGATGGAGCAATCCAAATTGTTGGATAGTATTGGTACAGCACAAATGGAAAGAGAATTGCAAACTTCGGTATTTGCCATCGCCGAAAAAACGTCGGCAGAAATGAAAGAAAATAGTGGAATTGAAACATCGCTTTCTGAAAATGATATTCGAGATTACATGAGTCTGGTAATCAAGGAATTAAATTCATCGGCATAAATTTAATCTATCATGCTGAGATCTAATCCATTAGTCACTATTTTCGATACCTCCAAATTTTAAATGAATTGACTTAGATTTACTCATCATAGTAACAAGTCATAATTGATCAATTTTAAACCCAGGTGTAAAAATCAACTTTGGATTGCAAAAAAATATTATTTTAATTAAAATTAGAAGTTCTCCGGGTTTTATTGCATTCTATCTTGAATTGATGGTTTTCGTGCTGGTAAATTGGTAATATTAATTCTGATAAAAGCTTAAATTATTAAGATCCTGTCCAATTTACTACTGATGGTATCAATAAATAGGGAATAAGGGGATAGTGGGTACGATTTGTTATCTAGTACATTTTTCGGTATAAAAATAATAGACTAATATTATAGACGATGATATTTAAATTCATTAATTTAATATAGTGCAAAGGTTTAATGTAATTAGGTGGATTTGATGAGAAGTACTATTACCTTGCTTATTGGTTTGAGTACTTTAATGCTATTCGTTAGTATATATGGTATTTCGTATGTCAATGCTCAATCCCCCCAAAATAACGCCTCCTTGGATAATAAATCAATCAATGCAAATTCAGCTGTTGCATCTGAAAAAATTGATCCGTTTACGTTAAGAGGCTCATCTAATGACGCTAGCTCTTCTAATAATGATAAAGCTACGGATGCAGTCAGCGAATCGTCAACTAGCAGTAGCAATGATAACGATGTCTCTGCAACTGATAGTGGATCGTCAACTAGCAGTAGCAATGATAACGATGTCTCTGCAACTGATAGTGGATCGTCAACTAGCAGTAGCAATGACGATAATAAGGATTCATCAACTAGCAGTAGCAATGACGATAATAAGGATTCATCAACCAGTAGTGGCCATGATAATCGTGATGATAACGATCATGGGTCTGATGATGACAAATCTTCAAACGGGGGTAAAAGCTCCGATTCCAAAGACGATAAGAAATTTGAGTTACCGTTCCCGTAACCTTTTATGCCTGTCTATAATGTAATATCAATTTCTAAACAGAAGTTAATTAGATTTGTTTCAATAAAATGAGTTGGTTTAATCAGAATTCATTTTTGGAATATGATAAGGGACGTAGGATGTGTGAGCGAGGTAACAAAGATATGATTAACGGGAATCTATATCGATCTACAATGAAGCAGAAAACTTGTCCGGATTTCGCCGCTTTATCTAAGGAAATCGGCTCAATAAATCATTAGACATGTGTAAAGGGAAATTAATTTATAGTGTCAAAAATAACCCTAGACTTAATGATGAACAGGAAGGCTTTACTAGACATAGATTCAAAAATCCTTACATATCTCAGCGTCTCAGTCCTCGCAATACTCGTCTTGTCATTAGGTTCTGGTGCTTACGCATTTAAGTATAATTTTAAAGACAAATTACCAGGAGATAATCATGGCGACAATCATCCATCTGAAAAAAATTGTAAAAAATCTGACACATTAGAAGAAATAGCTATAAAAATAGATGCAGAAAAATGCGCAATGAATAATATTAAGAATTATAAGGAATGGAACTTTTACAAACTCGAAGATCCAGAGACAAAGGCATGTATAAAATTCTATGATGAACTAGGAAACTCGCTAGTAGATTATGAATTGATATACTGTTATGCATATCCAGAAAAATACCTTGACAAAATAAACTAAGCGACCTCTTATCTTTTGGAAATACCCAGTCACAGGAAGTTTTCGTATAATCTTTTTTCTGAAAATCTTTTTTTTTAATTTGAAGTTACAACTATTATTCATGAATGCTAGGCATGAACTCGTTTTTATAAAATGCCTAGACAAATTAAACTTTCTATTCTTTTAGAACACTAATCTCCTAAGGGTATAAAGGCAATCCAAACAGAAAAAAAAGGCAAACTTTCAGTAAATACAGTAAACTTGCAAGGCATTATATTAATTTTGATAATCTTTAGTATGTCTATTTCTAGCTTTTTGATTCTGTATTATCCCACGCATGCTGGTTCCGAAGACTTAAAACCATTGAAACCAGCATTTGATAACGATAATTTTTGGACGATTCGACAATCGTTAGACTTTAGTCTACCTTTGAAAGAAACGATTGTAGATAGTAAAAATCCAATTGTGCAAAAATCTTTGAGAGACCTGATTGCAAGAGCTGACTCTTACTTGTCATTAGAACCTGATTCCGTAGTCGGAAAAAGTCGGCTGCCCCCAAGTGGCGACAAGCACGATTTTCTTTCCCTAGCCCCATTTCATTGGCCAGATGACACCAAGCCGGGTCAAATTCCATATATTTATCGCGATGGTGAAGCTAATCCCGAGGCATACTCAATTCCAGATAGAGGAAATTTGGCCAAGATGATGACGCGGGTAAAAATACTGTCTGCCGCGTACTATTTTACAGATGATACTAAATATTCTGCCAAAGCTACCGAAATTCTTAGGGTATGGTTCTTAAATAATGATACTTTCATGAATCCTAATTTACAATATTCTGAAGTTATAACTGGTAAAAATAACGGTACTCGTTCTGGTATCATTGCCGCAAATAATTTTCCTACAGTATTAGATTCAATTTCATTAATCCAGAATTCACCGAACTGGACTAGCAAGGATCAAAAAGGAATAGAACAATGGTTTAACAAATATCTTGATTGGCTTTTGAATTCTAAATTCGGTAAAAAAGAGAGTAAACAACCGAATAACCATGGTACGTGGTATGATGTCCAGGCTTCTTCTATATCACTGTTCTTGAACAAGACGGAAATAACAAAGAATATTTTGGAAAATAATTTAGAAAAATTAATTCTCGAAAAAATCCAGCCCAATGGCTCCCAACCATTTGAAATGTACAGGCATACATCACTTGACTATCACATATTTAATCTGCTAGGTTTTTTCAATCTAGCGAAAATTGGTGAAAATATTGGCATTGATTTGTGGAACTATAAGTCACCTGAAGGTTCCCGATTACAAAAGGCATTGGATTATCTGCTGCCATATTCTTTAGGTAAGGAGGCGTGGCCACATGAGCAAATAAAGGCAATTGATAAAATCACATTATTCAATTTGTTGTGCCAGGCAACTTTACATTATAAGGATAATGAGTATAAGGAGGCTCTCCAATCAATAGGTTACCAAAATGAAACTATGGGGATAAATGGATTAATCTATGGATGTGCCAATACATCATGAGTGGTTGCATTGTGAAAATAGTGAAAATAACAAGCATGAAAAAAATTCTTATCTGAATACTGGATTAAAGTAAATTATTCAAGGTTTTGACTTTGCAATAACAAATGTATCATCGTTATTTCCAGTACCTACATTGTAAAATGTTCCTGTCAATAGGTCTTGCTCAGTTCTGGTAATATTTACATGTAGAAACCCTGTTTCAACAAACTGAGTTGCCATAAATGGAGCTTGTCCCCTAAAATCATAAAGATTATTGCCCGCAGTGCCAACCCCCACATAGATGGGAACACCAGGCGTAGAATAATTAGAAGTGTTTACGTCCTTTATAATAGGCTCTCGTGAGTGTTGTACATTGTACACCAAGGGATAGGATCTCTGATAATTATGATTGTGAGAGGTGATGACTAAATCTACCCCATACTTTTCAAATAGTGGAACATAAGTTTCTCTGAGAACTTCAGTTCCTGGATGAAGAGTAGGTGAAGTATAAAAGGGTCTGTAACCGTAGACTATTATCCAGTCTATGGCGGAATTGCTAGCAGCATTTCTCAGATCATTTTCAATAAAATTATATTGTTCAGATCCATTAGCATATGGAACAAAGAAACTCTTTCCCGTAGACATTGCCACAAAATGAACGTTTTTGTAATCAAAAGAGTAAAATGGACTTTCTAAATCAAAATGTCTAACAAAGTCACTGAATCGTGATGATGATCGCACTTTATTGCTATCAGTATCTTCTTCTCCTAATGTAATTTTGAACCTGTCATTGTTATCTAATTTTGAAACAATATCAAAAAAGCAGTTAGGATTTTTTGTCTCTGATAAATCCCCTAGGGCAAAGGCTAGATCGGTTTTCTGTTCTTCCATATTCTTTATGGTTTGTCGGGTTATTGAGTCGCAACCATAATCACCAGCAACTACAAAATCGATTTCAGAATTTTGTGTATTAAGATCCGGAGTACCACCCAAAGCACTGTTATCTTTTGACATTTCAGAGGAGTCCACGATATCAAAAGTACTTGAAATAAGAGATGACTGATACCCCTGACTTGTAGCGTCTACTTCTACGGTCAGAGGCCCGATGTCGCCTTTCTTTCCAATAGTCCAAGAATAAATGAACTTGCCATTATAATCCGTTTTTCCTACAAATTCCTTTTCAAAGTTATTTCCTGGATAAATCAATTTTCCATTTATTTCAGCGTTTGTAATCGGTCTTTTGGCCGAATCTGTAACGGTTATTGTAGCGTTTTGAATATCGCCTCTTGCAATCGGGTTCTTCTGGGCGAGAATTGAAACAAGTAAGGAAGTATCATTATTGCCTGATTCTTCTATGTTTGTTAAATTAGTTTCTGATACATTAGAACGTTGTACAGATTGTATTGGATTCGACTGTGGTGGAGTTATTTGTACGTTACTCACATTAGGAATTCCATTAACAAATACACTATTCCATCGTGTGGGTGAGGACTCGCACAATAATTTTGCAGTTATCTTGTTCATACCTCCAATAATATTTGTATAATTGTTACTTAAAACGAATTCCCATCGAGAAAAATCATTCAACCCCGCAGTTCCTTTTGCAATAGTGCTTTGATAAGGACGAATATCATTAACAATTATAGATACTGAACAATTTTTTGTACTGTCATCTGAAGATTGACCTGAAATTAATAGATCTTTTCCTACAGTTGCGTTTTGTGTGGTAAGAGGACTAAGTATCTTAATTGATTCTTTCTGTGCTAAAAATGGAG
>Ga0134125_10006459_pt1 | contig 13277 bp, 10 predicted proteins | sample KB31751_FD_96464 | JGI IMG/M metagenome (GOLD analysis project Ga0134125, IMG submission 96464) | Terrestrial soil microbial communities with excess Nitrogen fertilizer from Kellogg Biological Station, Michigan, USA - KB3-175-1 | ecosystem: Environmental > Terrestrial > Soil > Unclassified ... | reverse complement strand
GCGCCGAAATGCGCGGCCGGCAGGGGGGTGTACACGATCCGGGTGCCGGTGAGTGGCTGGGGCATGGTCACTCCTGCGGTGCGGCCAGGCGGAGCGGGGTACCGGTCAGGTCTTCGAGCAGCTTGACAGGGAGCATCTCACCTCCGGTGTCGCCGTAGCGCGCCCGGGCCTGCCGGTAGATCTGCTCGACCGCCGCGCTGACCGGCGCCGGCACGTTGACCGTCCGGGCCAGATCCACGGCCAGGCCCAGATCCTTGCACGCGAGCGCCAGCGCGAAACCCTCGTCGTAGTCGCCGTGCTCCAGCACGCTCAGCACGTCGCGATCGAGGAAATGGCTGGCAGCGGGGCTCGCGAGCAGGCAGTGCCGCAGCGTGGCCAGGTCAACCCCGGCCCGGGTGCCGACCGTGAGCACCTCGGCCGAGGCGGTCAGGTGGGCGAACCAGAGCAGGTTGATCATGAGCTTGACCGTGTAGCCGGCCCCGTGCGGGCCCGCGTGCACGATCCGCGCGGGGTCACCCATGGCCTCGAGCAGCGGGCGGGCCACGGCGAAGTCCGCCGCGTCACCGCCGACGAAGATCTGCAGCGTGCCGTCACGCGCCCCGGCAGCCATGCCGCTGACCGGGGCGTCGAGCACCGCGATGCCGCGCGGCCCGGCCTGGGCACGGACCCGGCCGGCCACGGCCGGGGTGCTGGTGGACATGTCGATCCACACCGAGCCGGCCTGCATGCCATCGAGAAGCCCGTCGGGGCCGAGCAGCACCTGTTCCACCGCGGGCGGCCCGGGCAGCATCGTGATGACCGCGTCCCGGCCCGCCCCTGCTTCGCGCGGCGAACCGGCCCAGGCGGCACCCTCGGCCAGCAGCGCCGCGGCGGCGTCCCGGCGCAGGTCGTGGACGACCAGGTCGTGCCCGGCGGCCAGGATGTTGCGGCTCATCGGCGCGCCCATATGGCCGAGCCCGATGAAAGCGATCTTCATGCGTTTCTCCTTGGGTCCGGCACGGGCTTGGTACGGCGCGGCGGGCGGTGGTCAGGACACGGCCCAGCGGCGGACCGCGTCCTCGTCGATCTCCGCGCCCAGCCCTGGGCGCTCCGGCACGCTGAGGCAGCCGTCGGCGTCGATGCGAAGCGGATCGGCCAGGAAGAAGTCGCGGCGGTCCACCGTCCAGCCGGGCGGATCATAGGGGAACTCCAGGTAGGGGCCGCCGCCGACCCCGGCCACCACGTGCAGGTTCGCCAGCAGGCCCAGGCCGTTGGTCCAGGTGTGCGGGGTGAACCAGCGATGCCGCAGCAGCGCGAACTCGGCGACGGTGCGCGCCCGGAACATGCCGACGGCGAGCACGGCGTCGGGCTGCACCACGTCGAGCGCGCCCGCTTCGATGGCGTCCAGCAGTTCCGCCGGGGTGCGGGCCATTTCGCCGCCGGCCACCCGGATGCCCGCCTGCTCCCGCAGCATCCGCATGCCGCCGGCGTCGTCGCCGGGCAGCGGTTCCTCCAGCCACAGCACGCCCAGGTCGCGTAGTTCGCGGGCGAGCGCCGCGACGCGGGTCACGTCGAGCGCGGGGGAGATGTCACCCGGCATGCGCCAGCCCTGGTTGAGGTCGACCATGATCTCGACCTGGTCCCCGGCTGCCTCCCGGGCCGCGCGGACCGCGGCCACGCCGGATGCCAGGTCGGTGCGGTCAATCCGGATCTTCACCGCGCGGAAGCCCGCCTCCCGCGCGGCGATCACCGCGTCCGCCCGCTGCGCCGGGCTTTTGATCTCACCGAACGACGCGTACGCGGGAATGCGCTGCTCCGCCCCGCCGAACAGGGCAGCCACCGGCTGCCCGGCCACCTGGCCGGCGATGTCCCAGAGCGCCGCCTCCAGCGGCCAGTACCGGGACGCGTGGAAGCCGATGGTCTCCAGGGCCCGCACGTGGCGGGCGATCCGGGCCGGGTCGCGGCCGAGGAACAGATGCTCGAACGCGGCGAAACCGTCCATGGTGTCGCCCGAGCCGTATCCGGTCACGCCCTCGTCGGTCTCCACGCGGACCAGCGTGGCGTCGAACGCCTCGCGGGGCACCGGGTCCCAGGCCGCGCGGAACGGCGGGACCAGCGGCAATCGCATCCGCTGGAGCCGGATGGCGGTGATCTTCACTACGGTTCCCCGGGGGCAGGTGCGGTGAAGAACGGGTTGGTGGGCTGGTCCGCGTCCCGGAGCGTGTCCGTGACCTGCGGCAGGCCCAGGGCACCGGCCCGCAGCGCCTGCGTGGTCGCGGCCCGGTTGTTCGCGTACACCTTGTCAGCATCCTTGGCCGCGGGATTCACCCACACCGCGGCGATGAGCAGGAGCCGGTCCGCGTCGGCCGCGCTGACCAGCCCCTCGCTGACCGCATCGGCTACCCCGCCGGCCACCCCAGCCTGCGCCGCACCCCAGATCAGATCGCCGTGCTCGGTACCGGCGACGGTGGCCTTGGTGACGAACAGCGTCAGCGGCTTGGCCGGCAGCCCTGGCCGTAGCACCGCGATGAACGCGGTGTGTCCCTGGCGCGGTGTGGCCAGGGCGGTAGCCCAGGCGATACCCACCGGCCCGTCGCGGTCACCGAGCACCGTGTTGATGTGCGCGGCCTCGGCACCCTCGCCGATAAAACTCTCGCCGATCAACATCCAGACTCCCCCTTTGCGCCGGATCACGCTTGAATGGTCCAAAGCCGATCACGCTTGGAAGGCTCAAGGTACGGGCACATGAGGGTATCGGGCCAGCCGGAGGGGGCCACGTGGCGACCTACATCCTGAAGCGCCTCGGACTGGCGCTGGTGACACTGTGGCTCCTCAGCGTGCTCGTGTTCCTCGCGTGCCAGGTCCTGCCCGGCGATCCTGGGCGCGCGATCCTGGGGAACCTGGCCTCGCCAAGCGCGGTTGCCGCGCTGGACCACCAGCTAGGCGTGGACCGGCCCCTCGTTGAGCAGTACTGGACCTGGGTCACCGGGCTCCTGCACGGCAACTTTGGTACGTCCACCCAGTTCCGGGCGCCGGTCGGGCCCTATATCAAGGCAGCGCTGGTCAACTCGATCAAGCTGGCCGCCCTGGCCTTCGTCATCGTGGTGCCCCTTGGCATCGTCGGCGGGGTCGTCGCCGCGCTCAACTACGGCCGTGCCGCGGACCGGATCATCTCGGTGGCCGGGCTCTCCGCGACGACGGTGCCCGAGTTCGTGTCGGGGATCGTGGTCATCGTCGTCTTCGGCGTCGCGCTGAAGGTCCTGCCGGTCTCCGCGTCGGCAGGTGCCGGCGCCTCCCCCGCGAGCCAGTTCCAGCACCTGATCCTCCCGGCGATCCCACTGGTGCTGATCTTGTTCGGCTACATTGCGCGAATGGCCAGAGCCGGCACGATCGAGGCGCTCAACTCCGACTACGCGCGGACCGCCACCTTGAAGGGGCTCAAGCGCTCGGTCGTGATCCGGCGGCACATCCTGCGGAACTCCCTGCTGCCGACGATCACCGTCATCGCCACCCAGCTCGGCTACCTGATCGGCGGGCTGGTGATCGTGGAAACGCTCTTCAACTACCAGGGGATCGGCAACCTCATCTTCAAGGCCGCCAACTCCAAGGACTTCCCGATGCTCGCGGCCGGCGTGCTGACGATCGGCATCGTGTACATGGTGGCCACGCTCATCGCGGACATCCTCTACACGGTGCTCAATCCGCGGCTCCGCCTGGGAGGCGCCGAATGACTGATGACGTCGCGGCGCCAGCCGCCACCGTCGCGGTCGCGCGCGTGCGCGGCGAGATGCCGCCGTGGCGGCTACTGCTGCGCAGGCCCACGTTCATCGTCGGCGCCGCGATCTTGCTGTTCTGGGTGGTCTGCGCCGTATTCGGGCACATGATCGCGCCACAGGATCCGCTCGCCCAGCAGTTGCTCGCCACGAACAGCGCCCCGTCCGGCGCGCACTGGTTCGGCACGGATCAGCTCGGCCGCGACGTCTTCTCCCGGGTCATCGTCGGCGCGCGGAGCATCCTGGTCATCTCGTTCTTCGCCACGGTGATCGGCACCGTGGCCGGCACGGCGCTGGGCCTGGCCATGGGCTACCTGGGCGGTGTGATCGACATCGTGGGCGGGCGGATCGTCGAGGCCGTGCTGGCGCTGCCCCTGGTCATTGTCGCGTTCCTGTTCGTGGTCGCCGTCGGGCCATCACCACAGACGATCATCATCGTCATCGGCCTGGTCTTCACGCCGCTGATCGCGCGGACGGTCCGCTCCGCGGTCCTGGTCGAGCGGCAGCAGGACTACCTGGCCTCGGCGCGGCTGCTCGGCGAGAACCGCACCTACATCATGTTCGTCGAGGTCCTGCCGAACGTCGTGCCGGTGGTCCTGGTCGAGTTCACGGTGCGGCTGGGGTACGCCATCTTCACCGTGGCCGGCCTGTCGTTCCTCGGCTTCGGCGTGCAGCCACCGACTCCGGACTGGGGCGCGGACATCAGCGTGAACTACGGCGTACTGCCGGCTGGCTACTGGTGGATGACGCTGTTCCCGGCGCTCGCCATCGCCTCGCTGGTGATAGCGATCAACCTGGTCACCGACTCGATTGAGCAGGTGCTCGCGTCATGACCGCTACCGAGACCGCGGCCGCCGCCAGTGTGGATGGACTGACCCCGACGCTGCAGGTAGAGCACCTGGAGGTCACCCACCGGGTCCGCGGCAACGACCGCCGCGCGCTGCGCGATGTCTCGTTCGAGATCGGGCGGCGCGAATCGTACGGCCTGGTCGGCGAGTCCGGATCCGGCAAGTCCACGGTGGCGCTGGCGCTGACCAGGTACCTGCCGCGCAACGGCCGGGTGACCGGCGGCCGGATCAGCATCAACGGGCAGGACCCGCTGGCCATGGACGCGCACGCCCTGCGGGAACTGCGGGCCCGGACCGTGTCGATGGTGTACCAGGAACCGGGCAAGGCGCTGAACCCGTCGATCCGGGTCGGCCGGCAGGTCGCCGAGGTGTACGAGGTCGCCGGGCTGGACCGGTCGGCGGCGCAGGACAAGGCCGAGGCCATGCTGCGCACGGTGCAGATCTCCGACCCGGGCCGGGTGATGGGGCTGTACCCGCACCAGATCTCCGGCGGGATGGCGCAGCGTGTGGTCATCGCGATGGCCCTGGCGGCCGAGCCCTCGCTGCTGATCCTCGACGAGCCGACCACCGCGCTGGACGCGACGGTCGAGGCGGAGGTGCTCGACCTGGTGGCCGCGCTCCGCGAGGACTTCTCCACCTCGGTGCTGTTCATCAGCCACAACCTGGCCGTGATCGCCAAGATGTGCGACCGGGTCGGGGTCCTCTACGCCGGGGAACTCCTCGAGGAGGGACCGGCCCAGCAGGTGTTCGACGAGCCGCGGCACCCGTACACGGTCGGGCTGCTGCGCTGCATCCCGCGCCGCGGTCAGCGCAAGGACGCCGGGCGGCTCGATACGATCCCCGGCTTCCTGCCGTCCCCCGGGCACACGCTCCCCGGGTGCGTCTTCGCCCCGCGCTGCCCGATCGCCGAGGAGCGCTGCCGGGAGGCCCGGCCGCCCGCCTTCCCCGTGGGCCCGGCCCGGAGCTCACGCTGCTACCTGCACGACGAAACGTCGGACCTGCCCAGGAACACCCCGGTCGACGTTGAGCTGATGTCGAGCCGCGACGAGACCGAGCCGGTCGTGTCGTTGCGGAACCTGTCCAAGACCTTCACCCACGGCGGCGAGTCGGTGCGGGCCCTGGTCGGCGTCAACCTCAGCCTCGAGCGAGGCGAGACGCTCGGCCTGGTCGGCGAGTCGGGCAGTGGCAAGACCACCCTGGCCCGGGCCCTGCTCGGCCTCATCGCGCCGGACGAAGGCTCCGTCGTGGACCTGGACGGGACCGCGCTGGCGGCCGAGGCGCGGCGCCGCCCACGGGAGCAGCTCAAGGCGCTGCAGATCGTGTTCCAGAACCCGGATTCGGCGCTGAACCGCCGGCACACCGTCCGGCACCTGATCAGCCGGCCGCTGACCAGGCTGGCAGGCCTGTCCGGGGCCCGCCTCCGCGAGCGGCTGACCGACCTGATCCGGTCGGTCCGCCTGGAGGAGCGTCATCTGAGCCTGCGCCCCAGCCAGCTCTCCGGCGGCCTGAAGCAGCGGGTAGCGATCGCCCGCGCGTTCGCTGGCGGGCCACGGATCGTGGTCTGTGATGAGCCCACCTCGGCGCTCGACGTGTCGGTGCAGGCGGCCATCCTCAACCTGCTGGCCGACCTGCAGGCCAAGGAGCAGGTGACCTACCTGTTCATCTCGCACGACCTCGGGGTGGTGCGGTACCTGTCCGACCGGATCGCGGTGCTCTACCTGGGCCGCGTCATGGAGCTTGGCCCGGCCGAGACGGTGTTCGCCGGTCCGCACCACCCGTACACCGAGGCGCTGCTCTCGGCGGTGCCCAGCATCGACGGCCAGCGCGCCGACCGGATCCGGCTGCACGGTGAGATCCCGTCCGCAGCCGACCCGCCCAGTGGCTGCGTGTTCCACACCAGGTGCCCGCGACGGCTGTCCACGGGAGTCTGCGAGACGTCGGAGCCGCCGCTGGCGGAGGTCGCGCCGGGCCACCTGATGAGCTGTCACATCCCTATCGATCAGCTAACGATCCTGCAGCGCTCCGAACGGGACAGTGACTGAGGTCATGCCCGGGGCATAGGTTCATTCGATTCGCACCAGCCGCACGCCGTGGCTGAGTGAAGTTCGCAGGAGGACCCAGTGGACATTGACCATGGCCGCCTCAGCCGGCTCCGCGAAGGCCAGGGTGAAATAGCGAATCACGTCATTGACGAGTACGCCGCCGGGCGGCTCGCACGCCGGGACTTCCTGCGCCGCGGCGCCCTTGTCGGGATATCGCTGCCGGTACTCGGCGCCGTCATCTCGGCCTGCGGGAGCTCTAGCTCCTCCACGCCGAGCACGTCAACGGGTTCCGGCGGCGGCGCGGCCGGTGCCACGATCAAGGCCGGCATCGTCGTGCCGACGGCGACGATCAACCCGCTGACCGTGGCCGACCAGGGCGGCCTCGACATGCTCGGCCAGACCGGTGAATACCTGACGTTCTCCAACCAGCACCTGACGCTGCAGCCGGCGCTGGCCACGAGCTGGACACCGAACTCCTCGGCGGACGTGTGGACGTTCAAGATCCGCCAGGGCGTGAAGTTCCACAACGGCCAGCCGCTGACCGCCGACGACGTCGTCTACACCTACAAGATGCAGACAGACCCGAAGAGCTCTGCCAACGCGTTGTCGGCGTTCGGCGGCGGGCTGACTCCGGACGGTGTGGTCAAGGTGGACAGCTCCACCGTCGCCTTCCACCTCACCGCGCCGAACGGGAACTTCCCGTACCTGACGTCGTCCGACAACTACAACATGATCATCATTCCGAACAACTACGACCCGGCGCAGTGGCAGAGTTCGTTCGTCGGCACCGGGCCGTTCGTGCTGAAGAACTACACGCCCAAGGTCGGCGCCACGTTCACCCGTAACGCGAAGTACTGGGGCCCCAAGGCGCTGCCCGCCGAGACCCAGTTCACCTTCTACGACACCCAGACGCCCCTGGTCCTCGCCCTCACCGGCGGGACCATCGACGTCGTCGGGCAGTTCGCCGTCGCGGGCGGCGAGCAGTTGCTCGCCCCCGGAGCCCCGTACAACGTCATCAACCTCAAGTCGAGCGCGCACCGGCAGCTGTCGATGCGCTGCGACCAGGCACCGTTCACCGACCCGCGGGTGCGCCAGGCGATCGCGCTCACGCTCGACCGGCCGGCCATCGTGCAGGCGCTGTTCAAGGGCAACGCCGCCATCGGCAACGACAGCCCGTTCGCTCCGGTCTTCCCGTCGACGAACCACACCGTCGCCCAGCGGGCTATGGACATCGCCAAGGCGAAGTCGCTGCTGTCGGCCGCCGGGCACGGGTCCGGGTTCACCACGCAACTGATCACCGAGCAGTTCGTGGAGATCCCGCAGTACGCCCAGATCGTGGTGCAGGCGGCGAAGCAGATCGGGGTGACCATCAAGCTGAAGGTGGAGAGCTCGTCCGCCTACTACGGCAAGGCCACGTTCGGGAACTCGGACTGGCTCGACGCCACGATGAGCCTGGTCGATTTCGGGCACCGCAGCGTGCCCAACGTGTTCCTGACCGCACCGCTGCAGACCACCAACGCCAAAAAGGGCACCGGTCCCTGGAACGCGGCGCACTTCAGCAACGCGCAGTACGACAAGCTCTCCAACCAGTACATCGCCACGTCCGACCTGCAAACCCAGCGCACCATCGCGGGCCAGATCGAGACCCTGCTGCTCAACGAGACGCCGATCATCTTCGGGTACTTCTACAACTACCTGAGTGCCACAGCCAAGAACGTGACCGGCGCCTACCCGACCGCCATCGGCCACATCTTCCTCCAAAAGGCGACCAAGAGCTGAGCCCGGCGGCCGCGCCACGCACCCTGAGCACGCCCGCTGACCTCGGCCCTGGCCTGATCCGCCAGGTCGCCGCCGGCCGCGGGCTCGCCCTCGCCCCCGAGCTGGCGCGGGCAGTCGATGAGCGCTGCCGCCAGGCGCGCGCCGTGCTCGCTACGGGCGTGCCGGTGTACGGCGTGAACACCGGCATGGGCGCGCTGTCCGGCGTCCGGCTCACAGAAACGCAGCAGCGCGAGCACCAGCGCAACCTGCTGCTGGCCAGGGCGACCGGAGGGCCGCCGTGGCTGGACGAGGCCGACGCGCGGGCGCTGATCGCCGTCCGGCTGCGCACATTCCTCTCCGGGGACTCCGGGGTGTCCGCCGCGCTGTGCCAGCGGCTGGCGGACGTACTCGGCGCGGGCCTTGTGCCCGCCGTGCCGCGGACCGGCGTCGGGTGCGCGGGCGAGATCCTGCCGCTGGCCCACGCGTTCGGCCCGCTGTGCGGGATCGGCCGGGTGCTCGGCCCCGACGGTGGCACCCGGCCCGCCGGGGACGCGCTGCGTGAGCGCGGCCTGCCGGAGTTCAGCCTCGGCCCACGGGAGGGGCACGCGCTGCTTGCCGGGGTCCCCGGCGCCACCGCGCTCGGCATCGGGCGCCTCGCCGGGGCCAGGGCGCTCGCCGGGCGGATGGAGGCGGCGGCGGCGCTGTCGATCGTGGCCGCGTCCGCGTCCAGGGACCCGTACCGGGCGGAGTGCGGCCGCGGTGACCCGCTGCTCGGCCAGGTGCTCGGCCGGCTGCGGCGCCGCGCCGGCGAGCCGGCCGGCCCGGCCGCGCTGCAAGCGCCGGTCTCGTTCCGGGTGGTGGGCCCGGTGCTCGCCCACCTCCTGCGGGCCGGGAACGGGCTGGCGGGCGCCATCGGCCGGGCCCTGTCCGGCGTGACCGACTCACCCGCCTTCCTCGGCGGCACGTTCGTCGGCACCGCGGGCTTCCACGGCCTCGACCTCGCGGCCTATTGCGACCACGTCACCACGGCCATCGCCCACGCGGCCGAGGTGTCGGCGGCCCGGATCCACCGGCTGCTCGACACGCGGGTCACCGGGCTCCCGGCGCAGCTCGCCGCGCGTCCCGGGCCGGACACCGGCCTGGTGACCGTGCACAAGCGCGCGGCCGGCGAGGTACACGCGCTGCGCCGCTTTGCCCTGCCGTCCACGGTGGGGCTGATCGAAACCTCCGGCGGCCAGGAGGACGCGCAGTCGTTCGGCTGGGAGGCGGCCGAATCGCTGCGCCTGGCGATCCGCCACGGCCACGCCGTCGTCTCGTGCGAGCTGCTGACCGCCTACCGCGCCGTGACCCTCTCCCCCCACCCCGTCCCGGAAGGCTGCCGTCCCCTCATGGACTCGCTGGCCGAGGTCATCGGGCCGATCGACGCCGACCGCCAGTTCGGCGAAGACATCGAGCGCCTCACCGCCGCCCCCTGGCCCCTTGGGCCCGCGCCGGAATAATGAAAGGCTGAGACGGGTTTGCAGGCTCCGTGCCCAGGTAAAGGCACGCGGACGATCATCAAACCACCAGGTCAGGGAATCCCAGCATGAGCACCGCAAGCGACACCCAGAGCGAGCAGCACGGGCATCAGCACCGTGATGTCTCCGGCGGCTGGCTGCGCCCGGCGGTGTTCGGCGCCATGGACGGCCTGGTGACCAACGTGTCGCTGATCGCCGGTATCGGCGGTGGCGGCGGTTCGCATCAGTTCATCGTGCTGACCGGGCTGGCGGGCCTGGCGGCGGGTGCGTTCTCGATGGCCACCGGCGAGTACGTCTCGGTGTCCTCGCAGAACGAGCTGGTGGAGGCCGAGGTACGCAAGGAAGCCCACGAGCTGAAGTACAACCCGGACTCCGAGCGCGAGGAACTGGCCGCCACGTTCCGCATGCGCGGCGTGCAGCCCGAGCTGGCCGAGGAGGTCGCCCGGCAGATCTCCGTGCACCCCGACGACGCCCTGGCCGTGCACGTCCGCGAGGAACTCGGCGTCGACCACAAGGAGCTACCCTCCCCCTACACCGCCGCGGGCGCCTCCCTGATCACGTTCGCCATAGGCGCGCTGATCCCCCTGATCCCCTACCTCGCCGGCCTCAACTCACTCCCGCTGGCGCTGGGCCTCGCCGCGCTCGCCGCCTTCATCGGCGGCGGCCTGGTGGCCAAGCTCACCGACCGCCCCTTCTTCCGCGGTGCCTTCCGCCAGCTACTGCTGGGCGGACTTGCTGCTGGCGTCACCTACCTGGTCGGCATGGCGGTCGGCGCGTCGGTCTGACCCCGAATCCACACCGACTGCTCCAGGCCCCACCAGCGCCGGCCGTCGTCACGGCAAATTACCAACCTTCAGGCCCGAACGAGTCATCGTGATGCCCCTCAGGCCCGGACAGCAACTCCAGGTCCGACTCGACCATCATCGACACGAGCTCGTCGAACCCGACGGTCGGCTCCCAGCCCAGCTCCTTGGCAACCTTCGACGGGTCCGCGCACAGGTGGTCCACCTCGGCGGGCCGCACGAAGGCGGTGTCGGACACGACGTGGTCCCGCCAGTCCAGGCCCGCCGCGGCGAACGCACGGCTCACCAGTTCCTCGACGCTGTGCGTCACCCCGGTGCCCACCACGAAGTCGGCGGGCTCGTCCTGCTCCAGCATCAGGTGCATGGCCCGCACGTAGTCCCCGGCGAAACCCCAGTCCCGGCGCGCCGACAGCGTGCCGAGCCGCAGCTTGCGCTCCAGGCCCAGCTTGATCCTGGCCACGCCGAGCGACACCTTGCGGGTGACGAACTCCGCGCCGCGCCGGGGCGACTCGTGGTTGAACAGGATCCCGGACACGGCGAACATGCCGTAGGACTCGCGGTAGTTCTGGGTGAGGAAGTGCCCGTAGACCTTGGCCACCCCGTAGGGGCTGCGGGGGTGGAACGCGCTCCGCTCGGTCTGCGGTGACTCGGTCACCATGCCGAACATCTCCGAGGACGAGGCCTGGTAGAAGCGGATCTGGGCGCGCCCCGGCGTGCGCGAGGCGCTGATGCCGCTGCACACCCTGATCGCCTCGAGCACCCGCAGCACGCCCAGGCCCGTCACCTCGCCGGTCAGCTCGGCCTGCTGCCACGACATCGGCACGTAGGAGATCGCCGCCAGGTTGTATACCTCGTCGGGCTGGACCCGCTCCACGGCCGAGATCAGGCTGCCCTGATCCAGCAGGTCGCCGCGGACAAGCCGGACCTCCCCGAGCAGCTGGCGGACCCGGCGGACACGGGGATTGGACTGGCCCCGGACCAGGCCCCAGACCTCGTATCCCTGCGCGAGCAGGTATTCGGCCAGGTAGGAGCCGTCCTGGCCGGTGATTCCGGTGATCAGTGCGCGTTTGGGCATGGCCTCCCCGCCGATGGTCACGGCGCGAGTTCCGCCGCGCTGCACTCAGGGTACGACTGCGTCTCGTGCCAGTGCTGACGCACGCGAGGCAGGTGTGGTACTGGATGGTAATGTTCCCTGCCTAGGAGCCAGCGGGCGGCCTGGGCATCATCCGACACCGGACCGACAAGAGGTGCGAAGCTGCGTGCAGACCAACCAGCGCCCGCTCCGGGTAGCCCTCGTGTCCTACCGCAGCAAGGCGCACGTCGGTGGCCAGGGCATCTACCTGCGGCACCTGTCCCGCGAACTGGCCGCGCTCGGGCACCACGTGGAGGTCCTCTCCGGCCAGCCCTACCCCGAGCTTGAGCCGGGCCCGGTGCTGCGCACGCTGCCCAGCCTGGACCTGTACCGGGAGCCGGACCCGTTCCGCACGCCGAAGCTGTCGGAATACCGCGACTGGATCGACGTGCTCGAGTTCTGCTGGATGAAGACCGGGGCGTTCCCCGAGCCGTTCACGTTCAGCCTGCGGCTGCGCCGCGAGCTGCTGCCCAGGCTCGCGGACTTCGACCTGGTCCACGACAACCAGGTGCTCGCCTACGGCCTGCTCGCGTTTCCCAGGGCCGGGATGCCGCTGGTGACGAGCATCCACCACCCGATCAGCGTGGACCGGCGGATCGAGCTGAAGGCGGCCAGGGGGCTGAGCAAGCTCGCCAAGTGGCGCTGGTACAGCTTCGTGCGGATGCAGGCCAGGGTGGCCCGCCGGTGCGGCACGATCCTGACCGCGTCGCAGTCGTCGGCCGCGGACATCTGCCGCGATTTCGGCGCGGCGCCCGGCAACGTGCGGGTCATCCCGCTCGGCGTGGACACCCGGCTGTTCCACCCGCGGCCCGCGCCGCGCGTGCCGGGGCGCCTGATCGCCGTGGCCAGCGCCGCGGACTCGCCGATCAAGGGCGTGGCGACGCTGCTGCGGGCGTTCGCCAAGCTGGCCACCGAGCGGGACGTGCACCTGGTCGTGGTGGGCAGGCCCGGTGCTGGCGGGCCCACCGAGCGCCTCGTCGGCGAACTGGCGCTCGGCGACAAGGTGCGCTTCGCGCACGGCATCAGCGACACCGAGCTTGCCGAACTCGCGGCCAGCGCCCAGGTCGCGGTGGTGCCGTCGCTCTACGAGGGGTTCTCGCTGCCCGCGGTGGAGCACATGGCGTCCGGCACGCCGCTGATCGTCAGCCGTACCGGGGCACTGCCCGAGGTGGTGGGGGACACCGCGGTCATGGTCCAGCCGGGTGACCCGGAGGAACTGGCCGCGGCGCTGCGGGACCTGCTCGACTCGCCGCAGCGGCGCGCCGAACTCGGCGAGACCGCCTGGCGCCGGGTCCAGGAACGGTTCGCCTGGCCCGCGGTTGCCCGGGCCACCGTGGCCGAGTACGAACGTACGATCGCCGCCCGCCACGGCGCGGCGCCCGGCGGGCCGGGCCGCACCTCGCTGAAGGGAGCCGAGCACTGCTG
>Ga0134125_10006457_pt1 | contig 13280 bp, 14 predicted proteins | sample KB31751_FD_96464 | JGI IMG/M metagenome (GOLD analysis project Ga0134125, IMG submission 96464) | Terrestrial soil microbial communities with excess Nitrogen fertilizer from Kellogg Biological Station, Michigan, USA - KB3-175-1 | ecosystem: Environmental > Terrestrial > Soil > Unclassified ... | reverse complement strand
CAACCGAGCGCGCCGGCGCCCGTCCGGCAGGCTCCCGCCGCCGCCCCGGCCGTCGCGGCCGCGCCGCCGCCGCCCGAGGCGCCCAAGCCCCGCGCGGTCAGCGAGGCCGAGTACGAAAAGTTCGTCGCCGAGGGCCCGTACAACTCCGGCGGCAAGGCCGTGCTCGAGCTGATCGGCAAGCGCGCCCCGGAGTACTGCCTCCCCCTCCTGCGCCGCACAGTGGTCGGCGCCGTGCCGCAGATCGTCAGCGACGGCGCGCGCACCGGAGCGGAGCTGCGCGCCGGCTTCGCCTACGACGCCGCGAAGCCGCTCGAGCCGCCGCTCGTCGCGCTGAGCCCCGGACCGGTCTTCGTCGAGGTCAAGACGGGCTTGTTCGGCGGGCGCGAGGCCGTCCTGCTCCCGGAGTCGCCGAAGGCCTGGACGAGCCTCGGGGTGAAGCGCCCGAACCTCGACGCGATGCGCGAGGGCGCGGCGCCGGTCTCGACCGAGAACGGCGACTGGGGCGCCACGCGCGTCTACGCGGACGGCAGCCGCCGCGGCTCCTACTCGGCGACGGAGATGGCCGGCGAGCTGCTCGAGCAGCTGCTTCTCCTGGGGCTCACCCGCGAGGGCCTCGACGCCTCGCCGTACGCGGCGCGCCGCTGGGCGCGCACGGCCCGCCTGATGTTCTACGCCCGCCTCAAGGACGAGACCCAGCAGGACAACTTCCTCGATCCCGACCGCCGCGCGGAGCTGCGCGCGTGGCTCGACCATCCCGACGAGTCCGAGGACGTCTCCGCCGCCGTCTGGAGCGGCTCGCGCGAGCAGATCCTCGACCCGCGCCGCGGCCCTCCCGCCGCGACCTTGGCTTTCGAGCAGAGCGCCCGCTCGACGTGCGTGCGCTCGACGCTCGAGGACTCGCTCGTCGAGAGCGCCCGCCGCCGCGCGGCCCGCGACGGGGTGCTGGCCACCTTGACCGAGGCCGGCGTGGTGGACGGCGCCGCCGCAAAGTCCGCGTCCGAGGCCGCGGCCATCGCCGACCAGGGACAGCGCGCGCGCCTCGTCGTGGCGCCGCCGGTCTGCCCGGAGCCGAACCCGGCGCGCGAGGAAGGCCTGCGCAAGGCGACTTTGCTGCTCGCGGAATCCGCGCGCGCCGAGCGCGGCCTGCGCGAGAAGAAAGCGGGGATCGAAAACCATGCTCTTTAAGCTCGCCGCCGTCCTCCTGCTCGTCTCGACGATCGCGTTGCTCTCGGCGCCCGTGCGCGCCGAGGACTGGCTGCAGGCCGCCCAGCGCGACGCGGCCTCCGTCGCCATCCCCGGCGAGGCGGCGCCCGACAAGCCGGGGCGCGGCTGGGTCGACTACGAGCCCGTCTCGCGCCTCTTCCGCGCGGAACTGCCGCCGACCGGCTGGAACGCCTTCGAGGAGGAGGACGCCCTCGGCGTGGTGGTGCGCATACTCGGCCCCGACGATCCCTCGGGCGCCCTGCGCGCGTCGCTGACCGTGCGCCTCGTCGACCGCGACTCGCCGGCGTTCATCCCGGCCAAGGACGCGATCGAGTCGATGCGCCGCTCCGGCCCGGGACGCGAGGCCTCGCCCGTGCGCCCCCTGCGCGTGGGCGCCGGCCTGGCCCGCATCTTCGAGGTGACCGAGATCCGCCGCGTGCCCGTCGACACGGGCCCGAGCGCCCTGCTCGACCTGCACCAGTACGTGGCCGTGATCCCGCGCGGCGAGGCCTACTACGTCGTGCGCCTCGTGAGCGCGCGGACGAACTACCTCGACCTGCGCGACGTCTTCCTCGGCTTCCTGAAGTCCCTCAAGCCCATCGGCGCGCGCTAAGAGTCTGACCGGGTCGACTCGGTCCGGGCCCGGCAAGCCCGACATTCGAAGACCGACGCATAGCTGTTGATGATCCGTTACCGGCGTCTCCGACGCCGGGGTGCTACCCTGGGGTCGAGGAGGCGACCGCCATGAACTCGATCCTGCTCGCCGTGCTGATGTGCGTTTCGGCGCCGGTCTTCGCCGGCCAGGCGGCGCCCGCGAGCGAATCGGGCCTGAGCCCGCTCGCCGAGAAGTACGCGCGCAAGCGCGAGGCGCTGTTCCAGGAGTACGCCGCGAAGCGCCGCGCGCTGCTCGCGTCCCCCTCCTGGAAGTCGTCGAGCCCGTCCGAGCGGCAGGCCTCGCTCGACGCGCTCGCGAACGAGGCGCGGGCGCGCGACGCGGACCTCATCGCCGATTACGACGCCGAGCTGCGCCAGGGACGGGCGGCCGCGGACGCCGACGCCGCCAAGCTGCACCGGGAGCGGCAGAATTACCTGGACGAGCAGAGGACGCGCGCGGCGCAGGACGCGGCCCGCCCTCGGCCGGCGAAGTAGGCTAGGGCAGGCGCTTGAGGAGCTCGCCGCGAAGCTCGAGGATCACGCGGACGTAGTTGCTCGAGTGGTTGTAGGAGTACAGCGACTTCCCGATCGGCGACTCGGGCGTGAACGGCGCGCCGGCCTGATAGCCCGCGCGCGCCAGGTAGTTCGCGCAGCTGGCGAGGGCGTCGGGCCACTGGTCCAGGCGCCGCTGGCCGTCCCCGTCGAAGTCCACGGCGACGAGATTGTACGTCGAGGGCTCGAACTGCACGTAGCCGAACGCGCCCGCGTAGGAGCCGAGGACCGCGTGCGCGTCCTGGCCCTGCTTGTACGTCATCTTGAGGAACTCGGCCTCCTCGCGCACGGCCCACGCGGAGCGCGAGGGGACCTGCTGGATGATCGTGTTCAGCGCGTCGAAGACGGGATACTTGCCGGTCGCCGTGCCGTAGCGCGTCTCGATGGAGACCAAAGCGGCGAGCAGGACGCCGTCGACCTTGTAGCGGGCCGTCACCTCGTCGAGCAAGTCGCGGTGGTCGCGGACGAACCGCGCCCCGGAGGAGATGTTGACCTCGGTGATGAAGTACTTGCGGTACTGCTCGTACGGGACGGGCGGCACCGGACCGCTGGGCGTCTCGAACTTTCCGGGGATGTCCGGGAACAGCTTCGCGCGCGGATCGGCGAACACCGCGTCCACGTAGGAGTCCGGCACGCCGGAGCCCGCGAGCTGGGCCTTCACTTTCGCCCGCGCCTGAGCGGGCGGGACCTCGAGCGCCGCGGCCGCCTTGGCCGCGTCCAGGCGCGGGAGCATCGTCTCGCGCAGGGCGTCGAACTCGGCCGAGCCGAACTCGGCGGCGGGCAGGGCATGGGCGGCGGACGAGAACAGGAGGAGGATCAGGCCCGTCTTCGCGATCATGAACGTATTATACGCGGGCGGCGAGCCAATCCGACGCGAGGCGCTTGAGCTTCTCGCGGCAGTCGAGGAAGCCGTGGTCCGCTCCGCGCAGGACGACGAGCTTCCCCCGCTTTCCCGCGATGGCCGCGTAGCGCTTGGAGATGGCCGGCGGGATGGTCTCGTCCTCGTCGCCGTGGATCAGCAGGAGCGGCGCGCTCACGCACGGCACGGCGAGCGCGGGGTCGAAGCGGCGCATGGCGCGCTGGAAGTCGAGCTCGAGCGCGGCCGGAGCGGGCGCGTTCAGCGGCTTGGAGAGGTGCGCCAAGAAGGAGCGGTTCTGCGGGCCGATCATCTCCGGGCCGCCGCACGGCGCCACGGCGACGACGGCCTTGAGCGCGGGCTCGAGGGCGGCCAGGTTCAGCGCGGTCCAGCCGCCCATGCTGAAGCCGTAGACGGCGATCCGCTTCGGGTCGACGTACGGAAGCTTCCGCGCGGCGCGCAGGGCCGCCCGCGCCTGCGGCACCAAGGTGGTGAACCGGTATTTCCCGCCGCTGCCCCAGGCGCCGAGGAAGCTGGGGGCCACCGAGGCGACGCCGCGCGCCATCAAGGCGCGCTGGACGTCGGAGCTCTTCTCGGAGCCGGGAAAGCCGTGGAGGAACAGCACCGTCGGGAAGCGCTGGCCCTCGCGACCGGCCGGCCGGTGATAGTGGACGAGCATCTTCTGGCCGAGGACGCGGAAGATTTCGGTGCCGGCGTGGGCGCGCATCGCGGGCATTGTACCAAACCGCTATAATGGACGCCGATGCCTCCCGCTCCGATCTCCGCGCCGCGCGTCGTCCTCGGCATCGCCGGAGGCAGCGGCTCCGGGAAGTCCTGGCTCGCGAAAGCCGTCGCCGAGAGGTTCGCCGGGCGCTCGACCGTGGTCTGCCACGACTGGTACTACCGGAACCACGGCGGGATCCACGACGAGGCCGAGCGCGTGAAGCTCAACTTCGACCATCCCGACTCGCTCGAGACGACCTTGATGCGGCGCCAGCTCGACGCGCTGATCGCCGGCGAGACGATCGAGGCCCCGATCTACGAGTACGCGTCGCACTCGCGCAAGAAGGAGACGCGGCGCGTGGAGCCGCGCGAGCTGCTGATCATCGACGGCATCCTGATCCTCCACGAGAAGGAGCTGCGCGACCGGATGAACGTCTCCGTGTTCATCGACGCGCCCGACGACGTGCGCCTGATGCGGCGCGTGCGGCGCGACTGCACGGAGCGGCGCATCGACCTCGAGGAGACCTTGCGGCTGTACGAGGACTACGTGCGCCCCATGCACCACCGCTACGTCGTTCCTTCCTCCCACCACGCCACGTGGATCTGGTCCCAGCTCGAGGACAAGAAGTTTCCCGAGCTGCTGATCAAAGACCTCGAGCGCCGGCTCGACGGGAAGATCGCGGCCTGACGAAGCCGGAAAAAAGCGCCTATCCCCGGCGGTTCCGACGGAGATAATTTATCATGGGGCATGAAAAAGACGTTTTTTCTGGCGCTCCTGGCGATGGGAGTTTTCCGGACCCCCGTGCACGCGGGCGATGACGACAAGTACGTCGGCCTCGGCGCCCGGCTGAGGCCGGACTACGCCGGGGCGGCGAACAGCCGCGTCGACGCGATCCCGTACCTGAGACTGTACGGCGACCATTTCTTCGGACGCACCACGCAAGGCATGCTGGAAGGCGGCTGGAGGACGAAGCCCTTCGGCTCCCTCGTGTTCGGCGCGCAGCTCGCCTACGAGGAAGGACGTCGAACGGACGACTCGGGCTTCCTGCGGGAACACGGAGTGGAGAATCTGAATCCGAGCGCCTCCCTCGGCGTGCACGCGGAAGGCGATTGGAGGCTTGGCCCGGTTCCGTTGAACGCTTTACTTCGCTACCGGCACGACGCGCAGGCGGGACACGGGGAGCAGGCCGACCTGCGGGCGACGGCCGGCCTGCTCGATTGGCGCCGCGTTCGCGCCGGCCTTTTCACTCAATTGACCTGGAGCGACGGCGACGCGATGCGGCGCTATTTCGGCGTCACGCCGGCTCAGGCGTCCATCACCGGACTGCCCGCGTATGCGCCGGGAGCGGGCCTGCGATCCGCGGACGTGGGGCTCGTCGGCGACGTCGATCTGGGACGGCACTGGCTGGGCTTATGGGGCGTCACCCGGGAGCGTCTGCTGAGCGGCGCCACGAATTCTCCGCTGACCCTCGACCGCGTGAATTGGTCGGCGCACGCGGGCGCGGCTTACCGTTTCTAGCGGCGCGCGAAGCAGGGGCAGCCCTTCTCCCGGAGGATCCGCCGCTGGGCGGCGGGCCGGTCCACGTAGGCGCGCTGCACGCCGCTCCCCGTCGCCAGCCTCCGGTCGAGCGGGCTCGCGTGATTGTAGCCGCGCCGCGTCATCTCCTCGACCTGCAGTTCATGCCTCTTGTAGAGCGCCTTGAGCTTGCCTTTCCACCGCAAAGTCTCGGGATGGCGCGAGTAGCCCTTCCGTCCCTTGGTCAGCACGGCCCAGATGGCGTGAAGCTCGAGATGCTCGCCCAGCAGATGCTGGCGGCAAAGGATCCGCGGCGGCAGGTCCCAGACTCTCATGGGCGCTTCTTCTCGAATCGGAGGACGCCGGGCTCCGACGGCTTCCCGCCGCGCGTGAAGCCCGCGCGCTCGAGCAGGCGGATCGACGGCGTCAGCTCGGGCAAGGTCTCGGCCGCGACGCGCTCGACCTCGGCGTGGGAGAAAGCCCAGCCGATCAAAGCGGCGACGGCCTCCGACGCGTAGCCCTGTTTCTGGAAAGCGGGGAGAAGCGAGTAGCCGATCTCGACCATGCCGTCCTTCGGAGCGCCCTTGAAGCCGCCTTGGCCGATGAGAAAGGGCCGGCGCGTGTTCGCGATCCAGTACCACGCGGCCCAGCCGGAATCCTCCGGATTCTTCCTCAAGAGTTCGACGGTCCAACGCATCGATCCCTCGTCGTTGAGCGGCGGCGGCCACGAGTCCGGCACGCTCGCGCGCAGCTGATGCGAGAACTCCATGCGGTTGTGCAGGTCGGCGTCGGCCAGGAGCAAGGTGGCCGGAACGAGCCGCAGGCGCGCGGTCTCGAGCGGCGGCGGAGTCAGCGCTTCGGATTCCACTGGAAGCGCGCGAGCGGGATCCGCCCGGCCTTGTCGAACTTCACGCCCTCGCCTTCGAGCAGCTCGCGCTGCTGCGGCACGGCGTAGGGATGGCACCGCGCGCTGATCTCGCCCTTGGAGTTGACCACGCGCTGCCACGGCGTCGCGTCGTCGTCGTCGGGCAGGGAGTGCAGGGCGTAGCCCACCTGGCGCGCGTGGCGCGGGAGTCCGGCGAGCGCCGCGACCTGGCCGTACGTGGCGACGCGGCCGCGCGGGATGCGCCGGACGACGGCGTAGATGCGCCCGTAGTTTCCGCTCGCCATTCGGGCATAAGATAGAATTTCTCCGTGATCCCCGTCTGCGCCGCCGTCATCCTGCGCTCCGGCATGGTCCTGCTCGCGCGCCGCGGCCCCGGCCGCAAGCACGCGGGCAAGTGGGAGTTCCCCGGCGGGCGCATCGAGGACGGCGAGACGAGCGCCTCCGCGCTTCAGCGCGAGCTGCGCGAGGAGCTCGGCATCGAGGCCGAGGTCGGCGCCGAGGCCGGACGCACGCGGCACACGTACGATTTCGGCGAGATCGAGCTGATCGCGCACTTCGTCATGAAGTACACCGGGGAGCTCAAGCTCACCGACCACGACAAGATCGCCTGGGTCGAGTCGCGCAAGCTGCTCGAATACGACCTGGCGCCCGCCGACGTGCCCATCGCCGAAGTGATCGCGGCTCATCGCCGCCGCAAGCGCTACTCGAGCACGCATCCGAAAACTTTCGAGGAGAAGTACAAGGAGCTGGCGGCTGATCCCGAGGCCGTCGCGAAAGCAAAGGCCCGCGGCTCGACGCCCGCGGGGGCGCACGTGCCGATCATGGTGAAGGAGATCCTCGCGGCTCTCTCGCCGCTCGCGGGAAAAACCGTCCTCGACTGCACGCTCGGCTGGGGCGGACACGCCGCCGAGCTGGCGCGCGCCGGTGGGAAGGTCATCGGCCTCGACCGCGACGGCGAGGAGATGAACCGCACGGTCGCAAGGCTTCGCGAGAGCAATATCGATATCACCGCGAAGCAGACCGACTACGCGGGAGCCCGTGACGTTCTTGGCGAGCTCGGCATCGGACCCGTCGACGCGTTGATGGCCGACCTCGGCGTTTCCTCCATGCAGCTCGACCGCCCCGAGCGCGGGATGTCGTTCAAGAACGACGGGCCGCTCGACATGCGCATGGACCGCTCCCGCGGGCTCACCGCCGCGCAGTGGCTCGCTCGCGCCACGAAAGCGGAGATCGCGGACGCGCTCTCGCGCTACGGCGACGAGCCCGAGGCGGCCAAGGTCGCCGCCGCCCTCGCCGAGCTCGCCGCGAAGGGCCGCGCGCCCAAGACGACGTTCGAGCTCGCGTCCGCCGTGGGAGAGGCCAAGGGCTTCGGCGCGGGCCGCTTCGTGAAGAAGGACGCGTCCGCGAAGCATCCCGCCGCGCGCACCTTCCAGGCCCTGCGCATCGTCGTGAACTCGGAGCGGGAATCGCTCAAGGAGCTCCTGGCCGATCTCCCCCTTCTCGTGAAGCCCGGAGGCCGGATCGCGATCCTCACCTTCCATTCCGGAGAAGAGGGATTGGTCGGACAAGCTCTCCGCGACAAGCCCGGGACCTGGCGCTTCTCGGAGCCGCTCAAAGCCTCCCCCGAAGAAGTGCGAGAACCCTCGCGCGCGCTCGGCTCGGCTGTGGCGCGCCGTCCGCGCGTAGCTATTTCGAGGTCAACTCGGACGCGAGCGCGCGCATGCCGTAGATCGCGCGCATCGCCTCGAGGATGCCCGAGGAGTGCACGGCGACCGCGCGGTTGCGCGTCTCGACGTAGGCGTAGCGGCCCACCAGCGCCGGGATGTTCCCGTCGACGATCAGGCCCACGTACTCCCCCTTCGCGTTGACCACCGGCGAGCCGGAGTTGCCCCCGATGATGTCGTTGGTCGTCACGAAGTTGACCTTCGTCGCGAGGTCGAGCTTCTTGCGCGCCGCCTTGAGCCGCGGCGCGAGGTCGAACGGCGGCTTCTCGCCGTGGCCGAGCGCGCGATCGTACAAGCCGTAGAACGTCGTGTAAGGCGCGACGAGCGTCGTGCCCATCTCGTAGCCCGCGACCTTGCCGTAGGACATGCGGAGAGTGAAAGTCGCGTCGGGATACGTGGACTTGCCGTAGGCGGCGAAGCGCGCCTTGGCGATGCGGTTGCCCTCGGCGAGCAGAACGCTCTCGATTTCGTCCTCGTACCACTTGCGCTGTGCGCGGTAGACCGGGTCGAGCGCGCGCGCCCAGACGATCAGGGAGTCCTTCGACGCCTCGACGGCCTTCGCGCCTCCCTCGACGAGCTTCTTGCGCTCCGCCGGATCGAACAGCTTGGTGCCCGCGATCAACTGCTTGGCGGCCTTCTCCGGGTCCAACCCGCCGAGCGCGCCCGCGACGTACTCGTCGTTGGGCCCGAGCTTCTCCAGCGCGTCGCGCAAGGCGCGCGCGAGCAGGAACTCCTCCATGTCGGGATACATCGGCGCCGGCGAGAAAAGCCGGAAGCGCAAGGACTCGAGATTGGACTCGCGGTACTCCTCCCAGCGCTTCTCGTTGGGCTTGGCCGTCTCGGCGACGCAGCGCACGATCGTGGCCGCCAGACCCGCGACCTTGGTCGCGTCGAAGCGCCGGTAGCTCAGCGCCAGGCGCCGCTCGCCGAACTTGGCCTGCGCGGCGGCGATCTTGTCCCACGCGCCCGCGGCCGGCGACGAGGAGTCCTTCGCGACGAGCGCGCGCAGGGATTCCTCATTGGCCTTCAGAGCGCCCAAGAGCTTCGCGTCGAGCAGGCCCTCGTACTCGCCGCTGACGGCCTTGATCGCGTTCTCGATGCCGAAGATGCGGTCCTTCGAGCGCCGCGCCTGCTCGGCGCCGCGCGCGGAGTAGTCGTAGTAGTCCTGCTTTTTCTTGCGCGCGACCTCGAGGTACAGCGGCAGGCCGCGGTCGCGCTCGTACTCGAGCTGGGCCACGGTCATGAGCCGGTCGGTGTGCCCGGGATGCCCCGTCACGAAGACGAGCTCGCCCTCGGCCGCCCCGTCTTTCGACCACTTCAGGCGGCGCTCGGGACTCACGGGCTTCCCGTTCTCATACACGCGGAAGAACGCGAAGTCGAGCGCGTAGCGCGGGTAGGTGAAGTTGTCCAAGTCGCCGCCGTAGAAGGCCGCCTGAATCTCCGGCGCCATGACGAGGCGCATGTCGGTGAATTTCTTGTAGCGGTACAGCCAATACTCGCCGCCCTGGTACAGCTCGACGACGTCGGAGCGCAGGCCGGTCTTGTCGGTGGATTCCTTCGTGATGCGCGCGATCTCCGCCTTGCGCTGATCGTTGCGGTCCTTGTCGGAGGAGCCGGGCCGCTCGGCGGCGCGCACGCGCGCGGTCACGTCCTCGTACGAGGCGAGCACGTTCACCTCGAGGTCCGGGCACTTGATCTCGGCCGCGCGCGACTTGGCGAAGAAGCCGTGCTTCACGTAGTCCTTCTTCGGCGTGGACATCTTCTGGAGCTGGCCCAGCGCCACGTGGTGGTTGGTCAGGACCAGGCCGTTCTTCGAGACGAAGGCGCCGGAGCCGCCGTCGTTGAAGCGCACGGACGCGAGGCGCAGGTGCTCGATCCACTTCTCGGTCGGGACGAAGCCGTAGTGCTCCTTGAGGAGCTTGAGCGGGAGATTGTCGAAGGTCCACATCCCTTCGTCGGTGCGCAGGCGCGGCGCGGCGTTGGCGGGCATGAAAACGGCCTCCTTTTGAGGGAGGCCATTCTACAAAAAGGCGCCGTCAGCGCGGGCCCAGGCTGGCGACCATGACGGAGCCGTCCATCGGCAGGGCCGCGAGCATCTCCGGGGTCCCGTTGAACACGTCGAGATCCACCTCGCCGACGCCCTTGGCCTGCCCGTGCCAGTCGTACTGCCACATCGTCCAGGAGGCGTTGTCCGGGAGGACCGGCGCCTCGTGCTTGATATCGGCGATCCAGAGCTTGTACGAGTCGTTCTCGCCCTGGAAGTACAGCGCGTAGATCGAGTAGTTCACGTAGAGGATCGGCGAGTGCCCGTAGGCGGCCTTGATCTTCGCCGTGAACGCCGCCAGGTCCTTGCGGAAAGCCGCCTTGGCCGGCATCTTCTTGCAGTCGCCCGACTCCTCGAGGTCGATCGTCGGCGGCAGGGCGTCCACGTCGGCCGGGACGGTCTTGATGAACTGCGCCGCCTGGACCGCGCCTCCCTTGCAGAAGTTGTAGAAGTGGTACGCGCCGCGCTTGAGGCCCGTGCTCGCCGCGCCCTTCCAGTTGTCGGCGAAGCGGTCGTCGACGCCGTCGGAACCCTCGGTGGCCTTCATATAGACGAAGGACAGCCCGTCGGTGGAAACCTTGCTCCAGTCGATCGCGCCTTGATAGTGGGAGATGTCCATGCCGCGCACCAGGTAGGCGGACACGTTCGGGATCGCGGCGGCCTGGACCAGCGCCTCGGTCGTGATCGAGTTCTTGCCCGACGAGCCCATCACGCGCTCGCGCGGCGCCTGCGGGATCGCTTTCTGCGCCTGCGCCGCGGCCCGCAGCCCCGCGAACTGCGTCTGCAGCTCGCCCATCCCCGAGAACTCCTGCGCGGAGGCCGAGACGGCCGCGAGAGCAAGGAGCGCCGTCAGGGTCGCCGGAGATCGCTTCATGCTTCCAGCATAGCCGGATCGCGCCGCCGGGCCTGGGCCCTTGGGGCCTAGGCGCAATGGGCCGAAAGACCTAGACGCGCTCTAGCCGCCGACGCGCTTGATCTTAAAGCCGTCGGCGACGAGCAGCTTCTCGAGCTTGTCGCGGTGGTCGCCCTGGAACTCGAACGCCCCGTCCTTGAGCGTGCCGCCGCAGCCGAGATGCTTCTTCATCTTGGAGAGCATCTGGTCCTTCAGCGTCGGATGCATCACGAGCCGCTCGACGCGGGTGACGCCCGAGCCCTTCGCGCCGCGCTGGAAGGAGAGGCGCACCGGCTCGGGCTGGCGCGGCGTGCCGGGCTTGCCCCAATCCGGGTCGCTCGAGTAGACGATCTTGTCGCTCATTCGGCGAAGAAGTCCCTGAGCATCGGGATCACGCGGTCCGGCGCGTCCTCCTGCGGCGCGTGCCCGCAGCGCTCCAAATAGACGAAGCGCGCGCGCGGCAGATCCTTCGACAGCCGCTCGGCGCCGCGGTGGTCGACCATGTTGTCCGAGTCGCCCGCGAGAACGAGCGCGCGGTGCTCGAGCTTGCGGTAGCTCGCGATCCGCTCCTGGAAATCAGGCGGGATCGCGCGGCGGATGAACTCGGCCACCGCGCGGCGGCCCTCCGCCGTTTTCAGCGGCGCCCCGTACTCGGCGATCATCTCCTCGGTCACCTTGCTCTTGTCGACGAAGGTCGAGCGGGCCACGTAGCGCAAGGTCGTGTCGCCCAGCGCACGCTCCAGGACGCGCCCGAGCACCGGCCAGCCCAGCGGCCACAAGAGCTTGGGCCGGTTCTCGGGGTAGGCGGGCGTGCCGAGCAGCGCCATGCGCTCGACGCGGTGGCCCGCGTCCATCGCCGTCCAGAGCGTGATCACGCCGCCCATCGAGTTGCCCGCGAAGCGCGCCTTCTTCACGCCCATCCGGTCCATGAACGCCACCACCCAGCGGTGCAGGCCCGCGATCGAGTAGTCGAAGTCGCGCGGCTTGTCGGTGCGGCCGAAGCCGGGCAGGTCCGGGGCGAAGACCTCGTAGCGCTTGGACAGCTCCTCGAACGCGAAGCGCCAGGAGTACGAGGACGCCCCGAGCCCGTGCAGAAGGATCACCGGCTCGCCGGCGCCCGCGCGCAGGAGGTAAGTCTCGAGGCCCGCCACCTGCAGCGTCTCCGCCCGGGCGCCGGGGATCGTCGTGGACGTCATGACGTTAATCGTAGCTTCCCCGCGCCTTCGGCGCCAGGGGGACGAAGGTCCCATGGGAGCGGGACCGGGCGACCCTCCCGTCGACCCGGCGCCGCCCCTATCCTTATGGGGATGAGAGGAATCCGCGCGCTCGCGACTTTCCTGCTGGCCCTCGCCCCGGCGACGGGCTGGGCCGCGTTCGCCCGCGTCGAAATCGTCCCCTCCGCGCCCGCGCCGATCGCCCCCTCGGCGGCCGTCGGCGCCGCGGCCGCGATCGGGTCGCCGTCTCTCACGGCCGCCGCCGCGCCCCTGCCCGCGCTCGCGCCCGCTTTCGCCGCGCCCTATCTCGCGCCCCAGCCCCAGGCCGCTCCCGTGCCCGCCGCCGCTCCGCTCGCGCTCGTCCCGGCGGCGGCCGCGGTCCCGGCGAGAGCGACGCCCGCGACCCAGGACCCCGTTTCGAGCGCGCTGCGCGAGAGCGCGCGGAGCATCCTCACCGCCATCGCTCCGCGGGCCGACGCCGGGCGCTCCTTCGACGGCGCTTCGCCGGACGCGCCCGACTTCGACGCGCTGAGCCCCGTGCGCGTTCCCGCGGCTCCGGCGCGCTGGACTCCGAGTTCCGCCCTGCTCAAGCCCGTCGCCGCCGCGGTCAACGCCTTCAACGCCGCGAGCCACGCGCGGCGCCTCGCGAATCCGCGGGCCGGCGAGCGCGTCACGACGGAAGAGTACTCCCTGCGCGATACCTTGACCGACCTCCATGCCGCCGTCGCCGGCGGGCGCTACCAGAAGGCGATCGACGCGGTCCGCGACTACTTCCAGACGCGCGCGGCGGCGAGCTGGTACATGGAGAACCCCGGCTACGCGCCGTATCGCACGCAAGCCTTCGCATACATGCGCTTCGCCGAGCGCGCCGTGCTGGCCTCCTACGGCCGCGCCTTCCGCCGCGCCTCAGACGCCCAGCTCGTCGCCGAAGCGCGCGACGCCGCGTTCTCGGGGCGCATCCTCGGCCACGCCTGGCGCCCGACGGCCATCCAGGAGAAGGACTCCTCGTTCTGCGT
>Ga0134125_10006453_pt1 | contig 13289 bp, 15 predicted proteins | sample KB31751_FD_96464 | JGI IMG/M metagenome (GOLD analysis project Ga0134125, IMG submission 96464) | Terrestrial soil microbial communities with excess Nitrogen fertilizer from Kellogg Biological Station, Michigan, USA - KB3-175-1 | ecosystem: Environmental > Terrestrial > Soil > Unclassified ... | reverse complement strand
GGCGCATGGGAAGACAGCTACGGCACCAAGCTCTTCCTCAGCCTCGAAAAGTCCGGCAACTCTCTCGGCATGCCGGCCGGCGAACGCGACCGCTTCCTCGCCAGAGAATCGCTGCCCATCTTCGACGGCACGCAGGAGTATTGCCTCTGGCTTGGGTGCATGGGCGCCTACGACCCGCGCGGCCGCGAGATCATCGCCGATTTTGCCCGCATCATGCGACATCTGGACACGACCTTCGGCGTCCTGCGCAAGGAAAAATGCACCGGCGATCCAGCGCGCCGCCTCGGCAACGATCTCGTCTTCCAATCACTCGCTGAGTCAGGCCTGGAATCATTCAAAGCTGCGCGTGTTCAGAAGATTGTGGCGATCTGCCCTCACTGCGTGCGCACCATCGCAACAGACTGGCGCGAGTACGGCATCGCACCCGAAATCCAGCATCACTCCGAATTCCTCGCCCGCCACGCTGATAGGCTGCCCGCAGCGGCTCCAACGAAGGACGAACCACGAACAAGGGAGAACGTCGTCTACCACGACCCCTGCTATCTCGGCCGCTACCGCGACGTCTACGACGAGCCGCGCGCTATAGTCTCGCAGCAGGCCGCGCTCGTTGAAGCGCCGCGCTCGCATGAACGAAGCTTCTGCTGCGGCGCAGGCGGCGGGCTGGCATTCCTGGGCGAGGAATCGGGCGAACGCGTCTCTCACACTCGCGCCCGCGAACTCGTCGCCACCGGCGCAGACGCCATCGCTACCGCTTGCCCCTTCTGCAACACCATGTTCCGCGATGCGCTGGTCTCAATCACGCCGGCGAGCGCCACTCCGCCGCAGCTCCTCGATATCGCACAACTCACCGCGCGCCACCTGCCGAAGGATGCGAGCTCCCACATAGAACAATGAACGCGGATCAAGAGTGGAGAGAAATAATCCGTGGGGATCCATGTGAATCCGTTGTTTGCCCTGTCTTCGTTGGGCTGACAGGCGCCCGCGGCTACTCCTACCGCATCGGCACAAACTTACCAGCGCAGGAATACGGCTTCATCGTCGGAACATCCAACTTGGTCACCTTCACATCGTTGCCTTCCGCCGCCTTCGCCAGCGGCAGGTTCGTTCCGCCGTCCCCTATATCCGCCAGCTTCAGATGCAGCTTGTCCGGCGTGATGCCGTCGATGTTCACGTTCTTCAGGTCTACCTGCGTGCGATGCTCCTGGTCATAGCCTGCAATCAGCACATCGCCCGGCGTGGTGTCCGTAATGTTCTCGAGCGTGATCTTGCGGTACTCCGGGATGCGGTTGCCTTTGATGCCGGGATCGACGAACCCCTCGGTAGTCTGGTTGTTGTAGTACGGGCTGATCGCAATAGGAATCGGTACATCCCTCAAACACATGTTGCGGTAGGTCAGGTTCTCCACCAGTCCGCCGCGCGTGGCGTTGCTTTTGATGCGCACACCGCTGGTGGTGTGGTCCTCCACAACGCCATCCACCAGCAGGTCGCTGACGCCAGTGTTGGTCTCGCTGCCGATCGACATCCCGTGCCCCGAATAGAAGTGGTCGTCGATCACGCTCATGTGCGTAGTCCCGGTCTTGATCGCCACATTGTCGTCGCCGTTGTCGATCCAGCTATGGATGATGGTGACATTACTCGACGAGCCCGGGTCAATCCCGTCGGTGTTCCTTGGCCGTGGATCGTTCGGCCCAGGCGCATGCACCGGCGTCTTCAGGTGAACCCCCCAGGCGGTAAACCCATTCGTCCGCGAAACCCCCACGTGGAAGTTCGGCGAATCGTGCAGCGTGATCCGGTACATGGTGAAGCCATCAGCGTCGGAGACGGAGATCAGCCGGGGATCGCTGTAAGGAATGCCATTCGGCCGGTCGGCAGTTGGCTCGCCCTTCACCGCCAGCCCCCACCACGAGATGTTCTGCCCCAACAGCTTCGCGCCGCCGCGCCCGTCGATCACGCCGTCCCCCATAATGGCCACATTCTTCGCGCGAATCGTGATGAAGGCCTTGCACGGCCCTTTCGACGGGATCGTTCCACAGGTGCCCGCTCCGCGCACGTCATAGTCGGCGGGATTGCGGGACGCCACCAGCGTCACGCCCTTGTCCACCAGCAGCGTGATGCCCTCTTTCAGTTCGATCGGGCCGCTAAGCAACGCATTCGCCCCCTTCGCGCCCGCCGTCAGCTCGATCGCCTGCCCCGCCTGGCACTTACCGGCAAAGCCGTCGATCGCCGCCTGGATGGCCGCGGTATCTTCCTTCGCTTCCGTCGCATCGTCCCACAGCGCACCGGTATAAACCTTCGTCGCCTGCAGCTTCATGCATGCCGTTGGGATCTTCGGCTCCGTCACGGTCCGCGTATCCTGCGCGCATACTCGAGCGCTCAGCGCCGCCACAGCGCCCCATGCCAGGAGCGCGCGCACAATCTTCCTCGTCTCACACATTGGTCCGGCCTCTCTTACCGACATGCCACTCTAACGCACTGCCCGGCCAGCTTGCATCTCGCTCTAGAAAAGGAAAAGGGCCGCGCGCTTTCACGCCGGCCCGCTGCAACATCTCCGTCTGCGTCTACTTGCCTTCAGACTGGTATGGCCTTGTGGTGAGCGCCACAACGCACGGAGTCATCACAATCGCGATGAAGATCATCCCTACAAAGAACTCATGCATACCCCGGCCCTCCCTTTGAGTTCGTCTTGAATTGCCTGCCTTTCTACTGCACTATCCGGCCAAACCTTTAGCAACGCATTTTGTGAGTGGTGAACCCAATGCGTTACCAAAGTCCCTCGTGGCCAATTGGATGCGACCCCAGCCTGACGGGATCACTCACCGCAAGCGAAGGCTTCCGAGACGCGAAAAGGCCGCCCGGCAACAGGGCGGCCTCTTCTTTAGGGAGAATAGTTCCAACGGAGGCAAAGCCATCAGAACTTTCTGGCTGCATACTATGGTTGGCCTAAACCGGTGTCAAGGCCAAATCTCCACAACTGCAAATGTCTGATAACACGAGGCAAATTCTCTCTTGGAACCACGTTAATTTTCGTTTTTACTTCGCCCAAAAATTCTTGAAATTGAAACAAGTTCAAGCAAAACAATAGGGTTAATGGATGCCCTGCACCGTTCTTTGTGCACGACTGCATAAAGCAAAGTCCCAGGTTCGCTCACCCGGGACCTGCTCCCACTCGAAGGGTGTCTTACTTCTTGCCTGCCTTGTAACCGGTGGCTACGCTGGCGCCGATGCCCTGCAGTATTCCTTTCACTTCCTCCGCGTGCGGCCCCGTCGGAGCAAGCTCAAGATATTTCTGGTACGCCTCCACGCAGCCTGGCGGTGCGGTGATCTTGTTTGTCTTCGGATCGACCGTAGCCTTCTGGATCAATGCCTGACCCTCGATGTAGTACGCGTCAGCTTTGGTCGGGTCTGCTGTCACTGCCTTTTGCGCAGCCGCCGCGGCTTCATCCATGGAATTGGCATTGAACGCCGTCGCCGCTTCATTGAAGTAGTACATCCCCGCCTGCGTGGGATCGGCCTTTGCCGCTGCTTCATACGCATCGGAGGCTTCCTTCGTCTTACCTTGCCTGCCGTACGCCTGGCCGAGCTGGTTTTGCGTTGCTGCAATGGCCTTGGGGTCAGGCTTCGCCTTCGCCGTCTCCAGCGTCAATGCCTTCTGGTAAGAAGCGATGGCTGTACCAAATTTGTCGGCCAGCGTGGGATCGGTACGGCTGGCCTTCTGCGCCGCAGTGGCCTGGCCGAGCTGGTCGTCACCCAACTCCTCCCAAAGGATCGGCTCATCAGGCTTCGCGGTGGTCGCGTCCGTCATGGCCTTGATCGCGGCGTCAAAGTTTCCCGCCTCCCTGTCCGCGCGCGCCTGCTTCAGCATCGCGTTCAGGTTGGCGATCTTGGAGTTCGCCGCCATCGCCGCCGCGGCCTGCTTCTTGTACTCCTCCAACTGCTCTTTCTCCGCCGGAGTCATCTTGTCCAGATACTCCTTGCGCGACATGTCGAAGTCGATCGTCTTGTCCTCGCCCGCCGCGATCGCGGTCTGCGGCGAGTAATCCACGTGGTTGCCGGCCTGAAAGACGACGCCAATGTAGTTCCCCGGCTTGTCGATCTTGCCGGTGTAATTCCCTTGCCCGTCGAGCGGAAAATCGTACGCAAACTTCGCATCGGGTGCGCTCGGGTTCTTGTCGGTCGTGAACCGCACATCGCCGTTGCTCAGCGGCAATCCCGCCGGGTTCGTCACATGCCCGTGGACCGTCGCGGCGCCCTGCGCCTGCGAGCTGGCCGGCATCACCACCGTCAGCATGCCGAAAAAGGCCGCTGCCACCGCGGCCGTCAATGTTCTGGATGTCTTCATCGCACTTCCCCCCAAAGTCACAAGCTGCGCCTCGACTCGCACGGCCGCCGCAAATGTCGAACGCGGTTTTCGCCGGAAAGCGCTCAGCCGGACAGCATCACAAACTTACATGGAATTACGCGCCTAGTTCAACTCAGGTCTCAGCGTCAGGGCTCCCCCTGCTCTATTTCCAACCCTGACTCTTCCCCGAGTTGCGTTTCGGGTATGCCGTCCTTTTCCCCCGCCTGCTCAAGCAACTCACGCGCCGCGGCCTCATCTTCCGCCTTTACCTGAAGTTGCGACTCAAACGCGGACTGGATCAGCACGTTGGCGTTTTCCCCGCTCAACTCGCATTCAATCCCCGCCGACTCCAGCATTCCTTTTGCCATCTGCGCTTCGACAGGGTTCTCAAAGCGCGCCACCTCGACCATCCTTTGCTGCCCGTCGTCTCTTGCCGAATCATTCTCCCGCACAACGTCTCTCCCGACCTGAGGATCACAACCAACTACTTGTCTTCGATGCTCTGAAGTGAGAACGTGAGCGTCCCCCAGAACAGCCGCGCCTGGATCTGCACCGGAATGTGCCGCGCGTCATCCGTATACCAGATCCAGATCCTGCCGCGGTTCTTCACTACCCCTTCTTCCGCGGTAGGCTGCACCCGTATCGACTGGAACGTCCCTGCCGGCGTCTTGATCTCCTCGCGCGCCTCCGGCTTCATCGTCACCGTCACCGTGCGCATCGAGTCCGCCAGCGGAAACCCGAAATCCTGCCCAACCACAAGCCGCTGCGAAGCGGCATAGAAGATCGCCGAAAGCGAATCCGTCACGCACGCCGGAACATTGGCGGTCAGCGTCTTCGTCGTGTTCTTGACCAGGTTCTTCTCCACCAGCGTCTGTTTGCCCGCCCGATAATCGAAGCTCAGGTCGTCCGTCATCTTCCGCCGGCCCTCCTGCGTCTGCTTGGAGAACCCGCCCGAGCAGCCGGTCGTGGTATTCATCGACGACTGGAACCGGTCTACCACCGGGAACAGCATGTTCACTGCGCCGACGGTATCGCCCGTCGCCGTAATCCGCAGTTGATCGCCGTCACGCACCAGATGGAACACAGCCAGCCCACCGGTGAACACCCGCCAATCGACGCTGAAGGTCAGGGTCTGGTGCTGTGGAAACTCATAACCCGCCGTCGGCGGTTGCAGCGTGGGGATCACCACCGGCGCGGCAGGCGGCTTCGCGCCAATGCCGAGAATCTGCCCCCCAGCCGGGACAGCGAAAACCAGGGCACAAAATATGCCGCAACAGCCACAGGAAAATCTTAGGAATGCTCGCAAAAACCTTCTCCGCAAAGATTGGATTGGGGCCGGCGGCCGACACCGCCAAAACCGGCTCAATACACCGGCTCAAAAAAAGCGTTGCAGGAAGGCAAGCTTCAGGGCCAGCGCCAGGTAAATCGCACACGACCCTACCAGAGCATTGTACTCGCGATGCTTGAGATACAGCGTCCGCGAAAAGCCGCCGCTTCGCGCTCCGGGCGGTCTGCCGGCAACGCTTGCCGCCGTAAGCCTCGGAACGAGCCGCGGCACCTTGCGCGCATACGTATCGAATTCTGAAAAATGCATGCGCAAATACGCCTCTTCGCTCTGAATCGTCGGAACGTAAATCGCAGTAAACAACGCCGCTAGTACAACCAGGATGATCCAGTTCCACGAAGCCGCTGCAAACCCAAGTGCAATCAGCATCGATCCCAGATAGAGTGGGTTCCGCGTATAGGCGTACGGCCCGGTCGTGGTCAGCTCCGCGTTCTTCTTCACGTAGCCCGCGGCATAACCGCGCAGCCACAGACCCGGAACAACCAGCGCCAGGCTCGCTGCCAGCGATCGCCATCCCGGCCGCGCCAGCCACAGAAATACCGCCGCAAACACGAATCCCATCGGCACCCGTATCCGCCGCGCGATCCTCTGCCAACCTATCCTGCCGCTCAAACTCGTACGAACCTCTGCATCGATTTTCTCATCCATGCAGGCGCCGCCGCATAAAACGCCTCACGGAATGCCGTCGATCAGTTCCCTGGCCGCCGCCACCACCTGTTCCACGGTGATCTTCAGCATCCCGGGCTCCACTTCATTGCGCCGCTTATGGCTGGTGGTGCTTTCCGCATCCCGCAGCACCCGCATGCGTGTGCCATAAGGTCCGTTGCGCGCCGGATCGGTCGGCCCGTAGATTCCCACGACAGGCCGCTCCAGCGCCGCGCCAAGATGCAGGGGGCCGGTATCGCCACCGATCACCACCTCCGCTCTTCGGGTCAGCGCGATCAACTCCCCGACGCTGCAAGGCACAACCCGGGCCGCACCGTCGCTGGCCTCAACCACATCCTCCGCCTCGCGCGACCCGCCGGGCGATGCATTCACGACTGTCCTGATTCCCGCGACTCGCGCCAACTCCGCTGCCACTTTGCCCAGCCGCTCCGCCGGCCACACCTTCGCTCCCCATCCCCCGCCCGGTGAGATCAATGCGAAGCGCTCTTCGCCAACTACGCCGTCGGCCCAGTGCTCCGCCCGCTCGTTCATCGGCAACGTCACCTTCGCGGGCGCTAGCGGCTCCCCTGCGGCCGTACCAAGCAGCTCGCACGCCTGGTCCACCACATGCTGCGTACTGATGTCCACTTTCTTCCCGTACCAGCGCCTGGCAATTCGCTCTCGAGGCTCCGCCGCCCCCGCCAGGACCTTCGCCCCCGCCATCCTTCCCAGCACCGCCGATTTCAGCGCGCCCTGCAGGTCCACACAAAGATCGAACCGTTCGTACCGCAGTCCTCTGCGCAGCGCTGCAATCTCGGTCCGTGTCGCCTGCGACAAAGGCCGCTTGCTCCACGCCGCCGCCGGTACGCTGTACCACCGGTCCACCAGCCCATTCCGCGCAATCGCGCCGCCTGCGACGACCACGCCTTGCGTCAGGTCTTGCGGATCGCCCGCGATCTGCAGCAGGTCGCTCCAGCGCGGCTCGATGGCCCACCCGATAATCCATCGCGGATATCTCAGGCGCAGCGCCGCTACCGCAGGCATGGCGTGCAGTACATCGCCCATCGCGCCAATCCGTACGATCAGTACCTTCACTTCAGCCGCGCCTCCAGATCCCGCGCGACCGCTGCTTCGTCGAGAAACACCGCGTCCAGCGCCGCCACATTGACCGGGCCCACCGTGTGCAATCCATCCAGCAACCGCGCGGAAAGCTTCACCGCATCTTTCTCCGTCGTCACAAATCCATTGCCGCCGGAGTCCGCCGCAAGCTGCACCAGCCGTTGGATGTCCGCGTACACGTAATGATGATGGTCTTCAAACTCCAGCTGCGCCGCCGGCGCGCATCCCACATCGTCCAGCATCTGCCAGAAGTTCTGCGGCCGCCCTGTCGCGCAAAAGGCCACCGGCCTTAGCACCGCATTCATGCCGGCCGGAAAGCGAAGCTCCCGCCGCACCGTCCACATTCCCGCGTCTCCGCGCACCAGCCCACGCAGCCGCGGCCCCACTCGCTCCCGCTCATCCTCACGCAGAACCACCACATCCGCCCGTCGCAACGCCGCCAACGGCTCGCGCAGGTTGCCCAGCGGAAGCAGCACATCCTCCAGCTCATGTTCGGTCACCATCACTACATCCACCGTTCGCGCCAGTTGACGATGCTGGAATCCGTCGTCCAGCAAATGCACGCGTCGATCCGGCGTGCCTCCCGCGGCTTCTGCCAACCGCCCGGCTGCAAGGCGCTCGCTTCCCACCCACACCGCAACGCCCGTCCGCCGCGCGATCAGCACCGGCTCATCGCCATACCGCGACGCGGGATTCTCTCCTTCGATCTTCACGCGCTCTACATCGCGCCCTTTGCGGCCATATCCACGCGACAGAACGTCGACCTTCCATCCCCGCCCCGTCAGCAGCCCCGCCAGCGCAATTACCGCAGGCGTCTTTCCGGCGCCGCCCGCAGACAAGCTGCCCACGCTGACCACCGGCCACTCGAGCCGATGCGTCTTCAGCACTCCCCCGGCCCGCAGCGCATCCTTAAGCGCCAGCCCGGCCGCGTACACCGGCACCAGCGGAGCCAAAGCCCATGTCCGTCGCCCTGGCCGGCTCATCCCCGCACCTCGTACGATTGCACTTTCTCTTCGAGCGAAGCGGTCTGCCCGATGACCTTCATCAGTGCCTCCACCGTCCGTGCCGTCGCGCCCTGCTGTTCCTCAAAAACTCTTCGCCCGCGCTCGCCCATCGCTGTGGCCAATTCGCGGTCGCATAATAGCTCTCGGAATGCCGTCTTCAGCTCTGTTCCGTTCTCGACAACACGAATTGCCTCTGCTCCCCGCATCTTGCCTACGATGTCGCGAAAATTCTCATACGACGGTCCCATCACCACCGGGACGCCAAAACGCGCCGGCTCGAGAGGATTATGACCTCCCTTCGCGATCAGGCTCCCTCCCACAAAAGCAACCTCGGCCATTCCATATACAGCAGCCAGATCTCCAATCGTGTCCAGCAGAACGAACCCAGGCGACGCGTTGCGGTTCCAAAGGGACAACTCGCTCGCTTTCGCGCAGCCTCCATACTTCGCCCACTTCTCCCCAGCAAGCATGGTTTCGACGATCTTGAACCTCTCAGGATGCCGGGGTGCCAGGACCAGCAAAGGATCAAGCTCGGTCGATCGCACAGCCTCCCATGCGGCCAGCACCATCTCCTCCTCGCCCTCCAGCGTGCTGCCCGCCACGATAATCGTTCTCTCAACCGCGCCCAACCGTCGCGCGACCTCGCTTGTCCCCGGCTCCGCCACGTCGTACTTCAGATTTCCGACAGCCCGCACGCGGTCTGCGCGGGCGCCCATCGCCACCAGCCGCTGGGCGTCTTCTTCGCTCTGCGCGAGGAGCAGTGTCACCTGCCGCAGCAGCTTGCTCCATAGGGCACGCACCCGCATACCTCGCGCGAAGCTCCGGTCGCTCAACCGCGCATTGGCCACTGCGACCGGTATCCCTGCGCGTCCGCACTCCGCCAGCATGCGTGGCCACAACTCGCTTTCCATCAACACCAGCATCTTCGGCTTGAGCACGCGCAGATAGGCACGTACCGCCCACCCAAGGTCCAGCGGATAGTAGAAAACCCGTGCTGCGCCCTCGCCATTTGGTCCCGTAAACCGCTTCTTTGCTAACGCCTGCCCGGTCGCCGTCGTCGTAGACACGGCGATGCTCCATCCTTCTCCCAGCGCGCGTTCCAGTTCGGCAACCAGCCGCGTCGCGGCGAGCACTTCGCCCACGCTTACGGCATGCACCCAGATGACCTGTCTGCCCGCGACGATGTCCCGCAGTTCGCGAGGCACGCGCCCGAGCCTCGCCATCAAGGCTGAGCCCCATCCGGCGCCGCCGCGCGCCGCGCGCCACAGCCAGTACGGCGAGCCCAGCAGCAACACGCACACCAGCAGCAGGCTGTACAGCGCCATGGTCACCAACTCGAGCACGCCACCGAGCTCCCTCGCTTTACCACCGTATCAGCGAAGAGGATAATCTTGCCCAGCATGTCTCAGCATCATTGTGTCCTCGTACCGGACGTCCCAAAGGCGACCGCACGCCTTACAGCGCAACTCGCCTTCACCGCGCTCTTGGGTGCCTTCCTTATGGCGGCGCCCCTGGCCTTCGCCGCCAACAAATCCGCTCCTGCGGCAAAACCCGCAACCGAATACCCGGCGCATGAGACCCACGAGAATGAACACTTCAGCGTCGCGGCCGATCCTTGCCTCAACGCGAAGGACTGCTCCTTTTTTCGCGTTCCATATCTGGAGCACGGATTTCTTCCCGTGCGGGTCATTTTCACCAATGACTCCGATTACGCCGTCTCGCTCGACGACGCGCGCATCCAGTTCATCCCCGTTGATGGCGGCAAGATCCAGGCAGCCACCGATGACGATATTGACCGCCGCATCTTCACCCTCAAAAACGCGCAGCCCGGCCGCGTGCCCATCGTTCCCATTCCCATTCCCATCCACAAGACGCCGGTCGACAAAAAGATCACCCAGGACGAAAACGATTTCGGCTTCTCCGGCACCATCGTGAACGCGCACTCCACGCTGGCCGGCTACCTTTTCTATGACATCCAGGGCCTCGATCAGCCGCTCAAAGGCGCCGAGCTTTACGTCAAGATGCTCCACACCCTCGACGGCAAAAAGGACCTCTTCTCGTTCTCCGTCCCATTCAATAAATGGCTCGCCGCAAATCCTGATGCCTCGACCCATTAGCGCGCCCCGCGCGATCTCCCTCACAGCATCTGCACGCCTGTGAGCCGCTCGCACTCGTTCCATAGCCGGCTTGCGGCTTCCCGGTCATGTGCCGCATCCGAAATGATCGCCGGACCAACGTCGCCGCCGCGCATCTCCTCATAGCCCTGCGGACCGTAGTAGCCTCCGCCTTCTGTCTCCGGCGCTGTCGCTGCAAACAAGGTCGGCACCGCACCCTCCGGCCCTGAATTGAGAAATAGCCGGATCGCGACCCCCATTCCCTTCCGCACCAAGCGCTCCAATCCGTGATGCTCCGTGCGAACAAAGAGCGGAGTCTGCGCGACGCCCGGATGCGCTGCCACACTCATCACCCGCGATCCCGCCGCACGCAGCCTGCGGTCCAGCTCCAGAGCAATCATCAGGTCCGCCAGCTTCGATTGACGGTATGCAACCATTGCGTCGTAGCGCTTTTCCGCCTGCAGATTGTCGAAATCGACCCGCCCACGCTTATGGGCAATCGACGCAATCGTCACCACGCGGGGTGCTGCCCCGCCCCGCTGAGCCGCATGTTGCATCGCCGGCAGCACCATCCCCGTGAGTGCAAAGTGCCCCAGCACATTCACCCCGAACTGCAACTCGAATCCATCCGCCGTTACCCCGCGTGTCTTCGGCGCCATCAGACCTGCGTTGTTGATCAGCAGATCCAGTCCCTGGCTCTGCGCAAGTTCCACCTCTGCCACCGCCCGCACGGACGCAAGCGACGCCAGATCCAGCAGCACCAGTTCCACGCTCGCATCGCGCACCTCTTCGCGAATGCGCGCCACTGCCGCCTCGCCTCGCCTGCGGTCTCTCGCTCCCAGCAGCACATGCGCACCCTTGCGCGCCAGCTGCAGTGCCGCGTAAAAACCGATCCCGCTGTTCGCGCCCGTAACCAGCGCGCGCCGGCCAGCCTGGCTCGGCATCCGCTGAACGGTCCACCCTTGTCCCACCCTCTTATCCGTCAACCGCACCCCTGCTGCCCGTCAAATTTGCCCCCTAAAACCGCCGCACGTCCCGGTAGAAAACGCAGTGCGTCTCCAGGTATCCGGACGCCAGATACATCGCCACCATCACTCCGGCCGCCCACAGAAACATCTGCACCGGCAGTGTCCGCATTACAGCGCCGGCACGTCCATCGCAAAAAAGCATTCCGCTCGCCAGGCAGATACCTGCCGCAAGCCCTAGTAATCCCAGCATGTCGCCTGTCGGCGCCGCATTGGCAGCCGGTTCCAGGAATGCTGCGGAAAATAACGCGCACAGCGCCGCCATGCACAGCACCAGAGCCACCGGCTTTGCAGCCTCCACCGGCATCGCCTCACCCGTCAACCGCAACCTCGGCGCGTCTACGAATCAGCGCTCACGCACAGGGCCTAGACGTGAATGGACCAGCCAAGCTCGGCGAGCTTCTCTTCGATCGCCGCCAGCGCCTGACCTAACGCCTCCCTGCGGTGCGGGCTCGACGTCCGCTCAGAGAGTATCCGCTCCCGTTGAAGCTCCAGTGCCTGCCGTTGCCGCTTGCGGTCCGCCTCGGCCATCTGCGCCGCCGCAGAGCCTTCGGAACTCCTCACCGGTGATTGCGCCTGTTGAGTCATCTGCTCCTCCACGGATTTGCTCTCCCATCCACGCGCCATGTCCCGATCTTACGCCCACCCTATTTGCCCGATCAAAGCCCGAGATGAGCAACTCCCGCCGTATTGGGCAACCTTCCTGCTGTCAGCCCAAATCTCTTCACCCGGCTCAAGCTCTCCGTGCGCAACTCCACGCCGCTCCGGCCTGCTCTAAATCACCGTAGGAGGACGATCCCATGCGCTTCAAACATCTTTTGCTTCCGGCGCTTCTTGCCGCGTTCTTGGCTGCCGTACCGGCCACACATGCGGCCCAGGTCAGCTTCGGCGTTCAGATTGGCTCAGCTCCCGTCTGTCCTTACGGCTACTATGACTACGCACCCTATAACTGCGCTCCCTACGGCTACTACGGCCCGGAATGGTTCTCCAACGGCGTCTTTATCGGTGCCGGTCCGTGGTTCCATGGCCCGCACAATTTCTACGGTCACGTCGACCGCCATTTTGACCCGCACTATGGCTATCACGGTGGCTATCCGCCCCATAACGAGCACTTCGACAACCACCGCAACTTCCATGACTTCCATGGCAACTATATGAGCGACGGCCATGGGCATGAACGCGCGTCTGGCCGCTCCAATCATGATCGCCACTAATTCGCTTAGAATGTGTGGTCTACCGAAAAAACGGCATGCCCAGCCTGATTCAGAACACCGCTGCTGTGCTCCCCACTTTGGGTATGGTGCTCCCCCGGAGGCCGTGCCTATAATCGGGGGGCACAGCAATCTCTTTTTGCGCGGATCAGAACGTGGCGGCCATCGTAAAGGTTCAAGGCCTTCGTAAGGTATACGAAGGAAAACACAGCGTAACCGCCGTCGACGGCATCGATCTTACCGTCGAGGACGGTGAGTTATACGGCCTGCTCGGCCCGAATGGCGCCGGTAAAACTACCACAATCAGCATCTGCACCACGCGCGTGCTTCCCACCGCCGGCGAGGTCCACATCGCCGGTGTCAACGTGGTGAAGACCCCAGCCCTCGCCCGGCGCGGTATGGGGATCGTGCCGCAGTTCAATACGCTTGATCGTTCCTGCACCGTGTTTGAAAACCTCTACTTCCATTGCCTCTTCTTCGGGTTTTC
>Ga0134125_10006452_pt1 | contig 13290 bp, 6 predicted proteins | sample KB31751_FD_96464 | JGI IMG/M metagenome (GOLD analysis project Ga0134125, IMG submission 96464) | Terrestrial soil microbial communities with excess Nitrogen fertilizer from Kellogg Biological Station, Michigan, USA - KB3-175-1 | ecosystem: Environmental > Terrestrial > Soil > Unclassified ... | reverse complement strand
GGAAACAGCATACCGATGCAGTCAGCATTGCTGCCCTTAATTGGTCACTCACCCCGGCAGTCACCAAAATGGTGTCTCTCCACCCCCAAGTCCGAGCAGCGCTAGACCAGGCTTGGTCATGGATAAAACGAAAGGCGAAACTCGTCAAGTGGTACTCACCGCCCCTTGATCGCCTCGATGTCGATACAGTTATCATGGAGGTTGAGAAGGTTGATTATACCGAACTGCGGCTCTTTTTAGCCGATATTGTCGCCTTCCAGCTAAGTGGTTATCAATTAGACATAACCGGTATGCAACCAAACACACTCTCATCTCATCAAATCAATCAAGGAGAGTTGCATGCGGCGCGTTTGGATTTGCGAGCCTCGGCCTTAAGATACATCCACAAGCAGGAAACCGGAAAGCTATCTGGTATATTTGCATTTGTTTAAAAGTGCAAATGCAATTGTTCATGTTATATTTGTAATAAACTATCGTTGTAACAATTTTCAGTTGTGATGATGAATTGTGTTGATCGAATTAAGCTTTGGCGAGTTTTACGAAAAATTTCATAGCCGACATCATTTTTGTCGATTTATCAACAGCTTTTTTGTATACCTACTGTAAGCAGCAAGCAACTCGCGTTGGTTATTAGAATTAATTTCTTTCACCACTTTCCTTCGCAAAATCAACGGAAAGGGGGTTTGAGCGAGGAAAAACGTACCAAGCCGGTGATTAAAAAAAATGGCCGACCGACCCCGTACCAAGAGGGCTACTTATAGTAGAGAAGCGGTAGTCGCCAAATCGGCAGAGAGGATGAAACTACTTGAAGAGGAGAAAAAGAAGGTTGCAGCACTTCTTGCGGCACGAGAGGAAGCAATAAAACGTCAGCAACAGCAGAAACAACCACTTCTCACCACCGCGCCATCAGAACAACAACCAACACTTCCGTCGCCGACAGAGAAATCCAAACAAAGCGAACAACCGATCCCGGCAGAAGAGGAATTAAGCGAAAGTGACGTACCAGAAGTGGAAATTATTAGCAGTTCGGCTACTAAAGAAGGAGCGGAAGAAACAAAGGAAGATGAAGGTAGTGGAGCAGAAATTGAGAAGGAAGCCGAGGGAGAAGAAGAAAGCGGAGAAGATGAAGAAAGCACTGAAGAACTCGCCATTGAAGAGGGAAAACCATCACCAGAAGTCGAAACTGCTGTCGTAACACCGCCCCCATCCGCTCCTTCAGCAGCAGCAGAACCACTTCCAGTTGAAGAGATAAAACAACCGACTCCTACACTACCTACGACGGATGTAACCCCATTGACAAGCTTTGTTGATTTGCCGCAAGAACAACGTAACCGTTATATGGAAGAGTTAGATCTTACCAACACCACAAGGCAACGGTTGTGGACAAACATCAAAACACATTACGGCGAAATCAAAAAGCGCTTAGTTGAGTTGTTCAAAACAATCCAACTCAGTCGAATCGGCAATTTCAACCCATCTATCTTATTTTCCGAGGCAACAGACGAGTCAAAGAGAGCAAGTGAGCGATATTCTAATCTCCTCGACAGGGCATTGGAACCCACAAAAGAAGCATCAGTTACGGTGGGTGATTTCGAGAAGGAATTATCAACCATTAAAACTGACCAGGCTAGAATGCAGGAGATTGAACATGATTTAGCCAAGGAAGCACTTTCTCTGGCTCCTGTTACATTAGGAGGTGATCCTAGTCAGATAAGGAAGGATTTGATTGAACGAATGACCGAGGTTGGGTTTGATGAAGCCCATGCAGATTTCTCGCTCCTGTTGACAATCCTAGAAAGATCTAATCCGTCATTCAGCAAAAACGGTCAAGTAGGTGCTATTAGAGAAGATTTTACGGAACTAAACGTCCAATTTTTAAAACCCATTTGGAGAGAAACCAAGAACTTGATCAAAAGGCCCGTGCCGTTTGAGTACGACCCAACCAAATTCCGAGCACTAGTAGAAGCCAGTAACCGGCGATTTGGAAACTTGATTTCGGAATTGTCTGGTATGTTCGAAGACTTTGCTCTCAAGGCCCTTAGTTGGAACGCTAAAGAAATTGGCAAGTTTCGCGCGGATTTCATCACGCGATCAGGAAGATTCAAAACAATCGAGCGCGATGAAAATTACTATGCTGCATTGTTTGAGTTTGTAGAATTTGATACCCAGCCAGGACGCCCCCCTCTCTCTTTGACTAGAGAAAGAAAGCTTGTTTACAAACTTTCAAATAGGCAAATCACACCCAATGAAGAGGAGGTCGTGTTACACAGCCTAATTGACAAAGGCTCCCTTGTCATAGTCGTCGATAACGACTACGTTTCCAACACTTCGAAAGATAGCACACTAGATCGTGCCTCTTATCTCCGAGAGTATGCAAAATTCGTCTTGGGCGCCATTCTTCAACTTGACAACCTACGCGACCAGGCCGTCAATACATCCCCAACTCCAAGAGCATTCATTCATCCTATGGGATTGAAACCATTTACCATCGATTTCAACTTTAAACAGGAACTAGAAGCTTTGTTCGGCACAAACCTAACATTTGCTGAGGAATATGCTAAATGGTGTATTTCAGTTCTGGATCAACAGAGTAAATACTTTGCCGACATAATCAGAATCACTAGGAAGAACGACGAAAAGCAAATGATGTTTGACGTATTGAACTTGGTGGAACCAGTTGGCAGCGAAGCTTGGACAAATGTGATGCTCAAGCTAAACGTTGGCATTCGTATCGTCAACTTTGTCACATTTGCTCAATTTGCTGGAAGTGTGCTAGATGAAGAGTTTACAATGAGGGAAACTGCTCCCCACTACCCCTTGGACCGATCTACGCAAGCTCAAACTAATAAACAACTCAAGTTTAAACAAGATAAGGCCTATGAGACCACTTTCCTGGAGTTATACTCCCACAATATCGACGTTTCTAAATGGGAGTATCCAAAGGGATTTCCAGTCTACGATCGAGCGAACGCTATACTAAGAAATTTAAAGAATCACGGCGAAATAGGTCCAAGGGGGAAAGCTCCATCAGCAGCCGCGACCATCGCACGGGAAAAACGACCAACTGAACACCCGCTTGCAACAAAATCAGGCGAGACATTACCAGTGATAACGCAGGCTGATTTGGAAATGCCATCAGATTTTTTCGAACCCAGACAAACAATACCGTCGCCGCCATTATCTCCTCCATCATCACCTTCGCCTACTCCGCCGCGTGCTGTATCCCCCTCTACTTTATTAGAAAGTGGAAGGAGACCGAAGCGACAGTTGATCGCCGAGTCATCATCATCCAGTGATAACGAATCAAGTACCGAATCACTACCAGTGGGAGAAGAAAGGAGAACACGAGAAGCAAAATCGACAACAACTCCCAAATATTTCAATGAGTTTGATTCCGAAGCAGAAGAAGGCGGATCTCAACGTGTCAGCCCTTCTTCTTCATCTGTATCCTCTCCGCTTTCCACGCCTCCTCCTGAATTGGATGAAAATGAAGCAAGTGCGCTAGAAGAATTACTGGACGACCCAAACCTAAGTTCAATCGACCGACAATTCATTCTGCACAATCAGTGGATGTATAAACCTGACTTTGAGTTGCAGAAACTAAAACACAAACTCAGGCAGCAGAATCTGGACAGTGTTGACGAAGAAAAACAGCATGTCGAAGTTTCTCGCTTAGATCAACCAGGAATGACTTATTCAAAGCGTCGAGTGCTTCAAAGTAATCCCTGGATACTTTACCCGGACGCTGATTTTCAGCACGCGAAACGTCAACAAGCTCAGAGAAATTTGGAAGCGGCCGAAGATTTCCCAGGCGATTTGCCTGAACCCACTAAAGAACAGTGCGTCTTACAATCTATTCAATCTCTTACTCCTATGAAGCGGCCTAAAACGACATCTTCGTCGTCAAATTCTTCTTCGTCCTCCTCGTCGCCTCTGTTTTCGTCCGACGATGAAGCAGAATTGCCAGAACCAATGCCAATCATGGATACGAATGGCAAGTCGCTACCATTGGCAAAGTTATCATACAATCCAGACAATGTCAATGCCTATTTGTCCGAGGAAACTCCCATTACTCATGGAGGACGCTACGGCTCCACCAATGCCTTCAAAGTTACTGCCCATCATTTGTAAATAGACAATTATATATTCTTATTGTATCCTAAAATTTCTAGATTGAATAGGAAATTTTTTAAAAGGGCGAGGCGAAAGGGATTCGACGTTTTTTGTTTGTTATTTCCTAGAGCCACTTCCAGACACTCATCCATATATTAAAATCCTTCGGTGAGATCATTTGATTTAATACATTCCATTTAGACAATTGTAGACAAAACGTCAGAAGGAAATATTGAGGGTGCAGCGGACCCTTGAAGGGGTAAAAAATTCAAGTTTGGAAAAATTCAAAAAATGGACCAGTTGTCTCCGAACGCCATCGACGCACTCTTGTTTGTTCCCACCGAAGCAAACACTAGTGCACATAACAAATTATCAACACCTTCCTCTGTCTCGGAGAAGCAAATACCAGCCGAGGAATCTTTTGGTGGTGACTTTGTCACTGACAAGCCTTTATCGTCACAGGACCGGAAGGCTTCTACGTCAGCAGGTATTGTCAATAACAAACTATCGCTAGAAACTCGATATCGTTTGTTTAGACAACCAGTACCATACTTGCTTGAAAAAAAAGAAGGAGGAATAAAGGCGGAAGATTACACTTTACCAGGTCAAATGGCAGACATTAAGAGTGGTCGCGGAGGCTATCGCCCATCGAATCCGTCACGTTCAACTGCAGCCGTTGTTGCAGCATCATCAGCTACACCAAGTTATATAAACGGAACTCAGGCTGGGTTGAAAAACGGCCAAAAGTCGCAACCAAACAAACAAACTTACACCACGCCACCGAATGGTGCTCTATCAACATCAAAAAATACGCAGCAGGCACAACCGCCGGAATCTGAAAGTACAGGAGACCTTCGAGATCGTTTGCTTCAGCGTATGCAAGAATTGCAGCGAAAGAAGCCCGGTAGCTTGAGCCAGCCAACCCCAAAGAGTGCTAATGCCATTACAATTTCTCTTCTCACCTACCCTGATCCTAGCAAGATTGGTTTCATCAACAAACTTCCATTCATCAAACAGCAATATTCAGCGGGCTTTGGAAAGGCGGCGAATGCACGCCTCTTGGGCACATTTAGCCCGGTCGATGGCGGCCTACTTCTCAACGTTGAAAATCAATTTTCCGTGCCTTATGCATCAGGAAACGGCGAGAATGTACTCAATCAAAATGGCCACACAATTGATGATGACAAATTGGTCTTTCTTGTTAAGGCCCAGATGACAATTACAAACACCACCAATTCGAACATTACCGTAGGAGTAAAAGGGCTCTCGGGGGTTGTATCGGTTCCAACTGGCAAAAAGAGTGTGGTTTGGACGTCAGATGTTTACACGCGAGGGTCTATCGAAGAAATCGAGCGACAGATGCAAATGGCTCGAAGAAAGTACAGGGCATTGCAGAAGGATCTTGACACTGGCTTGAGACGACAACTTAATGGAGACGAACTCGTCATCTACAGGCGCAAAGACACGGCGACTCTTTATACACTCCTTGAAGGACAGGACGAAATCCCTGTTGTAAATACTAACGAAGGCAATGCACCTAGCGACAACAAGACAACCGGCCCAAACGTTAACAAAAAGCCAGAAAAACCAAGGCAGTACATTATCTACGAAAGTGATGTACCAAACATCTTGAAACTTGGCGAAAAGAAATTCTACGAGCACATCCAACACTACATTTACCGCCTCTCTCAAATTTCAGTCGTCGTACGCGCTGTCGCAGCTGGCGTCAATGATGACGGCGAGAAATTACTTGCCCACCTTAAGAGTGGCGAGATTCTGGTCGACGGTACTTTTTACTTTGTTACCGGAACAACACTTCCCAAGACTTCTGGCAATGGAGAACAAAGTTCGTCTGCCTCTGCCAATTCCGGCAAAAAGACTGCAAAACAAGAAATAGTATCTGACGATGACGAAGATGACACTGAATCAAAAAAGAATCAACCCACTGCCGCCAGTCGCTTGAGTTTGTTTTCCAACAAGCTTGCCAAACCACCTTCTTCTACAACCACTTCTAAACCAAAGAGAAGCGACGACCTTATTGATGACGATGACGACGACGATCCAGACGCGGCCAAGAGCACCACAAAGACAAAGGCAGCGATACCGGTCTCGCGAGGTGGTCTCTCTGGTTTGGCTCAATTAGCCAGAGCTAGACAGTCAGAAAAAAGTAACGAGGATGATGATTATGATGATTTAGGAGCGAAATGAATTATGTTAGTTGTAAATTCGTCAATCTAACTCAATCGTACTATTGGAAAAATAAAATTACAATCATGTTTCTCTTTCGTACATTGGGTGCGCTTTTTACTACCGATTTACAAATACTTTAGTACGTAGACTATTTCCCATGTATCTTTCAAATATCGATAGATAGGGAGTCTTGATCATAACCTTTTTTCCTAATTCATAAACTGTTCGAATGTATAACGCGCATAAGGCTTCTGTTGGATCATGAGTTCTCAAAAAGAAATCGCCCTCTTCACTGGTTACTATATGTTCCCCAAACACGAATAGATCTTTGGGTATATTTTGAGCATTGGGTGTCCATTTAATCTTATCTTCCAAATTGCAAATCAATGCACCGGGTTGATCGGCGCAAATTATCAACCACTGCAACGAGGAAGTCGGTCTGGCAATTGGCAGAGCCTCTCTTTTAGTTAATTGTTGCTGTTGTGGATTGGCCAGTGGTGAGGTATACCCACTATTGTGGGTATTCCTAGCTTGGGACTTTTGCATTTCGTCGTATAATTTTGCCAGTTGTCGCAATGGTGCATTTTCTCCTGTCGTGCTGATGGCTGGGTTTTTAGCGAGATACAAATTAGTAAGATGGTCCAGACTTTGTTTATTAAGTCCATGGATATCTTTCGGTTGATTTTGCATCATTGAGAAACCGTTTGACATTGATGGTAGCGGTTGTTTGACGACTTCAAAGGCGAATTTTGTAACTTGGAAAATGGCCGACAATTGGCAAGTGTATGCGATTTGAGCCAAAATGGCCTGCATCGGATCGGTGCAGATATCGGCATATAAAGCATTAGGTCTTAGAAACCCAAGCGTCATGCAGACGGCCAAGTGTTTAAAGGTCAGTTGTGCCGCTGGAGGGATCATTTTCTGATCCTTGAAATGAAGGACCAAGCTAGGTCGCGTTGCCATTGCTCCGTGTTTGCGAATAATTGATTCAGTGGCAGCCGGTGGGACGACACTCGATACTGGCAATGGATAGTAGGCCTTTTGTGCGGCATCTGGCTCAATTCCGGCCACTATTTTTTCCTTGGCCAAGAAAATCTTGGTCAGAGTACCGTCCAACTCTTGCAAAAGTTTAAGACTAGGTAGAAACTGGCGACAGGCGGGGAAGCTGACTGTATCGAAAAACCCAACTGGCAGACTACTAAAGTAAGGGCCGTTGCGTGGGTCGTGCGCTTGCTGTTTGAGATGTTCGTCGCTATTTTCAGTCTTCCTTATACATTTGTCAACCAATGTATAGTAGGTACGATTTTTTTCCAAGTGATTCACAAAGATATTTTCCATGTCGCGTAGAAATCGACCAGACAAAGGCTTGTAGAACTGAGGCGTTCCTGGTGGCCCTGGTCGGGACAATTGCATCGGCTTCCGCTTTAGGTTATTGTTAGAATCAAGTAAATGTCTTAATTCTTCTCCATCAAGCGCTAAGCGACAAAAGTGATACCACAGAAGTAGCAAGAAGGTATCGGACGACGGTGTGTGATCCAAAAACAAGGCCATGTTTGCGTAATCTGTCAAGAGTAGTAAAAACGCGCTTAATGGTAATTCGCAAAACTTGAAATGCAATATGGGTAGATTTGGCTGAAAAAGATTATCGAATGAAGTTTTTTCTACCGTAGAACGACAAGCCAAAGTCTCTCCTTCCTTTACCACAAATTTACTAGGCCTAGAGTTAATTATGGTTGACTCTAGCAAGGGATTGGATGCTTCTTCGATATTTGCATCCGGAATTCGTCCAACGAAACCATTGCAACAAGCGCGTCTCATATATTCCCAGCACCTACCTTGAAAGTGTAAGTTCTGCTTTTCAGCTTCGTTGTTCAACATCTTTCTTATTGGTTTGCTTTTCTTGATAAAGTCGTTAATTGTGGATGTGTAGTAAATATCAAGGAGTTGTCGATGAACGCCTGGTAATTTTTCTATGGCGACTTTATGCAACGAAAGAACGGACAGCCACCAAATTGTACTATGAGTAAGCCTTTCGATTCTGATCGATAAATAGAATTGCCAAACCAATTCTCCAAGTTTAGATAAAGTCTCTGATAAGAAGGCAGACTGAATGCGATTGTTTGGAGCACTTGGATATTTGTTGGTTATATCAGATAATTGCCAGACATAATAGAAAAAATCCAGCTGCGCTCTTTCCTCTTGTTTTGGAATTTCTTTTAATGTCGCAAGAACGTTGAATTGACTAAGTAAGGAATCCCAAGCCTGGTCGGCCGGGAGGTTGCAAAATTCATCAATCTCTTCAGGCGTCTGCACCAAGTCTTCAGGTTTGAGTCGATGACCAACTAATGGGTCTCGCCGCAATGGGACACGATCTAAATCTTGGTCTATTCGATTGTTGAAGAAGTTTTCGACGCGAATTTTTCTCTCTAAATCTGAAAGGGAATATAACTCCTCTTTAATTGCATCCCACGAAGGCGTTTGTGCGTTTTGCGGTTGTTGCTGATTCATTCCATTTGGTGGAGGTGGCGGTGGAGTTGGTGACCGCGACATGGAATCGTCCGAAGACGATGATGAAGAGGATGATGAGCCTGACGAGTTAATTGTATCGCCTTCTTCCTCATCCTCTTCTCTGTCTCTTGTTCCGTTTCTTGCATTTGCTTGAGTTGTACGCCTTCTGCCACCTCGTGATGCATTTGGTGTGCCATTTGGATTGTTACCTCCACGTCTTGGTCGATTACGACGTGTCAGGCGTTCGTCGCCTCGTCTTCTCTCGCGACTCTTTTCGCCATCATCTACTTCCTCGCTGAAATTTCCTGATTCGCCAGAATCGACATCCATATTTCATTCCATAATTGGGAACTCTCAAATAATTAATATCTTATGATTTCGCATTCTTGGCTTTAAGATAAAGCCTGACTCGCGCGAAGGGTTTTTGAAAAAAAAACAAAAAGCTAAAGCCACGGTCTCTTTGACGGGAAAGGTTGCCAATATCTTTTACCCAAGAAACTAAGCACCTTACAATATTCCCCAGTAGGTGGCGAATTTTTTCCCGATCTCAAGATGGACGATAGGAATTTTCAAGACCCTCCCAATGACCCAATCTTTGGCAGCGCTGCCGCACTCCTGCAACCTAGACTACCGCGCCCCATAGGCGCTCTTGCCTACCACGTTGAAATGGATGAACTAATGGCAGAAAACGAAGATCGAGTTTACACAGATAGAGAAAAAGAAATTTCCAGAGCGATTAGAAGCGCCAGAGAACGAGCTTACGAACAGGAAAAAGAAACTCTGGCCAACGAGGAGCTGGATCTGCAGAGAGCCTTGGAAAATCATACATTAGGTCCTCCTCGGCCCTTGTTATCGTCACTTAATCGAAAGAGAAAAGCTACCGACGAAAATGGCTCGGATGAAGTTGGTAGGACCAATCGGACTGGTGGGGCAAATGTGAACGTCACAAATCCTAGCGCCGCATCGGCTGCTTCTTCCACCCTTGCACATAGAAAAAATGAAATCAAAGACAACAGTGGTATTAATGGTGGTATGGATATTGTTGATGATGAAGGCGATTCGGCGACCGAAATTCCCAAGTCCTCCCTACGGCGAAAGAGCGAGCGCCTCTCTTCTAGGAGCCAATCCCCAGCTCCTCCTTTCCCAGTTTCCAACGCTCTCATTAGGGGGAAAAGGGGTGGAAATATAAGAAGTTCTAGCCCGTCACCAATGGGAGCAGTTCCGAGACGAAGAACTGGTTCGCGATCGCCAAACCCATCTAACAACAATAACGGCCGCTCCCTAGTTCTCGCGCCCGTTCCAGGGCCTCGTAATAATAATACGGCGCATATTACCCAAGACAACGGTGACATGCTTGATTTGGCCGAAGATTGGTTAGGCCGCCATTTGACTGACGACTTACCCGGACAAGGTGGAGGAATAGATGGGCCTCCGCCACCACACCACATTCATGCCCTCAGTGTGGAAATGTCAAAATGTTTCTTATGCAATACCGAAAGTTACACGCTAGGTGGAACGTCGCTCTATCGATTCTACTCTGAATTCTTTCTCTCCTTTGAAGAGAAATTGACACGCGAATTCGAAGGTGCCATAGAAAGTCTTCAGGTTTTTCACACGGCCTTTGTTGATCTCGGAAATTCGATAGGACAGCCCATTCCGAGACTGACGCGCGCGACAATCATCAATCACTTGATCCACACAGGATCGAAATCGGCCATGCAACATCTCTTCCGAATTTATCTATATGCCGCCTTCAAAACTCTGATCGAAGGTTGCTTTATCAAGGAAATTGTCAACGGCAGGGCTAGGTTTAATCTCGATGAGAAAAGATTCAAGGCGGCAATGGTGACTCAGGCTGAATCACGGAAGTGGGCCGATTTTGATCCACTCAGAAATAATATTCGCCTCAAGGAATGGTTGAAGAATGATCTAGCATCGGAAAACGGAACGAGTCTGAGACAACCGGCTGGTGAACACCTATTTTACATGCTCAGTGCTCATCGAAATCAAGCCCTCCAATATAACCCAAACTTTCGTATCACCTAAACAAGACATCATATTAACTCTGTTGTAAATATTTCACCCATTTTGCGTTATTTCATAATTATTGCTAATAAAAGGAGAGTCGGGAGGGATCTGATAAGGACGAAAAAATTTGGATCTTGGGATCAGTTTTTGTTTTTCTCCTATTTGCAGCCCACCTTATGCCCAAGCACCGAGCCTACAAAAAACCTAGGCGCCTGAAATTACTTAATTTTCCAGGCTTTACAATAAAGCCTTGGTAGTGTTGCCTCAATTACAGAGGGGATAGGAATATTAGACTAAGAGAAGGAGAAAAAAATTCGGCTTCATCATGGCAGGGCCATTATTTAACTTTGCCGCCAATCCAATGCAAGTGCCTTTATTGGCCAATCCACTGGCCACCAATTCATACAACAACTATGTCTACCCACAGCAATTACTCAATCAACAGTCAACCAGTGGAAGCAACAACCTCGGAAATGTCGCCGAGGGTGGAAGGCAGCTCATGCAATTCGTCACCAACCCTTTTCAACCAAACAATCAAGGAGTGGTGCCAGATGCAAGCGTTACAGATCAGATGATTCAAGAGAACATCAAGATTGGAAATGACGTTGAAGACATGACCATCTCGCAGAAGAATTTGATTTACGGCGACACGGTCATGTCAGGACAAGTTGCGTTTGCATTTGAGCACTTAAAGCTCGACGAAGAGAAGGACGAAATCATTCAGACCTACGTCGACTCAAGGCAAGTCTCGTTCTCTTCGACAGTCATTCACGCAGGAAATTTGCAGGCCGCAAATCTGAGGCAAGCTCTCCTGCAAAAGGCCTGGGCAAAAGACAAGGGAATCTTGCAGGACGTCACGGATTGCGCCTTTGACGACAACATGTCCATGCCAGTCTATGATTGCCTCGAATGCGCCAGACCGCTTGGTGTTCTCGGTTTTGAAGTGGATTTTGCTGGAGGCGAATCGCGTGCAAGCAAATTGGGAAAGCCTGGCCCAGTGAGCCACTGGATAGCTGCCGAACAGCACGTTGCTTTAGCGCAAATTCTCCAGAGTGGCTACAAAATCTACGACAACATCGCGCCGCCTGGAATTCCCATTGGCTCCCACATTTGGTTGGTCAACATTCCCACCAAAGTCAAAAATGGTGAAGAGTATGACATTGGTGGAACTCCGCTCTACACCTATCACAACCCCAAATTCCCCTACGAAGATCCATCGGCGCCAAGTGAGCGAAGTGCCGACAAGTTTCACTTCTACTTTACAGACAACAAGCGCGACAACACACCCTACATGTGGATTCGCCAATGGCGAGTCTTTTCCACCCTAGACCCAGGTTTCGACCCTTCTGATGTTTGTCCTATTGACTGGGACCAGCCAGAGTATCGAGATGCTTTGGAAAAAGAAAACAAGGTCGAAATTCCGCACCACAACGGCTACTATCAGCACCTAGGTATTTTGATCAACCCGCCCACTCACTTTAGCAACAAGGCCCCAGAGAAGGGAGAGGTTGACATGGAAATTTGCAGCCGTGACATTCACTACCAGAGATCGCACCTCGGAGACCTAAACGAGGAAGGAAACATGTACATGTTCTTGGACATGACTAGACAAGGCTATTTTTAACAATGATTTGTAAACGAAATGGCTTAGTGAGTTTGTAAATAACACTTTCATCTATATAGCATAATTCCATTGCGTTTTGTCGGCCCATGGGTAGAGTTTGGCGAAAGTGGTTGGGTCTGGGGTTTCGGCGCGACTCCAAAAATCCAATCTCTCTTGTTCGGCCTTTTTTGCCTCTCTGTCGTCGTACATTTTGGGAAGCATCGCGCTTGGTTTCCAAGTTGACATCAAAAAACTTAGACTGACTGAATCTTGATACTTTCCACCTGAGTTGTACGTAACCATCTCTGTTGGTCCGGTTGGGTAAAACACGATTTGCGCATAGCGACGACCAACAATGAGCGGAATCATGTAGTCGGAAAAGTTGGTTATTTCCATTGTCCAGCGATTGAAGTAGCCAACATCACCCCAACCGGCGCATTTGCAAACTCCCAGTAAATTGCGACCGGAACTGGAGCGCGAGTACATTTTTGCTGTTGTTCTTGCCTTTCCGCCGATGAATTCTTGGGTATGAGCGAGGATGGTTTCTCGTGGTTCAAGCCAAATGATCTTATCAGTTGGGGCAATGCCTTTTAGGAAGTGGCCACGTGTTGGTATCTGATCAATCATAATCGTACAGCCGGCGTCACAAGCCTCGAAGGGACCTTGCCACAATGCATCGACACATTCCTTGTCGTATGGGTTGTACGTAAACACCGTCCCATGAGTAATAGGCTTCGTTTGGCGATAGTAGAAATTACCCAAAGAAACATCATAAGAGCAAGTTTGCAAGTTTTCTTTGGCAAAAGGCTCGATTACGATTTCGCCCTGTTGTATGTATTCTAGAATTT
>Ga0134125_10006447_pt1 | contig 13296 bp, 10 predicted proteins | sample KB31751_FD_96464 | JGI IMG/M metagenome (GOLD analysis project Ga0134125, IMG submission 96464) | Terrestrial soil microbial communities with excess Nitrogen fertilizer from Kellogg Biological Station, Michigan, USA - KB3-175-1 | ecosystem: Environmental > Terrestrial > Soil > Unclassified ... | reverse complement strand
CCGAACAGATATTGGATGGCGTGGAAGATCGGACTGGCATGCGGCTTCACCGCGACGCGGTCTTCCGGCCGCAGCACCGAGAAGTACAGCGCCGACATGATGGTCGCGAGCGAGGCGGAGGAGGCCTGATGACCGCCGACTTTCAAGCCGTCCTTATTGGGCCGGATATGGTTGGCGTGATGGATGGTCCAGGACGACAGCCAAAGCACCTTGCGGGCCAGCGCCGACAGCATTTCGAGACGTGCGGGTTCGACGGCCATGGCGGTGCCTCCAGACTCGATTGAGAACGTCATGTTAATCCTCCGGCGCGCAGGAAAATTCTCAATTTCTCGCGCTGTACTGAGCTCAATTGGTATAAATTCCCAACGCCAAGCCAATTTTTCAGAGTTTATTCCAATGACAGCCCTCGATGCCATCGACCGCAAAATCCTGAGCCACCTGCAATCCGACGGCCGCATGACCATGCAGGAGTTAGCCGACAAGATCGGGCTTTCGGTCTCCCCCTGCCATCGCCGGGTGAAGCTGTTGGAAGAGCGCGGCGTGATCACGCGCTATATCGCAACCGTGGACCAGAAAGCTGTCGGCCTTCACGTGAGCGTCTTCATTTCCATCAAGCTCGCGCGGCAGAAGGAAGAAGACCTCGACCGCTTCGCGCGCGCGATCTCGAAATGGGAGGAGGTGCTCGAATGCTATCTGATGACCGGCAACCGCGACTATCTCTTGCGCGTGGTCGCGGCGGATCTGTCCTCCTATGAGGCCTTCCTGAAGAACAAGCTGACGCGGCTCGACGGCATCGCCTCGATCGAGTCGAGCTTTGCACTGAGCCAAGTGAAATACTCCATCGCGCTGCCGGTGTGATGACACGTCGTCCCGGCCAAGCGGAGCGCGCTCCGCTTGGCCGGGACGACGCTGGGTTACTTTCGGCGTCGATTTTTCAGCAGCGATGAAGATGCGACTTCGCATTCTCGCGGCGCGATTTGCACCCGAGTTTTGCTCTCACCCTCTCGAACTCAGAGGGCGCAGGGAAGACCGGGTGGCCGCTGCACCCGGGGCCCCCGCGCAAAAGAATTTGCGCGAGCGCGCGTTGACCACAGGTACAGGCGGAGACACTCGGGCCTTCCCTGCGCAATGGTTTACGGCTTACTTCGTACTCTCCCCGGTGAACCAGCTTATTGCCACCGTCGCCGGCGCAATGCGCAAGTATTGTCGCCAACTTAGCGCCTGCATGGGCGCGCCAGGACCATACGACTTCGCCGTCCGCCTCACGTGCCGCTCGTCGATCGGCACATCGGCGTCCACCGCATTCCTGTCCCACGTTTCGTGACGATCGGCCGTAACGCCCCTCTTGCCGGGACAGGATGCGCGAGAGCATCGTGGTGATTTGCCCGACGGCGCAAGCGCGACGGACTGCGACAGAATAACGCGACGGGCAAAATCACTCCGCCTGGTTGGGACGCGCACTAGCAGCCGGACAACGACTCATCATGCCCGGGCTTGACCCGCCTGCGGTGCAGAAGCCCGCTCAGCGAGGCGAAGTCCCGGTCATCGATGCCTTTCTTTGCACGGCGGCAAAGACGTGGATGGCCGGGACAAGCCCGGCCATGACGTTGGGGATGCAGCCGTTGAACTCCGTGGAGCAGCAACGATCAGAGAATCTTCCGCGCCGCCAGGTTCCGCATCAAAGCCCCGACCCCGAACGTCCACGGCTCGCACTCGTCGCTTCCGCGCATGCGGTTGACGAGCTTGCCGAGCTTGGGTGCGGCGATCGTGACAATGTCGTCGCGCTTGTGCGTGAAACCCTGCCCCGGCGCATCGCGATCCTTCACGGGTGCGAACATGGTGCCGAGGAACAGCGCGAATCCATCGGGATATTGATGCACCGCGCCGATGGTCTGAGCCACGAGGTCGGTCGGATCGCGGCTGATTTTGCCGATCGACGAGTGACCTTCGAGTACAAAACCGTCCGGCCCGGTCACGGTGAGCGCGACCTCCATCCTGCGGACATCGTCGAGCGAGAATGTCGCGTCGAACAGGCGTAACAGCGGGCCGATGGCGCAGGAGGCGTTGTTGTCCTTGGCCTTGGATAAGAGCAGCGCCGAGCGGCCCTCGAAATCGCGCAGGTTGACGTCATTGCCGAGCGTCGCGCCGACGATGCGCCCCTGGCTCGACACAGCGAGCACGACCTCTGGCTCCGGATTATTCCACGTCGATTTGGGATGCAGGCCGGCATCCATCCCCGTGCCGACGGAGGAGAGCACCGCCGCCTTGGTGAAGACCTCCGCATCGGGACCGATGCCGACTTCCAGATATTGGCTCCAGGCGTTGTGTTCGATCAGCGCCTGTTTCAGCCGCATCGCCTCCGCCGATCCCGGCTTGAGCTTTGACAGATCGTCGCCAACGAGGCGCACGACCTCCTTGCGGATCGCCTCGGCGGAAGCCGGATTGCCGCGCGCCCGTTCCTCGATCACCCGCTCCAGCATCGAGATCGCGAAGGTGACGCCGGCGGCTTTCAGCACCTGCAGGTCGACCGGCGCGAGCAGCCAGGGCTTTTGCCGGTCGCGACGATCGGGCGGCGTGTTCGCCAGGAGTTGATCGAGATCGCCGATGCGCTCCCCCTTGCTCGCGCGCAGCGCCTGTGCCGGATCGTCATGGTCGCAGAGCGCGCTCACGGTCGGGAACTGCGCGCTGACGTCGAACACGCCGTCGTCGCGAACGGCGACCACGGCGGGCCCGTCGACCCGGGGGAGCCAAGCTCGTCCGACCAGGGTGCCGCGCGTACCGTCCTCGGGCAGGACGTCTTTTTGTGCGAGTGTGATCATGGAGGTCACGGGTTTCCCTTCATCAGTTTCTTATCATCGGGCGCGCATTCGCGCGACCCGTTGGCTCATCCTGGCTACGGTTGCGGCCTTGGATTTACGACTATCGATAGTCCCAGCGCAAGCCGCCGTTATACCCGCGAGGCAAAGGCTCACGCATTCGGCGACGGCTTGGCCGCCGTCGCAAGCATCTGCGAGCAGCGCACGCGCTCACGATGCGCCGTGTAGAGCCCGCTTCCAACGATGCAGGCCGCGCCGGTGATGGTCCAGACGTCGGGCACTTCGCCGAAGACGAGAAAGCCGAGGAAGGTCACCCACATCAGCTGGGTGTAGGAGAACGGCGCCAGCACCGACGCATCGGCATAGCGGAAGGCGAGCACGACGATCCATTGGCCGGCGGTCGAGGCGACGCCCACGAGGAGCCCGAACAGAATATCGTGCCAGGTCGGCGTGACCCAGACCGACGGCACGAGCGCGGTCAAGATGCAGACGCCCGCGAGCGACGAATAGGTCATGGTGGTCAACACCTGCTCGCGCCCGCTCATCATCCGCGTCATGATCAGCGTGAACGCCCAGCACAGCGCCGAAAAGATGGGGAAGAACGCCGCCACGTGAAAAGCGCTGGTGCCCGGTCGCAGGATGATCAGCACGCCGACCAGCCCGAGCGCAGTGGCCAGCCAGCGGCGCACGCCCACGATTTCGGACAGAAAAATGACCGAGAGCGCGGTGACGAACAGCGGCGAGACGAAGCCGGTCGCGGAAGCGACCGCCATCGGCAGGTAGCGCAGACCGGAGATGAAGAACAGCGAGGAACCGAGCAGCGCCGTGCCTCGCAGCAATTGCAGCGGCAGCCGTTCGGTCTTCAGCGCAAACAGCGGCGTTCCCGGCAGCATCGCCGGCACCATGATCAGCGCAAATACGACGAAGCGGATCCAGGCGATCTCGATCGAGGGCAGCGTCGCCGACAGATATTTCGAGGTCACGTCGGAAGTGCCGAGAAAGATCGTCGACAGCAGGATCAGCGCGATGCCCTTGAAGGGATGATCTGCACGCGCCGGCGCGTGACGACGCGCGTCGGATCTCTTGTTCGGCAGAGGCAATGATTCACTGTCCAGCCTTGCGGCTGCGGCGGGCGGCGGGGTCACGGCGGAACTCGAGCGCGGAAATAAACCGAATCGGGAGGGCTATAAAAAACGCCAAATGGCCGGCATCGGCAATCCCCGAAAACTACGCGGCCGATATGCGCACCGCGTTGTAAGATTTTGTTAGGAAATGTGCGGCTGCGCTACGCCACGGCAATATTGGTCATCGCCCGGCTCGACCGGGCGATCCAGTATTCCAGAGACGCCTGAAATTAAACCGAGAAAGCACGGCGTACTGGATTCCCCGCTTTCGCGGGGAATGACAGAAAATGCGGGGAATGATCGCGAGATTCACAGCATCGGCAGGCTCCGCGGTCTCTCGCCGCGTGGAAAGGCCCGATCCAGCACCGCTATCTCGCTTTCGCTCAAGGAGAAATCACCGGCAGCCGCGTTCTCGGCCGCATGTTCCGCGGTCGACGCCTTGGGGATCGCAAACACCGTAGATTTACGGGTGAGAAAGGCGAGCGCGACCTGGCGCGGCGTAGCGCCATGCGCCTTCGCGATTTGCTGCAGCACCTCACCCGCCTTGCTCTTTGGCGCGGGAAAATCATCGTGCCCGAAGGGCGAGTACGCAACGACGGCGACTTTGTGCTTTTCGCACCAGGGGATCACCGCGTGCTCGATCGCGCGTTCCTTCAAGTGATAGAGCACCTAGTTGCAGGCGATCTTGCCCTCACCTGCCACATCGAGCATCTCAGCAAGATCGTCCGCATCAAAATTGCTGACGCCCTAGCTCCGGATCTTACCGGCGCGCACGAGTTCCTCGAAAGCGGCGACGGTGTCAGCGAGCGGATAAGAGCCGCGCCAATGCAGGAGGTAACAATCGAGGTAGTCGGTCTTGAGCCGTCTGAGCGATCGCTCGCAAGCGGCGATCGTGCCCTTGCGCGACGCGTTGCTGGGCAGGACTTTCGAGACCAGGAACACTTGATCGCGCTGGCCTGCCATCGCTTCGGCAATCACCAATTCTGCATCGCCGTACATTTCGGCGGTGTCGATATGGGTCATGCCGAGCTCGATGCCGCGGCGGAGTGCGGCAACCGCAGCCTTGCGGTCGCCGCTATCGATATACCAGGTGCCCTGCCCGATCACGGGCACGCTGACGGAGGTGGAGCCGAAAGGATATGATTTCATGGTCGCCTAACGCATCTCCTTCAATTCAGTTCATTGAGATCCGCGACCAGCACCGTGCCGGTTGCGGATTCCGTGATGTAGAGACGGTCGCGGTTCGGTCCGCCGATCGCGAGATTGGTGCAGCTATGGCCGGCGCAGGATTTGATGCGCGCGATCATCTCGCCATTGGGCGCGAACACGAAGACGTGGCCGAGCGAGGCGTGGGCGACGAACAGCCGGCCCGCTTTGTCCATGGTCATGCCGTCAGGACCGCTGGTGCCGAACAGGGAACAGAAACGACCGACCTTGGAGACGCTGCCGTCCCGCATAAAGGGCAGCCGCCACACCGCATTGTCGCGTGTCATCGCCACGAACAGAACCTTCTCAGCTGGATCGAGCACGAGACCGTTCGGGCTGATGCCGGTGTGCAGCAGGCAATCGAGCCGCCCGCTCGCCGCCAGCCGATAGACCCGACCGCTCGGATCGTGCAAACCTGTCTGCCCCTGATCGGTGAAATAGATGTCGCCATTGGAGGCGATATGCAGGTCGTTGCAGCCGCGGAAGGATTCCGAATTGCGCGAGCGCAACAGCGGCAACATGCTTCCCGCCTTCGCATCGAGCTGCATCAGCCCATGCCTGTAATCGGCGACGAAAATGCGGCCGCCCGCGTCGATCTTCAGCCCGTTCGGCCAGCCGTCATACTCGACGACCAGCGACCATTCGCCAGCGGGCGAAATCTTGAAAATGCGGCCGAAGGGAATGTCGACGATGTAGAGGTTGCCGGCCGCATCGAAGGACGGGCCCTCGATGAAACAATCGGTGCCAAGACCGGGCCGGTTGGCATCGGCCCATTCGGTTGCCTCTTTGCGGCGGAAATGTTGCGGCATCGCCGAGAACACGCGTGTCTCGATCAGCCGCGGCGGCGTTTCCAGATAGAGCATTTTTGTTGGTCACCTGCGGTTCGAACAGGTGCAACATAGAGGAGATGAGCAGTGGCGTCGATTGGCGCAGCTCTGCGTGTTCCCACGCACTGTCATTCCGGGGCACGCGAAGCGTGAACCCGGAATCTCGAGATTCCGGGTTCACTCGCTTCGCGAGTGCCCCGGAATGACGGGGTCAAATCACCCACCCGCGCCCGCGACGCGCGCTTGCTCGGAATGCGCGCCTGCCTCTCCGATCAGCCGCTTCAATTCGGGGATGCACGAGCCGCAATTGGTGCCGGCTTTCAATTTTGCGCCAATCTCCGCCGCACTCCTCGCACCAGCAGCGATCGCATCGCAGATGGTGGCGCGGCCGACGCCGAAGCAGGCACAGACGATCGGACCTGCGCTGGCAAGGCGTTCGCTGGAATGCCCCGAGAGCAGCATGGCACGTGCCGCGTCGCTGAGCGCACTTTCCGCGAACAGACCTTTGAGCATGTCCCAATCACCCGCGTCATGCGCGGGACCGACAAAGAGGCAGACGTCGATGCGCCCATCGGCAAAGGACGCCGCGCGGTAGACGCCGCCGCCGAAATCCCTGTATTCGGCAAGGTCCTCGTCGGCCACGCTGCGCAGCCAGGCCGGCCAGCGCGCCAGATCCCCATTGTCGGCGAACAGATAGCCGTAGCCCCCGGCCACCGCGACGCGCGCCCACCAGGCATTGTCTGGCGGTTTGATTTCCTGGCGTGACAGCACGAAGCCGCGGAACACATAGTCGTGCGGCACAATCGAGGCCGGCGTCGCTTTCGATTCCGGCTGGCCCGAATACGGATCGGTGAAGGGCGCGACCAGCGCGCCGACCCGCGCGGTCGAACTGGTCGCCCCGCTCCAGTGGATCGGCGCAAACAGCATGCCGCGCTGCTGTTGCTCGGTGACGACAGCTTTCAGAATGCACTGGCCGTAATCGGTGGTGACGCGGGCAAAGCTGTCATCGATGACGCCGAACCGGCGGGCATCATCCGGGTGAATTTCGACGAACGGCTCGGGCAGATGCGAGGAAAGGCGCGGGCTCAGACCGCTGCGAGTCATGGTGTGCCACTGGTCGCGGATGCGACCGGTGTTCAGCCGCAGCGGCCGGCCTGCGCTGGTCTCGCTCCGCAGTCGTGGCAGCTCGGGCGCGACAAAGCGCGCCTTGCGGTCGGGTGCGTAAAACCCGCCGTCGGCGAAGAAGCGTCGCTGGGGCTCGCACTCGCCCGAGGGCAACGGCCACTGCGTCGGCGGCATGGCATCGAAGGCGTCGTCCGAGAGCTCCTTCAACGCGCCGATATCGAAATCGCGGCTGCCATTGTTCTCGAAGGCGGAGAGCGCGGCATGCTCGCGGAAAATCTCGGCGACCGACTTGAACTCGAAAGCCACGCCATACCCCAAGCGCTTGGCGACTTCGCAAATGATCCACCAATCGGGCCTGGCTTCGCCGGGCGCCGGCAGGAAGGCGCGCTGGCGCGAGATGCGCCGCTCGGAATTGGTGACCGTGCCGGATTTCTCGCCCCAGGCCAGCGCCGGGAACAGCACCTGCACGCCCGCATCGACGGTGTCGTTGCGGCAAACATTCTCGGAGACGATGAAGAGCTCGAGCTTCTTCAAGGCCCGCCGCACCACGTCGGCATCCGGCAGCGACACCGCCGGATTGGTGCCCATCACCCACAGCGCCTTGATCTCGCCGCGCGCGATCGCCTCGAACATCTGCACCGCCTTCAGTCCCTCATGGGCGGCGATGTGCGGCGCCTTCCAGAACCGCCGCACCCGGTCGATGTCCGGCGGCGTAAATCCCATATGCGCGGCGAGCTGGTTGGCGAGACCGCCGACTTCGCGCCCACCCATCGCATTCGGCTGTCCCGTCAGCGAGAAAGGCGACGCTCCGATCTTGCCGATCCGCCCCGTTGCGAGATGGCAATTGAGGATGGCGTTGACCTTGTCCGTGCCCTGCGCCGACTGGTTCACGCCTTGCGAATAGAGCGTCACCACACGCTCGGTCTTGGTGAACATCTGGAAGAAAGCGGCAATGTCCGTTTCCGACAAGCCCGTAGCGAGTGCGGTGGCGCCGACACTGCCGGCGATACTGCGCGCCCGTGTCAACGCCCCCTCAAAGCCTGTCGTGTGGGCTTCGATGTAGCTTCTGTCCAGCGCGCCGCTATCCGCCAGATGCACGAGCAGGCCGCAGAAGAGCGCGGTGTCGGTGCCGGGCCTCAGCCCCAAAAACAAACCGGCCTCGCCGGCGCTGTCGGTGCGGCGCGGATCGATCACCACTATGCGCGCGCCGCGCTTCTGCTTGTTCGCGAGCATCCGCTGATACAGGATCGGATGGCACCAGGCTGCGTTGGAGCCGACCAGCACCAACAGATCGGCCTCGTCGATATCCTCATAGCAGCCGGGCACGGTGTCGGCTCCGAAGGCGCGACGGTGGCCTGCGACGGTGGAGGACATGCACAGCCGCGAATTGGTGTCGACATTGGCCGAGCCGATGAATCCCTTCATCAGCTTGTTGGCGACGTAGTAATCCTCAGTAAGCAACTGCCCCGAGAGATAGAAGGCGACCGCGTCGGCGCCGTCGCGGGCGATGATGTGCTTGAGCCGATGCGCGACATGATCGAGCGCATCGGACCAGGCGACGCGCTCGAGCGAGCCCTTGCAGCGGATCATCGGATGGAGCAATCGGCCTTGGAGCGCAATCGTCTCCCCGAGCGCTGAGCCCTTGGAGCAAAGCCTTCCGAGATTGGCGGGATGCTCGCCATCGCCCGCGATCGTGGCTTCGCCCTTGCCGTCGGGCGTAACGAGCACGCCGCAGCCGACGCCGCAATAAGGGCAGGTGGTTCGCGTCGCCGAAGGCGCTGAAGCGATCGATGTCATGACAATCGGCAAATCATGCAGCTTTGGACCCAAGTGCCAGCGCGCGGCCGAACATCATGGCCTTGCGGATCCGCGCAACCGGCTCGCGCGCGCGGATCAATTCGAGATACCAGAGCGCATCGGCGACATCGCCGATCAGCACCGCGCCGGTCAGCCGCCCCTCTGCGATCACGAGCTTCTTGTAGGTGCCGCGCTTGGCGTCGCTCAACACGATGCTTTCGCTGCCGTCGGCGCCGAGAAAATCGCCCGCGGAAAACACGCTGACGCCTGAAACCTTCAGGTTGGTCGCAACGACGCTGCCGGAATAGGCCGCCTCGCGCCTGGAAAGATGCCGCGCCAGGGCGCGCGCCTGCTCGTAGGCCGGCTCGACCAGGCCGTAGCAGACGCCGCGGTGCTCGGCGCATTCGCCGAGCGCGAAAATGCCTGATACGCTGGTCTGCAAGATATCGTCGACCACGATGCCGCGGTTGACCGTGATGCCGGCTTGCTTTGCCAGCCTTACATTCGGCCTGATGCCGGCGGCGAAGATCAAGGCATCGGCTTCGATCTGCCGGCCGTCGGCGAGCTCTACGCCTTCCACGCAGGCATCTCCGAGAATGCGTGCGGTGTTGGCGTTCAGGAGAACGCTGATGCCCTTGCGCTCGACCAGCGATTTCAGGAGGTGAGCGGCCGGCTCATCGAGCTGGCGCTCCATCAGCCGATCCATCAGATGCACCAACGTCACCGGCGCGCCGGCCTTCGCGAGACCATAGGCGGCTTCCAGGCCGAGCAAGCCGCCGCCGATGACGACCACGCGTTTCCTGTTCGCCGCGAGCGTCAAAAGCAGATCGACATCGCGGCTGTCACGGAAGGTGTTGACGCCGGGAAGGTCCGCGCCGGGTACATTGAGCCGGATCGCCGTCGAGCCGGTCGCCAGCACCAGTTTCGAGAACTCGATGCTTTCGTCGTTTTCGATCTTGAGCTCGCGCCGCCCCACGTCGATCTCGGTAGCCAGCGAGCCGTATTTCAACGTGACGCCGCGCTCGCGCCACCAGGATGCCGACTTCAGCTCAATGTCATGGGAGGCGGTCTCGCCGGCCAGGACCGACGAGAGCAGCACGCGGTTGTACGCAAGCCGCGGCTCGTCGCCGATCACGGCGATGGCGTAGCGGCCGAGCGCGGATTTGACGAGCTCGTCGACCAGGCGCGCGGCCGCCATTCCGTTGCCGACGATGACCAGCGGCTCACCCACGGGAAGTACCTGTTCTCCCTCTTTGGCCACCCTCGCCCGACGAGCCGGGCGAGGACCACGATCGAAGGTGCGACGGACTTAAACGCGGGCCTCGGCGAGGCTGGTTGCGCCAACGGCAGCTGGCGAGCGGCGCAGATAGTGCCACCATGTCAGCGCGAGGCAGGCGGCGTAGAAGCCGAGATAGATGACGAGCGCGAGCTGCGGCCCGCCGGTCAGCGCGATCGACTTGCCGAACCCGCTCGGGATCAGATAGCCGCCGCAGGCACCGACCGCGCCGATGAAACCGAGCGCGGCGCCGCTTTCGATGCTGGCCGCTTTCAGCGCGACGCTGCGCGCCGCTTCGCCCTGGCCCCTCACCTTCCGGAGATTCTGCTCGCGGAAGATCGAGGGGATCATCCGGTAGGTCGAACCGTTGCCGATGCCGGTGGTGACGAACAGGATCAGGAACATCACCAGGAATCCGGCGAAGTCCTTTTCGCCGACGAAGTAGAGAACGCCGATTGTCGCCGCCGCCATGGCGATGAAATTCCAGAAGGTGATGGTCGCGCCGCCGATCCTGTCCGCGAGCAGGCCGCCAAAGGGGCGCGCCAGCGAGCCGACCAGGGGCCCGAGGAAGGCGATGACGATGGTGACGGCGGGAAATTGCGTCTTGATCAGCAGCGGGAACGCAGCGGAGTAGCCGATGAAGGAGCCGAACGTGCCGACATAGATGAAGGACATGATCCAGGTGTGCTTGCGCTTGACGATCGCGAGCTGGTTCTTGATCGAAGCCTTCGCCGTGGTCAGGTTGTTCATGAAGAAGACGGCGCCGAACACCGCGATCGCGATCGGCAGCAGCCACATCAGGCCGGCGTTCTGTAAGTACATGCCGCCGACCGGCGTGGCCTGGTAAAGGTTGATGATGCCCAGCCCCATCAGGATGGGCGTCAAGAGCTGCACGCTGGACACGCCGATATTGCCGCCGGCGGCATTCAAGCCCAGCGCCCAGCCCTTCATGCGATCCGGATAGAAGAAGGAGATGTTGGTCATAGAGGAGGCGAAGTTGCCGCCGCCGAGCCCGGCGGTGGAGGCGACCAGCAGCATCAGCCAGAACGGCGTTTCCGGATGGCTGACGAAATAAGCGAGCGCGAGCGTCGGAATGAACAGCACGGAGGCGCTGAAGATCGTCCAATTGCGACCGCCGAACGTGGTGACGGCAAAAGTGTAGGGGAAGCGCATCAAGGCGCCGATCAGGCCCGGCAGCGCCACCAACTGAAACAACTCATCGGTGGAATAGTGGAAGCCGGCCTGCGGCAGCTTGGTTGCAACGATGCTCCAGATCAGCCAGACCGAAAAGCCGATATGCTCGGCGATGATCGACCAGATCAGATTGCGGCGGGCGATGAACTTGCCTTTTGTATTCCAGAACGTCTCGTCTTCCGGATTCCAGTCTAAGATCCAGATCGGGCTCTTTTCGCTCATAAATCTTCCTTTCGTCGTGCAGCAATGCACGGTGCGCGCGCTGGGAGGCCCCAGTCCGGCGTCTCACTTTTGGGACGAGGATTTGCGAAGAACGGCGTCGGTGGCGTCAGAAGCTGTGTTTCAAGCTTCGTGCCAACGCCGGGCGACGCTAATTTCCGTTATAGAGCAATACGTTATTGAGTTTGCTCAAATATTTTGCAGGCCCAACGTCGCATCAAAAATCGGCGGAGCGCTTATTCCTTGAATAACGATTCGCTTATTTCTTGTGCGCCGCACAAGAAACGAGCAGTTGCCTAAAAGCTGAAGTCAGGCGGGCTGGGCGACTTTCGCGCCTAGCGGTTTTGGTGCCAGGCCCTCGCCCGGTTTCAAATGAAATTCGTAGGTCATCAGGTGCCAAGGCCCGCTCGCCTTGGTACCATCGGGCATCGTCGGATCAGTGCGCCTCCCGACGTTCGCCACCAGTTCGTCCTTCACCCCGAACACCACGTCGGAATCGAGATACTTGTCGCCGCCGATGAATACGTGGGTGATCAGCGGCTCGTAACCGGGCGCGTTGACCAGGAAATGAACATGGGCGGGCCGCATCGGATGGCGGCGCGTCTGCATGATCATCTCGCCGACCGGGCCGTCGGTCGGAATCGGATAGCTGCAGGGCAGGATCGTCTTGAAGAAGAAACGGCCGTCGCTATCCGTGATGAATCGCGCGCGCGATGACGGCCCAGCCGTCTCGAAGGACGGCTTTTGCGAGTCGTAAAAGCCGTCACCATCGGCATGCCAGACGTCGACCGGGATGCTCGCGAGCGGCTTGCCGCCGCGGTCAGTGACGCGGCTTTGCACGAACATCCGCTCGCCTTCGAGCTTGGCCGAGATATCGGTGCCGTGCGGCGTCACCTTGTGCTCGCCGACGTAGAACGGCCCAAGCACCGTGGTCTCGGTCGCGCCGTCGCGGTCGCGGTGGTTCACCGCGTCGACCAGCATGGAGACACCCAGCACGTCCGACAACAGGATGAATTCCTGGCGGATGTCCGAGCATTTCTGCCCGGTCCGCGTCAGAAAATCGATCGCGTAGTTCCATTCCTCGAACGTCAGATCGGTCCTGCGCACATAGTCATGCAGCGATTTCATCAATTCCTGCAGGAGGAATTTCGCGCGTGGGTCCGGCGTCTGCTCAAAACTATTGACGACGGCGGCGGTGAGTTCGGCTTCGTTGAATTGCGTCATTTTGGTTTCCTGCCCGTGGTCTAGATCATGGTCCGATTAGACGGAATCGGATCATGATCCCATCCTTTGTTTGAGCATGATCTTTTCGGAAAACCGGTTTCCATTTTTCCGGATCATGCTCTAGGGATCCTGATCCAAGCCTACACCAGTTGCAGCGGCAGTTAAGCAACCGGTTGGAGCGGAAGCCGGTTTCGGCTATCAAATCCTCCTCCCGCAGCAACCACCGGAAGAGTTCCGATGCTAGCCCCGTCCCTCGCCTCGCCCGAATCCGCCGGCATGTCGGCTCACGCCCTCGACCGTATCGAAGCGCACCTGAAGCAGCGCTATATCGATGCCGGCCGCTTTCCGGGCACCCAGCTCCTGGTCTATCGCCGCGGCAAACTGGTGCACGCGGCCGTGCAGGGCTATGCCGATCTCGAGCGCAAGGTGCCGGTCAAGGACGATACCATCTTCCGCATCTATTCCATGACCAAGCCGATCACCTCGGT
>Ga0134125_10006445_pt1 | contig 13298 bp, 9 predicted proteins | sample KB31751_FD_96464 | JGI IMG/M metagenome (GOLD analysis project Ga0134125, IMG submission 96464) | Terrestrial soil microbial communities with excess Nitrogen fertilizer from Kellogg Biological Station, Michigan, USA - KB3-175-1 | ecosystem: Environmental > Terrestrial > Soil > Unclassified ... | reverse complement strand
GGTCATGCGCGCGTCCCATGCCCACCAGATGCCCCATTCGACTCGTCCCCAGATGCTGCCGGTCGCGAGATTCACCATAGTGAACATGGTGCCAACTTCGACGGCGGAGACCGCCATCGAATCCCACCAGAACTTCTTTCTCACCAGGAACGCGATACTGGCGAGCACGGCGATGCCATAGAAGCAGAATGCCGTGATGGCGGCGGGCACGTGGATGAAGATGATGCGGTAGATCGCGCCCTGGCGCTCGTCGATCGGCAGCACGAGGAAGATGTTGTAGAAGTTGTAGAGCAGCAGCAGCGTGCCGAGGCCGCCGAGGGCGTAAATGGTCCTGGTGCGCAGTGGCGTCATTTTCGGTTCCTTTCCGTTGCAAGCGCGGCGCTCGATTTCACGCGGAGAAGGCGGAGAGCGCGGAGAAAAACATTCATCTATATCACCAGAATAAAGTCGATCAGGTAAACCGCGAGCGAAGTGAAGATCGCGTCAAAGGCGATCAGGTATCGGATGTCGCTCAATACCGCGTTTCCGTTCAGAAGGCCCGTGGTCATTTCCATCCCGAAGATCAGGAGCGGGATCAGGATTGGGTAGAGCAATACGGGCAGCATCAGCTCCCGGAGCCGTACGTTCACTGTAATGGCGCTGAAGGCCGTGCCGACGACAGTGATCCCCCAGGTGGCGAGGACGATCACGAGCATGAGCGCGGCGAAGGAGTTCACCCAATTGATGTTGTAAAAGAGTCCGAACACCGGGAGCGAGATCATTTCGACGAGCAGCAGGAGCAGAAAGCAGGCGACGGCCTTGCCAATGAAGAGCGCCCAACCCGGCGCGCGCGACGCGATGAGGACATCGAGGCAGTCATTCGGAATTTCCCGCGCGAAACTGCGATTGACGATGAGCGCGCCGGCAAAGGCGTAGACGAGCCAGAGGAGCCCGCCGGAGAGAGCGAGTTTCTCTTCGCGATCGAGGTCGAAGGCGAAGCTGAAGAGCACGAGGATCACGAGAGCAAATGAGACGCTCGAGTTGAGTGATTCCTTCGTGCGCCATTCGGTGCGAAGGTCTTTTTGCGCGATTGCGATGGCGGCCATAAGTCCTCGCTTCACGCGCTTTCCCCGTAGGTGCGGTAGAGAAAGCCGGGGTCGAGAAGCATTTCGCTGGAGCGCGGTCCGGTGAAGACAATCCGGCCGCGTTCGAGCAGCGCGACGCCGGTGGCCAGTTCCATCGCTTCGCGAATCTGGTGCGTCGACATGATGATGGTCGCGCCGCGGTGGCGAGCTTCCGCAAGGAGTTGTTGCAGGACGGCGATGGCGCGGTCATCGAGCGAGGTGAAGGGCTCGTCAAGAAGGAGCAACTCTGGGTCGTGGAGGAAAGCGCGGGCGATGGCGAGGCGCTGGCGCATGCCGCGCGAGAACTCGCGCGCGAGTCCGTCTTTGACACGGCCGAGTCCGACGTGATCGAGGGCGGCTTCGGCGGCCTGTTTTGGGTTCTCGATGCCAGCGAGCTTGCCGAAGAGCGTGAGGTTCTCCATGGCGGAGAGGTCGTCGTAGACGCCGATGCCGTGGCCGAGATAGCCGACGCGTCCGGCCACAGTGAGGGAGCCTTTGGAAGGCTTGGAGAGATGCGCGAGGATGCGGAGAAGGGTGGTCTTCCCTGCTCCGTTGCGGCCGAGGAGAGCAAGACACGTCCCCCGATCTACTGTGACGCTGGCGCCGCGTAAGGCTGGGTAGTCGCCGAAGTACTTCCAGACGGCTTCAGCCGCTACGGCGTGCATGGTCGCTCGATGTTTTCGCGGTCTCTAGTGGGTTGCCTTTGCGGTAGAGCAGGATGAAGCCGAGCGCCAGCATGCCGAAGACGGTGGCGAGGATCCACTTCACGGCGCTGACGTTTTGCAGGAATGACGAGTTCGCGGTCAAGAGGCCATAAAGCTTCGGGAGATTTTCGCTGAGGCTCTGGTTGTTGCCGGAGGAGTCGTTGGATTGGTTGAAGAGTCCGGTGCCGGCCACCTGGAAGTCGAGGTTGGGGCCGGTGACGTTGTAGATGGTCGCTTTGCTGGTCGGCTCCTGGCCGAGGGCGGTGACGCCGTCGCCTTTGAACTCCACGCCGACGGGCGCGACGACGCGGAGGGCTTCGGCTTTGGAGAGGATGTGGTCTTTGAACTGGCCGGGGCTGCGGAAGGGCATGGTCCACGCAAGGTCGACGCGGGACTCACCCGGCTTGATGGGGAAGTCTACTTTGAACTGGTTCGGCCGGCCAAGTGGATCGGCGGGGCGGCGAATGGGGAGCCCGCCGGGCGCGAGAACGTTGATCTCGACTTTGCCGTTGGCTTCGGCGGGTAGCTCGAATTGGAGCGTTCCGCCGTCGGGGTCGTTCCAGGTGGTCTTGCCGTCGTTCTTGTAGACGAAACCTTCGTTGACGGTAAGGGTGCCGTCGGGGGCGGGCTCGAGGACGAAGAAGTGCTGCTCGATTTTGGCTTCGCCGGGGTTCTTTGAGGACGGATAGACGGGGATGTTGACGCCGAGCGTCGGAAAGCCCGGGGGCAGGGTTTTGTTGTATTGAACGCCATCGTAGACGGCTTGGAGCAGCAGTGGACCTCCGCCGACACCGGCTTTGACGTCCTGAGGGAAAAGGAATTTGCCGGTGGTGTCGGTTTTGGCGGTGCCGAGGGATTGGGGACCTTGTTGAGTTGTTTGAAAAAGAGAGACGGTGGCGTTAACGGCAGGTTTGTTGGTGGCCGCGTTGATGACGAAGCCGTCGACGGCGGCGTGGGCGGTGGGCACGAGAAGTGCCAGCGCGAAGACAGCGAGGATGAGGAGCCTTGATTGAGTTGCGGGATTGGCAAGCCCGCGAAGGTTGCCAACCTGCCCCACATGGCTTGCCTGGGATGGACAGGCACAGTGCAGAGTTGAGGCAGAGAGGCTCTGGGTAAGGCGGTAGCGGGGAAAAGGCTTCATGCGGCCACCGGCTTTCCGCATTCGGGGCAGAATCTGGGGGCTTTGTCGAATGTTGCCCCGCAGTTCACGCACGCACACTTTTTCGGTTGGGGTGCGACTGGTTGGGGCTTTACGCCGAGTTCATTCTTTATACGATCCGTTTCAGCCATGACATGGGCGAGGTCCTTTTGGAGCTCGAGTTTGGTTGCCTGGTAATCCTCGTCGGAGAGCTTGTCAAGACGATATTCGAACTGGAGATCGCGCAGATTCTCGTAGATCGCGGCTTTGCGCTCCTCGAGGTGCTTGAAGGGTGATTCCGGCGCGGGTTTGGGGATGTCCTTCGCGCGGATGAAGAGCAGGAAGGCAATCATCGCTGCGCCGAGGAGGGCGCCGAGGATGAGGTTGAGGTCCACGAGTACGCTATTCCAGTCTTTCGGTTTCTTTTTCGATGGCGTCGCGGTAGCGCGCTAACGCCGGATCGTTATCGGGTGCCGGCGCGCCGCCGGCGGCAGCCGGCGTGAGCGGGCGATGGCCTGGTTTGCCCGATTTGATGCGGCGCAGGATGTAGATGATGGCGAGGAGGCCAAGGCCGAGCGAGATGTAGGGGATCGTCCAGAAGTATGAGTTCGGGTCGTGACGGAAGATTTTTTCGCCGTACTGCTTAATAAAAGCCTGGATGATTTGGGCGTCGGATTGGCCGCCGGTCTGCATTTCGTAGATCTGGGTGCGGGCGGGTTTACAGAAGTGGCACTGGCCCGAGGACATCTGGCAGTTGAGGTTTTCCTGGCAGGCCCCGCACTGGCAGGAGAGGTGGTTGCCTACGCGTTTGACCTGGTCGGATTCGATTTGGGCTTCGGTTTGGGCGTGAAGATGGACGGAGAGTGCGGTGAAGAGGAAGACTATCGCGATCGCCAGGACGGCGGCAAGATTGCCGCCGCTGCAGGCACGAGTGCCCGCGCCACGAGCTTCCAGCAACGAACTAGGCTTTGACCGGGGCATTGGTTTTCGCGATTCCTACTACTTCGGTGCGCGCGTATGAGCGTGCGACTTTGCTCGGCACCAGGCAGACGAAGGTGCCGAAGATCATCACTACGGTGCCTACCCAGATCCAGGTCACGAGCGGAAAGACATACGCCTGCAGGGTCGCTACGTCTCCGTTTCTTGCGGCGAAATTGATGTAGAGGTCCTCATTCAGACGTGTGCGGAGGGCGACCTCCGCGGTTCCTTGCTGGGCAATTTTGTAGAAGCGGCGTGTGGGTTCAAGCGTCCCGAGGGGCTTACCGTTTTTCGATACGTCGAGAATGGCGGTGTCCCACTGGTAGTCGGACGTCTCGCCTTGCGTCAAATCGACGACTTTCAGGTTGTACGCGCCGACCTCCAGACTGCTGCCTTTGGCCACTTCACCGATAGCGGTCTGATTGAACGGATGGCCCGCCCACCCGATGAACATCAGCACGATCCCCATGTGGACGAGATAGCCACCGTAGCGGCGCGTATTGCGGTGCGACAGCTCGATCATCGCGGGGATAAAGCCGATTTTCGTCTTCTCCTTGATGGCCGTCGAGCCGCGATAGAACTCGGCGAAGATGGTCGCGGCGACGAAGAAGCAGAGTCCGAGGGAGATGATCGAGTAGGGGTAGCGCATGCCGCCCGCGTAGAGCGCGGCGATGACGACGAGCATGCCGACGCCGGGCCACTGGAAGTTCTTGCGCAGGCTTTCCATGGAGGTGCGCCGCCAGGCAAAGAGCGGTCCGACGCCCGTGAGGAAGAGCAGGAAGAGACCGATGGGCACCATCAGGCGATTGAACCAGACGGCGTCGAGCGAGATCTTTTCCGTCGAGAATTTTTCGGAGAGCACCGGGAACATGGTGCCCCAGAGGACGGCGAAGCAGCTCGCGAGCAGGATCAGGTTGTTGAACAGGAAGCTCGATTCGCGGGAGACGACACTTTCGAGCTCGGCTTCGGATTTCAGGAAGTCGAGGCGGTCGAGAATCAGCCAGAGCGTGGCGGCGATGCCGATGGCGAGGAAGCCGACGAAGTACTTCCCAATGGGAGATTCGGCGAAGGCGTGCACCGAGCTGATGATGCCCGAGCGTGTCAGGAACGTGCCGTAGATGCAGAGGAAGAACGTGGCGCCGATCAGCACCATGTTCCAGACCTTCATCATGCCCTTCTTTTCCTGCATCATGACGGAATGCAGGAAGGCGGTGGCTGCGAGCCAGGGCAGAAGCGATGCGTTTTCGACGGGATCCCACATCCAGTAGCCGCCCCAGCCGAGGACGTGATAGGCCCAGGCGGAGCCGAGCATGATGCCGGTGCCCTGGAAGAGCCAGGTGACGATGGTCCAGCGGCGGGTGGTGTGGATCCAGCTATCGCCAGGGGCTTTGGAGATCAGGGACGCCATGGCGAAGGCGAACGGCACGGCGAAGCCGACGTAGCCCAAGTAAAGCATCGGCGGGTGGATGACCATCGCCCAATACTGCAGGAGCGGGTTGAGTCCCATGCCATCGGGAACGCTGGTGATGACCTTGTCGAGAGCAAGAACCTGGAAGGGGCTGACGACGAAGGCGTTGAGGGTGAGGAAGAAGATCTGGACGCTCGAGAGGATGGCGACGACCCAAGGCATCAACAGGCGGTGCTTGCCGCGGCCGGTGATGACGACGACAGCACCATAGGTGGAGAGGATCCAACTCCAGAAGAGGAGCGAGCCTTCCTGACCGCCCCACCACGCAGAGAACTTGTAGAACAGCGGCATGGCGCGGTTGGTGTGCGAGGCGACGTAAGCCATGCGCATGTCACCCGTCATGAGCGAATAGATGAGAATACCGGCGGCGCTCGAGATCAGGAACCAGACGGCGAGGACGGCGCGCTCGCCGCTGAGGGCGAGGAAGGGCTTGTTCCGGACGCGTCCGATGACGCTCGCGACGATCGCGTAGAGGCAGATACAGAACGCCAGCAGGAGCGCTAGTGCGCCGAGGTTTTCCATGAGAGTGGGGTCCTTCTTATTGGTTCGGGGAAGATCTTTTGGTCACCGATGAACACGGATAAGGCAACTTTTTTGCAACTACAGGCTCGAGCGCATTTGCTTTTGCAGTTGCTCGGGCGCCGCGCCGGGCTTCGGGGCATATTTCGAGGCGCATTTGGCCTGGATTTCGGTGGCATGGAAAGTGCCGTCGGGTCCGAGGCGTCCGTCGGCGAGGGCCTGCGCGCCGTCTTTGAATGTGTCGGGGAGCGGGTCGCGGCCTTCGTACGAGACTTTAAGGAGTTGCTTCGCGCCATCAGGGTTCACCTGCGTGAGGATGAAGGTGACAGCTCCGCCGGCGTGGACGATGGAGTTGTTCTGGACGTCTCCGCCGACGCGGACATGGCGGGTTTGGGCGGCGTTGCCCATGCCGCGCAACTCGCTGATGGTCTTGTAATAGGTGGTGTTGCCCTGGAGGCCGGAGTACGCGAGGAAGCCGAGCGATCCGACGATGATCGCCATCAGGATGGCAAATTTTCCGTACTTGTTCATTTAGGCGGCTCCTTTGACTAGCGCTGGGGCTTGAATCTTTAGTATACGCCCGACTTTCGAGTATATGACGGGCGGGTGCACGTCGGGCTTCCTTGTATATGAAGACGTCGCGCGTGGCCGGAAGGTTGCTCGCGCTATGATATCCCGCCGTTTGTTTTCAGCGGGTTGCTGACTTAGCTCAGAAATGGGCTGCTTCGGCTCCGGCGGACGGGAACGATTCGCGCCGGCCCGGGGGCATCGGGCGCGGACGGCGGGGTGCGGCGGTCCTGCCTCTCGCGACGTTCGCCGTCGAGGACGACGGCGGCGGCGAGGGTCCTCGACGTGCCTCGGTTCGGCCTCCGCGCAATTCAGCGACACACGCTTGCTGATACCGCAGTGGTGAAGCGCCTTGACTCCGTGGAACGGCCCATATATAGTGACCGGCACTCGGCGGTAGTCAAAGGAGGGTGGCGATGAGGCTACTTGCAGCCGTTTTTGTACTCTGCGGACTGGCGTTAGCGCAGAGTGATCGCGGAAGCATAACGGGGGTAATCACCGATCCAGGTGGCGGCGTGGTGCCGGCGACCCAGGTGCAGGCGAGAAACACGGCGACTGGAGGGGTATATCAGGCGGTCAGCACGGGGACCGGCAACTATACGATCAGCGAACTGCCCGCTGGACCCTACGAACTCTCAGTGACGGTCGCAGGCTTCAAGAAATTCGTCAGGCAAGGGCTTGATCTGCAAGTGGGCCAGACATTGCGCGTCGACCCGACACTGGAAGTTGGCGCGGCATCGGAATCCATCACCATAACGGAAGCCGCTACGTTGCTGAAGACCGAAAGCGGCGAGTTGAGCCACAACATCACATCGCAACGCGCCGATGAACTCCCGATGGGTCAGATCGGCGGCATCCGGAATATGCTGACGGTGGCGCAATTGCTGCCGGGCGTCGTGTACACGCCCGGTAACGTTCGCCTGAACGGCGCGCCCACCAATACGCAGAACACGAGGATCGACGGCCAGGATGCGACATATGGCCTGGGCCAGATCCTTAATTCCGTGGCCCAGCCGAGCGTGGATGCGATTCAGGAGTACTCGGTGCAAACCAGCAATTACGCCGCGGAATTTGGGCAGGCGGGCGGCGGCGTTTTCAACGTCACCATGCGATCCGGTACCAATCAGTTCCATGGGAGCGGGTACGAGTACTTCGCGAACGAAGCACTCAACTCGTATGGATCTTTCACGCACACGCGAGGCAGGTTCCGCAGGAACGACTACGGCTTCACCGTGGGTGGTCCCGTATGGCTTCCCAAAGTGTATGACGGGCGCAATAAGACGTTTTTCTTCTTCTCCTGGGAAGATCTTCCGCAGTCGACCCTCAACACCACTACATTCAATACGGTTCCGACGGCGGCGTTTCGGAACGGCGATTTCAGCGGGGCCATGGCAGCGGCGGGTAACAGGGTGTTGTCGACCGATATCCTGGGGCGCCCTATCATCCAAAATGCGATTTACGATCCGAAGACGGAGCGGACTGAGGTCGTGAATGGTCAGGGTTATCTGGTCAGGGATGTGTTCTCCGGCAACAGGATCCCTGCAAGTCAGATGGACCCGGTCGCGCTGAAAGTTCAGGCGCTGGTGCCGGCGCCGGCGGGTCCGAACGCCGGCCTTGCGATCAACAATGGCCTCTATCCATTCCCAACAGACAACCGAAACTACATTTCGTCGCTGAAGCTCGATCACATGCTGAGTTCGCGGCACAAGCTGAGTTTCTTCTGGTCGCGGACGATTTCGGAGTCGAATTACTCTCCCGGGGCTCCGTTTGGCGGAGGCGCGGAGGGCTTGCCGCAGCCGATTTCGGAAGCATCCAGCACACGCTTCTACGGGCACAGGTACACGCTGAACTATGACTATACGGTGACACCAACGATTCTGTTGCATTTGGGGGCCGGGTACCAGGATTCCGGGCTGACTACGTTCGCCCAGACCACCGGCTATGACCCCACTAAAGAGCTGGGATTGAAAGGCCCATTTCAGCCGTACACATTTCCGAATTTCTTCGGGATGTTGAGTGCACAATACGGCGGATTGAAGAACCTGGGCGAAATCATTCAAGGCGAGCAAAACACCCTCATGCAAAAGCCCACCGCGGCGGCAGCGCTGACCTGGGTTCGGAACAATCACACATATAAGTTCGGCGGAGAGATGCGCCTGCAGGGCTTTCCCAACTACAACAATCTCGGAACCAATGGCAGCTACACGTTCAGCGCGGCGCAGACGGCTCTGCCTTACCTGAACACGACCACAGTGGGAGGATCGAGCATCGGTTTTCCTTACGCGAGTTTTCTGCTGGGGCTGGTGGACAACGCAAATATTCGAGTGCCGGCGGTCTCGCGCCTGGGAAATCAGCAATGGGGCGGATACGCGCAGGACACATGGAAAGTGACGCGTAAATTCACCCTCGACTATGGGTTGCGCTACGACTATTCGAACTATCAACATGAGGAGTATGGGCGGCAGGCGAATTTCTCGCCGACGACACCGAATCCGAGCGCGGGTGGACTGCTTGGCGCAGCAATCTATGAAGGCACGCTACCGGGGCGTTGCAACTGCAGCTTCGCGCACAACTATCCGTGGGCGTTCGGGCCGCGGCTCGGCTTTGCTTACCAGATCACCACGAAGACCGTGGCGCGGGGAGGCTTCGGCGTTATTTATAACGGCACGGCGAACAACAACATCGCCACGCGCGCGGTCACATCGTCGAACCCGTTCAGCTCGCCCGCTTTCGGCGAGCCGGCTATGGTGCTGAATCAAGGCGTACCGTTCACGGCGGCGCAGATCGCATGGCCGAATTTCAGCCCCGGATATTACCCGCTGCCGGGTCTTGCGGGGCCTGTTTCTTACATTGATCAGAACGCCGGGCGGCCTGCCCGTCAGTATGAATGGAGTTTCGGAGTGCAGCGCGAGATCATCCGCGATCTGGTGGTGGAGGCGACGTATGTGGGGAACCGCGGTATCTGGTGGCCTGCCGGAATCCTCGCCAATTACAACGCGAACACGCCGGAATCACTGCAGGCGTACGGGCTCGACATAAACAATAAGGCGGATCGGGATATCCTGAACGCGCCGTTGAATTCGACGGCCGCGGGGCGATTCCAGAACAAGCTGCCGTACCCGGGTTTTCCGCCCACATCAACGGTGGCGCAGTCGCTGCGTCCATATCCGCAGTTCAGTTCGGGACTGGCGCCGACGTGGGCGCCACTGGGCGAGACCTGGTACAACTCGCTGCAGGTGAAGGCGACCAAGCGGCTGTCCCATGGTATCGACTTCACGTATGCATTCAGCTTTCAGAAGTCGCTCAACCTGGGCTCGGAGAGCGATGGCGGAGGTGGCCAGGTCAATGACGTGTTTAACCGGGCGCAGAACAAGGTGCTTTCCGCGATGGACCAGAAGTTCGCACATGTGCTGGCAGCCAACTACACATTGCCGAAATGGGAACGCAACAAGATCGTCTCTTTCATCGTGAAAGACTGGCAGATTGGCGCCATTCTGAATTACGCGAGCGGCTTCCCGATTCTGTCGCCCTTCGCGCAGAACAACTTGAATACGCTGCTGTTCCGGGGCGGGCCAGCGGGAAGCCAGGGAACGTTCGCCAACCGCGTGCCGGGGGTGCCGCTGTTCACGCAGGATCTCAATTGCGGCTGCTTCGATCCGAACACGACGTTTGTGCTGAATCCGAAAGCATGGACCGATCCGGCGCCGGGCCAGTTCGGTACGGCGGCCGCTTATTACAGTGATTACCGGCAACGGCGCCGTCCGCAGGAATCGCTCAGCTTTGGGCGTGTTTTCAGAATCAGGGAGCGGGCCAGCCTGAGCGTGCGGGCTGAGTTCACCAATGTTTTCAATCGGACGGTGCTGCCGAATCCGGTTTCGACCAACGCGTTGCAAAATCAGACAAGGGTCAACAACAGCGATCCAAACAGCGCTACGACGGGCGGGTTCGGGTGGCTGAGCACCGCCGGCGCCGGCACGCCGAGGCAAGGGCAGATCGTGGCGCGGTTCCGGTTCTGAAGAATGCTGGTGGGGCGGCCGGGCCGCAAAAAGGAATCGAACTGAGATCATTCAAGACTTGTCGGTCACCAGGTCGCCGTGTAGTTGGAAACTTGTGAGGGGACACGGCGATTGAGGCCGCATCCGTGCCAACACCCACCTGGTCGAAGCGATGGCCTGGATCAGGCTGGTTTGTTTATCCGGATCAGTTGATCGCCAAAAGTCGGGCAGGGCCCTGGCCGCGTCTATACTGGTTGCCTGACGCATGAAATCCGCGTCGAACGTGCAGAGAATGATGTCGGAATGGAGCTCTGTCCGGCGCAAATGGAGTTGGAGGAAATGACGGCGATTGTGCGTCAGCAGGAGGCACCGAGGCGTTCGCCTTTCCAGCCTTCAGTCGTGGCCGAGGTTGCGCAGTTCCACAACAACCAGTAGTGCGATGTTCTCGTTCGAATAGAACAGCGCCACTTTGCCATCTGGTTCTCGTGAATCTGCTATCCATTTCGGCGGCGTGAGAAGGTGTGTGATTCCGGCGCTCACCAGGTCTTCTGCGCGAAGAGCAGGATATGCAGCGAGCAAAACTTGCTTGGTCACTCCGTCGCGCCTCGCGTCTTCCAGCAGCACGCTTCGCCGCCGCGGACATCAGGGCGAGATTCGATGCCGCAAAAGACTGTCGCGCAGTCGGCCACGTCAGCGGAATCGGAGAATCGCGGGACGGTCCACCGATCAGGCACGCCCTTGAGATATGGGGTTGGGGAGCGCCGGCGGCGCGCAGCGGCGTCCTGGATGATAGTCCTGGACGATGGTCCGCTTTGACGACTATTCCCTGCAGTCGCTCGGCTGCTCTCGGTGTTCAAGGCCTCCCATCAGATCGTCAGATTACGGGAAGATCGAGAGGTTCGCATTTCCTTCAGGAAGTGACGTCCCAGTGCAGGACAAGTGACGGTTGGATCTTTCAATGCGCATTGCTGGGAACTTATTGCGCGGCGAAACGAAAAGCCCCCGGCTTGGGCTTCAAAATGGAAGCCGGGGGCTTTTGCTCGTGTAAAGGTCCAGCCTACCGGCTGACCTGGAGGCTGGTTCCACTACCAGGGGCGCCGCTGCCGTTGTCACCGCTGGAGACAACCTTCACCCAGAGTGCATCCTTTTCCTTGTAGTACGAGGTGGCGCTGGCCTTACGCAGCGCATCCAGGCTGTCCTGCGGCGCACCCGAGGCCGCGGTTGTGAATCCCGGCAGGTCAAAGATCACCCACGAGCCGGCATCCATTTCCGTCAGGGAGAGGGACACGGTGGGCCTTTCGGTGGTTACCTTGATCTCGGTACCCGCTCGTACGTTGGTGCCCGTTACGTTGTACTCCTTGCCGTTGCGGCTGAGAACGACTGGCGGCTGAGCAGGAGCTGCACCAGCGCCTCTGCCTGGTCCTCCTCTGCCGACAGCGCCAGCGCCACGGCCAGGCCCGACATTGGCTGCGCCACCGGGACCCCCATAGGCTGGGCTCCCCCCAGGACCGCCAGGACCACCGGGGCCGCCGTTACCAGCGCCCGGACCTCCAGCTACCACGGCTCCGCCTTGAACAGCGCCAGGACCGGCACCGGCGCCACGAGCGCCGCCGCCGAATCCACGTCCGCCGCCCCCGCCAAGTCCACGCCCTCCTCCTGGGCCGCCAACATTCAGGCGCCCGACATCGCCCTTGCACACGGCCGCGTTCCAGGTGGGCTTGACCTCACAGGCTCCCGCGTCGGCTGCGATGCTGTCGTTGACGCCGTCATTGATGAGAACGTAGGAATTCGGACCACCGCCAAGCGAGCCGTCCTTGTCGCGGATGACCGCAGTCTTGTAGGCCGTACTGCCTCCGTTATCGTTGGCCCACTTACGCTCCATCGGCGGGAAATACACCGGTTTGGCGTTGACGAATTTCAGGTGCTCGAGGGAGTTATTGGAGCTGACCCCGAAGCTGGTGTACAGCAGATAAGAGATTGCTCCCGTCTTGCGAGTGGCGTTGTCCTCGTAATTCACGAAGGTGTCGTTCACCACGTCATGCCGGTAATCGTAGTACTCGTAGCCACGGATCGGGTAATCCGGCATTTCGGGCTTCGGCAAGCTGCGGCCGTAAGCCATTTCCTCCGGCGTCCGGGGGTTGCCGATATTCTCGGTCTCGCCCACGAACAGCGAGTCGATGACCTTTGACGTAAACGCATAACGGCCGAATTCGCCAGACGCGTGCGTGAAGCCGATCGCGTTGTCGGCCAGCTTCACATTCCTGAATACGTGCATCTCACCGCGGCCCCAGATGGCGCCATTCCGATTCTTGTATGCGGTGAGATCCTGGAAAACCGATTCGACCGCCTTGCTGTTCGGGTCAGCGGGATTTTCATGCCCGGTATGCGAGCTGCCGGTAACACTGAAACGGCCATCTGGGGCAACATTTCGGTCGAACATGAAGGAGTCGTAATTGGAGTGGGCGACGTTACCCTTGAACTCGCGGAATGGCGTTCGACGCGGCCAGGTTGCCTTACTGATCTCCGTGCCTTCGAACTTACCCGTCGGGTGCTCCGGCAAAGACATCCAGAAGCCGTTCGAGTCGGAACCCGCGGCCACGTTATCCCGGTAAATATTGTCCGGATTGGTGATCCAGAACGTCGCCGCCGTGTTGTCCGAGGGAATCAGGATATCCTTGGCAACCTGGCCATTCGTTCCCGCGCGCTTCTCTCCGGATGCGGCGAGGTTTGTCGCGACGCACGGCGCGTCTGGATGACACTTGGTGAGGATTCCCAGGTTGTGCACGAACTGGTTGCCGTGCTCCACGGCGTCCTCGAGGAAGAAGC
>Ga0134125_10006444_pt1 | contig 13301 bp, 13 predicted proteins | sample KB31751_FD_96464 | JGI IMG/M metagenome (GOLD analysis project Ga0134125, IMG submission 96464) | Terrestrial soil microbial communities with excess Nitrogen fertilizer from Kellogg Biological Station, Michigan, USA - KB3-175-1 | ecosystem: Environmental > Terrestrial > Soil > Unclassified ... | reverse complement strand
CTCCGCGCGCGCGGCGTCGCGGCGCATCACCGCGACCAGCGTCGAATCGCGCGCCTTGTAGAACCCGGGACCGCTCTTGACCTCGGCCACGTCGCCGCAGCCGATGATCCCCCAGCGAATCGGACGCGGCGCGACGCTAGACACGGTGGAGGTGCAAGCCGCCGTCGACATGGATGACCTCGCCGGTGGCGAATCCCAGGCCGCCGCGGGCAAGCGTCGCGACGGTCGTCGCGACGTCGTCCGGCGCGCCCCACCGGGCGATGGGCACGCCGCCGCCATCGATCAGCCGGTCGTACTTCGCGGCGGCGGGCGCGGTCATCGCGGTGCGGATGATGCCCGGGCGCACCTCGAAGACGTGGATGCCCTCGCCGGCGAGCCGCGCGGCGAAGAGCTTCGAACCCATCGCCATGCCGGCCTTGCTCATGCAGTAGTCGCCGCGATTGTCGCCGACGATGTCGGCATTGACCGACGTGATCGTGATGATCGAGCGGTAATCGCCCGGCGCACGCTCGCGCGACGCGAGCATCGACCGCGCGACCGCCTGCGTCAGGAAGAACGTGCCGCGCAGGTTGACGGCGAGCGTGCGGTCGAAGCTTTGCGTGCCGAGCGCGAGAAGGTCGCCCCGCTCGAGCGACGTCACGCCGGCGTTGTTGACAAGGCAGGATATCGGGCCGAGCGCCGCCTCGACGGATTGCACGAGGTCCGCGTGGCGGGACGCGTCGGCGAGGTCGAGCTCGAAATGACGTACGGCGCGTCCGCTCGCCTTGATCGCATCGACGGTGTCGCGGGCATCGGTCTCAGCCGCGACGTCGACACAGCCGACGTCGAAGCCGTCGCGTGCCAGCGCCACCGCGATCGCCTGGCCGATCCCGTGCGCGGCCCCGGTGACGAGCGCGACCGTCATCGCCGACGGCCGAGGTCGAAGCGCGGCGCGCGGCGTTCCCGGCGCCCGCGCAGTGGCGTCACCATCGCGCGCCGAAGCTGCGCTTCAGCTCGTCGATCGCATCGGGTGCGAGCGGCTCGACCTCGCCCGCGAGCACGGCGAGCCGCGCGGTCTCCTCGAGCTCCTCGATCACCGCCATCGCGGCAGCGGGCGAGCCGTGCCACGCGACCGGACCGAGGCGCGCGAGCATCAGCGCACGGATCGGCGCGCCCTCGCGGCCATGGCGCTCGATCGCGACGGCCGCCGCGTCGGCGACCTCGGGTGCGCCGGGACGCGCATAGGGGATCACCGGGACATGGCCGACCTTCATCACGAAATACGGGGTGATCGGCGGCAGGAGCTCGGCGCGCGCGCCACGCAGCGTCAGCGCCACCGCGTGCGTGCTGTGGGTGTGGATGATCGTGCACGTCCCGGGATCGAACGCGCGCGCCGCCGCGTAGATGCGCCGGTGCAGCGCGAGCGTCTTGCTCGCCGGATCGCCGCTCACAAGGCGCCCCTGCTCGTCGACCCGCGCGAGGCGGGCAGGATCGAGGAAGCCGAGGCACGCATCGGTGGGCGTGATGACAAAGCCGCCGCCTTGTTCGGCCTCGAGCCTCATGCTGACGTTGCCGGCCGTGGCATGCACGTAGCCGCGCTCGAACAGGCTCTTTGCCACCCGGCAGATTTCCTCGCGTGCGCGTGTCTCGTTCATCCCCCTCCCCCGGACGTGTGCTGCGCAGGTCGCCCCTTCTCCGGCACGTGCGCCGCGGCGCGGCCAGCGGCGCCTGCCAGCACCGCGAACGCGCGGGTGAAGAAATCGTCGCCGCCGAAATTGCCCGACTTGAGCGCCATGTGAAGGCCGGCCGAGGGTGCGTAGCACCACGGTACGCCAGGATCGATCTGCATGCCGATCCGCAGCACCTCGATGCCGAGCGCGGCGACACAGGCGCCCGACGTTTCCCCGCCGGCGACGATGAGCTGGCCGACGTCCTGCGCGACGAGCCCGCGCGCAATCGTCGCGAGCGCGTCCTCGATCCGCGCGGCCGCCTGCGCGCCGAGCGCTCGCTGCGCGGCGCTGACGCCGTCCGCATCGGCCGTCGAATGCACGAGCAACGTGCGCTCGGGTGCCGCGCGTGCCGACCATGCGAGCGCTTCGGCGACAATGTCGTCGCCACGGGCAAGCCGCGACGCGTCGATCGCGAACGCCATGCCGCCGCTGTCGACGAACGCGCGCACCTGGCGCTGCGTCGCTTGCGAGCAACTGCCGGCGACGATGGCGCGGCGGCCGCGTGGCGATGGCAACGCCGCCGCGCGGTCGGACGGCGCGAAGCCGAAATTCGCGGGTAGCCCGATCGCCAGGCCCGATCCGGCCGTCACGAGCGGGCGATCAGCCACGGCTTCGCCGAGACGAACGAGGTCGCCATCGTCGATCGCGTCGACGATGGCGACGCCGATGCCTTCCGCTTGCAGCGCGTCGAGGCGCGCGCGGATCGCCGCGGCGCCCTGCGCGACGGTGCGTCGCGCGACGAGGCCGACACGCCGCCTGCACTGCGCCTGCAGCACGCGCACGAGGTTGGCATCGCGCATGGGCGTCAGCGGATGGTCGCGCATGCTGCTCTCCGACAGCAGCACGTCACCGACGAAGAGATGGCCGTTGTACACCGTGCGGCCCGCGGCGGGAAACGCCGGTGTCACGACCGTGAGCGCGGCGCCGGGACGCTCCGCGAGGTCGTCCATCAGCGCGTCGATGACAGGGCCGATGTTGCCCTGCGGCGTGCTGTCGAACGTCGAGCAAACCTTGAAATAGACCTGGCGCGCGCCCTGCGCGACGAGCCACGCGAGCGCCGCGCGCGACTCGCCCACCGCGTCGGCCACCGGCGCCGTGCGCGATTTGAGCGCCACGACGATCGCGTCGATCGCATCGGCGGGCGGCGAGCGCGGCACGCCGATCGTCTGCACGACACGCATGCCGTTGCGCACGAGGTTGTTGGCGAGGTCGGTCGCGCCGGTGAAGTCGTCGGCGATCGCGCCGAGCGCGAGGCTCGTCATGGCGAAGTAACGCCGGTGCCGAGCGCGGCCTCCGCTGTCGAGGCCGGCGCCGCGGCGCTCGGTTCACCCGGGCGGCCGAGGCGGCGCAGGTGCCAGAGCTCGGCAAGCTTCGACGCGCAGCGCACGACGAGCGGCGCGAGCGCGGCGACGCGTGCGTCGGTCATGCGCACGCTCGGCCCGGCGACGCTCACGGTGCCGAGCGCGTGACCGCCCGCGCCCACACGGATCGCCGCAGCGATCGCCGTGACACCCGGCTCCGCCTCGCTCATCGCAAGGCCGTAGCCGCGCCGAGCTGTTGCCGCGAGCTCCCGCAGGAACGCACTGGCGGAACGCGTCGCGTTGGGACCGTAGCGGTCGGCGTGATCGAAGCCGCCGTTGGCGCGCACGTACTCGAGCGCGCGATCGTCGGCAAACGTCGCGAGCCATGCCTTGCCGCTCGCGGTCACGGCGAGCGGCACCGTATTGGTGGTGAGCGAAGGCTGGTAGACGAGCCCGCTCTGCGCGCCCTGCGCGTGGGCAACCCAGACGAGCGAGTGGCCGTCGACGACGGCGAGCCGCGCGAACTCGCGCGACTCGCGCGCGAGCGTGTCGAGCAGCGGCTGGCAGATGTCGGGAATGCCCGTCGCGGCATAGAACTTCTGCCCGAGCGTCGCAAGCCGCATCGTCAGCCGGTAGAAGCTCGTCTCCGGGTCCTGCTCGGCCCAGCCGAGCTCGCACAGCGTCGTGAGCAGCCGATGCGCACCGCTCTTCGGCAGGTCGAGCGCCTCGGCGATCTCGCCGAGCGGATGCGTTTCGGCATCCTCGGCGAGGAGCTCGATGATCGCAAGGCAGCGCTCGGCGGGAACGTGGGCCATCGCGCGATCAGCGTCCGTGCGTTGGAACGAGGAATCGCATCAGCGCGTCCGACTGGCCCGCATGCATGTCGCGGCCGGCCACGCAGGGCACGCCCAGGCGCTGCGCGAGCCGGATCATCGGGGTCGGCGTGTCGCGAATGACGACGTCGCCGACGACGGCATCGGCCGGCACCGCGTCGATCGTGCCGGGCAGCCCGTCGCCGTCGTCCATGCCGACGGGCGTCGCATTGATCACGAGGTCGCTGTCCGGCGGCATCGCGTCCGCGCACGCGAACGCGACCGCGGGGAACGCCGCGCCGAGGCGCGCCGCGAGCGCACGCGACCGTGCCACATCGACGTCGATCAGCGCGATCGTGGCGACGCCGGCGCGCGCCAGTGCGCAGGCGATCGCGCTGCCGGCACCGCCGGCGCCAAACAGCGCGACCCGCCGGCCGGCGATCCGCACGCCCTTGCGGTGCGCGCCCTCGACAAAGCCCTCGCCGTCGAACATGTCGCCGCTCCACGTGCCGTCGGCCTCGCGGCGCAGCGCGTTGAGCGCGCCGATGCACGCCGCCGTTTCGCCGAGCCGGTCGGCGAAGGCGTGCGCGCGCGCCTTGAACGGCACCGTGACGAGAATGCCGTCGAGGTTGGCGATGCGCAGCAGCGCGGGCATCAGCGTGTCGAAATGCGCGGTGGGCACGTGCACCGGGATCATCACTGCATCGATGCCTTCGGCGGCGAACCGCTCGCTGTACACCGACGGCGAGCGCACTTGCGCGATCGGGTCGCCGACGATCGCGAAAAGGCGCGTCGCGCCGCCGATCCTGATCGCGGCATTCGGTACCGCGCCCCCGGCAGCCGCGACACTCATCGCGCGCCCGCCTCGCGCGCGGCATGCCAGCGCGCGACGCGCGCCGACCGGTATTGCCGCGGCCGTGCGTTCACCACCGCGGCGAGCCCCATGAGGCCGGGCGCGAAGATGCGCGCGTCCATCGTGGCGAGGTGCGCCGCGACGCGCGGGCGGAAGCCCATCTGCGCGATCACGTCTCGCTCGACGTCGATGCCCGGCGCGACCTCGACGAGCTCGAGGCCGTCGCCGCCGATCCGGAATACCGCGCGCTCGGTCACGAACAGCGTGACCTGCCCGCGCGACCGGCCGATCGCCGCGCTGTAGCAGACCTGCTCGAGCTTTGGCACGAACTTGCGGTGGCGCCCTTCCTTCCGGATGACGGTGCGGCCATCCTCCCAGCCGATGTCGAGGTCGCCGGCGGTGAGCGTGCCGCCGAACACGACCGTGCGCGCGTTCTGGCTGATGTTGATGAAGCCGCCCACGCCGATGATCCTGTCGCCGAACCGGCTGACGTTGACGTTGCCTGCCGGGTCGACCTCGGCGAACGACAGGAACGCGACGTCGAGGCCGCCCCCATCGTAGAAGTCGAACTGCGCGGGCTGCTCGATCATCGCCGCGAAGTTCTGGCCGCCGCCGGAGTCGCGACCGGTGATCGGCGCGCCGCCGATGATTCCCTGCTCGTTGGTCAGCGTCACCTCGTCGAGAAGGCCCTCCTCGGCGGCGATCGTCGACAGGCCCGTCGACACGCCGGCGCCGAGGTTGCAGATCGCGCCGGGGAAAAGCTCCATCGCCGCGCGTCGCACGATCACTTTGCGCGCTCCGAACGGCAGCGGCTTGATGTCATCCGTCGGGATGCGCAGCTCGCCCGAGTAGCTCGGGTCGTAGTAGGTCATGTAGGTCTGGCGCTGCTCCGGATCGACGACGACGAAGTCGACGAGGATGCCCGGGATCTTCACGGCCTTCGGCGGCAGCGTCGCGCGGCGCGCCATCCGCTTCACCTGCACGACGACGATGCCGCCGGCGCGGCGTGTCGCCTGCGCCATCGCGAGCATCTCGCCGAGCACCGCCTCCTCCTCCATCGTCACGTTGCCATCCTCGTCGGCCGTGGTGCCGCGCAGGAACGCGATGTCAATGGGCACCGGCTTGAACAGCAGCCACTCCTCGCCGGCCAACTCGACGACCTCGACGAAGCCGGGCGGCGTGCGCGGGCTCTGCCGCGCGCCCTGCTGGCGCGGGTCGACGAAGGATTGAAGGCCGGTCTTGGTGAGCAGGCCCGGCCGGCCCGCCGCCATGTCGCGCATCAGTTGCGACAGCACGCCCTGCGGGAACGTGTACGCCTCGATCCTGTCCTGCGCAGCCAGTGTCACGAGCCCCGGCGAGTCGACGAGCGCGCTGGTGATCGCGCGCCGCAGGAGTCCCTCGTGCGCGAGGTGGCTCGCGCCGAGCGCCGCGCGGTCGCCGACGCCGACGACGCTGATCGACGTCAATCCGCGCGGCGATTGCTCGGCGAGGAAACGTGCCTCGACCGCGGCGAGCAGCGCTTCCGGCACCGAATGCCCGCCACCGGAGCCGCTGATCAAAATCGCGTCGCCGTCCTCGACGAGCGCCGCCGCTTGCTGTGCCGTGATCTTTTCCATGTCAGTCCGTCAAAGTGCGGTCGCCCGCATGGGCGGCCGCGCCGTGCTTCATCGTGTCACCGCGCCCGCGCGTCATCGGCGCCGGCGATGGACGATGCGAGCCGGCAGATCTCGAGCGCGTAGACGGCGCCGTCGGGTCGAACCGTCGCGCCGAGCGGCGCGAGCGCGTCGTCGTCGAAGGCAGCTCGCGCGTCTTCGGCGGCCGCGGCCGTCGTCGCCTCGACGAGGACGACGTACGGCGGCACGTCGAAGGCGCGCGTGCGCGACTCGGCAGTGTCGACATGGCTCGCGTCGATCTCCGCCGCCAGCAGGTGCGCGGCAACGATCCCGGGCCCGTGGGCGGCTCGCGGCAGGATGCGCGTCGCGATCGCGGCGCGCACCGCGGCCGACGCGTCGCGCCCCGCACCGATCCGCAGCGCCAGCACGTGGCCGCCGCTCGACGTGCCGAGCGACGCGGCGATCCGGCACACTGCGCGCGACGTGTTGCGGAAAAACGGCAGCGTCGCGCGCGTTGCCTCGGTCGGCGCGTTGAGCCGCGCCAGGTACGCGGGCGACGTGACGACGCCCACATCGCGTGCCTCGTAGAGCGTCAGCCACTCGGGCGAATGTCCCGGCCGAATGTAGCGGCGGCCTCGCAGGAAGCCGGGGATCGCGAGCCGCTCCGGAATGTGCTCGCGGTCGTGCCACGCGTAGAAAAGGCGCCTGCCGTCGTCGGCGATGTCGTTCCAGATGACGACCGCGGCGTCGCCCAGCAGCGCGGAAGCCGCCCGCGCACCGACCGCGGCCGTCGCGCCGGAGGTCAACTCGCTGGAGCGCGGCGCCATGCTCATCGGCCTTCGAACGCCGCGTCGCGCTTGGCGAAGAACGCCGCCACGCCTTCGTGCAGATCGGCGCTGTCGAAGATCGCCTGCTGCGCGACGGTCGACATCGACAGGCCCGCGTCGAGCGGCGCGTCTTGCGCGGCGTCGACGAGCTTCTTGGCGAGGCGGTTCGACAGCGGGCCGCGCGTCGCGATCGTCGCCGCGAGCGCGCGCGCGGCGGCGAGCGCGCCGCTCGCCACATCGGCCACGCGGTTGACGAGCCCCCACGCGAGCGCGGTGTGCGCGTCGATCGGATCGCCGAGGAACAGCAGCTCCTTGGCGCGCGCGGGGCCGACGAGGCGCGTCAGGCGCAGCGAGCCGCTGCCGGCGAGGCCGCCCAACCGCGCTTCGGTGAGGCCGAGCCTCGCGTCGGCACGCGCGACGCGCAGGTCGCAGGCGAGCGCGAGCTCGAGGCCGCCGCCGAGCGCGGGACCGTCGATCGCCGCGATCGTGGGCATCGGCAACGACGCGAGCCGGCGCAGCACCATGTCCTCGAACAGGATCTTCTCCTCGCTGGCGTTGCCCCGCAGGTGCGCGAATTCCCTGATGTCGCTGCCGGCGCAGAACGCGCGCGCGGCACCGCCATGCAGGATCACGCAGCGCACCGTGTCGTCGGCGCCGAGCGCCGCCAGCGCATCGTTGAGCGCGCGCAAGAGCGGCTTGGTGACGAGATTGAGCGGGCCAGCGGAAAGACCGAGCTCGACGATCGCGCCGGCGCGCGCGACGTTGACGGTCGCACCCGTTCCTGCAGGTGTGGCGAGCGTCATCGCGCGCCCGCCCGAGCAAGCGTCCGCAGCGCTCGCACGCTCATGGCGGCGGCGCGCCGGCGGCGTCGACGCCATGCAGCACGCCCATCTTCTCGAACTGCCGGTAGATGCGGTCGACATAGGCGCCGAAATGCGGCGCGTCGCCGAGCACGATCGGCCTTGGCCGCGGCAGCTCGACGTGGATCTCGTCGACGATGACGCCCGGGCTCGGGCTCATCACGAAGATCCGATCCGACAGGCCCACCGCCTCCTCGACGCTATGCGTGATGAAGAGCACCGTTGGCCGCCGCCGCAGCCACAGCGCCTCGAGGTCCATCCGCACTTGCAATCGCGTCAGCGCGTCGAGCGCGCCGAACGGCTCGTCCATCATGATCACCGACGGGTCGTGCACCAGCGCGCGCACCAGCGACACACGCTGGCGCATGCCGCCGGAGAGCTGGCGGGGATACTTCTTCATCGCCGCGGTGAGCCGCAGCTGCTCGAAAAGCTCCTTCGCGCGGGCCTCGATCGGGCCACGCGGCAGCCGGCGGATCTCCGCCTGGAGCATCACGTTGTCGATCGCGGTGCGGAAGTCGAGCAGCAGGTGATCCTGGAACGCGATACCCACGTCCGTCAGCGGCCGCGTCACCGGCTTGCCGCCGACGACGATGTCGCCCGCGCTGCGCGGCAGCAGTCCCGCGACCATCAGCATCAGCGTGCTCTTGCCGCAACCCGACGGCCCGACGACCGACACGAACTCGCCGGACTCGATCGTCATGCTGATGTCGCCGAGCGCGCGGAATGGCTGGTCGCCGTCCTCGCCGAACGTCTTCGACACGCTCCGCAGCTCGATCGGCACGCCGGAATGCGTGGTGCCTACGGCAGCGCCCGATGGCGCGAGCGCGCTCATCGTGCGGCCTTCGCGGACGCCGCCACCGCGGCGAGCGGCACCTTCGAGACGAGCAGCGCCTTCCTGCCCTGCTGCACCGTCACGTCGTGCTGGTTGACGACGGCGACGTCGAACGTCGCGATCGCCTGCGTGGGACGCGAGCGGCTGTCGCGAAGCTCGGCGATCGCGTAGTCGACGAAGATCGTGTCGCCGATGAAGATCGGGCCGGTGAAGCGCCAGTCGCTGATGCCGAGGAACGCGATCGCCACGTCGCGCAGCTCGCCGGTACGCGCCCACATGAGGCCGTGCGCGTACGCGAGCCCGAGCATGCCGTGCGCGACCCGCCGCCCGAATTCGCTCGCCTTCGCATAGACGTCGCTGGTGTGGAGTTCCGAATAGTCGCCGGTGAGCCCCGCGAACGCGACGAGGTCGGCGTCGGTGATCGTGCGGCCCGGGCTGCGGAACGCCAACCCCACGTGGAGGTCGGCGTAGCGCAGCCCGGTACGAACCGTGTCGGCCATCACGCGCGCAGCGCGTACCCGTCGCGCCGCGCGGCACGCCTCACTTCTTGCATGCCCGCATCTCCGACGCCGGCGGCAGGTATTCGTTGGTGTAATAGGACTTGGGATCCTGGCCGGCCGGCAGCAGCTTCACCTCGGACAGGAGGTCCTGCGTCTTGACCCAGAGCGCGTCCTCGGCCTTGCCGATGTACTTCGCGCCACCGCTGCAGAAGAGCGGCCCGATCGCGGCGAGCTCCGCGGTCGCGGTCTTCTCGTTCATCTCGGGGAACACCTGCTTCAGGTCCTTGATCGCCTTCTCGGGGTGGTCGAGCGCGAAGCTCCAGCCCTTGAGGCTCGCCGCGATGAACTTGCGGACGAGGTCCGGATGCTCCTTGATGTAGTCGGTGTTGGCGAAGATCGACGTGCTGACCGTGGGCACGCCGTAATCGGCGAACCGGTAGTTGTCGAGCTCGGCGCCTTGCGCCTCGAGCTGGATCTGGTAGGCGTCCATCGAGCCCAGGATCGCGTCCACCTGTCCCTGCAGCAGCGACGGCACCATCGACGTCATCGGCATGTTGATCAGGTTGACGTCCTGGTCGGTCAGGTGATTGGCCTTGAGGAACAGCGGCAGCATCGCCGTCTGGGAACCGGCCGTCGGCACGCCTACCTTCCTGCCCTTGAGATCGGCGATCGACTTGATGCCGGTCTTCTTGAGCGCCGTCACCTCGTTGGGGTTCGACTGGTAGATCGTCGACACGATCTTCATCGGCGCGCCCTTGGCGATGAGCTGGCTCACCGCCACGGCGTCGGCGTAGGCGATCTGCGCCCGCCCGCTGGCGACGAGCTGCGCGGTGTTGCCGGAGCCGTTGCCCTGCACGAGCGTGACGTCGAGGCCGGCGTCCTTGTAGTAGCCCTCGGCAAGCGCCGCCGCGAAGCCGGCATTGGGCCCGCCGGCGTACCAGTTGAGCTGGAACGTCACCGGCGTCGCCGCGCCGGCGCCCTGCATCATCACGAGCCCGGCGAGCGCGACGCCGCCGGTCAACAAACGCTTCAGAATCCTGTGCATGCGACCTCCTCCTGTCATTGGCCTTCGATCTGACCCTTCGCACGGCGCCGCGCGGCATCCGCGGCTGCTGTCGCTACGAATTCTTCGAGCGTTGCCAGGGCGTCATCGCCCATTCGCTCAATTCCACCGCGTAGTTGATCGCGATGCCGATGATCGTCAGCACCACCAGCACCGCGAACACGAGCTCGATGTCCATCGTGCCGGTGCCCTTCAACAGCACGTAGCCGAGGCCGCGGTTGGCGCCGACGAACTCCGCGACGATCGCGGCGGTCGCGGCGATCGTCGCCGACGTCTTGATGCCGGAAAAGATCACCGGCAACGCGGCCGGGAAGCGCAGGTAGCGGAACGCCTGCCAGCGGCTCGCGCCCATCGACTGCGTCAGATACAGAAGGCGCTCGTCGAGGATCTGGAAGCCGCTGATGCTCGCCATCAGCAACGGGAAGAACGTCATCAGCACGGTGAGCAGCACCTTCGACTCCATGCCGAAGCCGAGCCAGACGAGGAAGAGGGGCGCGACCGCGATCTTGGGCACGAGCTGCATCAGCATCACCGGCGGATAGACGACCTGCCGTGCCGTGCGCGACAGCGCGATCAGCAGCCCGAGCGGGATGGCGGTGAGGACGGTGAGGCCGAAGCCGAGCAGGATCTCGGTCAGCGTGGTCACCGAGTGCGACCACAGCATCGGCGCGTCGGAGACGATGCGCTCGAAGATGCTGCCGGGGCCCGGAAGGAGATAGGCGGGAATGCGGAACACGGCGACCGCGGCCGCCCAGATACCGATCATCGCGGCGAACGTGAGCGGCGGGAGGAGGTTCCAGGCGAACGCGCGGAGGCGCCGGCGCGTCGTGCTCCTGCGGGCGGCGGCGACAGGCGGTGGCGACGGCAACGCGGTCTGCCAATCCGGCCGACGCTCGAGCCCATCGGGTGTCCCGCTCGCGGCGTGATGCGCCATCGCTCCTCCGGCCGCGAATCGCGAGGCACGGCCCGAAACGATGGGCCGGCCGGACGTCCGCGGGATTGTCGTGCGGGCCGGCGAAGCGATACGCTGCTGCCCCGGCACAGCAAGATGGAATGCTATTCCACCTTGCCCCGCTCGGTCAATCGCGACGCTTCAATCGGCGCCGGAGCGCGGCGCGCTCACCGCCCGAGAAACATCCGGTACGCCGGATTCTCGGTCTCCTCGGCGTAGTCGTAGCCCAGGCGGTCGAGAAAGGCCCGGAAAGCGCGCTTTCCGGCCGCCGGCACCTGCATCCCCACGAGCACGCGACCCGAGTCCGAGCCGTGGTTGCGGTAGTGGAAGAGGCTGATGTTCCAGCCGGCGCTCATGCTGTCGAGGAATTTCATCAGCGCGCCGGGCCGCTCGGGAAATTCGAAGCGGTAGACGATCTCGTCGTCGATCGCCGGCGCATGGCCGCCGACGAGGTGGCGCACGTGCAGCTTGGCGAGCTCGTTGTCGGTCAGGTCGAATGCCGCGATCCGCTTGCGCGCCAGCTCGGCGAGAAGCTTCTTGGTCTCGCGCCGGTCGGCGACTTCGATGCCGACGAACAAATGCGCGGTGTCGGCGTCGGCATAGCGATAGTTGAACTCGGTGATCGAGCGGCGCCCGAGCGTCGCGCAGAACTCGCGGAAAGCGCCGGGGCGCTCGGGGATCGTCACCGCGATGATCGCCTCGCGCTCCTCGCCCACCTCGGCGCGCTCGGCGACGAAGCGCAGGCGGTCGAAGTTCATGTTGGCGCCGCAGGCCACGGCGACCAGTGCGCGGTCGCGGATCCGATGCTCGGCGACCCAGGCCTTGGCGCCGGCGATCGCCAGCGCGCCGGCAGGCTCGAGCACCGCACGCGTGTCCTCGAACACGTCCTTCAGCGCCGCGCAGATGGCGTCGGTGTCGACGCGCACGATGTCGTCGACGTTGTCGCGGACGATGCGGAACGTCTCCTTGCCGACGCGGCGCACCGCGACACCGTCGGCGAAGAGGCCCACGTGGGGCAACGTCACGCGCCGGCCCGCGGCGATCGAGCGTGCCATCGCGTCGGAATCCTCGGGCTGCACGCCGATCACCTTGACCTCGGGGCGCAGCCGCTTCACGTACGACGCGATGCCCGAAATCAGGCCGCCGCCGCCGATCGCGACGAAGATCGCGTCGATCGGCTCGGCGGCCTGCCGCAGGATTTCCATGCCGATGGTGCCCTGTCCAGCGATGACGTCCGGATCGTCGTACGGATGGACGAAGGTCGCGTGCGTCTTCTTCTGCAGCGCCAGCGCGTGCGCGTAGGCGTCGCTGTACGAATCGCCGAACAGCACGACGCTCGCGCCGCGCGCCTTGACCGCGGCGATCTTGATCTGCGGCGTCGTCACCGGCATCACGATCGTCGCCTTGCAGCCCAGGCGCTCGGCGGCGAGCGCGACGCCCTGCGCGTGATTGCCGGCGGACGCCGCGATGACGCCGCGCGCGAGCTCGGCGCGCGACAGGTTCGCCATCTTGTTGTACGCGCCGCGCAGCTTGAACGAGAACACCGGCTGCTCGTCCTCGCGCTTGAGGTAGAGGCGGTTGCGAAGGCGCGCCGAGAGACCGGGGGCGAGTTCCAGAGGTGTTTCGCGCGCGACGTCGTAGACCTTGGCGGTCAGGATGCGGGCGAGGTAATCGACGGGCACGGGCAACGGCGTTGGCGCGAGGGACGAGCGTCGAGCGTATCAGATTCGCCGCGCGTCACCGCGCGGGCGCAGCCGTTGCGCCGCGCGCGCGATCGAGGAGCTCGAGGTTGACGCGCGCCTTGATGTCGGCCGGGTCGAGCGCGAGCGCGCGCTCGTAGGCTTGTCGCGCGGCGGCAACGTCCCCGCGCTGCGCGAGTGCCACGCCCAGGTTGTTCCAGGGCCGCGCCTTGCCGGCTGATGCGGCGATCGTCGCACGCCACAGCGTCACTTCGTCGGCGTAGTCGCGGTTACGCAAGT
>Ga0134125_10006441_pt1 | contig 13305 bp, 11 predicted proteins | sample KB31751_FD_96464 | JGI IMG/M metagenome (GOLD analysis project Ga0134125, IMG submission 96464) | Terrestrial soil microbial communities with excess Nitrogen fertilizer from Kellogg Biological Station, Michigan, USA - KB3-175-1 | ecosystem: Environmental > Terrestrial > Soil > Unclassified ... | reverse complement strand
GACCACCTGTTCGGTGGTCGCGTCCGTGGCCTCCGCCAGCTCATCGACGTTCGGCGAGCGGCCGAGCCGGCTCGTGAGGTCGTCGACCACGCGGCCGAGCTTCACGTTCAGCTCCTGGACGTCACGCGGCACACGCACCGACCAGCCCTTGTCGCGGAAGTGGCGCTTGATCTCGCCGAGGATGTTCGGCGCCGCGTAGGTGGCCAGCGTGACCTTGTGCTTGCCGTCGTAGCGGTCCACGGCCTTGATCAGCCCGACGCAGCCGACCTGCGTCAGGTCGTCGATCGTCTCCCCGCGGTGCGCGTAGCGCTGCGCCAGCCGGCGAACGAACCCCATGTGGCGCTCGATCAGCTCCTGGCGGGCGCGTACGTCGCCGACCTGGTGGTAGCGCCGCATCAGCTCCTCGTCGCCGGCCGCGCTGTAGCCGAGGCCTACGCCCAATTCTGTCTGTAGCGACATCGCAGCCGCCTACGAAGCGGCTTCGCGACGTGCGCGCTTCCAGCTGCCGAACGCGGCGAAGACGTCGCCGAGTCCGGGAAGCGTGCTGTCGGCCGATGCCCGCTGCTGGTAGTCGACCATCAGCAGGCGCTCGGGGCGGGAGCCGAGCTGCTCGGCCACCGCGCGAATCGCGCTGCGAACCTCGTCGGGTGAAGCATCTGAGATCTCGCCGCGCTTCGCCTGATGGGCGAAGACGCCTGCGGCGGTGCCCCGCGCGCCGGGCGTGGCAGCCGGCGTCGGACGGGCGCGCCCCGCGCCGATCAGCAGGCGGCAATGGGGGCATCGCGACGGCAGATCGGGCCACGATTCGCCAACGTTCTGCTCCACCAGTAGAAAGCAGTGGGGGCAATAGGCGTCGGCCGCGGCCTTGGGTTTCTGGGTGCTGAGCTGAGCCATCGATCCTCCTTTGGGAGTCGATCTCCTAACCCGGATCACCGGGCTCCTCTCGCAGAGGTTCTCGCCCGCGGGTACGGCTGCTAAACGCGATCTAGTCCGAGGGGTGTCCCCGGTATGAGGTAGGCAAAACAGCCGGCCGTCCGCTTGCTGACGGAATCCGGATTGGCTACGCAGCCAGTGCCTGGAGCTCGCGCTCCTCGGCCAAACGGCGCAGTGCCCGGCGTTCCAGCTTGCGGACGCCCTCGGGCGAGAGGCCGATCAGCTTGGCCACCTCGCGCAGCGCGAGCGGCTCGCCACCGCCGATGCCGAAGCGGAGCTCGATGACCCGCCGCGCGTTCGGATCCAGGCGCTGGAGGGCCTTCCGGATCGACGCCTCCTCGAGCTCGACGGCCACCTCCTCGAGGGGCGTCGGCCCCTCGAACGGGATGAGCGAGCCGAGCTCCGCGTCGCCCTCCGAGCCGACCGGCGTCTCGAGGCTGACGGGCACGCGCTCGGCGGAGCGGAGCTCGTCGAGCTGATGCGCGTCCATCCCGAGCTGCTTCGCCACCTCCTCGTCGGTGGGCTCGCGGCCGAGCTGCGCGCCTAGCTTGCGCTCCACGGCGCGCACCTTGGTCAGCTCCTGGCCGATGTGCACCGGGATGCGGATCGTGCGCGAGTGGTGCTGGAGGCCGCGCTGCATGGCCTGCCGGATCCACCAGGTCGCGTAGGTGGAGAACTTGAAGCCGCGCCGGTAGTCGAACTTCTCGACCGCGCGGATCAGTCCGAGGATGCCCTCCTGGATGAGGTCGAGGAACGGCAGGCCGAGGCCGCGGTAGCGCTTCGCGTTGGCCACGACCAGGCGCAGGTTCGACTCGATCATCCGGTTCTTGGCCGCCTGGTCGCCGCGCTCGATGCGCTTGGCCAGCTCGACCTCCTCCTCGGCCGTCAGGAGCGGCCGCTGGGCGATGTCGCGCAGGAAGAGCTGGAGCGAGTCGCTCGTCGCGTCGGCCATCTCGTCGACCGTGTAGCTCGAGCGCCGCTCCTCCTTGTTCGAGACGTCGTCGTCGACCTCGATGCCGCGGCGCTCCGCCTCGGCGTAGATGGACTCCAGGGCCCCGGGCTCCAGCTCTAGCTCCTCCACCGCGGCCGCGATCTCGGACAACTCGAGCGAACCCGACTCCTCTCCCTTGCGATAGAGAGCGTCGAGAGTCTCATTACCTGACATGTCGCTCATCTCGGCCCAGCATACGCCGCGACGCAACAGAAACTGGACCGATTACTTAGTCAGGAGCCGGCCACCGGCGTAGACGTTGAGGGAATCGCCCCTCACGAAGCCGCACAGCAGCATGCCGCGCTCGCGCGCCAGATCGACCGCCAGGGTCGACGGCGGCCCGACGGCCACGAGTCCGAACAGCCCGGCCAGGCTCGCCTTCTGGACGAGCTCGAACGAGGCGCGGCCGCTGACGCTCGCAAAAATGCCCGTTAGCGGGAACTTTCCGGCGCGCAGCAACGAGCCGATCGCCTTGTCCATCGCGTTGTGGCGGCCCACGTCCTCGCGCACCACTAACAGCTCGCCGCCCTGCTCGAACAGGCCGGTGGCGTGCAGCCCACCAGTCCGCTCGAAGGCGTGCTGCTCCTCGCGCGCCTTGCCGGGCGCCGCCAGCACGATCCGACGCTCGATCGCCGGCGCCTCGCTGACCGGCGGCGCCTCCTGACGCACAAACTCGAGAGCGCCCTTGCCGCAGACTCCGCACGAGGAGGTGAGGTAGAAGCTGCGCTCGTCCTTCGGATCGCGGCGCAGGCCGTTGCGGGTGCGGACGTCGACGGTGTTCGCCGCGAAGTCGCGCGTGGGCCCGACCTCGACGATGTCCTCCGGGCCGCCGATGAGCCCCTCGCCGGCGAGGAAGCCCACCGCCAGGTCCTCGTCCTCCCCCGGGGTGCGCATCGTCACCGCCAGCGCCTCGCCGTCCACGCGGATCTCGAGCGGCTCCTCCACGGCCAGCTCGTCGCGCATGCTCTCGCGGCCTCTGCCGCGGAGCCTCTCGATCGTGGTGGCGGCTACGTGCGGGTCGAAGGAGGTGGCCATTCCTACTTGGGCTGTCGGGCCGAGAACTGCGACTGCAGAGTGGCCAGGCGAGTGTCCCACTGCGCGCCGACGTCGGCGATCCAGCCGACGGCGTCGGCGAGCGGCGCCGGCGTGACCGTGTAGTGAACCTCGCGCCCCTCGCGTGAGCTGCTCACGAGCTCGGCCGCCCTCAGCGCATCGAGGTGCTTGACCACCGCCTGGCGGCTGACCGGGAGCTCCGCGGCCAGCTCCGTCGCGGTCGCCGGGCCGCCGTCGGCCAGACGCGTGAACAACTGGCGACGCGTGGGATCCGAAAGGGCCGAAAAGACTTGGTCGGTGCTCACGCGTAGGCGAGCGCGAGCGGTCCGTGCGCGCTCGTTCCACCGCCGATGCCGCGGCTCGGAAGCGGGATGCCGATCAGGTCGAGCGTCGCCAGCGGGCTGGTCTCGACCACGCGGATGAGGGTGCCGCCCTCCTCGGTCTCGGTCAGCGAGATCTCGACGCGCGTGGCCACCTGCTCGTCGGGCAGGCGCCACCAGAAGCTGAAGCGCTCACCCGGCTCCACCTCCTCGACCCAGCCCTCGCGCTCGCCGATGCGAAGGTCGCCGCCGGGCACCAGGTCGATCTCGGCGTCGCCGCCAAGCCACTCGGCATCGACCACCGACTCCCAGGCCTCCTCGGGTGGGGCCGGGAGCTCGATCTCCCGCTCGACCTCGTGGACGACGAACTTTTCGGTATCTGCCTTGCCGAGCTCCATGTCAACCTCACTTGGAAGTGCAACTGATCGGTTGCGCTATGGTAGCAGCGAATGTGCAACCAAAGAGTTGCATTACTCACACCCGACACCCCCACACCCGAGACCCGAGGAGGCGTCCGATGACACTGGTCCCGATGGTCATAGAGCAGACCTCACGCGGCGAGCGCAGCTTCGACATCTACTCCCGGCTGCTGAACGAGCGGATCATCTTCATCGGGCAGCCGATCGACGACCAGATCGCGAACCTGGCGGTGGCGCAGCTCCTGCACCTCCAGTCCGACGATCCCGACAAGGACATCTCGATGTACATCAACTCGCCCGGCGGGGTCGTGTACTCGGGGCTCGCGATCTACGACACGATGCAGTACGTCAAGTGCGACGTGCAGACGATCTGCTTCGGCATGGCGATGTCGATGGGATCGCTGCTCCTGGCCGGCGGCGCGCCGGGCAAGCGGCTCGTGCTCCCCAACGCGCGAGTGCTGATCCACCAGCCCTCGGGCGGCTTCCAGGGGCAGTCGAGCGATATCGAGATCCACGCCCGGGAGGTCCTGAAGCTGCGCGAGCGCGTCGACGAGATCTACGCGAAGCACTCCGGACAGCCGCTCGAGCGCGTGCACGACGACATGGAGCGCGACCGCTTCTTCACCGCCGAGGAGGCTGTGGAGTACGGGCTCGCGGACCGGATCATCGAGACCCACGAGCTCACGCGGAAGCCGCCCGGGTTCAACGGGAACTGACGTGCGGCAGGTCCGGTAGACGGAAGCGCTGGCGGTAGGCGCCCGGCGTCAGTCCGGTGATGCGCTTGAACAGGCGCCGGAATGACGCCGGGTCCTCGTAGCCCACGGCCCAGCTGATCTCCTCGATCGGCTCGCTGCTCGTCTCGAGCAGGCGCTTCGCGCGCTCGACGCGGACGCGCTGCACGTAGGCGATCGGTGTGCAGTCGGTGGCCGACTTGAAGCGGCGCTTGAAGGTGCGCTGCGGCAACCCGGAGCGCCTGACCATCTCGTCCACAGGGCTTGCGACCGCGTGGTGCTCGGCCAGCCAGCGCTGAGCGGCGAGGATCGCGGCATCGCCGTGGTCGTCGGGCGGGTCGAAGACCTGGAAGGCCGCCTGGCCGTCACGGTGCCAGTTCATGAGCTGGAAGCGGGCCACGTCCTGTGCGGTCGCGGGTCCCGCGTAGCGCGCGATCAGGTAGAGCACCATGTCGTGCCAGGCCGTCGCGACGCCCGAGGTCACGAGCCGGCCTCCCTCTCCCGACACCACGAGCACCTCATCCATCCGGAGCGTGATCTCGGGATGGCGCCGGCGGAACTGCGACTCGCAGATCCAGTGGACGGTCACGTCGTGGCCGTCGAGAAGCCCGGTCTCGGCCACGAGCAGCGCGCCCGTGCAGGCGGCGCAGACGGTCGCCCCGCCCGCGTGCATCCGCCTCATCCACGACACGAGGCGCGGGTAGCGGCCGGCGACCCAGTCGCCGTCGCCGGGCTCCATCGAGGGGACGATCACCACATCCGTTCGGGCCACCTCGGAGACCGCGCGATGGGCGGCGATCGACAGGCCGCTCGCTCCCTCGATCGGCCCGGCGGACTCGGCCACGATCTCGACCTCGAACGCCGCGAGCGAATCCAGCAGCTCGAAGAACCCGGTCACCGGCGTGACCATGGCATCGGGTGTGGCGATGACGCTGACGCGAGTCGTTGGCACGAACGGACCGATCCTGGTCGATCTCACCCTGGTTGCGAGCCCTGTGGGTGCGGATTCTTGGTGCAAAGCAAACCATCAAGGAGCCGCAATGACCACAAGCATCGACATCGACACCGCCAAGCTCGAGGCCTTCGCAGGCCAGGTCTTCGGCGACCTCGCCGCCTGTTATGGCGGTGTGATGACCAGCATCGGCGACAGGCTCGGCCTCTACGCGTCCCTCGCGGGGGCCGGACCGCTGACCGCCGTCGAGGTCGCCGACCGCAGCGGCTGTCACGAGCGCTACGTGCGCGAGTGGCTGAACAGCCAGGTGGCGGCCGGCTACATCGACTACGACGCGAGTGCGGCGAAGTACGAGCTGCCGGCGGAGCACGCGGCCGTGCTCGCGGACCGCGACAGCCCGGCGAACCTTTCGGTCGCGTTCAACGTGGCCGCGTCGCTGTGGCTCGACGAGGAGCGGGCGATCCACGCGTTTCGCACCGGTGAAGGGGTCGCCTGGGGCGACCACCACGAGCGCCTGTTCTGCGGCGTCGCGGCGTTCTTCGGCAACGCCTACCGCGCCCAGCTCGTGTCCCAGTGGTTACCTGCGCTCGACGGCGTCGTCGAGAAGCTCGAGGCGGGCGCCACCGTGGCCGACGTCGGCTGCGGGCACGGCCACTCGACCGTGCTGATGGCCGAGGCGTTCCCGAACTCGCGCTTCGTCGGCGTCGACACGCACGAGGCGTCGATCCTCGCCGCGCGTGCGCACGCCGCCGAGGCAGGGGTCGACGACCGCGTGACGTTCGTGGTCGGCACGGCGGCCGACCTGGCGGAATCGAGCTTCGACCTGATCTGCTTCTTCGACTGCCTGCACGACCTCGGTGACCCGGTCGCGGCCGCGGTGCAGGCGCACAAGGCTCTCGCGGACGGCGGCACGGTGATGCTCGTCGAGCCGAACGCCGGCGCGGGCGTGGAGGAGAACCTCGGGCCGATCGGGCGCGTGTACTACTCCGCCTCGACCGTCCTCTGCTGCGCGCACGCGATCTCCGAGGGCGCCGCCGAGCCGCTCGGCGCGCAGGCCGGTGAGGAGCGCCTGGCCGCCGTGTTCGCGGAGGCCGGCTTCAGCCAGTGGCGCCGGGCGACCGAGGGCCCGTTCAACCTCGTGCTGGAGGCGCGCCGCTAGGTGGCGATGCGGAAGCCCTTGCTCACGGCCTTGCTCGTGGTGCCGTTCGCATTCGCGACCGCCTGGAGCCGGTACCTGCCACTCCGCAGCTTGTGATGCCTGACGCGGCCGGTGAACACGAACGTGTTGAAGCCGGCCGCGTCGGTGTGCGTGAAGCTGCCCACCGACACGTAGCGCGTGCAGTGCCTGCCGTGGTCGCGACGGTGGCGTTTCACGCAGCTCCCGTTGGTGTCACCTCGTCGTCAGCGGACGATTCGGAAGCTGACCGCGACGGCCTTGCTCTTCCTGCCGTTCGCCGACGACACGCCTTGGAGCTTGTAGCTGCCGCGGCGCAGCTTGTGGTGGCGCACCCGTCCCGTGAAGACGAAGGTGTTGAACCCGGCCACGTCCTTGTGGGTGAAGCTGCCCAGCGACACGTAGCGAGTGCAGCGCTTGCCGTGCCTGCCGCGCCTCGGCTTCACGCACCTGGCCGCGGTGACGCCTCTGCGCGGAGCCAGCACGGTGAACGTGGTCGTGGCCGCGGCGGCGTTCGTGTAGCTGACGGTCATCCCGACGGTCCCGCCCGTGCTGCCGCCGCGCTTCGCGGCGATGAAGGTCCTCGGCGATGCCTTGAAGCCGCTCAACGCCGGCACGAGCGTGGGCGAGAGCGGATTGCCACCGCCACCGGGGTCAGCGCCGCCCGGCGTGGCCGGCACGTCGTACGTGAAGGTGATCGAGGGCACGCCGGTGGTGTCCCGGCTGTAGGAGGGGTTCGGCGCCTTGGTCTCCGAGGCTCCGTTGGAGCCGGCTCCGCCGCCGCCGCCGTTGCCGTTGATGTCACCTTCCCCGCCGCCGGCGCCGCCCCACACACCGGCGCCTCCACCACCGCCGCCGCCGGAGTTGTCTGCAAAGCCGAAGGTGCCGGCGCCGCCGCCAAAGAACTTCCCGTTGGGCTTCCCGGCCGCGGTGGCTGTCCCGCCGCCACCGCCCACCCCGCCTGGGTTGTTCTGTGCAGGCGCTCCATTGCCCCCGGCCTCACCATTGATTCCGTTGTCGGGGGAGCCCTTTCCGCCCGCTCCACCGACGTTTCCGCCGCCGCTGCCGCCGCCCCCGGCGGCACCGAGGATGAATCCCGGAAGGATGCCCGCGCCGTCGATGTAGGCGTACGACATCCCACCACCGCCGCCGCCGCCCTTCTCGACCCCGGTCTTCGAGCCGCCGCCGTCCCCGCCGCTGCCCACGCTGCCGCCGAAGCCGCCTGCACCGCCCGTCGCGCCGGCGGCGTCGCCGCCGTTCCCCGCAACCACGGCGATCACGACATCCCCCGGCGTGACAGCGACGTCAGCGGTCACGACCGAGCCGAAGCCACCGACGGCCTGGGTCAGGCTGCCTTTCCCGCCCTTCCCGCCGATGGCCACCACGTGCATGGTCGTGACCCCCGCCGGCACGGTGAAGCTCTGCTCGGCGCCGGTGAACGAGAACTTCGTGACCGTGGGATCCGCCAAGGCGGCCTCATCGGCCACCAGGAACGCCCCGGCTGCGACGCAGAAAACGACGAATTTGCGCATGCACGCCACCCTAACCCGGATGAGGGAGGCGGCGCCAGTCGGGGTTTCTAGGCGCTCAGGAGGGCGCCCACCGGATCCTCGCCGGGCTCCTCGTCGAGCTCGGAGAGGTAGGTGTCCGCGGCGCGGGCCGCCTTGCGGCCCTCGTTGATCGCCCAGACGACCAGCGACTGGCCGCGCCGCGCGTCGCCCGCGGCGAATACGCCGGGGACCGACGCGGCGTACTCCGGTGCAGCCACGTTCCCGCGCTGGTCGAGGTCCACGGCGAGCTGCTCCAGCAGCGTGTCCCGCTGCGGATGCAGGAAGCCCATAGCGAGCAGCACCAGGTCGGCGCGGATCTCGAAGTCGCTGCCCTCGATCTTCTCGAAGGCCGGCGGGCCGCCCACCTCGTGCCCGCGGAGGTGCGTGACGCGGCCGTCGCGTCCCACGAGCTCCGTGGTCATCACCGCGAAGCGGCGCTCGCCGCCCTCCTCGTGAGCGGGCGAGGTGCGCAGGATCAGCGGCCATTGGGGCCAGGGCGTGAGGTCCTCCGGCCGCTCAAGCGACGGCTCGGGCAGCAGCTCGAACTGCGTGACGCTCGCCGGCTTCTCGCGGTGGGAGTTGCCGAGGCAGTCGGCGCCGGTGTCGCCCCCGCCGATGATCACCACGTGCTTGCCGGCGGCGCTGATCGGGCGCACCGGCGCCGGGTCGCCGGCCACGAAGCGGTTGCGCTGCTCGAGGTACTCCATCGCGAAGTGCACTCCGTCGAGCTCGCGGCCGGGCACGGGCAGGTCGCGTGGCACGGTAGACCCGGTGGCGATCACGATCGCGTCGAACTGCTCGCGCAGCTCGCGCGCGTCCACCATGACCCCCACCTCAACGCCGGTTCTGAACTGAACGCCCTCGGCTTCGAGGATGTCCACGCGGCGCTGCACCACGTCCTTGTCGAGCTTGAAGTCGGGCACGCCGTAGCGCAGCAGCCCGCCGATCCGGTCGCTGCGCTCGAAGACAGTGACCGCGTGGCCGAACTGGTTCAGCTCGGCGGCAGCAGCGAGGCCGGCCGGGCCCGAGCCGATCACGGCCGCGGTGCGCCCGCTGCGCACCGCCGGCACGCGCGGCTTGACCCAGCCCTCGGCGAACGCGCGCTCGACGATCGCCAGCTCGATCTGCTTGATCGTGACCGCGTCGTCGTTGATGTCGAGCACGCACGCGGACTCGCACGGCGCCGGGCAGATGCGGCCGGTGAACTCGGGGAAGTTGTTGGTGGCGTGGAGCGCCTCGATCGCGTCCTTCCAGCGGTCGCGGTAGACGAGGTCGTTCCAGTCCGGGATCAGGTTGCCGAGCGGGCAGCCCGAGTGGCAGAACGGCACGCCGCACTCCATGCAGCGCGCGCCCTGCTGTTGCAGCTCGGGCACCGGCAGCGACTCCTGGTACTCGCGGAAGTCGTTCACGCGCTCGCCCACCGGGCGCTTCGGCCCGTTCACGCGCACGATCTTCAGGAAGCCGCCGAGCTCACCCATCGTCTTCTCCCGCCGGCGCGGTCACGGCCTCGCCCGCGCGCGTGTCGATCTGCCGCATCGCGACGGGTCCCGCCCTTCGCGCCTCGGCAAGCACGCGCTTGTAATCGCTGGGCATGACCTTCACCCACGAGCCGATCAGCGCCTGCCATTCTGCGAGCACGTGCGTGGCGAGCGTGCTGGCGGTGCGGCTCCGGTGCTCGTCCACCAGCTCGCGGATCTCCTCGAAGTCCTCGGCGCTCGGCGTCTCGAGCTCGACCATCTCCTGGTTGCAGCGCTCGGCGAAGCTGCGGTCCAGGTCGAGCACGTACGCGATGCCGCCGCTCATGCCCGCGGCGAAGTTGCGGCCGGTCGGGCCCAGCACCACCACGCGCCCGCCGGTCATGTACTCGCAGCCGTGGTCCCCCACGCCCTCCACCACCGCGCTGGCGCCGGAGTTGCGCACGGCGAAGCGCTCGCCGGCGAGGCCGCGGAAGAACGCGCGCCCGCTGGTGGCGCCGTAGAGCACCGTGTTGCCCACCACCACGTTGTCCTCGGCCCTGAAGGTGGAGAGGTCGGGCGGGCGCACGGCCAGCACGCCGCCGGACATGCCCTTGCCCGCGAAGTCGTTGGCGTCGCCCTCCAGGTGGATCGTCACGCCGGGCGCCAGCCAGGCGCCGAAGCTCTGGCCGCCGCTGCCCTGTGCGCGGACCACGATCGTGTCGCCGGGAAGACCCTCGGCGCCGTGGCGGCGCGCGACCTCGCCGGACAGCAGGCCACCCACCGAGCGGTGCCTGTTCTGCACCTCGATGCCGAGCTCCACCGACTCGCCGCGCTCGAGCGCCGGCCGCGCCATGTCGATCAGCGCGTGATCCAGGTGGTCGTCCAGCACGGGGTCCTGCGGGCGCACCTTGCGGCGCGGCACATCGGGCGCCGCCCGCGGTGGCGCGAGGATGTTCGAGAGGTCGACCCCGCGCGCCTTCCAGTGGTCGATCGCGTCGTCGGCCTCGAGCAGGTCGATCCGGCCGACGAGGTCGTCGAAGCGGCGGATGCCGAGCTGCGCCATGAGCCCGCGCACCTCCTCGGCGATGAAGAAGAAGTAGTTGACCACGTGCTCGGGCCTGCCCGCGAAGCGGCGGCGCAGCTCGCGGTCCTGGGTGGCGATGCCCACCGGGCACGTGTTCAGGTGGCAGGCGCGCATCATGATGCAGCCCATCGTGATCAAGGGTGCCGTGGCGAAGCCGAACTCCTCGGCGCCGAGCAGCGCTGCCACCACCACGTCACGCCCGGTCTTGAGCTGACCGTCGGTCTGCACGGTGATCCGGTCGCGCAGGCGGTTCATCACAAGCGTCTGCTGCGTCTCCGCGAGGCCGATCTCCCACGGCACGCCGGCCGAGTGGATCGAGCTGACCGGCGAGGCGCCGGTGCCGCCGTCGTGGCCGGCGATCACCACGTGATCGCTGTTCGCCTTCGCCACACCCGCGGCCACCGTGCCCACGCCCACCTCGGACACGAGCTTCACGCTTATACGCGCGCGCGGGTTCGCGCAGCGCAGGTCGAAGATGAGCTGCTTCAAGTCCTCGATCGAGTAGATGTCGTGGTGCGGCGGCGGTGAGATCAGGCCCACGCCGGGCGTCGAGTGGCGGACGCCGGCGATGTACTCGTCGACCTTGTGGCCCGGCAGCTGGCCGCCCTCGCCGGGCTTCGCGCCCTGGGCCATCTTGATCTGCAGCTCGTCGGCGTTCACGAGGTAGTGGGCGGTCACGCCGAAGCGACCCGACGCCACCTGCTTGATCGCCGAGCGGCGACTGTCGCCGTTCTCGTCGCGCGTGAAGCGGCGCGGGTCCTCCCCGCCCTCGCCCGTGTTCGACTTCCCGCCGAGGCGGTTCATCGCGATAGCCAGCGTCTCGTGCGCCTCCGTGGAGATCGAGCCGAGCGACATGGCGCCGGTGGCGAACCGCTTCACGATCTCCTTGGCGGCCTCGACCTCCTCCAGCGGGATCGGCTCGTCTTCAATCCTCAGCTTCAGCAGGCCGCGCAGCGTGGCGCGGCGCTTCGACTCGTCGTTGACCGTGGCGCTGAACTTCTCGTACGAGTCCTGCCCGCCGTGGCGGACCGCGTGCTGGACGGTCGCGATCGTGTCCGGGTTCCACTGGTGGTGCTCGCCGTCGCGGCGCCAGGCGTGAACGCCGCCACCCGGGAGCCGCTCCTCGGACTCCGGCCGCGCGCCCTTTGGATACGCGCGCGCGTGACGCGTGAGCGACTCGCGCGCCAGCACGTCCAGGCCGATCCCGCCGATGCGCGACGTCGTGCCGGTGAAGTACCGCTCGACCAGCTCGGTCTCGAGCCCCACCGCCTCGAAGATCTGCGCGCCCGCGTAGCTGCGCACGGTGGAGATGCCCATCTTGCTGATCGTCTTGAGCAGTCCCTTGCCGACGGCCTTGATCATGTTCGCCTCGGCCTGGTCCGCCCCGTGCACGCCCGGCAGGAGGCCGAGGTCGTGCATCTCGAAGAGCGTCTCGAAGGCGAGATACGGACACACCGCGCTCGCGCCGTAGCCGAGCAGCGTGGCGATGTGGTGCACCTCGCGCGGCTCGCCCGACTCCACCACGAGCCCGGCCTGGAGGCGCGTGCCCTCGCGCACGAGGTGGTGGTGCACCGCGCCCACCCCCAGCAGCGCGGGCACCGGCGCGCGGCCGGCGCCGGCGGCGCGGTCGGACAGGATCAGGATGTTGTCGCCCACCGCGATCGCCGCCGACGCCTCGCTGCAGAGGCGGTCGAGCGCGCGGCGCAGGCCCGTGGCCCCCTCGCTCACCGGCCAGGTGGCGTCGAGGGTGTCGGCACGGAAGACGTGGTGGTCCACCTGGCGCAGCTTCTCCAGGTCGCCGGTGGTGAGCAGCGGCTGCGGGATGATGAGCTGGTGGGCGTGCTCGGGGGTCTCGTCGAGCAGGTTGCCCTCCGGCCCCACCGACGTGGACACGCTCATCACGATCTTCTCCCGGATCGGGTCGATCGGCGGGTTCGTGACCTGCGCGAAGAGCTGCTTGAAGTACGAGTAGAGGAGCGGCTCGCGATCCGACAGGACCGCCAGAGCGAAGTCGTTGCCCATCGAGCCGGTGGGCTCCTCCCCGCGCGCGCCGCCCATGTCGGCCAGCGTCACCCGCAGTTCCTCCTGCGTGTAGCCGAACAGGAGCTGGCGGGTGCGCAGCGGGTCGGCCGGCATCTCCTCCGGCGCCACGTCCGGGATGTCGTCGAGGTGCACCGTTCGCTCGCCGAACCAGCGGCCGTAGGGGCGGCGCGTGGCGATCCCGTTCTTCACCTCGCCGTCGTCGACGATGCGGCCGGCCTCGACGTCGACCAGGAAGATCTTCCCCGGCTGGAGGCGGCCCCTGGCCACCACCTCGCTCGCATCGACCGGCAGCACGCCGGTCTCGCTGGCGAGCACCACGAAGCCGTCGCGAGTGAGCTGCCAGCGGCCGGGGCGCAGACCGTTGCGGTCGAGCGTCGCGCCGATCACGCGACCGTCGGTGAAGGCCACCGCCGCCGGCCCGTCCCACGGCTCCATCAGGGCGGCGTGGTACTCGTAGAAGGCCTTGCGCTTCGGCTCCATCAGCGGATTGCCGGCCCAGGCCTCCGGGATCAGCATCATCACCGCGTGGGCGAGGCTGTAGCCGCCCTGGACCAAAAGCTCGAGCGCGTTGTCGAGGCTCGCCGTGTCCGATTGACCG
>Ga0134125_10006440_pt1 | contig 13306 bp, 10 predicted proteins | sample KB31751_FD_96464 | JGI IMG/M metagenome (GOLD analysis project Ga0134125, IMG submission 96464) | Terrestrial soil microbial communities with excess Nitrogen fertilizer from Kellogg Biological Station, Michigan, USA - KB3-175-1 | ecosystem: Environmental > Terrestrial > Soil > Unclassified ... | reverse complement strand
GATTTCGAGCCGACCAATAAATGGATTCTGTTCGGCCACCACTTCGCCGCCATTGCCGGGCCCGGTCCTTTGGTTGGCCCCACTCTGGCGGCCCAGTTCGGCTATCTGCCGGGCCTGCTGTGGATCTTGTTTGGCGCGGTGCTTGGCGGGGCGGTGCAGGACTTTACGATCCTATTCTGCTCCATGCGGCGCGACGGTAAATCGCTCGGCGAGATGGCGCGGGAAGAGATCGGTAAAACCGGCGGCCTGGTCGCGCTCGTGACGGTGCTGCTGATTATGGTAATTCTGCTTGCCGTGGTCGCGCTCGTTGTTGTGAACGCTTTAAAGGGCAGCCCCTGGGGGACGTTCACAATTGGCGCCACAATGCCGATTGCCGTGTTTATGGGCCTGTATCTACGATACTGGCGTCCCGGTAAAGTGCTCGAATGTTCGGTCATCGGATTCATCCTGGTTCTGCTCGCCGTTTTCGGAGGCGAATGGGTAGCGCGTTCTCCGAGTTGGGCGCCGCTGTTCACGATGTCGGGCGTAGCCCTGGCATTCGCCATCATCGTTTATGGTTTTCTTGCGAGCGCCCTTCCGGTGTGGCTGCTGCTGGCGCCCCGCGACTATTTGAGCACCTTTATCAAACTGGGCGTCATCTTGCTTTTGGCGCTGGGGATTTGCATCACGCATCCGCAACTCCAATTGCCGCCGCTGACCAAATTCACGAATGGATTAGGCCCGATTTTCGCGGGAAAAGTCTTTCCGTTTTGCTTCATCACCATCGCCTGTGGGGCCATCTCGGGCTTTCATGCTCTTATTTCGTCCGGGACAACGCCGAAGATGATCACACGCGAATGGCACTCCTGGCCCATCGGCTACGGGTCCATGCTTCTCGAAGGGTTCGTCGGCATTATGGCGCTGGTCGCCGCGGCTTCCCTTGCGCCCGGAGTGTTCTTCGCAGTTAACTCGCCGGCCGGCCTCGTCGGCGTGGCGCCAGTTGCCGCAACGGCCACTATCAGCGGCTGGGGATTTCCAGTGACTGCCGGCCAAATGGCCGAGTTGGCGCAGCGCGTTGGCGAAACGACTCTATTCAGCCGCACCGGCGGCGCGCCATCGCTCGCGCTGGGAATGGCTCACATCTTCGCGCGTACCGGGGGCGGAGACGCGATTCTCAGCTTCTGGTACCACTTCGCCATCGTCTTTGAAGCATTGTTCATCCTGACGATCATCGATGCCGGGACGCGAGTCGGGCGGTTTATGTTGCAGGATCTGCTTGGACACGTGCACAAGCCACTGGGGCGAACGCACTGGATGCCCGGTATCCTCGGCACGAGCGCGCTGATCGTCGCGGCTTGGGGCTACTTTCTGTATCAAGGCGTGGTAGATCCACTCGGCGGAATCAATTCTTTATGGCCGTTATTCGGCATCGCGAACCAGTTGTTGAGCGCCATTGCGCTGTGCGTGGCGACTACAGTTTTTATCAAAATGCATCGCGCCAGGTACATCTGGATTACCGGAACTCCGTTGGCATGGCTGCTTGTCACTACATTCGCGGCAGGCTGGGAGAAGATATTTTCGCCGGAACCGCGGCTGGGATTTTTAGCGCAGGCGAATGCTCTCACGTCGTCCCTTGCCGCCGGAGGCATTGCGGCGCAGCACGCGGCGGCCACCAGAACACAGATTTTCAACAACCGGCTGGACGCGGCCGTGTGCGCGATTTTTATGATTCTGGTCGCCGTGATCGTGCTCGATTCGTTTCGCGTGTGGTACGGGCTGCTGCGCGGCACGCGATCGGCCGCAAGCTCGGAATCGCCGTTCGTCGCATCGCGACTGGAGGCGGAAAGTATATGAGCGTGCTCACGAGGCTGTGGTTGACGCTAGTTGGAATCGCGCGTGAGCTAAGCGACGAGAGCGCCTACGCGCGGCATCTGGCATATACCGGGCGCCCCCACTCGAACGCGGAGTGGCGCACCTTCAGCGATGCGCGGCTCCGACGGAAATATCAGCAGGGAAAATGCTGCTGAGCCGGGAAGCGCACGGCGTTCTTACGGCAACGTATATCGCAGATCGACGTACACCATATTCGTTTTCGCGTTTTTCGGATTGCCCGGCGCAACGTACCAGGGATTGCGCCAGATGTACGAATACTGCAAATTCAAGCCAAGGGAGCCGTATAGCGAGCTTTTCCAGAAGGTCGGTTGGAGTCCAATCGTATATTCCTGGATTGTTCGATTCGAACTGTTTGCCGACCCCGCATAACCGTAGCCAATCGGTTTGCCGTTTGCGTCAATGCCGGTATTCCTGCCAAAATAAGCGCCGCCGTAATAGCTATAAAGCATGAGATTCTTGGTGACATTGGCTTCAAATCCGTCGACTGTTGCGTAGGTATGCACCAGAGAAATCGCGCCATCCGGTCTAACCACCAGGTCCGGACCAAGGCCGTAGATGTAACGGCCGCCGCCATCACTAAAGAAGGTATTCGCAATGAGGTGGAAATTCTTGAAGATTTCGAAGTTGCCGTTTATCTCGCCGCCTCCGCCTGTGGTCGTGTGAGTAGCTCCCGTGTAGTCCTTGAACGACCTGACGAATCCTACCGCCTCGAGGTGCTGATGTAAGCCGGCGGGTTTCGCATCGAACGCGGCCTTCAGAATGACGTCCGGATGGACACTGGCCGCTTTGTAGTTCGTCGTGCCATCGTTGAACTGGCCGGAAAGAGTGCTGCTCAAATCCGACGGAAGCGATACCCCAACGCCGCCAATATACTGCTGAGGATTTTCAAGGGAAAGCGCCAGCGCAAAGTGATTGTTCGGATGCAGGGCCACGCGAAATTGAGCCTGGCGTGCCCAGGGGAGGCCGACTTGGTAATTCGTGTCCATGTTCTGCGTGTAGAAGATGTCGCTTGGCACGGGAGAAACGCCGGATTTGCCGGGTGTTGTCAGCGACCAGTCCTGGCCTCCCATTACTTCCCAAATTCCTTTTCGTATATCGACGAAATAGTTGCGCATCCGGAGCGTGTTTGCGTTGCTGGTAACCCAAACGTTAGCCGGCTGGTTGCCCAGAAAGTCCGTCTCGAGGTATCCGAGGACCTTGGCGCCGAGAACGGTGCTATCAATTTGCAGGCCGATTCGGCTGTTTTGCGCGCTAAGATTGTTTTCCGAGAGATGCCCTTGTGGGCTATTGGTATATGGAATGCTTCCGAATCCCGTGCCGATGCCGCTGCCTGTGTTGGTCGAACGGGAGACGAAGGTAAGGTCCATAAACCCGAACGGCTTGAAATCGGCATTACCGATCCGGAATGATAAGGGCGACTTTTCCCCGCTCTGCGTCGCGCGGGCTGCTGGCGAGAGACTGAAAGGGTGCAGCGTATCGGTAGACGCCGCGCCGGCATTTTGCAGGGCCGGCGGTGCTAATCCAGCATTGATATTATCTCCCACAGCAGTTGCTGCCACCGCCTTGGCTGTGCTTTCCAGCAGTGCGCGCTGTTCAGTTACGGATTTCTGCAGCCGCTCTATTTCTTTCTCCTGGTCCGCTATCTTTTGGCGTAATTCTTCCAGTTGCTTTGCAATCGCCGGCGGTTTAGCCGCTGCCGGCGACGCGACCTCTCCTGTCCGAGCGCTCTCCGGGCCTGCCGCCATCAGTTGCAAGGCCATGACGCCGCAGCAGCAGAGGCTCAGAATCCGTTTTAAATTCATACTCTCCTCAGTCGGGTAAAGGAATTCAATTCAAGAGGCACGCTGTTTTTCGGCCACTCCCACGGCTAGTGGAAAGGCGCCTAGAATGCCCTGAACGCGAACCCAGGATATCGGCGCAGTGTTACACGTCGACGAATAGTCTGTGACGATACTGCAACGGAGCGTATGTTTCAGCTATTTTGCGAAGCCAAATGCCGCGGCGACTTGTTGCAGGCGCGTTACACGTAAACGCGCTTAACGCGGGCATGGATGCCGCATAGGACGCTATAGGAGATTGTCCCCGCGAGTTTGGCAATCTCCTGCGCGTCGATGCTCGATGCGCCGTCATGGCCTAAGAGGGTGACAGTATCGCCCGGTCGAATCTCCGGAATCGTGGTGACGTCGATTGTCGTAAGATCCATCGATACCGAGCCCAGGATCGGCGCAAACCGGCCGGCCGCGATCACACGGCCTCGATTGGACAGGCGGTGGGGAATGCCGTCGGCATAACCGGCCGCTAGAATTGCGATTCGCACCGGCTGCTGTGCGCGATACATTCCGCCATAGCCAATGAGGGCGCCGGCCGGCAGATTCTTCACGGAGAGCACGGTCGCTCGCCACGCCAACGCCGGTTTCACCGCCAGCTTTCGCGTGGGGGCCTGTCCGCGCGCCGGAGACACGTAGCCGTAAATCGCGTGGCCGGGCCGCACCATCCCTCGCCAGGCTCGTTTGCGCCCGTAGGCAATGGGAATGGTGCTGGAAAGATGCACGTAGCGCGGCTTCACGCCCTCTCGAGCAAGCGCATCCGCGAGCGCCTCAAAGGCCAAGATCTGTTCGTCGGTCTGAGACGATTGGTAATTTCCGGCGGACGCAAAATGCGTCATCAATCCTTCCAATTCGATATTCGGAGCGTCAAATAATGCCGCGAGGATAGGCGCCGGATCGGGCGCCACGCCAAGCCGCCCCATGCCGCTGTCTACCTTCAGATGGAACTTATACCGGCTTCCCCGCGCCCTGGCGATCCGGTCGAGTTCCGCCACGTCTTCGAGGGAGTGGATCACCGGCGTCAATTCATAAGCGAGCATTGCCTCGCGGGTGAATGGCAGGAAGTCCGCCATTACCAGAATGCGCGTCTTTATGCCCGCATCTCGAAGGGCGACGCCTTCTTCCGTGTTGCTGACCGCGAGCCACTGGGCCCCACGCTCTTCAAGCGTCCGGGACACCTCAACGGCTCCATGGCGGTAAGCATCGGCCTTCACCACCGGCATCACTTCTGTTTGGCTGCCGACTGTATTTCGAATCGCATCGAAATTGTCTCCGATTTGTTGCCGCGATACTTCAACCCAAGAACGATAAGGGAGGCGCTCCATACTCTATCCATCTTCTTCGATGGCTTCTATATTCCCGACGAATTTGCTTCCTCCCGGGAGGAAATCAAGCGGGAACAAATCGCCGTCGGCCTGCGTAGCCCTTTTCAGGAAGCCTGGCATGGTCACATTTCTGCTCTGGTGTTTGCTCTTTATCGTTTGCTGGCCCGTGGCGCTTTTCGCATTGGTGCTCTATCCGCTGGTTTGGCTTTTGCTGCTGCCGTTCAAATTGGTTGGAATCGCATGCCACGGAGTATTTGAGTTGATCAAGGCGCTGATCCTGCTGCCGGCGCGCGTCGTGCGCGCGATTGCGTGAATGATGAAAACCGGCGACAGTATCCGGTGCTCAGTCGCCCGGTGGGGGTGGGCAGGTCCTCGATCCATAAGCGCTAACTGTAGCGCACGCACTCGTGCGTGCCGCGTCGAGACTTTCTCTACGCCGATTTTCTTTTGAGAAATTCTCCGAGCGGAAAAGCGACGGTATTTCCAGATAATTCAACGTCCCGTCGTTTGCCGCACCAGTACTCCGATTCTGCAAGCTGGTCGAGTGCAGGCGCCGAGAAAACTCTCGACGCCTGCACGCACGAGTGCGCGTGCCACACCTAGCGCTTATGCGGCAGGCCCCGGCCTGCGTGGGCATAGCAAATGCAAAATCGTCTAGGTCTAGAAGAATATCGTTTTAAACAAGTGAAAGGGCCGGGCGCTTTCGCGTCCGGCCCTTGTTGTTCTAACTGAGGTGAGCGTTTATTTCGGGCAGCCGAGGCGCTTCATCACTTTTTGATCGAGCGGCTTGGCATTCTTCACGGCCGGAGGCATCGGAGCGCCCTTCGGCACCAGGTATACTTCAACGCGACGGTTCTTATCCGACTCGTCTACCTTCGATGACCGGCGTTCCTTGGTCTCCTGGCGTGTGGATGTTCCGCAGAGGCCCGGTTCCGTGTCGGACGTCTGATCGGTTCCTACCCAGTCGACCATGACACGTGAAAGGTCAACCTTTGCGCACGTGCCGGTGCCGCCTGTGAGGACGCCTGCTGCATTCAGAGCGCGCTGTTCGTCGAGTGTACGAGCATTACGCGCCCTGCGGCGGCCCTTCGGCTGTTCGTCGTTGTCGATGTGACCCACCAGCACAACGGTGTAATTCGGATCGTTGAGCTTCGGAGCGACCTCGTCGATCAGAATACGCTTGCCGCAATTGTTCACGCGGCTGTTGTTCTTCGGGAACACGATGTCATTGAACCGGACCATTTGCGGCGCGCACTGCACCGTAATCGTGTCGGTCTTCGTCGCGGACTTGCCGGATTCGTCAGTTACGGTCAACGTCACATTTACCGTCTTGGTTTGCGGTGTTGAGGCGCTCTGATCGAAGGTCAGGCTCTTCGAATCGAAGGTTGCGTTGGCGGTGCTGTCGTTTGTTACGCTGCCTTCGGATACGGTCCACTTGTACGTTAGGTTGCCTCCGCAGGCAGAACCGGTGGCGGCACTCTGCAACTGCGCTGTTGTGTTATCTCCGCGGCAGCTCAGTTCCTTCGGCGAAACCGTGAAGCTGCTGATGACCGGCTCAGTGTATTCTTTGATGCTCAACGTGACCGGGCCGCCGGTTACTTTGCGGTTCGGATCGGTGGCATCGACTACGTCGACTTCAACCTGGAAATCGCCGGCATTGTTCGGAGTAAATGTGAAATCCGGGCTATTGGAGCCTTGCGGCTGTCCATTCAACTTCCACGCATAGCCAAGCTGGTGGCCTGAGGGATCGCTTGCGGTTGAGTGCAGCGTGATGGCCTTGCCTTGGCACAACGTGCCCTCGGCGCCAGTGATCGTTCCCGCGCTAAGCGGCGGAGGCGGCGGCGGGGGGGCCGGAGGCGGCGGTGGCGGCTGAGCCTTTCTTCCGAGATAGAAGATCAAGCCCGCGGTAGCCTGCACGCCGTTCAGGCGGTCACCCTTCGGGATATAGATGCCACCCGTCTGGTAGTTCGGCAGGCCATAGGTCGGGTTGCGGCTAAGCATGCCACGCGCATCCAGCCTGAGCCCGAAGTGGTCCGTAAGGTGGAACTTGATTCCGCCTCCGTAGTTCAGGGCCACCTGCAGATTGTCGTTCAAGTTGGCCGAGTTATACACGGCGTTGACAGTTGGATCTCGCGCAATGCGTTTGGCTGGATCCGTTGGGGTATATTGGACGGCGCCTACGCCAACGGTCACATACGGCCGGACGCGAGATCCGCGCGGCGTGAAGTGAAAGACCGGGTTGAACGCCAACTCGTGAATCCGGTTGCCGAAATCGTATCGGGGCAGACCGGCTTGAGTGGGAGTTAAAAATCGGACATTGTTAACCGTGTATTGATACATCAGCTCGAGGCCGACATATTTGCTGACGTTCACTCCTACACGGCCGCCCAATGCGCCGCCCGTCAGGTGCTTTTCCGCGAGACCGCGATTGACCTGACCGAAGATGCTAACGCCGCCGAACGGATCGAGCTCGATCGTGTCGGGAAGGTTATTACCTGTGTCGTTGGAAGTCGCACTTGTTGGCTTGGTTGTGCTTTGAGCTTGCGTTGAACTCGAGTTTGCGTCTTGTGCCACTGCCAATGACGCGCAAAGCGCCATCGATAGCAACGCAGAAGCGATCGGCCTAGATTTGAGCCGAAGATTCATTTTCTCCTCCGCTGAAGCGAATTTTTCATAACTAACACCAATTATTGATGTTAACGGATAAAGGCCTGATTGCGAAAGAGTATGCCGATATCATTTGTCACGGCAAACAGTCGGTCAGGCAACTGGGCCGGTTGCCAGAGCTGTCGGATCTGCAGGGCTCGGAAAGTGCTCGGTTCGGCACTCCACTGGACGCCCCCATCCTTGCTCTGGTAGAGCTGACCAAATTCCACGGCATAGGCAACATTAGGCTCAGTATGGCTATAAATTACTGATTCCACAGTCGATATAGGTAATCCGGAGCTGACGATGGACCAGGTTTGGCCGTCGTCCTTGGAAGAGTAGAGGCCACGAAATGTGGCGGCCAGCAGACGGGAAGACGAGTTGGCGGGCGGCACGGCAACGGCATTTATTTGTGACGTTTCTAACGGAAATCCAATCGTTTTCCACGTGTCCCCAAAATCCCGTGAAAAATATAAACTTAGATTTGAACGGGCTATCAGCCGCCCATCGTTCGCCGGAGAAGCGGATACGCTACTGAACGGCGTAAGGAGCCCTGCATTCACGAACATCCATTTCACACCTTTGTCCGTGCTGCGCAGCAAGCCGCGATCCGATGCCGCGAAGAGCACGGTCTGGGTGCCGCTGGCGATGGCCGAAAGGCTGTTGATTGCGGATGGGCGCAGAGTGTGCTCAATGGTCCGCTCACGTGTTATATAGCGTCCCTTAGCTGTTCGTATCCGCACGGACCTGCCTTTCTCGGTATACGTTCCGGCGAGGGAGACAGGTTTCCAGGAGCGGCCTGAGTCAGTCGATTGGAACAGCTGCCGGCGGCTTGCTGCAAATAGCGTCTGATCGTTGCCCGGGATGCCCGTGATGCTCTCCAGATGCACTCCGGCGAGTCCGGCTGGGCTCGGTATACGTTGCCATGTTGCGCCGGCGTTGTCGCTTGTGAACAGTCCGGTGCTTTCACCGTCCAGTGCCTGAATGGCGAACAAGCGCTTTCCCGCACTCGTCACGGCTGTGAGGCGCCGTGCAACGAATCCGTTGTTCAACGGAGCCAAAGTCTTTCCCTGGTCATCGCTCTTCCAGAGTCCGCCCTCCTCGAGAGCCAGGTACATATCGGCTTTTGCGGGGCCGAATGCCAGTGAATTTACTTGTTGTTCGTTTAGTTGGCGCCACGTGCCGCCGGCATCGCTCGACCGGAACAGTCCCATGGTCGTTCCGGCGTAGATAGTGCCCGGCGCGCTAGGATCCAGCCGGATTACGTGTGTTCGGCGGGAAGTGTTTGGTATTCCGAGGATTTTTTTCCAAACGTCGCCTCGATTCGCGCTCTGGTAGATTCCGCTGCAAGCGCTGGCGAATACGCGGTCCGGCGAGTGCGGGTCGATGAAGATCGAAAATACATCCGAATCGTTGATCATTCCCGAGTGGATCGACTCCCATGTCTTGCCGCCGTCGATTGTTTTCCACGGCAAATGGGTGGTTCCGGCATAAATAATTTGCGGATTTTGCGGATCGATCGCTACCGCCGTGACCCCAAGCATCTCCAGGTTCATCGGATCGGAAATACGCGACCAGGTGTTGCCGGCATCGCTCGAAAGATACACACCTTGAGTGGTCCCCGCAACGAACCGTCCGGGTTCGCTAGCTGATGCGGCAAGCGCACGGACGGTAAACCCCCTCAGTGTATTCGATGCGGTCCATGTATGTCCGCTGTCGGTGCTAACGAACAGGCCGGCATCGGACGTCCCCGACAGAGCAATCAGGTAATGCTGGGAATCTTGCGGATCGATGAGGATCGCGTCGACCTGGCCGAATGCGCGTTTCGGGAAGGGAAGCAGCGTCCAGGAATTTCCGTAATCGTCGGACTTATATAGCAGCGATTGCCTCGCTCCGGCCAGCAAAATTTGTGGATTTCGGGAGTCGACCGCTATCGCGGTAGCGCTTCCTCCATATGGCCCGGCAATCTGCCAGTCATCCGCGCGAGGAATCGACGCTCCATGCGCGGGTACGGTTGAAAACAGAATCAAAGAAGTCAGCGAAACGCCGACGGAAGTTAAAAATGCAAGTCTCATTCTCAGCAACATACGCAATGTGGCGTAGTCACCATTGTCGAACGCCACTCATACGAAAGTGACGAACAAGCAAACGAAATCGCTGAACCGCGAACCAACCTCGGATTGTAGACGCGGCACGCCATCCTTTTGCTTCAGGTGAACCTATTTCTGCTTTGCGATGATCCGATCTTTGATTTTGGCGTAGGTCGAAGCGGGAATGACCTTCTTCTGAACTAACTCATCCTTGCCCTTGTAAGGCCGACCGGCGGCAATCTTGCTCGCGTAAGCCACCCCAATTCCCGGTAGGGTTTCCAGTTGCGCGGCGCTTGCGCTGTTGATGTCAATCAGGGCCGCCTTACTTGTGGCCGCGGATGCTGCCGGCGTTGAGCCACCCTTCTTAGTGGCGGCCGGCGCGGCGCTCAACGCCAGCGCTACCGCGGGAACCAGCAGTAGTTTTAGCCATCTCATAGTCATTCGTTTGCACCTTTCTTACTGGAACTTAGCCGAGAATGCGTCATGATGCAATGAAATTGTTTATCTTCTTTGCAGGGAAGCCCGGCATACCTGCTGGTAAGCATCCGAGCAATTCGCGGCCATCCGCACCTTATTCTAGAACAAACATTCTAGACGGTGAATGTTGGGAAGATGTTTTCGCCTTCCTCATGCCGCAAGAGCGAGGCTCCGGCAGTCGCGCGTCCGGCCTGCGGTTTTACGGTTTTGGGGCGAGGGCCGGATATGCCAGGCTTATATGAAATTGGGGCGAGGCATGCCTCGCCCGCTTAAACAGTGAAGTCGGGCTTAAGCGCCGCTTGTGCTCAGCTCAAATCGGAGGAGCACGATCTGGGGCTAAAACAGACTAAATGCGGTTTCGGAAGAACGCAAAGTCAAGCGAGGCGACCCCGGGCCCCAATATAGCGATAGCGAATGAGCCGACAAGCATGGCCAGCGGCAGGTTATAGTTGTTCACCTGCCACCACGGCCCGCTTTTCATATGCACCGCGAGAATAGCGATGCACATCTCAATCGTAAAGAGCAGCGCGCAAATTCGCGTAAACAAGCCCACGATTAATAGCACGCCCGCGACCAACTCCAGCAGACCGGCAATAACTCCCAGCCAGCCCGGCAGGCCCATGTGGGCGAACATTCCCATCGTGCCATTCAGGTTGAGCACCTTTACCCAGCCGTGCGTCAGGAAGATGATTCCAATACCGAGGCGCAGCACGAGCAGCGCAAAGGGTCGCAGCTTATTTAGAAATTGCATCATGGGTTTTTTCTGCCTTTTGCATTCTATCCATAAATGCCTGTCGAGTTTGCGGCTGGGCGCTCCTCAATGCCTAAGCCGGCGTCTTCAGCCGCAGACACTCACGGGCAATCTGCAAGTTTTCTCGGGTCCGCACACGTAGGACCGATATCTGGGAGTTCTCCGACGAAATCACGCAATCGCCCCGAGGCTGGCGGTTGCGGCCGGTATTGAGCACGACAGGAAGGAAATTGAGCTGCCGGCAGACACGCTCGCGAATTTGCCAGGAGTTCTCTCCGACGCCTCCGGCGAAGGCAAGGGCGTCCATGCCACCCAGGGCCGGAATCAGCGCGGAAACAAAATACGCAAGCCGGTAACTATAGACTTGGAGCGCTTGTTCTGCCTGTTGATTTCCGGCATCTGCCGCCGCTTGCACCTGGCGCAAATCGCTTGAAATACCCGATAGCCCTTTCAGTCCCGAGTCGTGGTTCAGCAGATGGTCAATACTTTCCGGGGAAGAGCCTTCCTGTTTCATCAAGTAAATGACTAACCCCGGATCGACCGTTCCGGACCTGCTCCCCATCATCAAACCTTCGAGCGGAGTGAATCCCATCGTTGTCTCCAGGGATATTCCACCGCCGATGGCGCATAGAGAGCACCCGTTGCCGAGATGGCACGTGACGATTCGTAACTTGCCTGGATCTTTCTTTAAAACTTCGGCAGTTTTGGCGCACACATATTGATGACTGATGCCGTGGAAGCCGTAGCGCCTTAATCCTCGTTGGGCCCAATCCACCGGCCCGGGGTAAAGGTACGATTGAGGCGGCAGCGTCGCGTGAAATGCGGTATCGAAAACCGCAATTTGCGACGTGTTTGGCGCCAAAATGCGATCCGCGGCTTCGATTACGGCAAGCGCTAACGGGTTATGAAGGGGAGCGAAGGGGGCTAGCTCGCGAATGCCCGTTCGGACTTCGGCTGTGAGAGGAGTGGGCCCGCGGTAGCGTTCTCCTCCGTGTACCACCCGGTGCCCAACGATGTCGATGTCCCGAAACGACTGGAGCACCGGAGCGCCTTTCGAGACCATGGATCCGAGCAAACATTCCGTGATCGCTTCGAGCGATTCGATCTGTACCTCGGTCTCGATTCCCGCATCGTTCGTTCGTCTGATGCGAATGGATGCTGGCCCCGGCAGTTCTTTCCAGTCCGCCTCCGCCTGCCAGATCGAATCCTCACCGATCTCTTGACCCTGGGCGCCATATAGATCGCATTTCAGAGAACTTGACCCTGCGTTCAACACGAGTATCCGCATCGAGTTCTTTCAAGCAGCCGTTAATAAGGCCAGCGCCAGTCGCGGATTTCGGGCATATCTTCGCCGTAAGTAGTGACGTACTCCTTGTGCTCAATGAGTTTCTCCCGAAGCCATTGCTTCACATGAGCGCCGATTTCCTGCATGCCCGGGACCCGGTCTATCACATTGCCTACCAGGTGAAACCGGTCGAGCTCGTTTAGAACCGTCATGTCGAACGGTGTTGTCGTTGTGCCCTCTTCCTTGTAGCCGTGGACATGGAAGTTATCGTGATTCGTTCTCCGGTAAACCAGACGATGGATCAATACGGGATAACCATGAAAGGCGAAAATCACCGGCTTGTTTTTCGTAAAGATTGAATCGAAGTCAGCGTCGCGCAGCCCGTGCGGGTGTTCCGTCGAGGGCTGTAGCGTCATCAGATCCACGACGTTAACAAACCGAATTCGCAAAGACGGGAAGTGCTGGCGAAGCATATCGACGGCGGCCAGGGCCTCCATTGTGGGGACGTCGCCCGCGCTCGCCATGACGACATCGGGCTCACTTCCTTGATCGTTGCTGGCCCAACTCCAAATGCCCGCGCCCACTGTGCAGTGAGCGACAGCCTGATTGATGTCGAGATACTGGAGAGCCGGTTGTTTTCCGGCCACGATGACATTGACATAGTTACGGCTCTTCAGGCAATGATCCGCAACTGATAGCAGCGTATTCGCATCCGGCGGCAGATACACCCGGATGACGTCGGCCTTCTTATTCACAACATGATCGATGAATCCGGGGTCCTGATGCGAGAAACCATTGTGATCCTGCCGCCACACGTGCGAGGTCAGCAGATAGGTCAATGAAGAGATCGGCCGACGCCAACTGATGTCCCGGCTCGTCTTTAGCCACTTTGCGTGTTGGTTGAACATCGAATCGACGATGTGAATGAAGGCTTCGTAACAGGAAAAGAAGCCGTGGCGCCCCGTCAGCAGATATCCTTCGAGCCAGCCTTGACAAAGATGCTCGCTCAGCACTTCCATGACACGGCCCTCGTG
>Ga0134125_10006439_pt1 | contig 13307 bp, 13 predicted proteins | sample KB31751_FD_96464 | JGI IMG/M metagenome (GOLD analysis project Ga0134125, IMG submission 96464) | Terrestrial soil microbial communities with excess Nitrogen fertilizer from Kellogg Biological Station, Michigan, USA - KB3-175-1 | ecosystem: Environmental > Terrestrial > Soil > Unclassified ... | reverse complement strand
TCTTGAGCGCCTTGTCGCCGTCGGCGACGTAGCTGTAGGTCACGCTCGAGAAGTCGCAGCTGTCGATGTTGGTCCGGGCCAACGAGTACCCGATGCCGTCCTTCGGGTCGAAGAAGGACTTGATGACCTCGTCCTGCTCCTTCTTCGGGAGGCCGGCGAAAACGTCGGCCGAGGCGTCGGTCAGCGCCGCGCCGATGCCGATCATGGTCTGGAACTTCTTGGACGGATCGACGAGGATGAAGGGCTCGGTCTCGAGCGGCTGGACGGTCTCGGCGAAGGTCAGCGTGCCGGTCGAGGCCAGCCTCTGTCCGGTGTCGCGGGCCGTCATGAACACCTCGGCGGTCTTCTGTGCCTCGGCGGCGGCGGCCGGCAGGGAGAACAGCGCGAGCGCGAGCAGGGAGATCTTCATGGGTCCGCTATTGGACCAATCCCGCGGCGTCAAATCAACATTCGACTATCCCCGGGGATAGTTGATATCCTGGGCGCATGATCGTGATCGCGACTTTCCTCCTCGCCGCGTCCGTCGCGCGCGCCGCCCAGCCCGTCAAGAACCCGGACACGTTCACCTTGGCCGAGATCCAGGACGTGAGCAGCCTCGATCCCGCGTTCCCGTACGAGGGCTCGAGCCAGTCTCTCATCCAGAACGTCTACGAGACCGTGATCGGCTTCAAGGGCTCCTCGCTGTCCGAGTTCGAGCCGCGCATCGCCGAGAAAGTGCCGACGTTGGCCAACGGGCTGATCTCGAAGGACGGCCGCACCTACAAGTTCCCCATCCGCAAGGGCGTGAAGTTCCAGGACGGCGGCGTGGTCACCCCGGAAGACGTCCGCTACTCTTTGCTCCGCTTCATGATCGAAGACCCGACGGGCGGCCCGTCCGCGCTGCTGCTGGAGCCCATCGCGGGGACGGCCTCGACGCGAAATTCGTCCGGCACCGTCACTCTCGACTTCGACGCGCTCGAGAAGCGCGTGCGCGTCGAGGGCAATTCGGTCGTGATCACCTTGCCGCGGCCCTTCGGGCCGTTTCTTTCCGTCATGGCGCGCTGGTCGTACGTGATGCCCAAGGCCTGGGCCGCGGCGCACGGCGAGTGGGACGGCGCGGCCGCGACGTGGAAGAATTTCAACGACGAGCCGAAGGAGAAGTCCTATCTGTTCGACCACATGAACGGCGCCGGCCCGTTCAAGCTCGTGCGCTGGGACCGGACCGAGCGCCTGACCATCCTCGAGCGCCACGACGGCTACTGGCGCGGGCCCGCGAAGCTCAAGCGCGTGCTGGTCAAGACCGTGCCCGAGCTCAACACGCGCAAGCTCATGCTCGAGGCGGGGGACGCCGACCTGATCGAGACGCCGCGGCCGTACGTCTCGCAGCTCGCGAGCCTGCCCGGCGTGACCATGGCCGACAAGCTGCCGCGCCTGCAGACCGATCCGGCGCTGTTCTTCACCTTCAAGATCAATCCCGTCGCCAACCCGGATATCGGGTCGGGCAAGCTCGACGGCGACGGCATCCCGCCCGACTTCTTCGCCGATCCCGACGTGCGCAAGGGCTTCGCCGAGGCCTTCGACTACGACGCGATCCGCCGCGACACGTTCAAGAACACCGCCGCGCGCGCCATCGGCCCGATCCCGCCGTGGGTCCCCGGCTACGACAAGAACCAGCCGCGTTACGACTACGATCTCAAGAAGGCCGAGGCGCACCTGCGCAAGGCTTTCGGCGGCAAGGTCTGGTCCCAGGGCTTCAAGTTCACAATCACCTACAACACGGGCGGCGAGGTGCGCGAGGCCGCGGCGCAGATTCTGAAGAAAGGCGTCGAGAAGCTCAACCCCAAGTTCCGCATCGACCTGCGCGGCGTCGACTGGGCGAACTTCGTCGACAAGGGCCAGCGCCGCCTCATGCCGCTGTTCGCGCGCGGCTGGATCGCGGACTATCCCGACGCGCACAATTTCATCTACGCGTTCTACCACTCGCAGGGACGCTACCCGTCCGCGCAGGGCTTCGCCGATCCCGAGCTCGACGCGATGATCGAGAAGGCCGTCGCGCTCCCTTCGCCCGCTTCGCGGGCGAATCTTTATAAAAAAATCCTCGCTCGCGGCTACGAAGACTGCCCCGCGATCTTCACCGTCCATCCCGCCGGCGTCTACGCGATGCGCTCCTGGGTGAAGGGCTTCGTCGACAACCCCGTCAACCTCGGCATCTACTACTACCCGATCGAGAAGAAGTGATGGTCAAGACCGAGCGCGTCAAGGCGCTCCTCAAGGGTCTGCGCAAGCTGTACCCCGACGCGCACTGCGAGCTCGACTATAGGAACCCGCTCGAGCTGCTGATCGCCGTGATCCTGTCCGCGCAGTGCACCGACGTGCGCGTGAACAAGACGACCAAGGACCTGTTCAAGCGCTACAAGACCGCGGCCGACTACGCCGCCGCCGATCCGGCCGAGCTCGAGGGCCTCGTGCGGTCTTGCGGCTTCTACCGCATGAAGGCCAAGTCCATCATGGAGACCGCGCGCCTGATCCTCGAGCGCTTCGGCGGGAAGGTTCCCGACACGATGGAGGCCCTGCTCAGCCTGCGCGGCGTCGCGCGCAAGACCGCCAACGTCGTGCTCGGCGAGGTGTATGGAAAACCCGAGGGCGTGGTCGTGGACACGCACATGAAGCGCCTGAGCTACCGCTTCGGCCTCACCGACGAAGAGGACCCGGTGAAAGTCGAGCGCGACCTCGAGAAGGTCGTGCCCCGCAAGGACTGGGTGTTCTGGTCCCACGCCGTGATCTGGCACGGCCGCCGCGTGTGCAAGGCGCAGAACCCGGCCTGCGGCGCCTGCCTGCTGCGCCCGAACTGCCCCCAGCGCGGCGTCGACGCCGACTAGCGCCTCTCCGGACCCGGCGGCGGCCGTTTCGGTTTCATGGCCGGGATATTGACGGAAATTACAGAGGCTCTTATACTCGCCTCGAGTGCGGCGAGTCCTATTTCGACGGGACGTTCTTCGTCCGATCGCGGTCGCCGTCCTTTGCGCCGCGGCGCCGGTCCGAGCGAGCGCTTCCGAGATGGATTGGAGCGGGCCGTACGCCGGCGTTCAAGGCGGCTACGCGTGGGGCACCGCGAGCGCGTCGGGCCGCGCGGCGTACGGAGCCCACGCCGGCACCTCCGGCGACGTCGGGGGCGGCGTCTACGCGGGCTTCGAGGCGGAGTATCTGCATCCGGCGGCGGCCAAGAGCGCGGCTCTGCGCGTCGACTCGCTGTTTTCGTTCACGCCGCAGGTCGGATACGATTTGGGCGGGGTTCTTCTGCGAGCGAAGGGGGGCGCGGCGGGCGGGCGCGTGGTCAGCCGCCTCGACAGTTCGATCGCGGGGATCCCCCCGACGGACCAGGACAAGACGCGATTCGGCTGGACCGCGGGCCTCGGGGCCGACTATGCCCTCGCCGAAAATTGGATCGTCGGTCTCGCGTTCGATTATTTCGATTTCGGCAAGTTCACGTTCGACGGTCAGGCCAACCCCGACGCCGACGGCCCGCTCGCCTACGAAGTGCATCCGATCCTTCGGACGGCGACCCTGCGCTTCTCCTACAAATTCGGCGGCGGCGCCGCCGGCGATTCGGAACGCGTCGAGGCGGCTTTTCCGCGGCCGCGCGAGCCGGAGCGCGCCGCGGCGTCCCGGGACGAGGCGTTTCAGACTCCGCCCGGCTTGATTCTCCCGGAGTCGCCCATCTTGGGGCCGGACGCCGACCCCGCGGCGGCTCTGATCGAGAGTCTCAAGACCGGCGACGAGCGCGCGCGGGCCGAGGCCGCGGTCCGCCTCGGGGAGCTCCGCAGCGCGGCGGCGGCGTTGGAGCCGCTGATCGCGGCGCTCCGGGACGACTCGCCGGCGGTGCGCGGCGCCTCGGCGGACGCCCTCGGGAAGCTCGGCGATCGCCGGGGGGAGCCGCGGATGGCGGCTCTGCTCCATGATCCGCGCCCCAAGGTGCGCGCGCTGGCGGCGCGCGCGCTCGGCGTGCTCGGCGATCCGCGCGCCCTGGCCGCTCTGCGCGCGGCGTCCCGCGACGCCGACCCTCTCGTGCGGCGGATGGCCGACGCGGCGCTCAAGCGGCTGGCGCAGCCGCGCGCGCAGACGATCGACGACCTGATCCGCTGACGGCGCCGCTTACCGACCGGCGAGAGGCGCGCCTTGAGGCAGCGAGGCGAGAAAGCCCTGGATGGCCTTCCCGTAGCCCGGCTGGGACTCGAGGAAGCCGTCGTTGTGCGAGCCGCGCAGCTCGACGAAGGTCTTCGGGCCGCCCGCCGCGGCGAAGTTCCGCCGCGACTGCTCGTAGGGGACGACGTCGTCCTGCGGGCTGTGCAGGAACAAGGCCGGGACCTTCACGTACGGCAGCTTCGCGAGGTTGTCGAATCGGATCGCGGCCAGGCTCATCGGGAACCAGGGCATGACGACCTTGCCCATGTCGCCGATCGAGGCGAAGCCGCTGTCGACGATGAGCCCGGCGGCCGGCACGTCGCGCGCGAGCTGCACCGCGGGCCCGTTGCCCAGAGATTCGCCGTAGATCACGAGCCGCGAGGCCGGCACGCGGCGCGTCTTGTCGAGCCAGTCCCAGCCGGCGCGCGCGTCGCGGTACAGCCCGGCCTCGCTGGGCGAGCCCTCGCTCTCGCCGTAGCCGCGCCAGTCGACCCACAGCTGGGCCGCGCCCGCGTCGTGGAAGATCTTCATCTTGTCGGTGCGCGAGGAGAGGTTGCCGCCGTTGCCGTGGAAGCACAGCATGACGGGCGCGTCCGCGCTCGCGCCGGGGATCCACCACGCGCGCAGGCGCACGCCGTCCTCCGCCGTCAGCCAGAGGGGCTCGTAGTCCAGTCCTTGCGCGCCCGGGAGAAACGTCATCACGCGGTTCGGATGGAACACCATCGCGTTCTCGAAGCGCAGCAGGGCCATCCAAGCGACGGCCGCGGCCATCAGCAGGAGGACGATCGGATGAGCTCTCATTTCCACTTGATCGTGCAGCCGATCGCGTGCGTCTCGGGCAGGCGCACGGGGCGGCCTGCGACCAGGTCGTCGAGCGCGTCCCGCAGCCAGAGCTTCTCGGCCTTCTTGCGCGCGTTGTATTTATTGTCGTCGTCGATCGAGCCCGTGTAGGCCAGGCGCAGGTCCGCGTCGAAGACGAACAGGTGCGGCGTGTTGGTCGCGGCGTAGGCGCGCGCGACGTCCTGGCTCTCGTCGCGCAGGTAGGCGAAGGGGAACTTCTTCTCCGCGGCGCGCTTCTTCATCTCCGCGAAGGAGTCCTCCGGATGGCTCGTCGCGTCGTTCGCGTTGATCGCGGCCATGCCCACGCCCTTGGCCGCGTAGTCGCGCGCCGCCGCGATGAGCCGGTCCTCGTTCATGATCACGTAGGGGCAGTGATTGCACGAGAAGACGATGATCGTCGCCTTCGAGCCCTTGAGCGAGGCGAGCGTGTGCGTCTTGCCGTCCGTTCCGGGGAGAGAGAATTCCGGAGCCTTGTCGCCGAGCTTCATGCGTCCTCCGATAGGGTCAGGCCTTTACTTAATTTACTTATTCACGAATAAGTAAATTAAGTAAAGGCCTGACCCCGCTTTACTTCTTCTGGAACTGCGTGATGTCCTGGAAGGTGATGCCGGCGCCGACGACCTGTCCGCGGGGGTCCTGGATCAGCAAGGTCGAGTAGCCGAGGACGCGGGGGCCGGCCTTGTGCTTCCACCAGAGGTCCTGGCGCTTGACGGTCTCCTTCTTGACCAAGGTGTCCATCAGGATCTCGGCCATCTCGGGGACCACGGCGAGGCTCTGGTCGATGGGCTGGCCGATCGGCAGGTCCTCGGGCAGCTCGAGGATCTTCTTCGCGGCCGGATTGCACAGCATCAGCCGCCCATGCGCGTCGATGGCGACGAAGCCGCCGCCGAGGTTCTCGAGGATGCTGGCGTTGTGCGCGGTGACCTTGTCGACCGTCGACTCGAGGCGCAGCGCGCGCAGGGTCAGGGAGGCCGCCTGGCACGCGGCCTGCGCCATGGCCAGGTCCGCGTCCTCGAAGGGGCCGCCGCGCTTGTTGATCAGCTCGATCACGCCGAACAGGTCCATGCGGTCGAACAAGGGCACGGCGAGGACGTGGCTGGTCTTGAAGCCGGTCGCCTCGTCGAACTCCTTGAGGAAGCGCTTGTCCGAGTAGGCGTCGTCGACGAGCAGGGGCTCGCGATACTTCGCCACCCAGCCGCACAGGCCGGCGCCCGTCGGAATCCGGCGCGATTCCAGCCGGTGGCCCGCGAAGCCGATCGCGGCGCGCGCGACGAGCTGCTCGGCCTTCGGCATGTAGAAGAAGTAGGTCGCGGCCTCGCAGTCGAGGGCCGCGGCGAGCTTGTCGGTCACGCGCGACCAGACGCGGTCGTCCTCGGCTTCCTTGATGGTCGCCAGGAACGAGATCACGTCGCAGAGGGCCTCGAGGCGGCCGCGCGAAAGCGGGCTCACCGCTTCCCTCCGACGTCGCCCGCCTCGAGCATGAACGCCTTGAGCCCCGCGTCGATCGCGCGCGCGTGCTTCTCGCGGAACGACTCCTCGTTGAGGAGCGCCTCCTGCTCGGGCAGGATGATGTAGGCGTTCTCCACGAGGATCGCCGGGACGGCGGTCAGGCGCGCGACGAGGAGGTTGTCCCAGAGCAGGCCGTTGTCGGGGAGCGGCGATTCCTTCACGAGGGCGGCGTGGATCGCGCGCCCCAGCGCGGCGCTGTGTGGGTGGTAGTAGTAGACCGAGAAGCCCAGCGGCTTGGCGAAGGGGCTCGAGCCGTCGGGCAGGGCGTTGTTGTGGATGGAGACGAACACGTCGGCGTTCCGCTCGACGGCCTGCTTGGGGCGGTCGACGAGCGAGACCTCGTCGGTCGTCGTGCCGCGCGTGAGCAGGACGGTCGCGCCGTCGCGCCGCAGCAGGGAGGCGGCGGCCTCGGCGATGGCGTAGTTGGCGTCCATCTCCTTGGTGTCCAGAGGACCGATCGCTCCGGGCGCGGAGGGCATGTGGCCGGGGTCGAGCATCACGCGGATCCCGGCGAGCGGGCGCTTGCGGTCGACGCGCGGCGGCTTCCTCAGGTCGAGGTGCAGGTTCGTGGAGCCGTCGTAGCGGGCGTTGAAGCCCCAGAGCCGGCGGCCGGGCTTGAGGCGCACGGTGACGGCGACCACGCCCGTGGCCTCCTGCCGCCAGCGCACCTGCTCGACGAAGTCGTCGCCGCCCTCGGTGCTGACGATGTTGGTGTGGCCGGTCGCCGAGAAGAGGCGCACGGTCAGCGCGTCGCGCGCGTCGCTCTCGACCAGCTCGAACGGGACGCGCTCGGACAGCCCGATGCGCACCGTCGCGCCGGAGGGCGTCTCGGTCACGCCGATGTTGCCGGTCTCCGCGCGCGGCGGGACCGCCGACGTCGAGCTCTCGACGTCGCGCGCGTCCACCCAGCCGGTCAGGTCGTCGGCGAGGCGCACGCGCAGGGAGTCGCCCTCGCGGCCGTCGACGAGCATGCGCGAGCCGGGTGCGGGGAACAGCAGGAAGCCTCCGCTGGGGGAGGTCTTCACGTTGAGGAAGCCCGCCGCGTTCGCCTTCGCCGTCGCCACGGACGGAGGGCGCGTCGTCGCCGCGACGCGCGCCGTCCCCTTGGCCCGGACGGACGACCAGCCCGAGCCGATCTCGTACTCGACCGGCGCGGGGCCGAACTCCTCGCCCGGCGCCACCTGGAAGACCGCCTCGTAGAGCCCGAGGCGCGCGTTGACCTCGTGCATCGCCCGCCACGGCCCCCCGCCGACGCGCAGGCGCGCGTCCTTGCCGCGGGAGGCCTTCATGCGCGCGATCCACCAGTCGCCGGCGCGCAGCTCGAGGTCGCTCTTGGGCGACAGCGACGAGCCGTCGATGGCGAGCTTGCCCTCCGCGACCGGCGCCTGCGGCAAGGGCACGAGGATGTGCCGCTCGGCGAAGACGGCGGAGGAAAGCGACAGCTCCGCGCGGAAGGTGAAGGTCCCCGGCGAGATCGGCAGCCAGGCGATGAAGCCTCCGTCCTTGTGGACCGTCACCGTGGCCCCGTTGATCTCGAAATGGGCCTTCGGGTCGGCGACGCTGCCGAAGACGAACTCGTTCTCGGCCGAGAGCTGCATGCCTTCCGGGGGCCAGACGATCGAGATCGGCTCGGTGGACGAGCGCGGCGGATGGAGCGGGACGGCCGAGGCCGGTCCGCACAGAGCCGCGCAGAGGAGGATCGCGAGCCGGGAGGTCATGCGCGAATTCTACTAATATGAGAGCAGCTCCGCTCGCGAAGCGGACGTCACGTCCCCGCAATCGGCCGCGGCCGCGCAAATTGCTATCGTCGCGTCATGCATCCCTGGCACGACGTGCAGATCGGAGACGGCGCTCCCGCGCTGGTCCCGGCGATCATCGAGGTCCCGAAGGGGTCGAAGACCAAGTACGAGCTCGACAAGGTCAACGGCCTGATCCGCGTGGACCGCATCCTGTTCAGTTCGGTCCAGTACCCGGCGAACTACGGCTTCATCCCGCAGACCTACTGCGACGACCACGATCCGCTCGACATCCTCGTGCTGTGCCAGGAGACGATCGTGCCGCTGGCCATCATGCGCGCCAAGCCCATCGGGGTGATGAAGATGCTCGACCAGGGCGAGGCCGACGACAAGATCATCGCCGTCCACGTGGACGACCCGGAGTACTCTCACTACGAGTCGATCACCGAACTGCCGCCGCACCGCATGCTCGAGGTCCAGCGCTTCTTCGAGGACTACAAGAAGCTCGAGAAGAAGGTGGTCTCCGTCGAGAAGTTCCTGGACCGGGACGACGCGCACAAGACGATCCGCGCCGCGATCGATCTCTACCGCGCGCGCGCGGTCGACCTGCGCGAGGGCCGCAAGTAGCGTCACCTGAAGGCAAAAAACCGTTACCCGGCCGACGATGGCCGCGGCCTCGCGATTCCTCTAGAATCCCGTCCAGGCAATCGCATGCGACAGCTCAAGAAAATCGCCAAGCGCGTCCTCGCGCCGTTCTTCCGTCTGACGGCCCACCGCGAAGGCGGCCTCGAGACGGAGGTCCGCTTCTGGGACAAGTGGCTGCGGGACAAGGGGGCGGTCTCGCCGCAGGACTACCGCTACCACGACTACCGGTACCGGGTCGACGCCCGCGCCCCGCTCTCCGCCTGGCACCGCGAGCTCGTCGACAAGATCCCGTCCGACCTCGTCTCGATCCTCGACGTCGGCGCCGGGCCCGTCACCGCGCTGGGAAAGCGGCACGAGTCGAAGGTCCTGAGCATCACGGCGGTGGACCCGCTGGCCGACGAGTACGCGGCGCTGCTCGCGCGGCACCGCCTCGAGCCGCTCGTCCGGACGCGTCGCGGCGCGGGCGAGGAGCTGGCGGCCTTGTTCGGCGCGAACGCCTTCGACCTCGTGATCGCGCAGAGGTGCATCGACCACTCCGTCGACCCGGTCGCGTGCGTCCGGAACATGATCGAGGTCTGCCGCGTCGGCGGCATCGTCGCGCTGGAGCACGAGGAGAACCTGGCGGTCAGCGCCGCCTATCGCGGCATCCATCAGTGGAACTTCGGCCTGCGGGGCGGGGAGCTCGTCGTCTCGGGCGGCGGCTACTCGAAGAGCCTCGACGAGGAGCTTCGCGGGAGCCTGCGCTGGGAGCACCGGCTCGAGCGCGGCGTCATCCGCAGCTGGAGCCGAAAGCTGCCCTGAGCGCCTCTTGACGGGACCGCCGCGCTCCGGCTATCCTCAGGCCGTGACGCCGGTGCTCAAGTACTTCGCGTGGCAGTATCTGCGGGCGCTGATCTGGGTCGCGCTCGTCTCCTTCGGCCTCTACCGCGCGACGCGCAGCGCGCGGGTGTCCAAGGCGTTCGTCGCCGCCCATATCGTCGCGCTCGCCGCCGGCGCGGCGGGCGATTTCTTCCTGATCAACTTCGCGCCCAAGTCGTGGCTGAGGATCGAAGTCATGCAATGGGTGTTCGTCGCGCCGATCGCGATCTTCACCGTGATCTCGCTGTGGATCGGCGACCGCGAGAAGCCGATCCATATCCCCGACGTGTTCATGACGCTCGCCCCCGTGGTGATGTGGGGGCTCATGGTGATTTACGGCTGGCAGGTCATGTGGTGGTGCCACGTGCTCGGCGCCTGGTTCGTGTCGGCGGCCGGGGGCGCGGTCGACCTGACGGCGCGCGCCGGGCCTCCTTGGGCGCGGCGCAACAGCTGGACGGCGCGGGTGGTGGGCTACGTGATCGTCGTGATGACCGTGTACCTGATCCTGCCGAGGACGGAGCTTCGTTAGGGTCAAGATAAGTATGTTTAACCCGTTCAAGGAGCTCTTCACGAAGCGAAGCTGGGTTCCCGAAGTGGTCCCGGAAACGGAAGGTCAGCTCAATGGGCTCTCGGTCAGAATCCACTCGCTACCATGCTTTCGCGATGAGCTTTCAGGAGACCGAAAATATGCCTACTCCGATTTCGGACGCCAATTTATCTCGAGGCTCTACGATTGTTTCGGGACCAGCGACCAAGCGAGAGAGACATTGAATGCGGGGAAGACGATTCGCTGCGAGATTCTACTGAAGGACTGCGATCCGGTTGCAGTGCACTTGAGTGGCAAGACGGATTCGACCGGCCGTATGTTCGACTCGGATATCGCCGACCTGCTGATAGCCGCCTTCGAATCGATCCGGTTGGCTCCGAGATAGCACTCGGATTGGAAGTAGGAGCCGAAGAAGATGCGGCGGCGAGTCGCGGGCGCCCTCTATAGCTCCTTCCGCCGAAGTCTACTTAGCGTTGGGAAGTCCGCTTGTAGAGTTCTGGAGCTAGAGATGTAATTCGAGCCCATAAGTCGCTTAAGCCCCGGGTCAGCTCGGTGATCTCGATCTTCCGCCAAGTGGGCGAAAAATGACGCCCATCAGGCGTTACTGCGGGGATGTTATTCCCGTTAAAAATCTTCTTGTAGGCGCTGGAAACGATATCGCTCTGGAAAAAGTGGAGAGTCTTGGGTACGTCCAACGTGTGTGCTAAATCTTCGAGGGCGTTCCAGCCATTGAGGATTTCGCCGTACGAGGCGGATGTCATCGAGGCTGACCCGAGTCTTGAGAGCTGTTCAAAAAAATTGTCGACATCCAGTGCGGCGCTTTCGTCCCAGTGAATATTCATATTCACCGCATTCAATCGGCGCCTTTTGGCATCGGCGTCATCGATGATCAACAGCCTCCCGTTCCCCCTTTTCAGAAAATGGTCTTTGGCCGTGCCCTGTCCTTCCGTCCAGAGCAGAATACTGGTGCGGTTCCCCTTCTTGATATGAAACGGATAGACGTCAAGTTCGTGATTGGTCTTCACTTTAGCGACCGCCCCGTTCGCAGGCTTTCTTGATCTTACTGTAATCTGAGCCGGGACCTGTCGGATAGTTGGGACCGTACTTCGCTTCGGCGACACGCGCGGCATATTGCTTGCAGCTCTCGTTTGGCCCGCGCGGCGCATAGTCTGTTGCCCAACTCGGCTTATCTGATGCGCGCTCTTTGTCGGACCTGCGCGAGTCCCTCGCCATCAGAGATATTCCGGAGCCTGCGGGTTCCATCGAATGCTGCGCTATCGACCTAAGAGCGAGTACTCCTCCGCCGATGAGCACCCCTTTCCCGACGGCCCTTGCTGCCTCGAGATTTGCATCCGCATTCGCGAACGAAGGGCCCGATGCCGGTGCTGGCATGAGAGTCCCTGTCCCCGTTGCTTCGCTGGTCTCCGCCGCGGAGATCAGCGTTCGAGCTTCTTTGATAAATCGTTTGGCCGACGGCAATATTGCGGGCAGCGCGACGGCGGATATTGCTACCAATCCGCCGACTCCAGCCGCGATCCCCATATCTCGTCTGATATAGGGGAATTTCTCTTCGAGAGCCTTCCCACCCAAGCCGCCAAAGAGGAGGAATCCGCCGGCTGTGGCAAGAGCTAGCTCCGCCGCCGTGCGATATGGGGAGGAATTCTTCTGTGGCTGATTCTCCGCGAGAGGGCCTAGAGGGGTGTTCGCGAGCGCTTCCGTCGCGACAGGTTCAAGCTCCGGAATCCCTTGATCAAGGACTCTTTGATCTGAAAGCCGCTGAGCATTTGGTTGTGCATTCGCGCGTTTGTAGTCTAAGGCTGTCCACGGGCCTTTTCCCGGAATTCCAGCGGCACTGGACGGGTCGATAAGTGCGGATCGCGTTCCGCATGATTCACCGATCGCGCAACTCAGCGCCGAAATATCCGTGAGCTTCCCGAGCGCGGCAATCTTGGATTGATTGGCTGCGATCGCAGCGTCGATCTCACGCTTTCGATCCAAAGAAGTCGGATTGTTCACCTCCTGCTGAAGACGGCGATTCTCAGCGTGCAACCAGCGGCCATAGATATTTTTCGACTCGGGACCGAGCCACGCCAGAAACGTCCGCTCATTTATCGGTGGCGTGAGCGGCACCAAGGTTGGCGGCTCTTTGCCCGCGACTGGTGCCGCCCTGAGCGCCTCATATTCGTTCAAGACATCGATTTTTCTCTTTCGCGCGAGCTCTGTTATTTCTGAATCGTCGGACTTCAGAGCGGCCAATGACTCTGGCGTGCAATCGGCTTTTGTCTTTGCCTCGACGTCCTCAATGTAGGAACAAATATCGGTGTCCGGTGGAGGAGGCGGCCGAACGATAGGTTGAGCGGCGAGTGGTGAGACCAGCGCCAAAAATAGTGTGGGAAGCATATGTGATGTGGCTTGCCCAGTGTAGCCCCACTCGAGGAATATTTCCATGGATTTCATCAGCCTTTGCCAGTATTTATTTGGCAGTGAAGGGGGCTATTCTGTGCCGATCGCAGCGCGATCAGGCAGAATCCGGCCTGGAAGTTCCTACTTCGTTAGAAGTAGGAGCCGAAGAAGATCCGGCGGCGCCGCGTCTTGGGGAAGGACAGGTCGTTGACGACGTCGCCCGACTCGATGTTCACGGCGGCGCGGCCGAAGCGCTCGAGGAACGTCGTGCGCAGGACGCGGCCCGAGGACTTGCGGCTCTCGATGAGCCCGTCGCCGCCGGTGAAGATCATCACGTGCGTGACCCGGTCGGAGCTTTCACCGTCGGTGAGGAAGATCAGGTCTCCGGCCTGCAGGGCCGCGCTGCGGATCGGCCGGGCCTTGAGCTTCTGCTCGTGCGCGTCGCGCGGCACGTCCCGGCCGTGCAGGCGGTAGGCCAGACTCACGAGGCCGGAGCAGTCCACGCCGATCTTCGGATCGGCCTGCACGCCCGAGCGCCCGCCCCAGTAGTAGCTCGTGCCCAGGAACAGCTCCGCGGTGCGGATGATCTCGGCGCGCGAGGCGGCGGT
>Ga0134125_10006438_pt1 | contig 13308 bp, 13 predicted proteins | sample KB31751_FD_96464 | JGI IMG/M metagenome (GOLD analysis project Ga0134125, IMG submission 96464) | Terrestrial soil microbial communities with excess Nitrogen fertilizer from Kellogg Biological Station, Michigan, USA - KB3-175-1 | ecosystem: Environmental > Terrestrial > Soil > Unclassified ... | reverse complement strand
TCGTTGCGCAGCGGCGCCGCCGTGTCCGCCAGGTGCGACATCTGCACCACCGCCGAGTTCGACGGCTCGTCGGGGAACAGATCGCGCTGCAGCGACGCCAGCCGCTCCGGTCCCCACTTGAGGCCGTGCACCACCTCGTCGAGCGCCGCCGCCATCTCGTCGCACCCGCGCCAGCGCTCGTCGGGCAGGCGCGCCAGCGCCTTCAGGCAGATGGCGTCGAGCTCGGGCGGCACCGCGGGGTTGACGAGCGACGGAGGATCGACCTTGGCGTCGCGCACCATGGCGATCGTCTGCAGATCGCTCGCGCCCTTGAACAGCCGCTTGCCCGTCAGTACCTCGTGCAGGCAGACGCCGGCGGCGAAGAGATCGCTGCGATGATCGACCTCCTTGCCCTCGACCTGCTCGGGCGACATGTACCCGAACTTGCCCTTGAGCGTGCCGGTCACGGTGCGGTTCTCGTTGGCCTCGGCGAGCGCCTTGGCGATGCCGAAGTCGAGCAGCTTGACCGCGCCGTCGAAGCTGATCATCACGTTCGACGGCGACACGTCGCGATGGATGATGCGCAGCGGCGTGCCGTTGTCGTCGACGAGCGCATGGGCGTAGGCGAGCGCGCGGCAGACCTCGCGCACCACGAATGCGCCCAGGCCCGGCGGCGGCACGCCCTTCATCAGCTGCGCGCGCACGACGTTGACGAGGTCGCGCCCGCGCACGTACTCCATCGCCAGGTAGAACTCGCCGGCGACGTCGCCGAGCTCGAACACCTGCACGATGTTGGCGTGGTTCAGGCGCGCCGACAGCCGCGCTTCGGCGACGAACATCTGCTTGAAGTGCTCGTCCTCGACGAGATGCGGCAAGATGCGCTTGATGACGAGCGTGCGTTGGAAGCCGGCCGGTCCGCTGATGCGCGCCTTCCACACCTCGGCCATGCCGCCGCGGCCGAGCCGCTCCACCAGTGCGTATTTGCCGAACTGCATGCGGTCTCTGTCGAGCGCCTGGTTCACTTCGACAGGTCCCAGCACGTGAGGTTCGCCCCGATGCACGGATCGGGCGCACGCGTGCCGTAGTAGACCCCGAGCCCCACGCCCACGCCCACCACCACTGCACCGACGGGAATGACCCACCAGTTGCGTTTGATCCACGACTTTTTCGGCGGCGGCGCCGTCTGCGTCAGCGTCGTCGCCGCGGGCGCCGCGCCCGGCGGCGGCGTCACCGGCGGCGGAGGCGCCTGGGCCGCTTGCCGATCTGCAATCTGTCGCTCGATCTCTGCCAGGATCTGCTCCGCCTGCGGACGCTCCGGATCGCTCTGGGGTGCGTCGTGCAGATAACGCTGATACATCGAGCGCGCATTCGCCAGGTCATCGAGCTTGCGATAGCACTGCCCGAGGTTGAGCAGGAACTGCGGCCGCGGCGCGAGCTGATAGCCGGCCGCGAACTCGCGCAGCGCCTCGTTGTAATTGCCGAGCTGGTAGAGCGCGCGGCCCGCCTCGAAATGCGTGCGCGCGCGAGTGACGTCGTCGTCGCTCCGCGGCTCCTGCACCTGCGCCTGCGCCACTCCGCACGCGAGCAGCAGCACGCACAGTCCGATGAATTGCAGACGGACCATCGAAGGCAACATTTTACCACAGGCATACGCGACATCGTGTGATGTAGACTGGCCTCTCATGGTTCGTCACCCGACGCCGCCCCCGATGACGCCCGAGGAGTTCGCGGGCAGCGACACGCGCCGCATCGTGCGCGGGCCGCTCCAGCAGGCGTCGGTGCTGATCATCGCCGGGCTCGATCCGTCGGGCGGCGCGGGGCTGCTCGCGGACGCGCACGTGGTGTCGCAGCACGGCTTCCACGTCGCCGGCACCTGCACCGCGGTGACCGAGCAGGATTCGGTGATGTGCTCGTGGATGCATCCGACCGATCCGTCGATGGTGTCGAATCAGATCGCGCGGCTCATCGACGACTTCGAGATCCGCGGCGTCAAGATCGGCATGCTCGCCAATCAGGAGATGGCGGCGGCGGTGGGCCGATCGCTGAAGCGGCTCGCCGACAACAAGGTCCCGATCGTCGTCGATCCGGTGCTGCGCGCGACGCGCGGCATCCCGCTGCTCGAGGGCAACGCCAAACAAGCGCTCATGCCACTGCTCTCGATCGCGACGGTCATCACGCCGAACCTCGACGAGCTGGCGGCGCTGACCGCCGACCACGTGGCGCACGACGCCGATTCGATGCGGCAGCAGGCGCGGCGCTTGAAGCAGTTCGGACCGCGCGCGGTGCTCGCCAAGGGCGGCCACCTCGAAGAGGGCTCGAGCGACATCGTCGACGTGCTCGTCGACGACGATGGTGACACCGCGATCCGCGGCCACCGCATCGAGGGCGTCACGCCGCACGGCACGGGCTGCGCGCTGTCGTCGGAGATCGCCTGCCGTCTGGCGTTCGGCGCGCCGCTGCGCGAAGCGGTCATCGGCGCGTGCAATCGCGTGCGGCTGCGCATCGCCGAGGCGCGCGCGGTCGGTCGCGGCCGGCCGTTCCTCGGCCTGTAGCTTCTGGGAATTCTAGTCGTGGAGCCGCAGCTCTTCGCCGCGCAACGAGATCATCACGAAGTGCGCCATCACGATCACCACACCCAACGTATAGTCTGCCAAGAACCGCATCGTCTCACCCCGCCCTCGCCCTTAGATCTACGTCCACCGGCACTTCTGTTGCGTGCCAGCCACGTAAGATCTTTGTAACTTCGTTTCTTGTCTATCGGAGTCGGCGCTGATCCAGCTTGTACTTTATTACTTTACGGATCAGGTTCCGTCGCGAGATCCGCAGCTCTTCCGCCGCCTTCGTCTTGTTCCAGTGCGTACGTTTCAATACCTCGTAGATGAGGTTTCGCTCGAGCGCGTCGACCGCCGCCGGCAGGCTGCGCGGCCCGCCGTCCTCACGCGTCTCTTGCCGGATGCGTGCCGAGAGCAGCTCCTCGCCGATGAGCTTGTCGTCGCCGGCGAGCACCACCAGGCGCTCGATCTCGTTCTCCAGCTCGCGGATGTTGCCCGGCCACGCGTACTCGAGCATCCGCGCCATGCACGACTTGGTGAGCCGCTTCGCCTTCAGGCGGCGCCCCTTGGCGTTGCGGCGCAGGAAGTGATCGACGAGCAGCGGGAGATCCTCGCGCCGATCGCGCAGCGGCGGCACGGTGAGCTGAATGACGTTGATGCGATAGTAGAGGTCCTCGCGGAACTCGCTCTTCTCCACCATCTTCTTCAGATCGCGATTGGTCGCCGCGATGATGCGCACGTCGACCGTGCGCAGCGCCGTGTCACCGACGGGCGTGAAGGTCCCTTCCTGCAGCACGCGCAGCACCTTGACCTGCAGCGCCGCCGACATGTCGCCGATCTCGTCGAGGAAGAAGGTGCCTTTGTCGGCGACCTCGAACAGGCCCTGCTTGTCGGCGATGGCGCCGGTGAACGCGCCCTTCTTGTGTCCGAACAACTCCGAATCGAGCAGGTTGTCGTTGAACGCGCTGCAGTTCTGCACCACGAAGCGCTCGTTGGCGCGCCGCGAGTTGTAGTGGATGGCGCGCGCGATCAGCTCCTTGCCGGTGCCGTTCTCGCCGTTGACCAGCACCGTCGCGTCCGACTCGATGACCTTGTCGAGCACGCGATAGAGATCCTGCATCGTGCGCGAGCGGCCGACGATGTCGGCGTACGGATAGCGCGGCACGAAGCCGCTCGCGGCATCGATCGCGCCGCGCCGCTCGCGCCGCGCGCTGTCGACGGCGAAGGTGACCATCTCGGCGGCCGAGAGCTCGAGCAGCTCGGCGAGCAGGCCGTCGTCTCCCGCCGCGGCGACGGCGAACACGCAGCCGATCAGCTGCCCGTCGACGGTGACGGGCGCGGCCAGCGTGCGCCGCTTGCAGGCCGCGCAGTCGAAGCCGATGGGCAGCGGCGACTCGGCGCCGGCGCACACCGTCGCCGCTTCCCGCGCGCAGGGGGCGCCGCCCCCGCCGCCGACGAGCGCGCCGTTGGCGTCGGCGTACCCGACCGCGACGCGCAGCCGCCGTTCCACGATCTGCCCCAGTCGCTTGACGACGTGCAGCTCGCAGAGGTCTCCCCAGCTCACCTCCGAAAAAGTCATGTCAGCCGACCGGCGGGAAGATTGTACAGCATCGGAGCGCCTCGAGGCAGCCGTCCCAATCGCCGTCGGGGACCGGCCGCGGCAGCTCGAACGTAACGACGCACCGCCCTTCGTCGACCCCGTAGCGCGAGCCGAACGAGCCGGGCGTGGGATAGCCGACCGACGCCACCGACGGGTAGCCGCACGCGGCCGACATCCTGTCGGCGAGCCCTTGCCCGCTGCCGTCCCAGTTCACGCAGCGAAACGGCTGATGCACGGCGACGAGCGCGCCCGGCCGCCAGCGATCGAGAAGCGCGGCGAGGGCGGCGGTCTCCGGCTCCGACTGCGGCGCTGGCCCGGGATCGTAGCCGCTGACCAGATTCACGCGCTCCCAGTTGCGCGCGGCGAAGTTGCGATTGAGATCGACGTCGCGCGCGTTGTTCTTGCGGTTGGCGCGCAGCCCGTCGGGGTTGGCGACGGGAATGACGATGGTGCGATAGCGCGGCGGCTCGGCGGCGAGCGCCAGCACGAAGCGTCGGCACAGCTCCGCCGAGCCGGGCTCGTCGCCGTGGATGGCGCCGAACACGATGGCGCCCACGCCCGCCACCGCCTCGCTGCCGGCGAGGTCGAACGCCTCGATCGGGCGCCCGCGGACGGAGACGCCGACGATCACGCGCGCCTCAATCGTCGTGGGCGCGCGCCGCCGCGAGCGAGAGCAGCTGCGCCAACGACAGCGCCGCCGTCGCCGACGCCCACAACAGGCCGACCGCGACGTAGAGCTGCGTCGCGTCCTCGATCATGATCCCGCGCAGCGCCATCCCGACCGGCGCCCACAACAAGATCAGCACCGACAAGACCACCGCCATGTCGGTCAGATCGCGCCCGAGGATGCCGAACAGCGACAGCCCCGCGAACACCAGCGGCACCAGCAGGAACACGGCGAAGATGGCCGCGCCGAAGCCCGAGCCCATCATCTTGAAGATGAGCGCGATCGGCACCACCGACGACACCGGCAGCACGTAGAGCAGCGCCACCGCCGCCACCGCCACCATCACCAGCAGGCGCGCCACCGACGACGACTGCGCCCGCGAGCGCAACAGATGGGTCGCCGGCAGTCCGAGGATGGCGAGCGCCGCCACCACGCCGCGCCAGCCTTCGATGACGCCGCCGGCGCCGAGCAGCACCGGCATCGCCGCCACGCAAGCACCGACGGCCGCGCGGAACAGGAACGGCAGCGGCAAGAGCGCGCTGGCGACGAGCACGATGCCGCCGGTCAGATAGAACAGCTGGCGCACGAAGTCGGCGCCGGCCAGCGTCTCGAGCAGCTGCCACGACGAGACGCCGTGCCACGGGCAGAAGAAGAGCGCGATCAACACGCCGCCGCCGATTCCCATGATCAGGCGCCCGAGCCCGCCCCACGGCTCGGCCTCGACGATCGGAATCCGCTTGGTCGTGATCTGCGGCGCCTCGACGGTGGGCTCGGGGATCTCGCCCTCGCCCGTCGCCACCGGCGTCGCCCTCGGCGTCGCCGCGGGCGACTCGACCGGCGGCTGCGACGTGGCCTCGGCGAGCTTGGCCATCGTCGTCGCCGACGCGCCGTTGCTGCCGCCGTTCACCGTCGGTGCGGGCTCGGCTACGGGCTTGTCCTTGAGCGCCGCCTCGACGTCGGACGCCTTGATGCCGAGCAGCGTCGGATCGGTCTGATGCGACTGCGAAACCCGCGCCGGAGCCGCCTCCCCCGTCGCTGCGGCCGCCTCCGCCGCCGCCGGCTCGGCGAGCTCGGGATCCGCCGCCGGCTGCTTTGCCGAGCAGAATACGCACACCACCGCCACGTCGGGAATCTGCTTGCCGCAGGCGGCGCAGTTCTTCTTCGCGGACATGTGGGCGGGGACGAGTATACCCGACATTCCACGACGGGCGGCAATTCGATATCCTGCCCGCATGCTGGTCCTGTCCGAGCTCAAGACGCAGGCCCTCCGCTACGTGGTGCTCGGCGATCTGCCGCGCGCATTTCGTACCTACGAGGCCATCGTGCGCGCGGTCCCTTCCGACCTCGACGCGCGCATGAAAGTAGCCGACCTGTGCGTGACCGCGCGCTTCCACGATCTCGCGCGCCGCGTCTACGCCGCCGTCGCCTTCTACGACCTCCAGGGCGGCCGCCCGTTGCACGCGCTCGTCGCCGCGCAGGCGCTCCACTCGCTCGGCGCCGACGTGGTGGCGCTGCACGAGTCGCTGGCCCAGCTCTACGGCGCCGGCTCGCCGCGCCTCGGCCGCGGCGGACGCCTGGCTCCACCCGACCCCGCGTCGCCGGTGCCGCCGCCCACGCTCGTCGACGAGCCTGACGCCGGCGCCGCCGCGGCCGCCGCCGCCGAGGCCGCCTCGTCGACGACGAGCCTCACCGAGTTCCCCGAGATGTTCCCGCCGGTGCCGCTGCTCTCGGAGCTGCATCCGGCCTCGTTCTCGCGCGTGCTCTCGACGGTGAAGGTGAACCGTCTGCCGCACGGCGCCGCCGTCGTGCGCGAAGGCGAGCCCGGCACCAGCTTCTTCCTCGTCGCCGGCGGCAACGTGCGCGTCTACGCCACCGACGCGCTCGGCAGAGAGACCGAGCTCGCCCGCCTCGGCGAAGGCGCCATCTTCGGCGAGCTCGCCCTCGTCGCCGCGCAGCCGCGCTCGGCCTCCGTCGAGGTCGTGGGCGAGGCCGACCTCCTCGAGATGGGCGCCGACGCCCTGCGCGCCGCCGCCGGCGAGCTCCCGCAGCTCGCCGAGGCGCTCGATCGCTTCACGCGCGAGCGGCTCTTGAAGAACCTTCTGGCCACGTCGCCGCTGTTCCGCCCGTTCTCGCCCCAGCAGCGCGTCGACCTCGCGCGCCGCTTCACCGGCCACGACGTGGCGCCCGGCACCGACATCATCCGCGAGGGCGACGCCGGCCGCGGCCTCTACATCGTGCTCTCCGGCGAGGTCGAGGTGTTGAAGGGCGAGGAGCCCTTCGAGCAGACCCTGGCCACGCTGCGCACCGGCGACGTCTTCGGCGAGATCGCGCTCGTCCGCGGCGGCCCGGCCACGGCTACGGTGCGCGCCGGACGACAGACCACGGTCCTCTTCCTCGCCCGCGAGTATTTCGAGCGCCTGCTCGCCGCGCTGCCGGAAATGCGCGCCTTCTTCGAGACGTTGACAGAGGAGCGGCTGCGCGACGCCGAGACCCTGAACGAGGACCTGCTGACCGAGGACGACGAGCGGGTGCTTATCTAAGTTAATGGAATGTAAAGGGGAGGCGCGGGCGCTTGGGTGCGTATATACTTAAGGAGAGCGGAGGCCCGTCGTGAAGAAGAACCGGCTCGTACGCGTCATCCTCATGTTCGTCCTGGCGGTCGTCGCCATCTGGTACTGGCGTCGCGACAACCAGCAGGCCGTCTCCAACCACCAGGAGCCGACCCCGGTCGCCGCGCTCGATGACGAGGCAGCCGCCTACGCCATCCCCGGCGAGCTGGTGGTCGACTTCCGTGACGACGAGCCGCACGACAAGATCGCGGCGCTCGGCAAGAAGCTCGGCGTGACCTTCACGCCCGCTTCGGCGACCGAGGTCGACGCCGACGAGATCTACACCGTCGACACCGGCAACGGCGCCGCGCTCCTCGCCGAGCTGCGCGCCAACCCCGACGTCGAGGCCGCCGACTTCGAGTTCACCTACGGCCTCCCCGAGGACGCGCTCGACGTGAACGACGAGGCGCTCCCCGCCCGCGAGGACGTCACGCTGCACAAGGATTTCCCGAACGATCCGCGCTTCAAGGATCAGTGGCACCTCCAGCAGATCCACATGATGGACACGTGGAAGGCGGCGCAGGGTGACGGCGTCATCGTCGCCGTCATCGACACCGGCGTGGCCAAGGTGCCCGACCTCAACGAGACCGAGATCGTCGGCGGCTGGAACTTCGTCAACGACTCGCCCGACGCCACCGACGACCACGGCCACGGCACGCACGTCGCCGGCACCATCGCGCAGTCGACCCACAACGGCATCGGCGTCGCCGGCGTCGCGTTCCACGCCAAGATCATGCCGATCAAGGTGCTCTCGGCGCGCGGCTCTGGCTCGGTCTCGGGCATCGCCAACGGCATCCGCTGGGCGGCCGATCACGGCGCCAAGGTCATCAACATGTCGCTCGGCGGGCCGATGGCCTCGTCGGTGCTCTCGAAGGCCGTGAAGTACGCCCACGACAAGGGCGTCGTCGTGGTCTGCGCCGCGGGCAACGACGGCCGCGGCAAGGTCAGCTACCCGGCCGCCTATCCGAACGCCATCGCCGTCGCCGCCACGCAGTACGACGAGACGACGACCTTCTACTCGAACTGGGGCAAGGAGATCGACATCGCGGCGCCGGGCGGCAACACCCGCGTCGACCAGAACGGCGACGGGCAGCCCGACGGCGTCCTGCAGAACACGATCGTCCCCGGCAACATCTCGAAGAACGACTACCTGTGGTTCATGGGCACGTCGATGGCATCGCCGCACGTGGCCGGCGTGGCCGCGCTCGTCGTCGGCCAGGGCGTCACCAACCCCGACGCCGTCGAGAAGGTGCTCAAGGAGACGGCGCGCCAGCCCAAGGTGGCGCCGAAGGACAAGCAGAACCGCTACGGCGCCGGCATCGTCGACGCCGCGGCGGCGGTGAAGAAGGCGCAGCTCGGCTACGGCGGCTTCGAGCTCGGCGCGGCGCTCGGCTTCCTCGGCCTCATGCTGCTGCGGCTGCGTCGCTTCGGGCGCGCGGCGATCAGCCTCGGCGGCGCGGGCCTCGGGGCGATGGTCGTCGGCGCGAGCGGCCTGTTCTTCCTGCCGCAGCTCGTGCACGTGCCGGCGGCGGCGATCCTGGCGCACGGCTTCCCGTCGTGGGAGCCGGCGTTCCTCGGCAGCGCCGGCGCGTGGGCGTTCCACTCGGCGCTGGCGCCGATCGGCGCCATGCTCCTGCTCTACGGCTCGACGCGCGGCCGTCGCCTCGCGGCGGGCTTCGCGCTCGGCGTCGGCGCGCACCTCGCGTTCGTCGCCATCGCCGGCACCGTCGCCATTCCGGCGCTGTGGCTGGCCGTGAACGCGATGGCGTCGCTCGGCGCCGGCTACCTCTCGCTCCGCAAGTAACCCGCTACGACAACCACGCGTACGCCGCGGCGAGCGCCTCTCGGGCGCCCGTCGCGAGCGGCGCGCCATGCCCGACGACGAGGCGATCGAACGGCAGCGCGAAGACCGCGTCGAGGCTCTTGCGCGCGGCGGCGCGATCGGAGAAGCCGACCCTGCGGATCATGCGGCTGAGCGCCACGCGGTCGTAGAAGCCCATGGCGCGCGTGTAGCAGCGCGCCCAGCCGCCCTCGGGCCGCCCGACGTTGTGCACGAGGTCGGCGACCACCAGCGTGCGCGACGGCCGGTGCATCAGCACCGTCTCGTCGAGCCGGAAGCCGTCGATGTGCACCTCGTCGACGACGCCGGGGAACGCGGGCTCGGGCGCACGACCGAGCGTGCGCTCGACGCGCAGCTCCTTCCGCTTGTTGGCCAGCGCCGCCGGCGCGTGCACGCGCGCCTGAGGGAATGCGTCGGCCCACTCGCCGATCCAGCGGTCGTGATACAGGCTCGGCGCGTACAGGTGCGCCACACGGCCGAGCGCCTCGACGGCCGCGCGCCGCTCCGTCGTCAGCGCCACCGGCGAATAGACCAGCAGGCTGCCGTCGCCGAGCCGCAGCACCGCCATCGTTGCCACGAGCTGCATGCCGACGATGCGCACCGGCGACGTCGCCAGCCACACGCCCTGCCCGAACGGCGTCATGCCGCCCACCGTAACGTCCTTCGCGCCGCGCGCCAGCTCTGCCGCCGCTACCGTCGCGCGCGCGCGGACCAGCGCTCGGCCCACGCGTGCAGCGGCGCCATCGCCGTCACCAGCGCGCGCCCCTCGCTGCTGAGCGCACGCGCCCCCTCGCGCTCTTCGACCACGCCGGCCGCGGCCAGCTCGGCGAGGCGCGCGCTCAGGCTCGACGGCGGCATGCCGTCGCAGCGCGCCTGCAGCTCGTTGAAGCCGAGCGGCCCCTCGCGCAGCTCCCACACGATGCGCAGCGCCCAGCGCCGGCCGAGCAGATCGAGGAGCGCCATGATCGGCCGCCCGGTCTTGGAGCCGCGGACGCGCTTGCCTGGAGTCGGTGTCGCCATTCGCCCCTTGCGCTACAAATTTTGTAGCACTACAAATTCTGTAGTAGCTACAAAAATTGTAGCGCAGAGGTCCGTCATGAACAAGCCCTTCCGCATCGCCCCGCTCGAGCCGCCCTACCCCGCCGACGTCGCCGCCTCGCTCGCCAGGTGGATGCCGCCCGGCGCCGCCGTCGAGCCGCTCGCGCTCTTCCGCACGCTGGCGCGCCATCCCGCGCTCTCCGACCGCATGCGTCCGCTCGGCGCGCAGCTACTCGGCCGCGGCACGCTGCCGCTGCGCGATCGCGAGCTCGTCATCCTGCGCACGTGCGCCCGCAACGGCGCCGAGTACGAATGGGGCGTGCACGCGTCGGCCTTCGCCGCGGCCGCCGGCATCGACGCCGCCGCGCTCGCCGCCACGCGCTCCGCGACGCCGGGCGCGCCGCTCGACGAGCCGGACCTGGCGCTCCTCGCCATCGTCGACGAGCTGCACGACGGCGGCACCGTCTCCGACGCTGCCTGGGCGCGCACCGACGGCCGCTTCCGCGACGAGCAGCGCCTCGAGCTCCTCGTGCTCGTCGGCTTCTACCACCTGATCTCGTTCGTGGCCAACGGCGCGCGCGTCGAGCGCGAGCCCTGGGCCGCGCGCTTCTAGGCCTGTCCCTAGAGCAGGTTCTGCGACTCGAACCAGCGCGCGGCGTCGGCCAGCGTCTCCGCCGCCGGGCGCGTGTGATAACCGAGCGCCGCCTCCGCGCGCGCGGAGGCGTAGTAGCCGTGATGACCGAGATACGCGAGGTTCCCCGCGCTGAACGGCAGCGGCACCCCCGCCCGCGCCGCCGCCGCCACCGGTAGCGCCGCCACGCGCAACCACGACAGCGGCAGCTCCGCGATCGGCCGCGCGCCGCGCGTGATCTCGGCGATCGTCGTCGCCAGCGCGCGGAACGTCAGCTGCGGCCCGCCGAGGATGTAGCGCGCGCCCGGCTCGCCGCGCGTCAGCGCCGCCACGTGCGCGGCCGCCACGTCGCGCACGTCGCACATCGTAGTCCCGCCCGGCGGCACCAAAGGCAAGAGGCCCCACTTGACCAGCCGAAACAGCGGCAGCGTGCGCTTGGTGACCTCGCCCGGGCCGAACACCAGCGCCGGGCTCACGCAGACCGTCTCGATCCCCTCGGCGCGCCGCACCAGCCGCTCCGAGTCGCGCTTCGATTCGTTGTAGGGCAGCCCGGGCGGCCAATCGTAGCGCGCGTCCTCGTCGGCGACGGCGCCTTCGGGCACGCGGCCGATCGCCGCGATCGACGACGTGTGCACGAAGCGCCGCACGCCCGCCGCGCGCGCGGCCTCGAGCACGTGGCGCGTGCCCTCGACGTTGACCTCGCGCTGCCGCGCCGCCGCGCGCGGCCCGAAGGCCACCGCCGCCGCCGCGTGCACCACCGCCTCGCAGCCGCGCACCGCCGCGCGCAGCGATCCCACGTCGACGACGTCGCCCTCGACCCACTCGACCTCGGGGACATCCGACAAGATCGCGCGCGACGAGGTCCGCCGCACCAGCGCGCGCACCGCGTGGCCGCCGGCGACGAGCGCGCGCGCCACGTGCGAGCCGACGAAGCCGGTCGCGCCGGTGAGGAGGACCTTCATGGGCGCGCCAGCCTAGCAAAACTGGACGCGGCGCCAGGGACAAAACGTCCCGACGCGCGCGCAACCGCGCGAATCTCCGTCGGGCACGACGATTGCTCAAGCAGGCGGCATGAAGTTGGGCGCGCTCATGCTATCGCTCTGGAGCGGGATCAACCTGGTGCTCGCCGTCGGCATCCTCGCGGCGATGACGCTCGGCGGACGCCACGCGCCCGCGCTCGCGCTCTACGTCGGCGACGCGCAGCTGCGCGCGCTCGACCCGCGCGTGGTCGGGGTCGTCGACGCGCTCGCCATCTTCGGCAACGGCTGCGCCGCCGCCTTCTGCGCGCTCATGCTCTTCTTGGTCTGGCGCGGCATCACGCAGCGGCTGTCGCTGGCCTGGCCCGTGGTCGCCGTGGTCGCCTGCTGGCTCCAGGCGATCGGCTTCGCCAGCGACACGCACATCGCCAACATCGACCTCGCCGTGAATCTGGGCTCGACTGCGCTACTCGGCGCTGGCTTGGCCCTGACGTGGCTCGCGGGCCGCAGACTGGAGGCGCAAAGCTCGTAGGCCCAAAAGTAGTGAGCCCCGGCGAGTGGTCCGACTCGTCGGGGCTCCCAAACTAGAAGCTTTCACCGCAGTTGCTGCTACGCGAACGCGGCTTATGTCCGCTGCGACCGGGCGGGCTTAGTCGAAAGTTAGCGCCCGGGCGAAGCTCAAACTCCACCCTGCCCTAAGCAACCCAGGTGCCACCGCTCTCCCATCGCGCAAAATGCCGTAAAACGCTTGTGCGACGCGGATTAACGTGTTACGTCCCTGTGGCAATCGACGCCGCGCCTCCGGGTCGCTCTGACATCTTCGTCATGGTCGGCAGGTAGCGCGCAACTTTTTGCATAGACCGCTCAGCGCGGTCGCAACTTAAGAAGAGACTAAGCCAGTGGCTGGAGACTTATTGGTCATCAACGCCGACGGCCCCGAGACGCGCGTGGCGCTGATCGAGAAGGGCCAGCTCGCGGAGCTCTACATCGAGCGGCGCCGCGAGCGCGGCATCGTCGGCAACATCTACAAGGGACGCGTCAAGCGCGTGCTGCCCGGCATGCAGGCGGCGTTCGTCGACATCGGCGTCGACAAGGCGGCGTTCCTCTACGTCGCCGACGTGCGCGGCGCCCCCGAGGATTTCAAGTCGCTGTTCATGGACAGCGACGAGGACGCCAAGGAAGACCACAAAGCGCGCGAGCGGCGCGCGGCGCGGATCGAGGACCTGGTCAAGGAAGGCCAGGAGATCATGATCCAGGTGGCCAAGGGGCCGATCGGCACCAAGGGCGCGCGCTCGACGGCGTACGTGTCCTTGCCCGGGCGCAACCTGGTGTTCATGCCGACCGTCAACCATGTTGGCATCTCGCGGCGCATCGGGACGGACAAGGAGCGCAAGCGGCTGCGCGCGATCATCGAG
>Ga0134125_10006437_pt1 | contig 13311 bp, 16 predicted proteins | sample KB31751_FD_96464 | JGI IMG/M metagenome (GOLD analysis project Ga0134125, IMG submission 96464) | Terrestrial soil microbial communities with excess Nitrogen fertilizer from Kellogg Biological Station, Michigan, USA - KB3-175-1 | ecosystem: Environmental > Terrestrial > Soil > Unclassified ... | reverse complement strand
GCCCAGGAACGGGATGGCTTGAACACCACTCGCGCCCGTTCCGATGATTGCGACTCGCTTGTCGGCCAGCTTATCCAGTCCCCCGGACGCGTCTCCGCCGGTGTAGTCGTAATCCCACCGCGACGTATGAAAGCTATGCCCGGCGAAGTCCTTTATGCCGGGGATACCGGGTAGCTTTGGCCGATGAAGGTTGCCGGCAGCCAAGACAACGAACCGCGCCCTGATGTCGTCGCCGCGGTTGGTGCTGATCCGCCACCGCTTATCTGGCTCATCCCAACATAATTCGTCGACCATCGTGGAGAAGAGCGCGGAATCGTACAAGCCGAAGTGCTTGCCGATTCGCCGACAGTGTTCGTAGATTTCCGCGCCGTCGGCGAACTTCTTGCTCGGGATATAATTTAGTTCTTCGAGTAGCGGTATGTAACAATAGGATTCATTATCGCACTGGATACCCGGGTAACGGTTCCAATACCACACTCCGCCGAAATCCCCACCGAACTCGATGATCCGGACACCGTCGACACCGGCCTTCTTCAAGTGAACGGCCGACAGCAGGCCTGCAAAGCCGCCGCCTAGTACGGCAACATTGATGTCTTCCGAGATCGGGTCGCGGACGACCGGCGGGGTGTGTGGGTCGGTCTCGTAGTAGTCCGCGTAGTCCCCCGAGAGTTCGATGTACTGTTTGGAACCCTCCTTGCGCAATCGCTTATCGCGCTCCTGACGGTACTTCTCGCGCAGCGCCGAAAAATCGATGTCCTGAGGCGTCTGTGTCGGCTGGCAATTCGCCCTTATCCTCGACCTTGGCAATTCGTGCTCAACGTTCATCGGGCATCCGCGTGCCGGCGTGGACGAGCCCCAGCGCGGCGAAAGATGGATCTGCGTTAGACCGGTGGCCTTCCGTGAGCCCCTGATCGGCAGTCCAGTCACTTTCGATCGGCATGCTGATCGACCAGTCGTGTACGACACGACGATGTTCGATTAGCCAGCGGCCATCCTTACGGCGCAGCTTGTCCACAAACCGGCCGCCGAGCTGATTGCACATTTCGACGCCATCGTCGCGAGTGCTACGTGCGACCGCCAAAAAATATGTCTCAGCGCCGGCCTCATCACCGGTTACCTTGATCAGTGATTGTCCTAGCAGATGAGACAGGCTATCGGTGCTGGTAAGAATTTGCTCAGTCATCACCCGCGCGAACTCGGGGCCCGGGGCCCGGACAACGCCGTGATCGTCCCAGCTGTCCTCCAGATAGACGTCTCGCATGTAGGACTCATCACAACGATCGCAACCGTGACAGTAATCTGCGAGGGTTTTCGTGATCTCATAATGGTCGAGCATCTCTTGTAACCGCCGGTCCATCGCGCCTCCCCTATGAGCCCTATGAGCCCTATGAGCAATTTATCGAGGACAGCATTGTGATCAGCCCGTTCGGTTGGGTCGCGGCGCCGGCGGTGGTTCGGAGGCTTCATCGAGGAAATCGAGTGCATTTCTTTGGATCCGGGTCAGCACGTGATCGAGTTGGTCGCGCTGCTGAGCCGTGGTTGTTATCCGCATGCGTTTGCGCAGTTCTCGATCGGCCGCCCCGGCACGTTCCCACAAGGCATGGCCCTCCGAGGTCAGGGTCACCAACCACACCCGACGATCGGTGGCATGGGCGACTCGACGCACCGCGCGTTTGGGCTCCAACGCATCGATCAACCCACCAATGCGGGCGCGGCTCGTTCCGACACGACGAGCAAGCTCAGACTGGGTAAGGTTGCCGTCAACAAGGTGAGCCAACACCGTCGCCTCGGCCAAATTGAGGCCAAAGTCAGCGAACACCCGATCATAGGCGCGGCGCATCACTCGCGCCGTGGTCATAACCGTCCCCTCAACCCGGGCCCATTGCGGCACACTGCGCTCCACATCCATCGCCATACCTACTTACCACTCCACTGATAAACCCTCGATACACCCAATATCACCGCCGGCCACGTGGTAGCCGCACCACACCGGTGCCCACCGCAGACACATCACCATGTTGGTTGTAGGCCCGCTGCGAAATAGTGACCGTGGCACCGGCGGGGTCATCAGCATCCACGGCAGTGACCTCAGCTTCGATCCGAATCCAGTCACCGACCACATTGTGATGCCGGATCTGTGAGGAGTGCTTGACCAAAAAGCCCTCATCACCCATCCAATTCGTCAGCTGATGCATCAGCCACGAGCACCGTTCGGGCCCGTAATCGTATGCCCCCGGCGTCCCCACCGCTTGAGCTAACTCGTCTTCCCAATGCACCCGCTCGGGAACATCCGGAATCCCAAACCGGTTGGGCACCCCAAGACCGGGATGTTTACGCAATTGCTTACGCGCCAGCTTGTTCGCCCGGATATAAAGTCCGCCCCACCCCTGGGCGAAGGCGATAAACCCGGTCACGGTCATCGGCCCCTTCACCAAGGTAGGCAGCCGCTCCCCCACCCGCACCTGTTCGGCATACCGCGGTTCACCACCACGGACAACTTCGTTGTCATAACCGGAAAATATCTCCCGCAGGTCCTCCTCCGAGTAGCTGGTGGGCGGCCGCGTTTTCGCCTCGTCATACTTAGTGCCACTCAACCGAGCCGTGTCACGCTCAGTCCGAAAGCACCACGAATCACCCTCGCACAGCAGCTCACCCGCACCCGAAAACAACTCCACATGATAAATCTGGCGAAACGCCCGCCCCGCAAACCGAGTCCGATGCTCAACCAGATCCTTCAGGTACGCCTTCGTCTTTACCTCCGTACCCCGCCGAATCGGCTGATGCCACTGCAAGTCAGCACCCGCCCACATCGCATGGATACCTGGAAGCCCACCAACGTAGCCCGACAAAATGCGACTCAGCGCAAACACGAAACTCGGCGGCGCGACCACAGTCCCGTACGGACCGCTCCCGGCATAGGCCGGATCGCACCACAACGGATTGTCATCCCCAATCCCATGAGCGTAGTGACGAATCGTGTCACGAGTCGCCTCATAACACCACGGCTCCACATTGTCAGCAATCGGCACACCCAGCGCCCGCCGAAGCCGCTCTATCGCATCATCAGTAATCGTGGCAAACCGCGGCCCCTCATCGTCATCGATATCAACAGCCAATCCACGAGTCATGTTCTCTCGCCTCCTAGGAACCCGCGCGGTAGGTGCGCTGTGAGCAACAAGGCTGCCTCGATGCGTTGCTCGGACTTGCTTTCATCCCCGATGGAATGTCGCACAGTGGTTCCGGGCGCATTCGAAGTAGCCTTGCTGCACAAAAGCCTACTGTAAAGTTTAATATTGTCAACTCTGGTCCAATCATTGCAAGGATCGTAGGCCATAGCCTCATCGCAATGTAAGTCGGGAGGCCAGTAGCGGGTGTCATCGCCCCGCGGAGGCTCGACCTTGATCACGTCGGCGCCCATTTCAGCCATGATCTGAGGGCAGTATGGTCCCATCACCATTGCGGTGATGTCGATCACGCGCACACGAGCCCGTGGGTCTAGCCATGAAGCGCTCCGTGGTGACCTGGGAGTTGCGCGAGGCAGAAGCTGTAGCGAAGGTGCTCGGCGTGTCCGTCGGGCAGAGCCGAATAGATCAGGAGCGCCAACACATCACAAGCCTCATCGAGCCGTTCGCCGCCGTCCTCGATCGTCCACGACCGCCGGTACGCGCCTGGGCTTTCGGCAACGACGACTCGCGCCACTGGGTCCGCCAGCGCGATCACCACTTCACCACTTGAACAACAGGATTGCCGGCCACTTGACGTGGAACGCGCCACGCAGATGGACGTCGAGAACGGCGTCGACGGACGTTGCCGGCGTTGTGGATGAGAATGTCGATGCGGCCGTAGTTATCGAGCACACTGGATGATCGCCTCGCCACCGTCGGGTGCGGCAACCGACTCGGTGCACCCGACCGCCGCCCCGCCGGCGGCGATGATCTCCCCCACCGGGCACTCACCGCGGGCACATTGTGGCGATGCGACGGCTTCGACCCAATCGTTATCTGTTTTTAAAATCCTTGGACTGCCACGAAACTCGTCATAATCTCCTAATGGCCCAGCCAAAGGCTTTGTCTTTGACGAACAATGAGGCCGTGGTATTACGAACGCCCCTGGGTAAGGGGGCATTTGGGGCTCTCGCTTGTGCGCAAGCACACTCGGATGCACGCGTGGTACCCCGTCCGGGGGATATCCCCTTTCGCTCAGCTAGACCGTACTTCGGCTAAGGTCGGACGCAGCGGTCCAACGGCTTTAGTCGTCGTGGCGTGCACGAGCAACTCGGCCAGCTCGCGCGGGCGGCTAAGGAACGGCGAGTGTGACGTGTCGATGGTCAACTCCTCGACGCCGAGACGATGAGCCACAGTGTCTGCAAATGTGCGCGGCATGGAACGGTCCTGCAAACAACGGATGAAGCTACGGGGCAGGTCGGCCTCCCAGAAGTTCGGCAGGTGTGCCGTCTCGAGCAGGAACTCCGTGGGCGCCGGGGTCAGCTGCTCGAAGGCCCACCGCGCGACATCGTCGTCGACGTCGTGGTAGAAGAAAGCGCGGGTTGCCGGGTAGTCGACGCACGCCATACGACCGCGCTCGTTCGGCTCGACGAAGGCGGACATACCCGTCTCGTCGGTCATCAACTGCTGAACGTCCGAGCCGAACGATTCGTCCTCGGCAGGCGCGCCACCAGTCGCCACCAAACAGGTGCTGCCCTCGATCGGTAAAGCGGCCGCCACATAGATCATGAAGCTGGGCAAGTCGGGCGCGGCATCTGCGGCGAAGGTAACGTCCAGGCCACCGCCCGAATGACCGACCACCACGTCCCCCGGCTGCAAAACTTCCACGATGGCATCACGCCGATCAGCGATGGTCGAGCGCTCGTCACGCCGGGTGCCATGCGCCGGCAGATCGATGGCGATTGCCTCATGACCGAGCCGCCCGAGCTCCGGAATCGTTTTGCTCCAGCACCAGGCACCGTGAAAGCCGCCGTGGACCAAGACAAATCGCATGCTTGCCGCCTTTCTCCGTTAGCGAGGTCTTTGGTCGTCGCAAACGTGTGAGCGATGGATTCTTTGGCCCCAACGCAGCACCCTCTGCACCGATGGGCCGGAGAACCAATCGGGCTGATGGCTTTTGATCCCTGCGCTCACATTGGACAGGTGTTGCCAGAGCAAGTAGAAGCTCTTCCCCTCATAGAGCGGGAAGTAGATGTCTCCGGAATGGTCCGGAGCCTGCGTCAGCGCCTGCACGCGCGGTGCGAGGAAGTCGACCGACTGGTCAATATTTCCGGTGACAATGTCGGCCTGCTGTTGAAGGTCGCCGTTGCTGTAGTCCCAGTCAGAACCTGCGCCGTTGATGACACCTGGCCCATTGGGCGTGATCCGGTGGAATTGCAGCCTGTTGATCTGCCGCGTCAATTCATCGTACTGAGCGTTGTACCACTGGCACATCTCCCGCTCTGCGTTGATATCTGCATCCGTAACGCTGCCCTTAGTCTGATCGTAAGGGAAAGGAAACTTCGGCTGCCAGTTCGAGGGCGTTGGAGTGATGACTGGCAATGGTTGGGCAGGCCGATCGTAATCGTCGTATTGGGGTGGGTAGGCACGAGACGTGGGCCCACTGAAGACGGTCGCACCCGATAGCACAATCAGGACGCACACTAATACAAAAGTGCAGCGACGAAACGTATTTCGTGTAGCCATACCTTTCGCGACGGACACTTCTCCACCGTCGAGGAAAGTTCTAATACCGCAACCGAAACGCAACCATCCAGTTCGAGGCATCGTAAATCTCCGTTCCCGAACAGCTATTTTCCTGCCAACGCCTCGCCGACGCCGCCAACGTCCGTAATTTGCCAATCCTTGCTGCTGTCGATCGTGACGCTGTACGTCGCGGTGGACTGCAGGGGCTCCGGAGCCTGCATGGTCTTGGTGAGAACGCTGACAAACGAGTCGACCACATAGGTCCCGCCGGCTACCGATCGAACCTTGGCCGCGAGCGGACGTGCCGTTGAATTCCATTGGAGAGGGACGAGAATCTGTTCCATTTGCTGCGCTGCCTTCGTCAGCTTTTCCTTAAGTTCCGGACTAGTTCCCTTGACGAGTCGGACCTTCCACCCATCCATGTCCTGGTAGTTCATCGCTGCCGCTTCGACCGCGTAGTCGATAGCGACCTTTTCGGCGTGCGCTTTGTTCTCGGATTGACGCGCCTGCTCGGTGACCTTGTGCTGTGCACCGACGTACAACCAGGTCAACGTGGCGATTGCGCCGACAAGAACGACGATCACCGCCGTAATCACCAAACTGCGAAGCGAAACCGAGAACTGCCGTCGCCCGGATTTCTTGCTCCGACGCTCGTCGTCGCTCTTTGACTCGTCCTCGCTCATTGACTCGTCGTTATTTGTTGACTCATCCTCGATCTCCGGCGGGGTTGAATCGCTCTCAGCCGTATCCGACTCTGGGGCCTTTGATTCCGTATCGATCATCATGCGCATTCCTCGATTCTTACTCTCGTAGCCGTCATACCCACGGACCTAATTCGGGGGGATGGTGACGTGTAGCGTTATCGCACCGTCCTCCGGCAGCGCATCGACAATGTTGGACATGATCTGACTGGGGTCGAAGGTCAACAGCGCACCAGCAATACCTTTTACTTTCGGCTGGAGAGCTTCACCCAGCACTTTGAGGTCACCACCGTTACTGTCCAAAAGCTTCTGGATTCGGTTGAGCAACGTGTTGAGTGCGGTGAGCATTACCAGGTTATTCCCATCCACGCCCCAGATCATCGTTCCGATACCGTCCAGGTCTCGCTTGAAACCTACGTAGAGGTATTGCAGTCCAGGAGTGCCGCCGGCGATCGCGGGGCCGAGCCATCCGGCGTTGCGCAACAATGTCTGGAAGTTGCTCAGCAGTACTCGCCCATGGCCGTGCATATCCAGTGCCGTACTTCTGAGCAGCTTGCCGGCGTGAGACAGGTTGGGCAGCACCGAGTCTGGATCGGGCATTGCGGTGTCACTCTCACCGAGAATGCGTTCGACCGCGCTGGGGTCGAGCTGGTTGAGTACCCGCGTGACGCTAACCGCCAGCTCGGTAATCGAGGGCGGTTGTACGATCCGCGTGGTCGCAACGTGCTGGCCGTCGCGAAACGTTGGTCCGCCCTCGCTCCGCGGCACCAGTCCTATATAGGTTTCACCCAACGAAGACAAGTTATCGATCCGCACATCGCAGTCGACGGGAACCTGGAAGCGACCGTCAATGTAAAAGTCGACGGTCGCTCCGTCCAGAGAGCCCGCGATTTTGGTGACTTTGCCGACGGGAGCACCGCGCAGCAGAACGTTTGAGTCGACGGCGAGACCGTTGATATCCGCGATTGTCATGGAGAGATCGGTGCGGTTGGAGGGTGGTTTGATCCGAACACCGAGGGAGGCGATGTAGCCCACCGAAAGCACAATCATCAATCCAAATGCGGTAAACGAGACCACGTTTCGTATCTTCATGGTGTCGCACCTAAAATCCGTAGCACGTCACGCACGTTGCCTGACAGTTCCCGCCCGTCAGGACCGACGATGGAAGTGATGTTGATCGCTGGATATTTTTCTTCCGGAAGGAAGAGGCCGGTGAATAGCCGTTGCCATGCCGGCCACTCCTGTTCGAACGCCCATTTGGAGTGCTGGAGAGCTCCAAACGCACCCCCGAGTGAATTCAGGAGAGGCACCAGCCAGTATCCGTTGCTGTAGACGCTTCCCACAGATGGAATGAGGCGACCGATATATCCCCAGACGCGGAGGATGCGGTAAAACGCTTTCATGCCGTCCGGCGAGAAAATATGCTTGTAGACGGGCAGCTGCCGGTGCATGACATCAACCGTGTCAGTCACACCAGTGAACCATTTGTCGACCGTATCGATGTTGTCCGACAGGTCTCCAAGATCCGCGGCTACTTGGGCGGCCATTTTGTGGATCGCAGGCTCCCCACCCGGCGGCTGGATCCGATTGAGCCCGATGATCGTGTTCTGTATGCGTTGGATGGACCCACTCGCCACGAAGTTCGCCATGTTCGCGATTGTGTCTTCCAATTGTGGCGGAGACGTGGTGTGCGCTAGCGGGATGCGCCCGCCCGTACTCAACGCGGGTGCCGCCAGCTCGCCGGCTGGGGGTCGGTCGAGGGAGACATAGATGTCGCCCAGCACCGTGGCTTGCTGTAGCGCCGCGCGAATGTTCGACGGCACAAGGGCATTGGGATCGATACGTGCGGTGACATCGACGGCGTGCCCCTTGACTGCCACCCCGGTGACGACTCCGACTGTCGTACCGTCCATCACCACCTTTGCCCGGTCTGGCAAATTGAGTACGTTTTCGAATTCCATGACGATGTCGTATCCACCGCGATAGCTTTTACCCGGCTGGGGCAACGCGCTGACGTTAACCGATGCACACGACGACAGTGCGATAACACTGGCGAGGACCGCGACTACCGGCCACATCCGGCGGTTCATCGGTTCGCCTGGGTCAGTACATACTGGAGCAGCGCAACATCAACCGCAAATGGTTGCCCAGCCACGTCCGCACAGCTTCCGGGCATCGAAGCGTTCATGATGCCGCACAGCGCAAGGCCGTTGGGCGTACGGATGCGGTACAACGGCGGACGGTAGGTGATGTGGAACTCGCGGTTGTTGTAGTGGTTCGCTAGCGTGTTGATCCACCACGGCACCGGATTGAGGAGATTGGTCAGCCGCGGGGCGTGTGCACTCAACTTCCTCAGAGCCATCGATGTCGCGTCGAGCGTGAACTGAAGTTCGTTGTCACCCAAGTTGGTTTCGATGTCTCCGGCCGCCGCGATTAGCGGCGCCATCCCTCCGAGCACCCGGCTGCCACCTTCAACTGCCGCGGCAAGGTCCATCGTGTTTTGTTGCGCGTTTAACAAGATCTCCTTCAGCGGTCCCGTCATCTCGGTGATGGTCGTTGTCAGTTCGGCAAGGTTGGTGATGACGGATCCAATGTCGCTGATTGCTTGATCTGGGCTGTCGAGCACCGCCGAGGACGTGGTCAGCAGCTTGTTGATGCGGGCTCCGTTGTTATGGATCGCCTGGTCGACCTCGCGTACGACATCCCCGACATTCGTCGACCCGTTGGGGTTGATTCCGTTGACGAAATTGGTTGCGGAGCCAATAACTTGGGACAGGCTCTTCGGGGTCGACGACCGGGTGAGCGGGATGCATTCGCCGGCGCGGAGGTTTGGTCCCGAGCCCGGGTTGCCGACAAGTTCCAATGAGCGGTCCGCCAAGATCGATGCCGACCTGATAATCGCCCTGACATCATGGGGCAACGAACGCCGCTCCGTGACAGTGAAATCGACGCGGACGTCGGTTGTCCCGGGGGTGATGCTGGTGACCTTGCCGATCTGGTAGCCCATCTGGGTGACGGGGTTGCCGGCGTATAACCCGATGCTGTCGGGCATGATCGCGCAGTACTGGGCGTGCGGCTGCCGCTGGTGGAGCCGCGCGCACGAGGCGCCGAGAACCACCGTGACCGCCGCCGTGACCGCGACTGCGGCCACCGCACCAAGGCGAAGAGAACGGGATGCGGCCATCAGCATGGGCTTCCGGGTATCGGCATGCAGAGGTCAGTGGCCAATAGCTCTGATGGTGCCTGCTGGGCGTTCAGGATCCGTTCAATCTTATTCCGCCCCAGTCGAAGCGCCCTTATTATCACACCGTTGCGCTCCGTCCACATTCGCGCTTTCTGCAGCCAATCGCGGACCTTCGCGATAAAATATCCGCGGTGATTCATATAAAAGTTGCCCACCGGCGAGAGCGCGTCTAAGGCATCGCCGAATCCCTGGAGCGCACTGGCAAAACCCTCGCTGTAGAGGGTGAGTGTCTGCTCAACAATCGAGATCTTCTGAACCATCTCCTTGAGTTGACCACCGTAATCGCGTAGCTGCCGGATATACTCGTCGGATAGATTCAGAATTGCGGTCACTTGTCCTCGTTGCCTGTCAATCGTGGACATAACTCTGTTGCCCGCGTCGATCACCGCGGAGACTGACTCAACGTTGGTGCCGCTAAGGCCATGCTGCACCTGGTTGAGCGATTCATTGATCGGCTTTGAGCTAACGTTTTCGGTGATCTTCGTGGTGTCATTGAGGGTTCGGATCAAGCTGTACGGCATCGTCACGCGTTCCATGGGAATAGGCTTAGCGCCAAGGGGGGAATCGCCCAGCGAGACGAGGTTCACGTAGTAACCCCCAACGACGGTGAGCATACGGACTTGCACCTGCGACTGGCTTCCGACAAATGCGCTGTCCTCCACCTGTGCGCGGACTCGCACCTGATTCGATTCCAACGCAAGGTCTTTCACCTTGCCAACGGCGATTCCCGCGATGCGTAGCTGGTCGCCGGGGCGGATCGCCGCCGCATCGTCGGTATAAAAGGTGACGATTTTCTGCCCTGGGGGGCTGATGTAAAGCATGGCCATGACAAGGGCCACAACGGTCGTGAGGGCGAGTGCACCAATACCCCAGAATGTCGACTTATGTAACATTTTCATCGGTTGCATAAGATCACTCTTTGCCCATTCAGAAGTACATCCATCTGCTCCGGTAACTGGGCACGCCCGTGCGAGCAAGGCAGGGGCGCACCGGCCTGCGGAGGTGGCGGGATGTTCTCCCACATGACCGGAACCAGCTTAAACGCATCCGTAAAGTCGTCGAAAACGCTGATCGCCTTGTCCATGCCCATATTGATATCGGACGCATTATCATTTTTGGTGCCGTAGATGAATTGAAGACCGCTATTCACACCACGTTGGAACCCCACACCAGTCAATACTCGCAGCAATGCGTCCATAAATTCGCCACCATACATCTGCGATTTTCGGAATTCGTCTAATACGTCTAACGCACCGTTTATCGGTGGCTTAAGCCAGTCCACCAGCTGAGTGAGATCTTTTGAATGCCCTCCCATGACATCGGAAATGTCACTCAAGTTATGCATCAACGTTGCGATGATTTGCTCGCGGTCCGATACGAACTTAGTGAGCTTGCGGATGCTGTCTAGCATCGGCGCCAGCCCGCCGCCGTCACCGGAAAGGTACGCCGCTGCATTCGCCGTAAAATTGTTTAACTCGTTGGGATCCAGCGTCGCTATCACCGGTTGTAACCCATTGAATAGTGCGGTGACATCGAACGACGGCCGCGTCATCGCGGTGGTCACGTGAGTCACGAGCTCAGCCGTCGAATAGCCCTCCGTCGCGTCCACGACGTCGATATACCGCAAGCCGGTTAGGGCCTGGAATTTGATGGCAAGACGCGTCCCGGGCACCACGCCATATCGCTTATCGAGCGTAAACGCGACCGCCGCGATGCTTTGACCGTGCCTACGCTCGAGCGAGATCGCGTGCACCTTCCCGACACGGACTCCCCGGACCCGCACGTCGGCGTCCAAATGCAAGCCGGATACGTCGGTGAACTCCGCCGTGTACGATCGCGTGGCCGTCGTCAACGGCTGTCTAATCACATTTGCGACCAGAACGAACAGAACGATCGCGACGGCGGCGCTTATCGCGAGTCGCCAAAACGCTGCTTTCGGTTTCATCCGGTCCCCCCCATCGCGGCCAACGGAGCCGCCACCCCGGGAAGGCTGTCCAGGACGATCCGAACCTGCATCGCCCGCTGTTCAGGGGTGCCAACGTACATCTTCTCCAGCCGAGTGCGCAGTTCCACAAGGGTCTGCGCAATGTCTCCGGGCCTGAGCAATGGCGGCACCACGTCGGTCAGCAACTGGACAGTGTTAACGAAGGGCAGCAGATCACCGGTGTGCGTGGACTCCAACCGGCCGAAAGCCCCAAAGAGGCCTATCGATGCCTGCTCGATGAACGGGATGGCGTAATGCTCGTACTGCTCGTCGGACATATTCCACGTACCCCAATTCACAACATTGGTGCCGTCGTACGTGGCCCTACCGAGATTCGTCAGCGCGTCGACATACGCCGGAAACGCGACACTCATGCCTGTCACGTTGGTTAACAGTCGCGCGGTACTCACCGTTTGCGTCTCGGCAACCGCATTGGCGGCAACCAACGCAGTCTCGGTCATCGGATCAAGCGCATCGGTATATCGAGTCGCCTTATCGACAACCTGGATCAGCCGCTTCGTCAACTGCCCGGTGGCAAGCCTTCCCAGGCGGGTCAGTAAGGCTTGAAGCGCAAAGTTTCCCTTTGGCGCGATCGCCATCCGAATCCCATCGTGGAGCGGTCGCCCACCCTCGCCCGCAATTAAATTGATGCCGGTCACGCCGAAATAATTGATAGGACGGAAATCAATATCCATTGCGTCAGTCAGTCCCGCCACCGTCGTTTTCTGCAGATCAGCACCGACCCGAACACCTCCGGCCCGCAAACTGGAGATGGCTGTAACCTCCCCAACCTTTACGCCATGCATCACCAGGGCCGTTCCCGCTACAACTCCCGGTCCGACATACGGCGTGTCGATGACCACCGAAATTTCGCCGGCCGGTCGGCGACCGAACGGGTTGAATACGAAAAGCAGCCCCCCCACGGCGACAACACAGAGCACAAGCGCGGTACCGACGATGGTCAATGTCCGCTTCTCAGATTCCGCCGAAGCGTGCAGTAACATATCTGCTCACCTAGCCCTTGAACACGAACACCGGATGAAGGCCCCAGAGGGCAACGGTCATGATCAAATCCAATACGATGATCATGATTAGACTCGTCCGAACTGCGCGCCCTGACGCTTGACCGACACCAACCGGACCGCCCGTGGCGAAGTAACCGTAATAGCAATGGATCAAGGTCACCGCCACACAGTAGACAAATACTTTGATCACGGAATACGCAAGATCGCGTGGCGTGAGAAACTCGACGAAGTAGTGGTTATAGGTGCCGCCAGGCTGATTGTGGAATACCCGGATGACGGTATCCATGACCCAGAAATTAGCGATCAGCGCCACCAGGAATCCCGGCACCACACACACCATCGCACCGAGCAGACGACTACCAACCACAAACGGTATCGGCCTCAGTCCCATTGTCTCCACGGCGTCAATCTCTTCGGAAATACGCATAGCGCCGATCTCCGCCGTCATCCGACACCCAGCTTGTCCGGCAAAAGCAACCGCACTGACGATCGGCCCGATCTCTCGGACACCGCCAATTCCACCGACAATTCCCGACAGGCCGGCGAACCCAATGATGTTCAAGACAGCAAACGCCTCGACAGCTAACGAAGCGCCGACCGCAATACCGAGGAGCACCAATACACTTATTGCCCCGCCGTCGACGATGATTGAACCCCGGCCCCATGC
>Ga0134125_10006436_pt1 | contig 13311 bp, 10 predicted proteins | sample KB31751_FD_96464 | JGI IMG/M metagenome (GOLD analysis project Ga0134125, IMG submission 96464) | Terrestrial soil microbial communities with excess Nitrogen fertilizer from Kellogg Biological Station, Michigan, USA - KB3-175-1 | ecosystem: Environmental > Terrestrial > Soil > Unclassified ... | reverse complement strand
CCGGAATTTTGGAAGACATTCTTTGGCAGTAAGCCGTCGCGCATACTTTTCCCGACGCCGGTTTTCTTCTCCTGGACTGTCCCAAACCGAGGCCCGAATTCCACCGTCATGTTCCGCGATACCGAAATCAACGATTTTGCGAATGCGGATCATTCCCTGACTGTTCATAATCTCTCCACCCTCCTTGGTACGCCTTCACTTGCGCAATCGTATACCGTTACCTCCGATACGTTCGCTGCCGTCCGCCTGACACGCTACCTCGATTCGCAAGGGTTTTCGCCCACTGTGATGAGCAGTGCTAGCGCGCCGCTGGAAACGCTCGATCAGGAAAATGTCATTGCTCTTGGCACCTGGGGAACCCTGCGCCCGCTCCAGCCCTATCTCAGTCAGATGAGCTTTGAACTCGGTGAGCACGAAGTATTTGTCATTAACCGGAGCCCCAGGGCTGGCGAGCCAAAGCGTTTCGAGGTGATTCATGAATCGCCCGAGCGTGCCGTGTGGCCCGGCGTCATTGCATTCCTCCCCGGAAGAAATGGTAAGACGCATCTTTTGATTCTTGCGTCGCGGCACACTGCCGCGCTCGTGGCATTCCTCACCTCGACCAACGGCTTGGACCAATTCACACGTTTGTGGCAAACGAAAGGTTCGCCGCGATACTTTGAACTTGTCGTTGCAGCCGAAATGAACGCGGACCAATTAGTGCGCTTCTGGCCGCTGGCGCTCCATTCATTTCCATTGAAATAATGGAGCCGGCTTGCTCCGTAACACGGCGTTACGTTACTGCCGGAAACTTCTTCTGCCTGCCGCCATGTATGAAAATAGCGAAAGCCGGATGATACTTCGCATCGTTTCCTTTCTCCTGTTGCTCTCCTATTGCGTATTTGCCGCGGAACCGCCCCGCGACGTGATTGTCTATGGCGGCACGGCAAGCGGCGTCATTGCCGCAGTGGCCGCGGCGCGTGAGGGCGGCAAGGTGCTGCTCCTGGAGCCGCGGCATCACCTAGGCGGCATGGCCACTGGAGGCCTCTCGCGCACCGATTATGGAAAGAAGGAAGTGATCGGAGGCGATGCGCTCGAATTCTATTGGCGCGTCGGCCTGAAGTATGGCATGGACCGCTTTGCGCAAAATGTCGCCTGGTACTACGAGCCGCATGTGGGCGAGGAAGTTTTCCGCGAGATGCTCAATGAGGCGCACGTAGAGGTTCGCTTCGGCCATCGGCTGCGCGAACAGAACGGGCTTAAGAAGGAAGGGACGCGCGTCGTCTCCATCACAACCGACGACGGAACGGAATATCCTGCTCGTGTATTCATCGATTCTTCGTACGAAGGCGATCTGCTCGCGCAATCCGGAGTCACCTACACCTGGGGCCGCGAGTCCACCAAACAATATGGTGAATCGCTTGCCGGCGTGCGTGCCGTCACGCCAAAGCATCAGTTCATCGACAAAATTTCGGCTTATGACTCCGATCATCACCTGCTTCCCGAAATCAGCGCCGGGCCGAAAGGCGAGCCGGGATCGGGAGATAAAAAGGTCCAATCGTATAACTTCCGGCTGATTCTTTCGAGCGATGCGGCGAACCAGGTTCCATTTCCTAAGCCGCCGGATTACAACGCCGCCCGCTACGAACTGCTCGCCCGCTTGCTTGCCGCGATGACCAAACGCCTCGGCCGCGCGCCCTATCTTCATGAAGTCACATTGATCGCGCCAATCCCCGATCAGAAGGCCGACTTTAACAACAACGGACCGTTTTCAACCGACTACATCGGCAAGAGTTGGGACTATCCGAACGGCTCGTATGCCCGCCAGCATCAGATTTGGGAAGATCACATCAACTACACCAAAGGATTCTTCTATTTTCTGGCGCACGATTCTCGCGTGCCGAAAGACCTGCAGGATGAAGTAAACAAATGGGGCTTGGCGAAGGACGAATTCCGCGATACGGACAACTGGCCCAATCAACTTTACATCCGCGAAGCACGCCGTATGGTTGGCGAATATGTGATGACGCAGAAAGATTTGCAGACCGACCGCACCAAGCCCGATCCGATCGGAATGGGCTCCTATAACAGCGATTCTCATAATATCCAGCGAATCGTCACGCCCGATGGATACGTGCAAAACGAAGGTGACGTGCAGGTGCCCGTCCAGCCATATCAGATCCCCTATCGCGTAATGCTTCCGAAGCAATCGCAAGCAACGAATCTGTTGGTGCCTGTTTGCCTCTCAGCCAGCCACGTGGCCTATTCCTCATTGCGTATGGAGCCGCAGTACATGATCATCGGCCAGGCCGCCGGAGTAGCCGCCGAAATGGCTGCGAAGAACGACAAGGATGTCCAGCGCATTGATGTCGACGCGCTTGTAGCGAAGTTGAAAAGCGAGGGCGCCGTGATGGAATACCGGCCGCCGGTTCTGCCACCGTCGTTCTTCTCCAACCTATGGCGCGAGCATCGTTCTGGCGTGGGAACAAAGCGCGAATTGCCCTAACGGAGTCGCGACCGCGAGGGAGCGGTTAATGACTCCGCTCCCCGCGCGGCAAGTACCGCTGCGCCCCATAGCGATCGTAATGAAATCCTTGATCGAGCAATGGCCGGTCACCATACGGATCTTCAAATTGCGCCATCAGCGCATACAGCCGCGCTCGCATGTCACTCGATTCGCGGCGATACCCGGCGTCATACGCAACATTGCGCATCTCTTCCGGATCGCGCTCCAGATCGTACATCTCGTCGATATCGAATCCGTTGAATATATACTTGAAGCGATCGGTGAACGCAAGCCGCTGTGTGTAGAGGAATTCGCCGCCATAGTAAGCCCCTAAAATCTCCTGCGGCCAGTCGGACCGGTCGGGATTCTCAAACAACGGCAGAAGAGAGCGCCCGTCGGCATACACCATCGGTTTCGCGCCGCCGATTTGCACATAGGTATGTGCTAGATCATGTGTCTGCACGAGGCGATTCGAACGCGTTCCGGCTTTTATCTTTCCAGGCCAGCGCACAATCATCGGAACCTTATAGCATTCTTCATAAGGGATCCATCCCTTAATCCACATCCGGTGGTCGCCCACCATATCGCCGTGATCGGTCGTGAAAACAACCAGCGTATTACCGGCCTGTCCCGACCTTTCGAGTGTGTCTAATATCCGTCCAATCTGCGCATCCATCTGCTCGACGTAGGCGTAATAATGCGCGCGGCTCTGGCGATAGTCGTCCTCCGTCACGTTCCCCCATGTTCCGGATTCCCGCTTGTGCATGCCGGGTTTGCCTTCAAACGTGTCGTGAAAGCTTTTGGGAACCGGGATTTCTCTCGGATCATAATGCTTCAGATAATCGGCGTGCGGCAGATAGGCGTCGTGTGGCGCGATGAAATGGACTTCCAAATGCCACGGCTCGCGGCTTTTGGTGAAGCGGTCAAGCATTCGAATTGCATATTCGGCCGTGTGATATTGGCGTGTCGCCTCGATCGGGCCTTCTGTTTGGCCCCACATTGTGAACGGATCGCTTCCTGGCCATTGCATCTTCCGGTGTGGCGTTATTTTCAGCTCTTCCTTCGTGAACTCGATTCGATCGGGATTCAAGTCGAGCTTCGCCAGAATCTTGGGATCGCAGCCATACACGCCGGCCAATTCTTCAAATCCGAAATCGCGCGGCGTTCTCGTCCAACTTGCGTGCCATTTGCCGACGTAGCCGGTTCGGTAGCCCGCATCGCGAAGCCGCTGCGAATAGAGCACCACGTTGGGAAACATGTCGCGGTGTACCGACGGCGGCGAATGCACCTGGTTGAAAACGCCATTGTGCCAGTGATAACTACCTGATAGGATCATTGCTCGCGCGGGGCAGCAAAGCGCGCAGGGCGTATAGCTGCGCTCGAAGAGAAGTCCTTCGCTCGCAAGCCGGTTCAGGTTCGGCGTGCGGCAGGCCGATCGTCCGGCAATGGTGGCCCACTGCTGCTGGTCCGACATGATGTGCAGGATGTTAGGCCGTCCTGCGGGCTGCTGGTGTTCTGGTTGCGGCGCGGCTTTCAATAGAGTTGCGCCGGCCGCCGCCTGCGATAGAAACGTTCTGCGATCCAAAGTTGGCTCCAACTGCCAAACCAGTTTATGTTACGCGCCCATCTACGGCCGCTGGCAGCGCGGGCAATAGTGTGTGCCGCGCTGCGCGATCACAATTCGCTTGATGACCGCACCGCAGCGCTCGCAATCGCCGCCTGCTTTGCCGTACACTCGATGCAGAAGCTGGAAGCCCCCTTTCACACCGTTTGAATCCACGTAGTCGGAAATGGAAGATCCACGATGCTCAATCGCGGTTTGCAAGATACGGCCCATTTCTTCATAGAGCTTCAGCGCGCGCCTCTTCAAGAGGCGTGAAGCCTTGGCCTTTGGGTGAATGCCGGCCGCGAAAAGTATCTCGTCGGCATAGATATTGCCGATGCCGCTAACGAAGCGCTGATTCAGCAGCAAACTCTTCAACGAGCAGTGATGCTTATGGAGCGATAAAAAAAAGGAATCGAAATTAACGGCCAAAGCGTCTGGTCCGAGCCGCCCAATCGCCGAAGGAAGCTTATCGCTGTAACTAACTCGCCCGAATTGCCGTATATCGTCGTAAATGAGTGTGCCATTATCTAAGCGAAAAATGGCGCGCGTGTAGTTACCCGGTTCTACATTCCAAAGCAGCTTGCCCGTCATCCCCAGGTGCAGGTGCAATGATCCCCGATCGAGTTTGACGACAATATGCTTCCCGATCCGTGAAACCGATTCGATTGCGGAGCCTTGAAGGGACTTCGCAAAACTCTTAAAGTTACCGCGCGTGACAAGCTTCGAATAAAAATGCGCCTCCTCGATGCGGTGGCCGGTAATCAACGGCATTATCGATCGAACAACGGTTTCAACCTCGGGAAGTTCTGGCAATGGTATTCCACCACAATTATGAATTAAACGCGCGATTCATTGCTATACTGAAAGTGGAGCAGGTTGCTCCCCATCTAGTACGCGGTCCCAATGAATTGTTAATCGAGATGGGTCTACCCCCGTGGTCCACTTGTGTGTGTCGTGTCCAGATTCATTTCGACGCTTGTGCTCTAAGTGCTGAAATCGCTGGGATAGCTTATTAGTACGCGGTCTCAAACGCGTAAATTCAACTCCAAACTCTACGGTGAATCCAATTGGAGTTATTGGAATCTAAAACGTGTACTTAGGAGTGTTCAAAACAAAAACATGTTAGGCGTAGGAGAAAATTTCCCGCATTTTGAATTGACGGCCACCGTCAGCACGGATAAAAAGCAGGCATTCAAAACAATTACCGATCAAGATTATCACGGCCAATGGAAAGTCTACTTCTTCTGGCCGAAAGACTTTACTTTTGTTTGTCCCACTGAAATCGCGGCATTCGGAAAGCTGAATCGCGAATTCAAGGATCGCGATGCCCAGATTCTCGGCGGCAGCATCGATTCTGAATATGTGCACCTTGCCTGGCGCACACATCATGAGGATCTGAAGGAGCTTCCATTTCCGATGCTTGCCGATATCAAGCGCGATCTCTGCGAACAACTCGGCATTCTCGATCCGAAGGAAGGCGTAGCGCAGCGCGCAACGTTTGTTGTCGACCCGGAAAACGTAATCCGCTTTGTCTCGGTGAACGATCTTTCTGTTGGCCGCAATCCGAACGAAGTGCTCCGCGTTCTCGATGCGCTGCAAACCGACGAACTCTGCCCCTGCAATTGGAATAAGGGCGAAGAAACTCTTACGGCTTAGCGATGACTAGTCTGGAGCAAATCTCAGAGTCGATTCCTGCTTACGCTAAAGATCTGCGCTTGAACCTTTCATCGGTGCTGGCACAGACCGACCTGACGACGCAGCAAACCTGGGGCACTGCCGTTGCAACGGCGGCTGCGTCTCGAAATCCGAGCCTGTACCGCGCCATCTCAGCGGAGGCGGAAAGGCATCTTTCGCCGGAAGCACTGGAGGGCGCGAAGTCGGCTGCCGCGATCATGGGGATGAACAACATCTACTATCGTTTTCAACATCTGGCGGGAAATGAAAAGTATGCGACCATCCCGGCGCGTTTAAGAATGAACGTTATCCGGACCCACGGTACCGATTCAGTGGATTTTGAGCTTTGGTGTACTGCGGTATCAGCGGTAAACGGGTGCGGCAAGTGTATCGTGGCGCATGAAAAGGTACTGCTCGAAAAGGGCGTTACCGCCGAAACGATTGTTGCCGCAGTCCGTATCGCTTCGGTTGTACATGCAATTGCCGCTGTTCTCGATGCCGAATTGGCCGCCGCCTGTTAAGTCATCTACGGTAGTATTGTTGCTGCGACCGTTCGACGATGAAGCCGCTACGTATTGCCATCAATGCTCTCTATCTCCTTCCGGGCGGTGTTGGAGGAACGGAAATTTACATCCGGCAGCTTCTCGGCGCCTTGGCTAACGTCGACGACCATAACGAGTACTTCATCTTTACAAACCTCGAAACGGGCAGCGATCTTGCGCCCGCCGGACGCCGCTTCCGCCATCTCCCCCAGCCGGTGCAGGCCGAAATACGCCCGCTTCGCATTCTTTACGAGCAATCGTCTCTTCCCAAGGCGATTGAGCGCGAGCATGTAGATCTGGTTTTCAACCCCGGCTTTACCGCGCCGAAATCCTTAACGGTTCCCGCTGTGACCGTCTTTCACGATCTGCAGCACGTTCATCATCCCGAATACTTCCGCAAGCGCGAACTGCCGTTCTGGAACCTGCTTTTGGCGCAATCAATCCGCTGCTCCACGAAGATTATTGCCGCTTCGATGGCCACGCGGCGCGATGTGATTGAGCACTATCATTTACCCGAAGACCGCGTTGTTGTCATTCCGCACGGAGTGGAAAGGAAGTTCTTTGAGCTGAACCGGCGACCCGATCCCGATAATCCGTTTCTGCTGTGCGTGGCGACTATCGATCCGAACAAGAATCTGGAAACTCTGGTACGGGTCTTTGCCGGACTTCGTGGCGAATTTCCCAAGCTTCGCCTCGTGCTGGCGGGCATGTACGGCGGCCAGACGGCCAAAGTAGAGGCGATGGTCGACCAGCTTGGCCTTCGCTCCTCTGTTCGCATTACCGGCTGGATTCCCCGTTCCGAAATTTTCGAACTCTACGAGCGGGCCACCGCTTTCGTTTATCCATCTACTTTCGAAGGCTTCGGGCTGCCGGTATTGGAAGCCATGGCGGCCGGCGTACCCCTAGCGTGCTCGCGGATCGATCCGCTGGTTGAAATTGCGGCCGATAGCGCCTTTCTCTTCGATCCTGAGAGCGATCAGGACATGGCGCAAGCTATTTTCCACCTTTTAACGGACCAGGCGCAGCAAGCGCAAAACTTGGAGCATGGCAAGACTCGCGCCGCCGGTTTCACTTGGGAAGAGAGCGCGCGGCGAACGCTCGCCGTATTCGAAGAAGTCGGCCACGGAGCGAAAATCCAAGTGGAATGCTAAAACAAGTGGCCCAGTTTTTCTTTCTTTATTCGTAAGTACTCCGCCGTTGTTTCGAGCGGTGGCACGATGATGGGTGCCCGCTCCACAACTTGCACTCCGGCCGCTTCGAGCGCCGCGACCTTATCGGGATTATTCGACAGTAAGCGTACTTTGTCCACCTGGAACCATTGCAAAACGGCGCCGGGCAGAGCATAATCGCGCAAATCGGCCTTGAATCCTAACTGCTCGTTCGCCTCTACCGTGTCAAGCCCGCGATCCTGCAATTCGTACGCGCGAAGCTTGTTCATCAAACCGATGCCGCGGCCTTCCTGATTTTCGTAGATAATTAAGCCGCGGCCCTCCTGAGCAATCTGTTCGAGCGCCAATTCCAATTGGGCGCAGCAATCGCATCGCAAGCTATGGAATACATCGCCGGTCAGGCATTGCGAATGAATGCGGACCAGGGGTGGGCCAAGCGCAAGGGAGACATCGCCCAGCCGAAGCGCTACCGCTTCTTCTACTCCCGCCGGGCTTACGCCCTCAAACCCGTAGATTCGGAAATGTCCGAACTTACTGGGGAAATCCGCTTCGGCGATCTTTCGAAGCTCAATGTTCGACAAACAATCCTCGTTTCGTCCGCCAGGCTGCGGCGTTCTGATTCTGAAAATGCGCGGGATCCGTTGACCGGGCTTAAGCCACTATTATAGAGTTTGCCCCCAATTTTCCGGACGTTGACCGCTGCTTAAAGAGATGCTGGAAGAGCAACATTTGGTCGCATTACTGGTGAAAATTGCCGTTGCGGCATCCGTCGCCAGTTTCCTGATGCGCTTCCGCCGCATACGCCGCATCATCGTTCATGATGACCGAACCGTTGCGGAACGGCTCCAGATTGCGTTCATTTTTTCGGTCATTTTCGGCGCCGGTGAAACCGTTCGCATTATTACTCACGGACAATATCCGGCCATCGATCTTGCGCTTGAGAGCGCGTTTATCGCCGGGCTTCTGTCCGGCTACGTCAGCGGTCTGGTCACCGGCATTTGCGTTTCTATACCGGCGATGTTTGCCCAGGAGTATATGGCGATGCCGTTGTTTTCGGCGGCTGGAATTCTGGGCGGGCTGATGCGCGATGTGGTGGCTGACAAAGAAGACGTCTGGCATTTCTCTGCCTTCATCGACCTGAACGTCTATCGACTGATTCACGAGGCTGTCCAACGCAAACGAACGGTTTTCGACCGGCGCATCATTGAACGGTCGGTTTTTAATTTGGCTTGCAACCTCGTCATCCTGCTGATGGAATTCTTCCGAATCTTCATCGCGAACCGGTTTTCGAAAGGAGCGGCATTTTCCATCGCCAAGGGTTGGCCGGGATCGGGCATCGAGCATTTCATTGCGCTCTCGGTAACAACCTTGTTTTCGGTATCGATTCCAATTCGCATCTGGGCGAGCGTGCGGACGGAAGAAAAGCTGGAGGCGCAGCAGACGCATCTAGTGGAAGCGCGCCTCGCGGCGCTGACAAATCAGATCAATCCTCACTTTCTTTTCAATACTCTGAATTCGGTGGCTACGCTGATCCGTATCGATCCGGACAAGGCGCGCACAGTGGTTTATAAACTTTCGAATATTCTGCGCCGCCTGCTGCGCAAGACCGACAATTTTTCGCCGCTCCGAGACGAAATTCATTTCATTGACGACTATCTCGCCATTGAGATGGTGCGTTTTGGAGATAAGCTGCGATTCGAGAAGGACGTCAGTAACGACGCGCTCGATCGCCTCGTACCGAGCATGATCCTTCAGCCCATTATTGAAAACTCAATCAAGCATGGGCTGGCGAATAAAGTGGATGGTGGATGCATCCGGCTCACTGTCTGGCTCGAAGGCTCGATGCTCCACATTCAAATTGAAGACGACGGCCTGGGCATTGAAGAATCAAAACTAAAAAATATGTTTGGCCGCGGAATCGGTGTCAGCAATGTGAATGAGCGGCTCCATGTGCTGTTCGAATCAAACTATAGCTTCACCGTCGATAGCGTGGTCGGGCAAGGCACGCGAACGCTTATTCAATTGCCCGATGTTCCGGCGCAGATGCGCGCGGAGCCCAATGTCGCAGTGGTCTGACGCCCGCGTTCACGTAAGACCTTCAAACGGAGCCGGAAGCGTAAGCGACCCCAGTATGAAAAAAAGCCTTTAAGTAAGCGACATTGTGCAAAGCGTATAAACTACGCCTTGTTCAGATATTGGGTGGCGGCCATGACGCCGCGCATATACTGGACGCTGCGCTGCATTCCCGGCATCGGATCGTTTTCGTGGATCTCATATTCCAGGTTGGCGCATCCCTTATAGCCGATCTTCACCAGTTGTTCAAAGATAGCGGGGAAGGGCATCTTGCCATCGCCGCAATCGCACTGACTTTCCTTCACGCGCATGTCTTTTAAATCTTTGGTGTGCATATCGAGAAGTCTGGGACCTGCTTCGGCCACAGCCTCCACCACATTCACGCCCGTTCGCGCCGTATGGCCGATATCGATGCACAGCCCGCAGCGCGGATCCATATCCTTCACAATCTTCAATGCGCTTTGCGGCGTTGGGAAATTCTTATCTTCGGGGCCGTGGTTGTGAACGGCGATTTTGATGTTGTATTCTTCAACGAATTTGCCAAGCTTCGGAAGAATATCGCGTTCTGGCATCACAACCATCAGCGGCATTTGCGCCCGCTTTGCGTATTCGAAGGCATGGCGTATCTCCGTTTCATCCCATTTGGGAAAACGAAACGTGCCGCCGCCCACGATAATCAGACCGGCATCGTGGAATTCCTTTACAGCTTGCTCAATTTGCTCCGGCGTGCTATCGAGGGGGAGATGAAACGACTTGATGTTAATGTACGGCGTACCGAGCTGCTGGGCCATCTGAATGGCTTTGGCGCGGGGAAATTTCCGGAACGAATACGAGCAAAGCCCCAGCTTAATATCCGCCTTCGCCACTTTGTATTCCTGCGCCGCCAGCGGATTGCCGAGCGCGAGCGCCCCGGCCGTTCCCGCTACCGATGCTGCCCATTGCCGTCGTGTCACCATCAAATCGCCTCCAATTCCTCTTCAAGCAATTGCTTTTGATACAGATCAGAGTATACTCCGCCCAGCCGCAAAAGCTCGTCGTGGCTTCCTTCTTCTACAATGCTGCCGTGATTTAACACGACAATTCTATCGGCATTCTTTACGGTGGAGACGCGATGCGACACCAGAATGGTGGTCCGGTTGCGCATCAGCGATGTCAGGCTATTCAGAATACGTTCTTCGGTGATCGTATCAACGCTTGCAAGGGCGTCGTCGAGAATTAGAATTTTCGGATTCCGCAAAATGGCCCGCGCAATCGCTGTCCGCTGCTTTTGCCCGCCGGAAAGTGTGAGCCCGCGCTCGCCGATCGTAGTATCCAAGCCATCGGTAAGCGTGGTGAGATCCGGCGCCAGGCCGGCCGCTTCCGCCGCCCATTCAATCTGTTCGCGCGTCGCCTTGGGCACGCCCCATGCAATGTTCTCGGCCAGCGTGGCGCTGAACAAAAAGCTTTCCTGAGGAACAAAGCCGATCAAACGCCGCAACTGCTCCGGGTCGAAGCGCCGCAAATCCACGCCGCCTAACTCCACCCTTCCCTCAGTAGGATCAAAGAAGCGCGGAATCAGGTTTACCAGTGTCGTCTTCCCGCTGCCGGTGTGTCCCACGAGCGCGATTGTCTCTCCTTCTCGAATCAGCAGATCGATGCCGCTTAACGCGGTTCGGCCGCGAAACTCCACGCTCACATTCAAAAAAGCCAGCTCCGCCGGTAAATGAGCGGCGTCCATGGGATTCGCCGGCGCGCAAATGGTGGTCTTTTGGTGCAGCATGTCGTTAATGCGATTTAACGATGCCGTGCCGCGCTGCATCAGGTTCACCACCCACCCGAAAGCGATCATCGGCCAGATGAGCATGCCCATATAGGTGTTGAACATGACGAAACTGCCGAGCGTAATGCGATGTTGAAGGAGTTGAAAGCCGCCCACCAGCAAGACGAGTAGAAAGGTTATGCCAATTAAGCTTTGCAGCGCCGGCATGAACATGCCCTGAATCTTTGCCAGCCCGATGTTTTCGCGAATATATTCGCGATTCAGCTTTTCGAAGAGGGCCACCTCCGCGTCTTCTTGTGCGTACGCCCTTACGATTCGCACGCCCGCGAGGTTCTCCTGCACGCGGCTGCTGATATCGGAGAACATACTCTGGATGCGTTCGAACCGCGAATGAATTTGCCGGCCGAAGACAATGACCGCGACGGACACGAGCGGCGCCGGGAGCAGGGAAAGCAGTGTCAGGCGAACGTCGGTATAGAGCATCACCACAACCGCCATGACGAGCGTGATCGACGTTTCCGTCCAGTACATGATGCCGGGGCCGAGCATCATGCGTACCGCATTTAGATCGTTTGTCGCCCGGGCCATGATGTCGCCCGTTCGGAAATTGGAGTAGAAATCCTGCGACAGGTTTACCAATCGCCCATAGAGGTCGTTCCGAAGGTCGTATTCGATGTCGCGCGAGATGCCGATGATAATGACGCGCATCCAATATTGGAAAACGCCTTTAATGGCTGATACGCCAATCAGCGCCGCAGCGAGGGCCATTACGATTTCCAGGCTGAATCCGGAGGTGAGGCGATCGACGCCGCCCTTCAAAATCAGGGGCAGCAGCGCCGCCATTGCGTCCTTCAATACCAGCGCACCCATTCCGAGCGAAAGCCCGCGCCGGTATCGCCAAATGTACGGCCACAATGACGAGAGAGATTTCAGCATCTTATTACAATGTACTGACCTGCGGTTCAACCCATCGCTAACTTTCCGGGCTCCGCAACACATTCCAATCGTCGACACGGCGTTGTGCGGCAGGGCCGTGCGCTGCGTCGGCGTCTCACGCCGCCTTTTTCGCCGGCAATGAACTCTCCGCGAGCACCACGCCGCCGGCACATGCCGGAATGGGTGAAATCCCCTCGCTCGCGGTACAGTGAGAATACGATATTCGTCACGGCATCGTTATTGGTATGAAGTTTGTCGCTGTTTCCGTCCTGGCCTGCGCTCTCCTGCTTGCGAGCGGTTGTAGTCAGAGCCCTCAGCATCTCGTGGATGCGGGCAATCGCTATCACGACAAAAAGAAGTATCAAGAGGCGTCCATCCTTTACCGGAAGGCGATTGCCAAAGATAAAACATATGCGGACGCATACTATCGCGAGGGATTGAATCTACTCGATCAGAAAAAGGCGATCGAGGCGGCGCGTTTTCTGCGACGGGCGGTAGATCTAAACTCCAACAACACCGACGCGGAGATTAAGCTCAGCGAAATCTACCTGACTGCCTATGCATACGACAAAAAGAAGTTTCGTACGCTGTTGCCGGAGGTGAAGGATCTCACCGCCAAGATTCTCGCGAAGAATCCGAAGGATTTTTATGGGCTGCGTCTGCAGGCTTTTCTCTACCTGGCCGGCAAAGATCTGCCCAAGGCGCTCGCAACCTTTGAAGAAGCGAATACTATTAAACCTCATTCGCGCGATGTCGTCGGTTGGCTGGCGCAGGCGCTTGTCGCGAGCGGCCAATGGGACCAGGCGGAAAAGTTGTCACGCGACATGATCGCCCACGATAAGACCTGGGGGCCGGCTTACGACTTTCTCTTTGTTCAGTATTTGAACCACAAGCGCCCATCCGAGGCTGAAGCCGTTCTGAAGGAACGGATTACCAACGACCCGTCGAGCGAAACCGCTTTGATCAACTACGGCAACTACCTGCTCCAAACTAACCGTTACGATCAGGCGCAAGAGGAAATGAGCCGGGTGTTGAACGATCCGAAAGCATTTCCGAATGGGCATTTG